>ERZ779890.5035-NODE-5035-length-10629-cov-7.090600_pt1 | contig 10629 bp, 8 predicted proteins | sample MGYA00511553_ERZ779890 | MGnify/ENA primary metagenome ERZ779890 (study PRJEB29588, sample SAMEA2152064) | human gut metagenome | biome: human gut; feature: human-associated habitat; material: faeces | place: Denmark | collected 2008/2010 ...
CCGAAATCGTCCCCGCCTGAATCAGCCGATCCAGCTTGTCCAAAAGAACCGCTGCTGACTTATGCAGAACCTCTTCCTCGTTGTAGCATGGAACAACGAGATATAAAATGGTGTTTGTTCGTTTCATAGTCCTTCTATATCCTTTCAACTATCTCTGTCCATCATAGCGCATCTTTTCGTATTCGGCAACAACTGCAACAGGAACCCGTCCCTTCCTATGCATCTTGACTCCTCTTTTTGGGTTTATCTCATTTCTCTGAAATATCTTTGCAGTTAATTATTTTTACCTTTCACTTCTGGGAACTTCGATAACACTTTCTTTTCCAAAAAACTGTTTTACAACTGTGTTCGTCCATTCCTTCGGATCTTCCATCACTTCCATATGCATCAAAGGTCCCTGATCAGAGTTCATAGCAGGAAGCTTCACATTTTTCAATTCCGGATTTCTTAACAGAGAGAGTCTTTCTTCCATCTGTGCTTTATAATCATCCGCCTGACCAGATTCAATATATGTATAACATTCATAGCTTGTAGATTCTTTCAAGGTTCCCTTATTCGCAATTAAAATACATCCTGCTATTAAAATTACAACGATCTCACATATGTATGCGTTTCTTTCAGATACTATTTTTCCATTTCTTTTTTGATATGCAACAATCCATCCAGAAAAATAAGTAACTGATACAAAAAGTGTCAACAAAAACACCTGAAAAATGGTATTTGGCACCCCACCAGATAATTCGACACCTGCATACACCCCGGGTGCATACATTGCACAATACATACAGAACATAGCCACTGCGACAATTACCGGATATGGAAAATCAAATGTCGGCCTGACCTTTTGAAATGCATTCACCAGCAACACTGCTATTACGACGAGGCACAATAAAATAAACGGTGTTTTAAACAAATACAGGAACATCTGCTTCGTACCATCAACAAAGCATTCCAAAATTGTTTTTACAATCAATAATCCATGTATTCCAAAATTCTCTCCGCCCCTGGCTTTATTCCCGGGCGCCAGATAACTTACAATCAGCCCAGCCAGTTCTGCAGCAACAGGGATGCACAAATAAAAAACATGCTTTTTTGTTTTCCATTCACACAAAATCAGATATGCTACTGCAATCAATACCAGCAACGGTGCAAGATAGCTTGCACCGCCCAATAATGCCATGCAAATAAATGCTGCAATCCAGTCTCTCTTTCGTTTTCGATCTGCAAAGCTCCAACAGCAACGAATTGCAATTAAAGCCATACTGTATGGAATAATATAATGGGCTGTGCCATTATACCAAAAAATTCCCGATTTTGTAGACGGAAAGTACTGTATCATCGCCAATAACAGAATAAGGGTGCAGCTAATCCATGTCGCCTTAGGCAGCCTGAGCTTTTGCACCATAATATATTCTGTCAGATATAACGTAGAAAAAATGGTCAATGCGAGCATAATCCAGGGAACAATCCAATAGCCGTTATCCCAAAAGACCTCCGGCTGCAAACTCATCAGAAAAATCGTAAACCAGGTTCCCTGCCATCCAATCCAATAATGCTGTACTGTCTGTCCTGCAGTCTTTAACACCTGCCAGACAGAATGTGTGCTCAACCACATTTGATGCGTCCGTGCACCATAGCCGTAATCATCTCCAGTTGCATGAACATAGCCGGAAAGATACAAAATCGGAATTAAGCTAATAAGGAATACAATTCCTGTAAATATTGCTATTTTTTTTTGTGTATATTTACATTTCTTTTCATCATCTTTTTATCTTTCTAGCTTATTCATTTTTCATATCACTCTTTATCAACAAATATGTACCTATCTCTGATTCAGGATCCTCAGCAACATAATGTTGACCATGATAATCAAATTCACCAAGTCTCGGTTCCCATTCTCTCACAAAAATGCAATCCGGAACAAAGGTCTGATCCTCATATATTTTTGTCATATTGTTTACATTTATATGCTCTATTCTATACCCATCATCATTTAACAAATACCATAGCGGATACTCAAAAGTATCCATACCTGTCAGCAAGCCAACATTATGATAACCTTGCTCTTGTATTTCCTTTGCTATCTGACTGTAGTCATATGCATTTCCCTCTCCACAAAAGTAAAAATATGCTTCTATTCGGTCTTTTTGAACGCTATTTTGATATGCATCTGCATGATATTCCAACATTTTTACAGATTCAGATGTCCCAACAAACATAATCACACCAATAACCGCATATCCTATCGGTTTCATGAATATTACGGTTCAAATGTACCCCTGTTCCGAAGGAACGGATACCGGCAATCCGGTGTTATAATACCGTGAGTCCGGAACAGGGATACCACATTTTGTTACATGCAAGTTTACTCGCTTAATGCCGGATTCAAGCCATATACTTCACGCATGGATCTGTAATTCGTCAGGTCCGTTGGGATGATGTTAATCTTGTACGCATCATGCTTGATACGATCCAGGATCGCTTCCGCGAGCGGACTGTCATCGCCTCCCAGTTGATCGTACCAGCCATTGCAATCATACTGAGAACAAAAGATGGTTGACGACTTCTTGCGTCTCCTATGTAGGAGTTCCAGTATATCGTGCTGTTCTGATGCGGTTGGCTTCAACAGCAACCATTCATCGATGATCAGCAGAATCGGATTGGCATATTTGCTCTGGATCTTTTTGTAAGTTCCATCGTTACGTGCCATCTCTAACTCCAGGAGCAGGTCTGGAAGTCGAACGTATTTCGTAGTGTACCGACGCTTACAGGCTTCCATACCGAAAGCGCATGCCATGTAGGTCTTTCCACTCCCTGTGGCACCTGTGATGAATAGGTTTCGATGCTCTGTGATGTACTCACAGGTTGCCAGACGCTCGATCAGGCTGCGGTTGAGTTTCCGCCCGGAGGTATAGTTGATATCCCCGATGTATGCATCTGGCTGGTCGAATCCGGCATTACGGATCAGGCGCTTCAGGCTGTTACTCTTACGATTGCTGTATTCGATATCTACCAGCATTCCAAAACGATCCTCAAAGGAGATGTCCTTCATCCGGGCATCCTGCAGCTGGCTCAGGAATGCATCCGACATGGATGTCAGTCGCATTTCGATGAGTTTATCTATAGTGCTCTGTGTAGTCATGGTTCCTTACCTCCTGTAGTAATCCGCACCCCGTGTAAGTGCGTGGCTGTTTTTCCCTGAGCTCGTATGGCTATCGGTTACCACAGCTTTGTCAGCCGATGCTGTTCGGTCACTCCCGGTATCAAGTATGTTCTTGATGCTCTTATAGCTCGGAGTGGCTGTAAAGGTGAGCGCTTTACAGCAGGCAGCTTCCAGCCGATCGACAGAATACTTGTCGGCCAGTTTTAACAGCCCCATGCAACTACGGTAGGATTGTTGCTCTACCAGCTTGGAGGTAAGGATTGCATCCACGGTCTGGTAGGTACTGGAACCGATTCGCTTCGCCCATTGCCGGAAGCGGTCACCGTTCCACTCAAGATACTGCTGATGAGAAGACGGCATATGCTCTGTGATTGTGCTATACTGACCTTTGCGACCATACAGTCGGCGGTGAGACGCGATCCGGTTGTGGTTGTAGAAAACCTCAACGGTCTTGTCTGTGACCCTCACATCAACTTTGTGCTTTATATATTCATGTGGAACGGAGTATAGCATTCCCGCAAACGATATGTGATAATTGAACTGAACGGTGGCTTGTCTCCATTCCGCCTGTTCATATGGGGTAGCAGGCAACGGGGCCAGCAATGGCAGTTCTTCATCGCGGAAGATTTCATACCGGCTCCCATCTTTCTTTTGGAACGGGCGATGGCTGAAATCTTCCAGTTTCTTCCGGATTGCCTGATTTAACTCACCGAGAGAAAAGAACTGTTCATTCCGTAGCGCTGCAGTGATCCATGTGGAAATGTTTCCTACACTGCCCTCAGCATTAGGTTTATCCTTTGGAGAACGGACGCGTGCCGGAATAATGGCGGTGCCATAGTGTTCTGCCATTTCCTGATAGACGGCATTGATCCGTGGATCATTCCAGCTTTTATTATTATGATCCACAGCAGTGCGACAGTTGTCCGGCACAAGAATCTTTGCAACACCGCCAAAGTACTCGTACATGTGGACGTGTGCTGCAATCCATGACGCCTGTTTCTGATCTATAAAGGCTTCTACGTATGGATACTGACTGTAGGTCATAACACCCACAAAAATCTGCGCATCCAGAATTTCGCCGGTATCTGGGTCGATGATGTGCGCCGGATCGCCTGCCCAATCGACCTCGACCTGCTCTGCGGGCTTGCGGTTGATATGCATGGTGGCACGGCGCTTCTGCTCATCCTGCTGGATGTAGTAGCAGAACTGAGAGTACATAAGTGGTTCTTCTTTGGAGAGACGGCATGCTTCAAGATACTCTGTCCAAAGGAGCTTCTTATTCACTCCGTTCCGAAGAAGCTCTTTGCGGACATGCTCAAAATCGGGCATCCGCTTTGAAGTGGCTGACTTTGCCTTCACTTCAGGGAAAAGCAACTTGCCTAAGACTGGATCGCTGAGTTTAGGATCCAGAGGCCAGACAAGATGTTGCTCTCTGGCTGCCTTCAGCACCTTGTTGACAGTTGTCTTGGATGCATTGCAGCTAAGGGCAATGTTGGTTTGGCTGAGATTCAATCCGGCAAGCCGGATGATCTCACGATACTTGGTCATAAATGGTGACCTCCTTCGTAATGAATTTACGCTGCAAAGCGTATGAATTCATTATAAAGGGAATCGGTATCATCTGACCGGAATCACAGTATCCGAATACTGGAACGGTGGTATCACCAAAAACGGAACAGCGGTACTACATCACCGGAATGGCAGTTCAGAATCGCCCGGAATACTCATTTCAGATTATATTCTTGCATTAGTATATTTAATAAAACTGGAATCATTACACATAGAAGTGCTAAATATGTAAGCATATATCTCGATACAAATGCTTCCCATCTCATAAACATACAAATCATTAAAAAACCAGCATAACTGGTAATACAAAAAATTATCGATACTTTTTCTGCGCTATTTAATTCCTTCTTTTTTCTTTTAACCGTACAATAAATCCAAACCCCAATAGCTAAAATTACTAAAAAAATGGAACTCCAAAAGATTAATTCATTTACCGCCGAATTATGGTTTAATATTCCCGGCGACATCATTTCAAATTGTCTTCCATCTTCTGATATTGCAGGATCATTTAATACCACATTCAAGCGATTTGCCAACCAGTAAATAATACTTTCACATATATTATTTGTCTGAAAATATAAATTTGGTGTATTATACAAAAAATTTTTCAAAAAATTGATGAATATATAGCTCAGATTTAATGTCCCAACCAATTGTCTTGCGCCAGTTCCCGGGTCAGATAATCCATGGAATGTTTGAATATTTCTTGAAACTTCCGGAATTATAATCATCAGAATTGTCATTCCAGAAGTCAATAACAACATAAATAGAGCTTTTAACTTTGTTCCATTTCTGAAACACATAATTAATAATACAATTGCAAAACAAGCTATGCCAAACCCAATTGAAGGTTTTGCCAAATATCCAAATCCAATACAGCAGCTTAAAAGTATGGTTCTTTCAATATAAAACCAGTCACATTCCAGTTCCGGATTTTTATACAAATCGATGATTATATAAGCAAAAAATAGCAGCCATAATGTTGCATATTCATCATTCTGAGTTGTAATAGATTCTGCAAATGCAATTGGCATTGTAGCATACAGAAATCCTGCAAGGAAGCCGAAAAAATTATTACATCCCAACTTTTTCGCAATCGCAACTGTCAAAACAATACAAGATCCAAAAGACATACATTGTAATAAATTAAATGCCACATCTTTTTTCCCCATCAGTAAATAAATATGGAGGTTAATAAACTCTGCCAAAGGTGGACTTGCAATTTGACGATCAATATTCGTTGCATAATGTGCGACTGACTTATTTTGTACCCAATGCATGATTCTGGGTAAATGATAAGTCAAAGAGTCCCAGTTGTATGGCACAATACGCATTGCCATAATAAAAGAAATTCCCCAAATAAGGAGCAAGCCAAAAGCTAAAACAACATTAAATCTGTTTATTTTTTTCCGTATTTTAGGTATTTGTATTCTTTTCTTTATAAACCCTAAAACAACGATTATAAGAAGTATTACATCTGTAATGAGCCAGAAATTCTTCACATTATTTTCTGTAACACGATTCCCAACAGACAATATTTCAAGACTACTGTACATCAAAATAGTCCAAATCACCATTGTTTTTATATATCCATACAAATAATCAATTCTATCATTGCTCTTTTTACCAATAAACAATATATATAGCAAACCCATTGAAGTTATCATATTTCCCCCATATATCATTTCTAAATACAATATTATCTTTCCGAATATTACACTATTTTTCCCTACTATAATATTTTGCATACCACTCTGCAAACGCTGTCAGTCCCACTTCCAACGGCGTATCCGGTTTAAATCCGAAATCCTTTTCCAGCTCCGATACATCCGCATAAGTCTGATATACATCGCCTGGCTGCATCGGAAGAAATTCTTTTTCCGCTTCGTGGTCGATCACTCCGGATTTCCTCAGACAATTTTCCAGTGTTTCAACAAAAAATTTCAAGCTTACCGGCTGATGGTTTCCGATATTATAAACCTTCACTCTCACTCCATCTTCATTGACGTCTGGAGCCTTTTCCATCACTGCAGATACACCTTTAACGATATCGTCAATATAAGTGAAATCACGGTACATATCTCCGTAATTAAACAGCTGGATTTTCTCGCCCTTTACCATCTTATTCGTAAATCCGAAATATGCCATATCCGGTCTTCCGCAAGGGCCATATACCGTAAAGAAACGCAGTCCCGTGCATGGAATCCCATACAGCTTGCTATATGCGTGGGCAAGGAGTTCATTGGATTTTTTTGTTGCCGCATACAACGAAACCGGCTTATCTGTCTTATCCTCTGTCCGATATGGTACTTCTTTATTTAATCCGTAAATTGAGGAGCTGGAAGCATAAACCAGATGCTTTACGCCTGGCTTTCCGTCATCATAAGAATGCCTGCAGCATTCCAGAATATTATAAAATCCAAGGATATTGCTCTCGATATAAGCATCCGGATTCGTGATCGAATAACGCACACCAGCCTGTGCCGCCAGATTCACCACAATTTCCGGTTCCCATTTCTGAAAAATCTGTTCCAGAAAACTGCGGTCTGCGATATTTCCCTTATGAAAAGAAAAATGATCCCAATTTTCCAGCTCCTTCAAACGATATTCTTTTAAGCTGACGTCATAATAATCGTTCAGATTATCAACACCAATCACCTGAACTTCTGAATCTTTCTGCAAAATATTCTTTGCAAGATTCGAACCGATAAATCCGGCTGCGCCAGTAATTAAAATTACTTTTTTCATCTCTTTCATCTTCCAATGCTGTAATATTCCACATCTGCAGCTTTCATCTTTTCCGGATCAAAAATATTTCTTCCATCATAAACAAGCGGTGTTCTCATCAGCTGTTTAAATGCTTCCGGTTCAACTTTTTTGATTTCCTTCCACTCTGTAAAGATGAAGCAGATATTTGCATCCTTTAAAACCTCTTCAATCTGCTCTGTATAGGAAATCGTTCCTCTTTCAACCGCACCCTCTGGAAACTTCTTTTTGAAATTGTTCATTGCTACCGGATCGTAGGCAACGATGTCTGCGCCATTCTTTAAGAGAAGGGCGATATTATCAATCGATGGTGCTTCTCTCAGATCATCTGTTCCAGGCTTAAATGCCAGTCCCAAAACTGCAACCTTTAAGTGTTCAAAACTGATCATCCGGTTGCTCGCCTTATAAAAAAGCGCTGTCTTCTGATCTGCATTGACATCTACGGCAGCCTCTACGGTACGCAGCCGATATCCGACTTTTTGTGCTTGGAATTTCAATGCCTTTGTATCTTTCGGGAAGCAGCTTCCGCCATATCCAATCCCCGCTTTCAGGAAATTTGCTCCAATTCTCGTATCATAGCTCATTCCCTTAGCAACATCTTCTATATTTGCTCCAATCCTTTCACACAAATTTGCAATATCATTCATGTAAGAGATTTTTAATGCAAGGAAGTCATTACAGGCATATTTTGTCATTTCAGCAGACCGTCTGTTCATTGCAACAATCGGCAGCTGAAACGGTTCATAAATTTCCCGAAGCAGTTTTTCTGCCTCTTCACTTTCTGTGCCAATGATAATTCTTGCCGCATGCAGCGTATCATGTACTGCAGAGCCCTGCGCCAAAAATTCCGGATTCGATGCTACTTCGATATGAAGCTCTTTTCTTACCAGAAAATCCTTGATAAACTGCTCTACATGATCATTCGTCCCAACCGGAACAGTTGATTTTACTACTACCAGACAGTCTTTTTCCACATTTTCTGCAATCTGACGGCATACGGTTGCAATATAACTCAGATTAGCGGAGCCATCCGGCTGTTCCGGCGTACCGACACCAATAAATATCGCATCTGGATTCTTATAAGCGCTTTTATAATCCGTCGTATAATGCAGTCTTCCAGCCGCATTATTCCGCTTCATTAACTCTTCCAGTCCATCTTCGTAAATCGGAGACACCCCAGATTCCATCAACTTTACTTTATTTTCATCCACATCGACGCAAGTAACGTCATGCCCTTTTTCCGCAAAACAAACGCCTGCTACCAGACCTACATATCCGGTTCCTGCAACTACGAGCTTCATCTTTCATCCTCCATTTTTTCTTTATTTATATTTTCCTCTACTTCTCGCATTCTTTTTTCATAAATTCCAACCATTTGAATCAATGTAGTAATTTTTTGATTCTGTTTTGAAACAATTGATGTCAATGCCATCAGTATACATAACATAAACCCTATGCATACAACAAATAATGCATACATCGGCGTTTCAATTCCACATAAATGAGCTAATACAACTAGCAATTTAGGAAATAATACCATAATTGCCATTACCAGCCCTGCCAAAAGCCATAATAATGTGTATTTCAACGAAAGCGATCTTTTTTTCAATAACAGCAAAACTATTATAAAAAAAATAATAACACCTGTAATTAAAACTCCCTGTAGTTGTGTATTCATTTTTTTCTCCTTACTCCAAAACTAATTCTACAAATAAGAATAGCTAATGATACTTTTATCATATAATAAACTGACTTTCCAAAACTAATTGAACTCTCTCCACCATGTCGTTCGCACATTTTCACCGGTACTTCTGCAATTTTCCCCTTATGCATTGCTACCGCAACTATAGACTCCGGTTCTGGATAATCCTGCGGATAGTCTTTAGCAAAAACCTGCATAAACTCTTTATTCACTGCTCGAAATCCACTTGTAACATCTTTTATTTGTTGTATGCAACATATTGATACCAACATTCCTAATATTCGAATTCCTATCCTTCTACTTCTCGAAGACTGAAATCCTTCTTTTTTTAAAGCATGATATAATTCATCAAATCTACCTGAAAAACCAAGTCTAAAAGACTTTAATGTTTCATTACTCAATTTTCTTTTTTTTATATATTCTTGAGCAATTTTAGATTCTGGTTTATACAAATTTTCATGATAATATTGTGCAGTAAATTCATTTACTTTTAATACTTTGGCTTTTAATTCTTCTTTTGCAGAATCTATAGTATTTTCTAAAGTAGGTAGTTGTATATTTGATCTTTCAGCTAAAGTTTGAACCGCTTCTATAAAGCTTATACCTTCTATTTTTGTTAGAAACGTAAATACATTTCCTCCTACTCCACAGCCAAAACAATGGAATATTTGTTTATCTGGAGAAACCGAAAATGAAGGTGACTTTTCATTATGAAATGGACAAAGTCCAAAAAAGTTTCTTCCGCTTCTTTTTAGGTGGACATATTGTGATATAATATCTACAATATCATTTGTTTGTCTTACTTCATCTATGATTTCATCACTATACCTTGGCATTTTTTCCTCACTTTCTCTCAAATTATTTCAAATAAATATTCACATATATATTATTCGACGCATTTTACATAAATCCTTCTTTAATGTAAAAAATATTTATATTATATCTTTATGACATTAGCATCATTTTATTATCTAATTTATTAATGATTTTTGCACAATTTACCCACTCTTTTGATGTTTTCTTATCTATAACATCTTCTGGCTTGTATTTCATTTTATGTTCTAAACTTGACCAAAAATCCATTGCCATTGTTCTTATTTGTACTTCTACTTTTACATATATTATTTGTTGCGACAAAACAACAGGTATTCCTAATATTATATGATAAGCTGAATATCCACTTTTTTTGGGATTTGTCACATAATCTTTTTCTTTTATAGTTCGTACTCCTGGCAACTTTTGAAGTAAATTCTTAATTGAAAAAATATCTTTTTTTAATGAACATACTATTCTAATTCCTGCAATATCATTTATATTTTCTATCATTTCTTTATAAGTTAATTTGCATTCTTTATTTTTCATCTTTTTTATTATACTATCTGGCTCTTTTATTCTAAAATTTATGTGATCAATTAAATCATAATTATAA
>ERZ779890.5038-NODE-5038-length-10624-cov-2.493046_pt1 | contig 10624 bp, 9 predicted proteins | sample MGYA00511553_ERZ779890 | MGnify/ENA primary metagenome ERZ779890 (study PRJEB29588, sample SAMEA2152064) | human gut metagenome | biome: human gut; feature: human-associated habitat; material: faeces | place: Denmark | collected 2008/2010 ...
TATAGTAACAGTTGCGGCATTTCCAATCTTGGTATAAGATGATGATAACTATTCAGAGCCATGCAAAATCGCAACAGTAACCACAATAGTAATAAGGAAAGGACAATCATTTTGATATGAAGACGAAAATTTTTATCGACGGAAGCGAAGGAACGACAGGATTACGGATCCATGAACGCTTTGCAGGAAGAGATGATGTGGAGATTCTTCCGATCGCATCAGAATTAAGAAAGGATGCCGGAGAGCGTAAGCGTCTTATCAACGAATCGGACATTACGTTTCTTTGTCTGCCGGATGCAGCGGCAAGAGAGTCGGTAAGCCTGATTGAAAATGAGAATGTCCGTATTATTGATACATCAACGGCACATCGTACCGAAGAGGGATGGGCCTATGGATTCCCGGAGCTGTCCGGTGAATTCCGGGATAAAATTTCAAAAGGAAAAAGGATTGCGGTTCCGGGCTGCTATGCGACCGGTTTTATTTCCTTAGTATATCCGCTGATCCAGAGCGGCATTTTGCCGAGGGATTATCCGGTAGCAACCTTCGCCATGTCCGGCTACAGTGGTGCCGGCAGAAAAGCAATTGCTGTTTATGAATCAAAAGACCGTGCACCGGAATTTGATGCGCCGAGAGAGTATGCACTTTCCCAGCAGCACAAGCATTTAAAGGAAATGACGAAGATCACGGGACTTCAAAGAACGCCGTTGTTTTCCCCGATGGTCTGTGATTACTATAGCGGTATGATTGTGACCCTGCCGCTTTATACTGACTTATTAAATGGAAAGCCGTCCTTACAGGAGGTACAGGAAAAGCTGGCCGCATTCTACGAAGGAGAGCCCTTTATTCAGGTGATGCCTCTTGGCAGTGAGGATGAAACGAACGGCTTCCTTGCGGGAAATGCAAGAAGCGGCTGGGATGGACTGGAAATTTTCGTAACAGGAAACGAAGACCGGATTCTTTTATCCTCCCGGTTTGATAATCTTGGAAAGGGAGCTTCGGGTGCAGCCATCCAGTGTATGAATATCGTGATGGGTGTGGACGAGAAGAAGGGACTGAATTTATAAGCTTCAGGAACGGCTCAGTAAGGAAAATGATGAATAACAATTTTGAAATACGGACCATGACCATAGAAGACTATCAGGGCGTTCATGATCTGTGGATGACGATTAAGGGCTTTGCCATAAGAAGTATTGATGATTCTAAGGAAGGCGTTGCTTCCTTTTTAAAAAGAAATCCGACAACAAGTGTGGTTGCCGTGGCCGATGGAAAAATCGTAGGAAGCATTCTGTGTGGACATGACGGACGGAGAGGCTGTCTGTATCATGTATGTGTGGACGAGGCGTACCGGATGCACGGCATTGGTAAGAGCATGGTGGTGTTCTGCATGCAGGAGCTGCAAAAGGAGCACATCAGCAAGGTTTCCCTCATTGCGTTTACCGTAAACGATATTGGCAATGCGTTCTGGAAGCAGATCGGCTGGACGAAGCGGGAAGACCTGAATTATTATGATTTTACATTAAATACAGAGAATATCATCCGTTACAATGAAGAGTGAGCAGCCGGAAGGGTACGGAACAGCTGCGAGGATGAGCAGGAGGATAAAATGAAACAGATTACAGGTGGAATTACTGCTGCAAAGGGATTTCAGGCAGCAGGTATTGAAGCGGGAATCAAATATCAGAACCGTAAGGATATGGCGCTGGTGTACAGTCAGGTTCCCTGTGTGGCAGCGGGAACATTTACTACCAATGTGGTAAAAGCAGCTCCGGTCAAATGGGATCAGGAAGTGGTCTATCATTCTGAATCCGCACAGGCAGTGATCATCAATTCCGGTATCGCCAATGCCTGCACAGGTGCGGAAGGATACGGATATTGTAAGCAGACCGCTGAGGCGGCAGCGAAAGCCCTGAATGTACCGGAGAGTTCCGTGCTGGTAGCATCCACCGGAGTGATTGGTATGCAGCTTCCGATGGACCGGGTGAAATCGGGAATCAAAATGCTGGCAGAGGCAAAGAACAGCAGCAAAGAAAAGGGAACAGAGGCAGCAAAAGCGATCATGACAACGGATACAAAGAAGAAAGAAGCGGCAGTTACCTTTGAGATCGGAGGGAAGACCGTGACGATCGGCGGGATGTCAAAGGGATCGGGAATGATTCATCCAAATATGTGTACAATGTTAGCCTTTCTGATAACGGATGCCGCAATTACAAAAAAAGCGCTTCAGTGTGCGTTAAGTGAAGATGTGGAAGATACTTACAACATGATTTCCGTAGACGGAGATACATCTACAAACGATACGGTTCTTTTGCTGGCTAACGGAATGGCAGATAATAAGAAGATTAAATATGGAACAAAAGAATACGAACAGTTTAAGAAAGCTCTCCATTATGTCAATGAAACGCTTGCAAAAGAGATGGCGGGAGACGGAGAAGGCGCGACGGCGCTTTTTGAAGTAAAAGTCGTAGGCGCGAAGACGAAAGAGCAGGCAAAGGTTTTGTCGAAATCGATCGTCTGCTCAAATTTGACGAAAACGGCAATAGCAGGTCACGATGCGAACTGGGGCAGAATCCTCTGTGCGATGGGATATTCGGGAGCACAGTTTGATCCTGAGAAGGTGGATTTGTTTTTTGAAAGTGCGGCAGGAAAGCTTCAGATCATTGAAAACGGTGTTGCGCTAAATTACAGTGAGGAAAAAGCAACGGAAATTTTATCTGAGCCTAAGGTGACTGCGATCGCCGATCTGAAAGAAGGTGATGCCGCGGCAACGGCATGGGGATGCGATCTGACTCATGAATATATCAGCATTAATGCAGATTACAGAAGCTAGAACATGTCAGTGAAAAAAGAGTTATTTGCAGGATCAAAGATACGAGACAAAAAGATTGGAGAGAGAACATGAATAAAAACATGCAGCAATATCTTGATAAAGCAGAAGTTTTGATTGAAGCTTTGCCGTATATCCAGCGGTTCAACCGAAAGATCATCGTTGTGAAATACGGCGGAAGCGCTATGATCGACGAAGAATTGAAAAAGCGCGTTATTGAGGATGTGACGCTTTTGAAGCTTGTCGGATTTAAGCCGATCATCGTACATGGCGGCGGAAAAGAGATTAGCAAATGGGTTGAAAAAGCCGGTATGGAACCGAAGTTTATCAATGGGCTTCGTGTGACAGACAAAGATACGATGGAATTAGCCGAGATGGTACTTGGAAAAGTAAATAAAAGTCTTGTTCAACTTGTTGAGAGCCTTGGCGTGAGGTCGATCGGTATCAGCGGTAAGGACGGAGCTTTGTTAAAGGTGGCGAAGAAATACTCTGACGGTCAGGATATCGGATATGTAGGAGAAGTTACAGAGGTAAATGAACAGATTATTTACGATCTCCTGGAAAAAGATTTCCTTCCCATCATTTGTCCGGTCGGTATGGATGAAAATTACCATACATATAATATTAATGCAGATGATGCGGCGTGTGCGATCGCGCGCGCGGTGAAAGCGGAAAAATTAGCGTTTTTGACTGATATCGAGGGAGTGTATAAAGATCCGGAAGATCCGTCTACCTTAATCTCGGAACTTTGTGTAAAAGAGGCGGAAAAACTAATGACAGAAGGTTATATCGGAGGGGGAATGCTTCCGAAACTTCAGAACTGTATCGATGCGATCGAAGCAGGTGTTTCAAGAGTGCATATTCTTGACGGAAGGATTCCGCATTGTCTTCTTCTTGAGATTTTCACTAATAAAGGGATCGGAACAGCGATTTTAAATAGTACAGAAAGCAGGTATAATCACGATGAACAGTAAGATACAGGCGGCAGAGGAAAACCTTATTCATGTATATAATCGTTTTCCGATCGCACTTGACCATGGAAAGGGAATGTATCTGTATGATACAGACGGAAAAGAATATCTTGATTTTGCGGCAGGCTTCGCAGTGACAGGGCTTGGGTATGACAATAAAGAATTAAACGAGGCGCTGAAAAAACAAATTGATAAATTATACCATACGTCCAACCTTTATTATCATGAAAGCTGCGGGGAAGCGGCGGAAGCGCTGAATAAAGTCAGCGGAATGGATCGGGTATTTTTTACAAACAGCGGCGGCGAAGCAAATGAAGGGGCTTTAAAAGCAGCGAGACGATATGCATATACAAAAGGATCGGGACGATATGAATTTATCGCTATGGAAAACTCGTTTCACGGCAGATCATTTGGAGCGGTATCGGTTACAGGACATGATTCTTACAGAGAACCTTTTGAGCCGCTTGTTCCGGGGGTAAAGTTTGCAAAATTTAACGATCTTGACAGTGTGAAGTCGCTTGTGAATGAGAAAACGTGTGCGATTATTTTAGAACCGCTTCAGGGAGAGGGCGGCATTCATCTGGCGACACAGGAATTTATGGAAGGGATCAGAAAGCTCTGTGATGAAAACGATATCCTTATGATCTGTGACGAAGTACAGTGCGGCATGGGCAGAACAGGTACGATGTTTGCATGGCAGGGGTACGGAGTAAAGCCGGACATCCTTACGATGGCGAAAGCGATCGGAAACGGCATTCCGGTCGGCGCGTTTGCAATGACGGAAGAGGTTGCCGGATATTCTCTTAAACCGGGAGATCACGGGGCGACATACGGAGGAAATCCGCTTGCGTGCACGGCGGTAAAGACAGTTCTTTCCATTTTTGAGAGAAAAAATATTGTAGGACATGTCAATGAGATAGCTCCATACTTTACAGAAAAATTAGAAGAACTTAAAGCGGAATTTGACTGTGTGACAGAGCGAAGAGGAAAAGGTCTGATGCAGGGTCTTGTGATCACAAAGCCGATCAAAGAGATCAATGATCGTGCGATTGAAGAAGGTCTGCTTATCATACAGGCGCAGGGAAACGTAATCCGTTTTGTTCCTCCGCTGATCGTAGAAAAAGAGCATATCGATCAGATGGTTGAGAAGATGCGCAGAATACTTGCATAAAAGTGTTTCCGTAAAGATATTTCTCCAATGTTTTCATAAGAGAAAATGTTACATAAATAGACAGAATAAGAAACCGGTCGAAGGACATACTAAAGGAAGTTAGAAAAATTGTTTGATCTAAACAGTTCGGAGGTATGTATATGATCGGTTTTTTAATTGCTCTTTTGTCCGGAGCGCTTATGAGTATTCAGGGAGTATTTAACACACAGGTTACGAAGACAACAGGAATGTGGGTCGGAAACGGCTGGGTACAGTTTACGGCTTTTGCGGTTTGTCTTGCGATGTGGTTTTTTACCGGAAGAGATCAGGTTTCACAGCTTATGGAAGTACAGCCGAAATATATGCTGTTAGGCGGTGTGATCGGCGCAGGGATCACATGGACGGTTATAAAAAGTATCGAAGCGTTAGGGCCTGCGCGTTCAGCTCTTCTCATTGTGATCGCACAGCTTACGGTTGCTTATCTGATCCAGCTTTTCGGATTGTTTGGAATGGATCGGGAGCCGTTCTCATGGAGAAAAGCAGGTGGTCTCCTTCTTGCGGTTGCCGGCATAGCAGTTTTTCAATGGAAATAAAAGTAATAAATCTGTAATATATATGTTTTTTTTGTAAAGAAAAAGAAAGTTGTCCTTAATAGGTTGACAGAGATGTAACAAGACGTTAATTGTCTATTGTAATTTTAGTAAAAATTCGTTACAATATTAATGTCCGACATAAAGGGGTAATTCTCCCGGCAAAGCTGAGGAGAAGAATATGCAAGACAATCAGAAAAAATACAGAAAAAAATACGCTGTCATGACAGTGTTCTTTCTTATTTCGGCAAGTTTCCTGTTTGGGTGCGGGAACAAAGATTCGGCCGTTCCTGAAACAGAAGAATTTTTATTTTCTGCGGAAGAAGAAAAGTCGGATCATACAAGAGCGAAGAGCCAGCAGAGAAGGCAGAAAGAAAAAAGGCGGAAGCGGACAGCGGTACAGTGGAAGAAAATCCGGAGCGTAAAAAAGTATTCGTATATGTTTGCGGAGAAGTTCAGGCTTCGGGCGTATATGAACTGGAACAGGATTCCAGAGTGTTTGAAGCGATTGCGAAAGCGGGCGGGCTGACAGAAAACGCTGCGGCGGAAGCGGTTAATCAGGCGAGGGTTGTCGTTGACGGAGAACAGATTTATGTGCCTTCTTTAGATGAAGTGAAAGGCGCAGGGGTTGTATCGGAAGTGACCGAACGTACGGACGATGGGAAGATAAATATTAATACAGCCGAAAAAGAGGAACTCATGACGCTTACAGGAGTCGGAGAGGCGAAAGCGCAAAGTATAATCGCATATCGGGAAGAACACGGCGGCTTTCAGTCAATCGAAGAATTGATGCAGATTGAGGGAATCAAAGAGGGAGTATTTAATAAAATAAAAGAAGACATAACGATCTGACATAAGAGAGCGGTTTTGTATACCGCAGTGCATAAGGAGTCGAAAAAAGAGGAGTATGGGTAAGAGAATTTTAGTTGTTGATGATGAGAAGCTGATCGTAAAAGGAATCCGCTTCAGCCTCGAGCAGGAAGGCATGGAAGTAGACTGCGCCTATGACGGCGAGGAGGCTTTGGAATACGCAAAGGCATGTGAATATGATCTTGTCCTTTTGGATGTGATGCTGCCGAAACTGGACGGTTTTCAGGTGTGTCAGCAGATTCGGGAATTTTCGGATATGCCGGTTGTGATGCTGACGGCAAAGAGCGAGGATATGGACAAGATACTGGGACTGGAATACGGTGCGGATGATTATATAACGAAACCGTTTAACATTTTAGAGGTGAAGGCGAGGATCAAAGCCATCATGAGGCGGACGTCGAAACGGAAAGAACCGGCAGGCGGACCGGTGCTGATCAAAGGAAGCTTAAAGATTGATTGTGAGAGCAGAAGAGTATTTATCGGAGAGAGAGAGATCAATCTTACGGCAAAAGAATTTGATGTTTTAGAGCTTCTGGCAATGAATCCAAACAAAGTATACAGCAGAGAAAATCTGCTGAATCTGGTGTGGGGATATGATTACCCGGGAGATGCAAGAACAGTAGACGTACATATCCGAAGGCTTCGTGAGAAGATTGAGATGAATCCGAGTGAACCGAAATATGTACATACAAAGTGGGGAGTGGGTTATTATTTCCAAGATTAAATATCAATTTGTATCCAACCGTAAAATTATCGGGAACATGCGTTTTTGTGTGATTCTTTGTACAATGCTGGCAGGGCTGATACCCTGCCTTGCAACACTTTTCGGAATCGTAGCATTTTACGAGTCGCGTGCGGTCGAACTTCGGACTGCGGAAATCCAAAATCAATGTACAATATTAAGCAATCAGCTCTCGGCATACGGATATCTTTCCGATCCGACTTCGGAAGTGATCGATTCTAATCTGACGCAGCTGACGAATATATATAACGGCAGAGTTATGATCATGGATGAAGATCTCTGCGTAATTAAAGATACATATAATCTCGATGAAGGAAAGACGAATGTATCGGAAAGCGTCGTTCGGTGCATGCGCACAAAGCCGACGAACCACTATGATAAAAAGAATCATTATATCGAAGTGACTTCACCGATCAATATCCCGGGGAAAAAGAAGATAGACGGTGTGATTTTAGCAAGTGTCTCTACAGACAGTATTGAAGTTACAAAACAGGTATTTTATACGCATGGAGGTGTCGTAGTAGGAATAGCGGCGATTTTCCTGGCTGTTTTCGGGGTGGCCCTTGCCAATAAACTTGTAAAACCGATTCATAAGATTACAGGGGCGATTGAAAATGTGAGTGAAGGATACAGTGACGATGTGCTGCACGTAGACACGTTTGCGGAGACAAGTCAGCTAAGTGAAGCGTTCAACAAAATGCTCGGCAGACTAAAGCAGCTGGACGACTCCAGAGAAGAGTTTGTCTCAAACGTTTCCCATGAACTGAAAACTCCGATGACATCGATGAAAGTGCTGGCAGATTCGCTTCTTGAGCAGGAAAACCTTCCTGTGGAAATGTACCGTGAATTTATGGAAGATATCGCGAAAGAAATCGACCGGGAAAATCAGATCATAACAGATCTTCTTTCTCTTGTGAAAATGAATCGGACCGGTCAGACGATGAACATTCAGCAGGTGAATATCAACGACTTGCTTGAACAAATATTAAAGAGGCTGAAACCGATCGCGGAAAAGAAAAATGTTGAGATGGTCATGGAAAGTTTCCGTCCGGTGAGCGCAGAGATTGATGAGACGAAATTTACACTTGCCGTTTCAAATCTTGTGGAAAATGCGATTAAATATAATCATGAAAACGGATGGGTTCATGTGTCTTTAAATGCCGATCATAAATATTTTTATTTAAAAGTAGAAGATTCCGGTCTTGGAATCCCTCAGGAAGATCAGGCACATATATTTGAGCGGTTTTACCGGGTAGACAAGTCTCATTCCAGAGAAATCGGCGGAACGGGACTGGGGCTTGCGATCGCCAGAAACGCAGTGATCGTTCACAGAGGATCGATCAAAGTGCATAGTAACGAAGGCGAGGGAACGACATTTACAGTTCGGATTCCGCTGATCTATACAACAGTGCCGGAAGGAGTGGGGAGATGAAAAGGAACAGGAAACTTGCGGTCGTAATATGCATTTGTCTTATTTTGTCCTTGTGTCTGCCGTTTTTCCTTTCAGGCTGCCGGAAGAAGAAAATAGATTCGGAGATGTCAGTCTATTATCTTAATGAAGACAGAACAGGACTTGTTAAAGCGCCCTATGAAACCGGGAAAACGGCAAAAGGCAAGAAGATGACGGACAAAGAAATCTGCGGTATGGCAGAGGATATACTGGAAACGCTTCGGAAACCATCGGATAAAATCGAAAATGTTCCTCCGATTCCGAATGAAGTATCTGTACAAAAATGTGAACTGCGGGGGAGTATATTAGATATCGACTTCAATAAAGCGTATTTAAAAGTAAACAGTCTGGAAGAAAAGCTTATGAGGGCATCTATTGTATGTTCGCTTTCGGAAATTGAAGGGGTCAACGCAGTACTGTTTACGATCGACGGAGAGTCGCTTAAAGACAGTGACGGCAATTCGATCGGACTTATGACAGAAGATGATTTCGTAGAAAACACAGGATCGTCACCGAGCGCCTACCAGACGGTAGAATTAACGCTTTATTTTGCAAATGAAAGCGGAGATAAGCTTGTTCCGCAAAAAGTTTCGGCAAGGTACAGCAGTAATTTGTCGAAAGAGAAAATGATCGTTGAGAAACTGATGCAGGGTCCTGAAAGCGGAGCTTATCCGACGATCAACCCGAATGCAAATCTGTTGGGAGTGACGATCAAAGATGATATTTGTTATGTGAATTTCGATAGTACGTTTCTGAACGGAGAGTATGATATCCTGCCGAAACTTACGATTTATTCAATCGTAAATTCGCTTGTTGAGGGAACAGAGGCGACGCAGGTTCAGATTACGATTAACGGAGAGTCAAAAGCTAAGTATATGGGCACTGTGGATCTTTCACAGCCGCTGAAAGAAAATTTAGAGTTGGTCGCAGCCGATGACAAAAAATGAAAAGACGACCATTATGTATATTTTGCGTACTGTTTCTTACAGTACAGGCGATAAGGGTGCTGTTTTTCGGCGCGGGAGATTACACTTCCGCGCTTGGGCAGATCGTAAACCGAAACAATAAAGGAGAAATCAATCTTATATTGACGGGAACGGCAGATAGGATTGATGAAAAAGAATCTGTAACGGCAGTCCGTGTAAAGGGGAATGCCGTCTCTTTTTATAGTGGCAGCGATCGAAAGATCGCAAGGCAGTCTGTATTCGGAAAAAGCGACAGGCATCGTTCTTCCTATGATTTCAGTCAAGAGCTGCCAAGAAAAATATGGGAAGAGAAAGTGCTTGTTTATCTTGAAAAAGAAGATGCGGCACATATCAAAATCGGAAATAAACTAAAAATAAAAGGAAAGGCGTCTGCATTTGAGACTGCACGTAATCCGGGCAATTTTGATCAGAGAGCTTATTACAAAAGGCAGAAAATAGGCGCATATGTATGGGCGGATGAAGTCGGTATATTATCCGGGCAGACTGAATGCATCAGACAATTCCTGCATGAATTCAGGCAAGGTTGGAAGAAACTCCTTGTAGGGTGTTTGGGCAGTTATTATGGAAACACGATAAGTGCGATCCTTCTCGGAGAAAAAGGAGACCTTGATCCATATATGAAAAAGTTGTATCAGAAAAACGGGATCGGTCATCTGCTGGCCATATCAGGGCTTCATATGTCCTTTATCGGAAGCGGTCTTTATGGATTTCTGAGAAAAGGAGGAGTGGGATTTCCGGTGTCAGGAGCTGTCGGAACGATTGTTTTGCTTTTTTATACAGTAATGACCGGAGCGAGTATTTCAGCTTTAAGAGCGCTTATTATGTTTTCCGTTCGGATGGGCGCTGAAGTGACAGGAAGAGATTATGACCTTCCCACAAGTCTTGCTGTGGCAGCGGCGCTGCTTAGTGCAAAAGATCCTCTCTGTCTGTCAGATGCAGGATTTTTGTTTTCTTTTGGATCACTTTGCGGAATTTGTATGCTGACGCCTTTGTTTGAATGTTTGTTCGGGTGTGGTACGGAGAAAAAGAATATATGGACGC
>ERZ779890.5039-NODE-5039-length-10623-cov-13.328823_pt1 | contig 10623 bp, 10 predicted proteins | sample MGYA00511553_ERZ779890 | MGnify/ENA primary metagenome ERZ779890 (study PRJEB29588, sample SAMEA2152064) | human gut metagenome | biome: human gut; feature: human-associated habitat; material: faeces | place: Denmark | collected 2008/2010 ...
AGCCTACGTCGCAGCCGCCAAAGTATTTCATTATGTATGCCTCCAAATATAATTTTCTTTATAAGATTGAATTATTTCCGAGGCTTCCGGGGCTTGCCCGGAAGCCCTTTAAGTTACGGGAATTGCTGAAATCACGCTGTGCGCGCTGCGATCACATGCAGACCTCGTCCTCGAACTCGACCAGAGACGGATCGACAGGCTCCGCCTTCATGACGGTGCGCATGTACTCGTTGACCTTGTCGCGCATGGTGCGGCGGGAGACGGTACGCGGGTCCATAAGATCGTGCTCGACCCAGATGAGGTCGTAGCCGCGCTCGCGGCCCTGATCGTCCAGCACGCCCTGAACGGTAGCCATGTTCTTGCAGGCGACGTTCTGGTACATGATAATGAGCTTCGCGTTCCAGTCCTCGCACTGCTTCCACAGCTCGTCGACGACGTTCTGGTAACCGCCGTTGGTGTGACGGCGCATAACCATACGCTCGTACAGGCGGGCGAGGTCTCGGAGGGCTTCTTCCTTATCCTCGGTCTCAAGAGGCTTGGTGAAGTTCAGAGACTCCATCTCGACCAGGACGTTGACGCCCCAGCAGTTTGCAAGCCAGTTAGAGAAGTTTGCATAGTAGTGAGCCGGGCAGGACCACACGATAGCGCGGTACTTCATCTTGCCGGGCCAAGGCTCTTCCTTGTTCTCGTAGGCCTTCATCAGGATGTTGTTGACCTTCTCGAAGGTCTTGATGACACGAGGATCCGCGCCGCCGTCCATCTCGTAGTTCCACTTGCGGAACAGCTCGTAGCAGGGGCCGAGAAGCTGCGGGTATGCAGACTTGTTGACTTCCCACTTCTGAAGCTCGTAAGCAGTCTCCTGATTGAAGCGCTTAATCATGGTGAAGTATGCATCCCAGTTCCACTTTGCGCCGGTGCGCTCCTCGATGAACTTTATGCAGGCTCTGATATCCTCGGCGCCCATCTGAACGGTCTCCTCATCCAAGTAGCGGACGGGGAAGCAAAGATGGAATATGGGGACGTTCGGGAAGCGGCGGGAGTAGTAAGAGGACGCCATGGTGGAGCCGTCGCAGGGCATGGAGGAGGAGAGGAAGCAGGAGCCCATGTGCGGCAGAGCGTCGATAACCAGTGCGCCGCACTCGGAGGAGGGAACGGGGCAGGTATCGGAGGGCAGACCGTAGGACTCAACCGCATCGATGTAGGGAACGCAGGTGAGCTGGTCTATCTCGGAGACGAGGAACACGCCGAGAAGCTGATGGGGGAAGCCGTACAGGTCGGGGAAGCCGCCCATGATCTGACCCATGGTCATCTCGTCGAACAGAACGGTGCGCTGGTTGAGAGCGCCGCTGTTACCGTTCTTCTCGTCGGCCTTGGCGGAGAGAACGAGGTTCTCTGCGACGTAGCGGAATATATCATAGATGAGCAGATGGCTCATGCGCAGGTTGGAGCCGCGCAGACCCATGATGTTCTTATCCATGAAGCCGTGGCAGCAGAAGTAGGAGATCATCCAGCGGTAGTACAGTGCGCCGTTGAGCGCGGGAATGAGGTCCTTGGAGAAGGTCATAAGGAGCATGCCCCACATACGCGCCCACTCATAGAAGTCGTATGCGGTGTCCTTGATGCCGCGCCACTCGCGGCGTACGGTGGCCATTGCGCCCTTGCGGTAGAGACGGCCAAGGCTCTTCTCACCGTTGAGGATGCGATCCTTCTTGCCGTCAGCGTCGAGAGCCATGAAGTCCTTGTATTCGTCCTTCACACGCTCGATGTCGGCCTTGATATCATTTACGCGATCCTGACCAAACTGCTTCCAGTCGGTAGCCTTGAGGAGATCCCAAGCAATGCCGCCGACCTCTTTGAGGTTCTCCCACTGCTTCGCCCAGTCGATCTCATCTTTGCATTTCCAGAATTCCGGATTCGGATACTGTATCTTTTCCTTCTTTGCCATTATGCTTTGCCCTCCTCTTTGTGGATACGCTTAATCTCAAGGGATTCAACGAAGGCCTGAACACGGGTGCGGAGCTGACCGGAGTTACCGTTGTTGTACAGTCTGTCGATGGACAGGACGGGCCAGCCGTACTCGTCGTGCATGATGTGGGAAACCAGAGCGCGCTCGAAGCCCCAGTAGTCGCAGTACTTCATCTGCTCGTAGATGATGCCTTCGGCGTTGTACTCCTTTGCGAGGCGGTCAGCGGTCTCACGACGCTGATGCACCTTCTCGTCGGATATGTAGCGTGCGCACTCGGAGTGCTCCATTACGTGCAGACAGATCTGGCGCAGAGCGTCCTCGTCGTCCTTGAGTTCGATGACCTCGCGGCCGGGAGTGGAGCCGAAGCAGTAACGGTCGGACACAACCAGAGCGCCGCAGCCCTCGATGAGCTTGGTGAGCTGAGGATCGTCGATCTCGGAGCCGACTATCGCAACGCGGGCACGGAACGGAGACTTCTCGTCGGGCTTGCGCTTCTTCAGCTCCTTCAGGGTCTCACGCAGGTAAGGCAGGATGAGAGCCTTCGGACAGGTGTAGGAAACGAGGTTGATGACATGGAACTCATAGCCGGTGATAACGGGGTTCTCGGCCTTGCGCATCTCTGCCATCTCGGAGATGATGGAGCAGACCTCGTTGTGCTCTGCGACTGCCTGACGGATGGCGGCGTCGGAGGTGTCCACGCCGTAGACCTCGGTCAGCTTGTCGAGCACATGGATACGCATCTGCTTGACGTAGGAGTCGAGAGTGTAGTCGGTGATTTTGTAGGGGATGTCGCAGTGGGTCACGAAGAAGTTGGGCTTATCGTTGACCTTCAGGATCTCAAAGTGCTCCATTGCACGGTTCATCATGGAGCAGGCGTCAACGCCTATCATAGCGTCGAGGAACTGGTAGCCGCCCTCGATGCCGCGCTCGACGAGCGCGCGTGCGAACTCGCAGGTGTAGTTGGACATGTAGTAGGTCGCGATGTCGATGGAGCCGGTGTGCGGCGCGCGCAGACGCACCGAGAAGCAGTTGCCTACGTTGAGCAGCGCCTCGGGAACATGGTAGCAGGTATAGCCGAGGGCGAGGTTGCCTTCCGCCTGTGCCTTCTGCACCAGCTCGTTGTTGGCGTTCTCAAGCAGACTTTCAAAGTAGATCAGATGCTTAAGATCTTTCAAATGTTACACCTCTTCTTTAAGTTTTCTATTTTATGGAGCAGCGGGATTATGCCCCATTGAATACCGTTTTGCGGGATCTCAGAGTATCCCGATCTTGGTCAGAGCCTCTTTCGCGCCCGCGAGCATCGCGGAATCCGCCGGAAGCTCCATAACGCTCTTGCCCTTGATGTCGTTTGCGGCAAAGGTCTTGTCCGCGGGGATAAACGAGAGGATATCCACGCCCGGAACCTTTATCAGATCCGCAAGTTCGGGGTTGGTGACGCGGTTGACGATGACGCCTATCTTGTCATAGGCGATAAGCTCGTCCGCCACGTTCTTGATGGTGCTGACGACTTGGGCGCCCTTCTTGCTCTGGTCGGTAATGAGCAGCAGATGAGTCACCTTTTCCATCACGCGGCGCTGGATCTGCTCGATCCCCGCCTCACCATCGATTACAACGTAGTCAAAGCTGTTTGCCAGAAGTCCGATAACTTCCTTCAGGTAGGAGTTGACCTTGCAGTAGCAGCCGGAACTCTCCGGACGGCCTATCGCAAGGAACACGAAGCCCGGCATCTCAACCAGCGCGTCAAAAATTCTGAACCGCGCCTCGCTGAGAAGCTCCAGCGCTTCTCTTGTCTCTCCGTTTTCAACGCTGTCAACGATGCTCATACGGATATCGTCCAGCGTCAGCTTCACATCCACGCCAAGAGCAACGGACAGACCGACGGCAGGATCGGCGTCGATCGCGAGTATCTTCTTGTCGGGGTACTTCTCAACAAGCAGTCTCACTATGGACGCGCAGATAGAAGTCTTGCCTACTCCGCCCTTGCCTGCTACCGTGATTATCTTGGCTTTATTTTCCATATACGTCCCTCCCTGTTCTGGAAATGAGCGCATTTATCTCCCATGCACTATCGTTAGTATTTTAGCACATTGCCCGGCCAGATGCAAGGAAAACCCGATAATTTCAGGCAAATTTCAGTTTTTACACAAACTTCGCGGGAACTTTTTTCATGCGGCACGGATATATTTATACACTTATTTGCGAGTGCCGAAATTTTTTTGAAGTAATTGCTTTTCGGCTCATCGGTTAAGGATATATACTCCCAGATTAAGGTAACCGGCGAATGTCACCCATGCCAGGTAGGGCAGCATCAGCCAGCCCGCGGGCTTCGATATGAAGCGGAACAGCAGCGCCGTGCCGGCGATGGCGGCCCACAGCAGCACGAGCCAGATGAAGGCCGCAAGGTAGAGCTTGAGGTTGAAGAAGATGAGCGTCCAGCAGAAGTTCATAAACAGCTGCACCGCGTAAAACGTGAGCGCGCGCTCGATGCGGCCGGGGTATTTTTCGGAGCAGTACACGAGATAGGCCGCGATGCCCATGAGGATGTACAGCAGCGTCCACGCGGCCGGGAACGCCCACGCAGGCGGCGCAAGAGGAGGTTTGTTCAGCGCCTCGAAATCCTTAAAGCTGCCGTTTGCAATCAGCGCCGCCGCTCCGCCGACGGCCAGCGGTATCAATATTGATACGATGAGCTTTTTCCACTCCGGTCTTTTTGTCATGGCTTTTCTCCTTACCCGTTTTGTGTTATGTTCTCCTCATATAATATACAACGCCGCGGTGAAAAAAATTCACCGCGGCGTTTCAAATCCTTGCTGTGAAGTGCAGCTGAATAACGGCTGTAATCTGTACGCTGCTCTCTCTTTTTCCTATTGGCACTTTCTGTGCCCTGGCGACCCCTCAGTCGGCCTTACGGCCGCCAGCTCCCCTAATAGGGGCGCCAAGAGAGTGCAGAGGAACCACCGCGCCAGTCCTAAACCTTTGCCGCGAAGCGCTGCCCCTTTTAGGGGAAGTCCCCAGTGCGCACACTGGGGAAAGGGGTCTCCAGAGCAGCGATACGAGCAGAATGGAAAAGAAAGTGTGCACGATAACTCACGCCCGTAGGGGACGGCCCCTGTGCCGTCCCAAAAATGCAGCGACGTGCTTCCGGTGATAAATCGGCGCACCGTCCCAAGTCACCCTGTCATTGCGAGGAGCGAAGCGACGCGGCAATCCGTTCTCCTTTACTCCACGCGGAAATATACTGCTGTCTAAAAAAAGAAACGGATTCCCACGACCAGTGACCGGTGTCACTGGTCTCGGAATGACAGAGGTATTCTTTATATTGCCCTTTCTTTTCCCGATTGGCACTTTCTGCGCCATGGTAACGCCTTCTGCACAAAACGCAATTTTCCGTGCAGAATCAGTGCAATATAGGCAAAAACCGTCGAAATTGTCATGTGTGGCAAAATTGTTTTGAATTACAAAACTATTTTCGCCACCTTTCTTGAATACGCGCTTGACAATTGTGAGATATTGGACGCGGAGTGATTGACAACACCCACGCCCTCTGATAAAATCAGCTTAATCACCGCACGACAACAAGAACAGAAAGGAAAAGATATGAAAAACATCAAAAAGGTACTTGCGGCAGTTCTTATGATAGCTGTAATGTTCTCTATTACCGGCTGCAATTCTTCGGACTACAAGAAGGCCGCGCAGCTGATGGCTGACGGCGATTATGCCGCCGCGTCCGAAATGTTCAAGGCTCTCGGCGACTACGAGGACAGCGCCGATCAGGCCAAGGAATGCGACTACCAGATCGCCAAAGCGGCGTTCGACGCCGGCGATTACGAGAACGCGATCGAGCTGCTCACCGCTCTCGGCGATTATCAGGACAGCGCCGACCTCATCTCGCAGGCCACCGACAAGATCATCACTGCGAAGCTCGTCGGCAACTGGGTCTCCGATGACATCGACGTCACCGACATATTCGTGACCGCCTTCAACTCCGCGCTCAATCCCGACTCGGCCGACGCGATAATGTCCGACGTCAATCTCGGCACCGTGACCATAACACTCACCATTGAAGTGACCGACAAGGGCAGCTTCTATCTGAAAGTGGACGGTCAGTCCCTCGACGCTACCATCGATAATGTTCTCGCCGCATTTCAGGTCGGCTTCATCAGGTGGGTCGAGGACGTCTACACCGAGCTTGCGGCGGACAACAACATGACTCTCGACGAGCTGCTGGCCTACTGCGAGGTAGACAGTCTGGAAGCCCTCTTCGAGATGGACAACAACGTCAGTATCGAAGACTTCCTCGCTACCTACTTCCCCAAGGATCAGTTCATCGCCATTATCGACTCTGTAAGCTCCAACGGCACATACACCGTTGAGGACGGCGTGGTAAAGCTGACCATTGCTTCCGAGACCGAGACCGTCATATACGACGGCGAGGCCGACACCATCACCATGGACGGCGAGGGTCTCTCCGACGGCGACGTGGTGTTCCACCGCGCAGCCTGAGCGGCATAAATGGCATAAATATAATAATAGTAACAGGGCATAGCTTTCAGCTATGCCCTGTTACTATTATATAAAACCCTCCGTATAATTCGGTACATACAGAGGGTTTTTAAATATCCTGTTTATCTGGTCAGCAGGACCTGATCGGATTCGACCTGCATTCCCGCGATCTCTGCGAACTTATCCATGAGGTCGCGCTTTGTGAGCTTCTGCTTCTCCTCGCCGCTGATATCGAGGATTATCCGCCCCTCATTCATCATAATAAGGCGGTTGCCGTGCTTTATCGCGTCCTTCATGTTGTGGGTTATCATCATCGCGGTCAGGCCGTTCTCGGCGACGATCTTATCCGACAGCTCCAGCACCTTCGCCGCAGTCGCAGGGTCGAGCGCCGCGGTGTGCTCGTCGAGCAGCAGCAGCTTCGGCTGCTTGAGCGAGGCCATCAGCAGCGTCAGCGCCTGACGCTGACCGCCGGAGAGCAGACCAACCTTGCTCGTCAGGCGGTCCTCCAGACCGAGGTCGAGGGTACGCAGCAGCTCCTTGTAGTCCGCACGTTCAAGCGGCGTGATGCCCCACTTGAGGCCGCGGCGCTGCCCGCGCCGGGCGGCGAGCGCCAGATTCTCCTCGATCATCATGGTCGGGGCGGTGCCCATCATCGGGTCCTGAAACACGCGCCCGAGCAGCGCGGCGCGCTTGTGCTCGGGCAGCTTGGTGACGTCCTGCCCGTCGATGAGGATGGAGCCGGAGTCCACCGGAAACACGCCCGCGATGGCGTTGAGCATCGTGGACTTGCCCGCGCCGTTGCCGCCGATGACGGTGACGAAGTCGCCGTCGTTCAGCGTCAGACTCAGGCCGTTTAGCGCGGTCTTGGCGTTGATGGTGCCGGGGTTGAAGGTCTTATAAAGTTCCTTGAGTTCAAGCATGGCCGTTGCCTCCGTTCTTTGCGCTCTGGGGCTGCACCTTGCGGCGGAACATCTTGCTCTTCCAGTAGGGGATGGCGAGGAAGACCGCCACGATCAGCGCCGTGATGAGCTTTAAGTCGTTGGTGTTCAGACCGAGCTGCAGCACGATCTGGAGCACGATGTAGTAGATAATCGCGCCGATGGAAACGGCCAGCAGCGTGAGGCCGAAGTTCGTGAAGATCTTGCCGAAGATGACCTCGCCGATGATGACGGCGGCAAGGCCGATGACGATGGCGCCGCGGCCCATGTTGATGTCGCTCGAGCCCTGATACTGCGCCAGCAGCGCGCCGGAGAGGGCGACAAGACCGTTCGAGACCATCAGGCCAAGCACGATATTCGAGTTCGTGTTGATGCCCTGTGCGCGCGCCATGTGGGGGTTTGCGCCGGTCGCGCGCAACGAGCTGCCCTTCTCCGTGCCGAAGAACCAGTACAGGATGGCGATGACCGCGGCTGTGAAGAGAAGCAGCAGCGGCAGGGGATTGTTCATCGAGAGCTCGCGCACATAGCGCTGCGAAAGCAGCAGCGGATATTTATCAACGCTGAGTGCCTGGTTTGCCTTGCTGTCCATGATGCGCAGATTGATCGAATACAGCGCAAGCTGCGTGAGAATACCGGCGAGAATGGCCGGGATACCGCAGCGTGTGTGGAAAAGACCGGTGACGAGGCCTGCCAGCATACCGGCGAGCATCGCGCACAGCAGGGCGATCCAGGGATTGAAGCCGCCGCGGATCAGCATGACGCAGACAGCGCCGCCGGTTGCCAGCGAGCCGTCGACGGTCAGATCCGCCACGTCCAGAATGCGGAAGGTGATGTAAACGCCGATGGCCATAATGCCCCAGGCGAGACCCTGTGCGGCAGCGCCGGGCAGGGCGTTCATCAGCGACGAAAGAAAACTCATGGGTTCTCTCCTCCTATCTCTTGTTGAGGCAGGAACGGGCTAAGCCCGTCCCTGCCTGCGGGGGGATGTGATCAGATTACTCTTCGATGGCAGTGTAGCCCTCGAGAGGCTCGATGCCGAGCGTCTCGCACATGGAGGCGTTGTACTTCGGGGTGGCCTCGGTGAACTCGATGGGCATCTCGGAGATGTCGGCCTCGCCGGTCAGGATCTTGGCGGCCATCTTACCGGTGGTCACGCCGAGGTCATAGTAGCTGATGGAGAGGGTCGCGACGCCGCAGCCCTTGCAGATGCCCTCTTCGCCGCAGATGGCGGGCACGCCCGCGGGAACGAGAACGTTTGCGATGGCCTCGGTGTTGGAGGCGGCGGTGTTATCGGTGGGGACGTAGACAACGTCGGAGTAGTCGGCAGCGGACTGCGTGACGGAAGCGACGTCGTTGGTGTCGGTAAAGGCAAATTCCTTCGTTTCAATGCCCTTATCGGAGAGGCACTTGGCGACCTCTCCGATCTGGTAGCGGGAGTTGGGCTCGGCGGAGCAGAACAGCAGGCCGACCTTCTTGGCCTCGGGGAACCACTCGGTGATCATGTTGGCCTGAGCCTCGAGGTCAGCGAGGTCGGAGGTGCCGGAGATGTTGCCGCCGACAGTGCCGTTGAAGTCGTCAATATCAAGAGCAACGCCGTAAGCGGTGATGGAAGTGCCGAGGATGGGAATGTCGCTCGTGGCGGCAGCGGCGGCGGTCAGCGCGCCGGTGGCGTTCGCCATGATGAGGTCAACGCCGTCGGAAACGAAGCCGTTGACGATGGTGGAGCAGTTGGCGTTGTCGCCGGAAGCGTTCTTGTTCTGGAATTCGACCTGGCCGGGCAGCGCCTCATTCAGCGCGTCGATGAAGCCCTGGGTGGCAGCGTCGAGTGCCTCGTGCTGCACGAGCTGGCAGATGCCGACGGTGTACTTCGTGCCTTCGCCGTCGGTGCTGCCCTGATTGTCGTCCTGTGCGGCCTTATCGCCGCAGCCGGTCAGACCCACGCTCAGGCTGAGAACGAGGGCAAGAGAGGCAACAAGAGAAATGATGCGTTTGGTGTTCATGCTTTTTTTCCTCCAATTTTTATTTCTCGCTGATAACAATAAAACCCGCTGTAAGGACTTGTGGTCCATACGGCGGGTTCCTTGACTCAACTCTTTTTGAAGTGACCTTCAAGTGTTGGTTCGAAAGACCTTTCAGCTACGGGCATCACAAATCGCTCTTACCTTGTCCTTAAAGTAAAAGTAAGAGTAATAGTAAAAGCGATATGCAACGTTGCTTACAACAGTCTTCATCACTCAAGCTCCAAGTCCTTTCAAAAAGGATGGTAGTAATATAGCACACACAAAAATGGCCGTCAATAGCATTTTTATCCAAAAAACACTATTTATGTAGGAATTTGGCAGGGCACAGCACCGAAAAGCATGCTATTTACATTAGGAAGCGGCATGGGTGTGCTCGCAAAGCTCATTGATCTTCTGCTGTAAGCCCTTGAAATCCTCAAACGACTCGGGCCTGCGGCGCGGATCGCGCAGCAGTGCCGCAGGGTGATACACGGCCATCATCTGAAAGCCGTTCTTTTCGAACCACTGCCCATGCTCACGCGTGATCTTGAAGTCGGGCTTGATGATGCGCATGGCCGCGATGCGTCCGAGACAGACAATAATCTTGGGCCGCAGCAGCGCGACCTGACGGCGAAGATAGCCGATGCAGGCGTCCTGCTCCACGCCGAGCGGGTCGCGGTTTTCCGGCGGGCGGCACTTGACGATGTTGGCGATATACACCTTCGTCCTGTCTAAATCTATCATTTCAAGCATCTTGTCCAGAAGCTGCCCCGCCGGGCCGACGAACGGCCTGCCCTGCTCGTCCTCCTGCTGCCCCGGCCCCTCGCCCACGAACATCACGTCCGCATTGCGGCTGCCTTCGCCCAGCACGGTGTGCTGTCGCGTCTGGCAAAGCACGCAGCCGCGGCAGTCCGAAACCGCGTCCTCCAGCATTTCCCATGTCACCTGCACAAAGATTTCCTCCCCGGGTGTTTCTCTTTCGTTCTATTATAACACGGCTGCGCCCGACGCAACACTTGCAAAACATCAAAAATCCTGAGATAATAACGGAGAGTGTCCGCAGGACGCCTTTCAAAATTCCTTTTTGACCATTTACGGAGGCGATTGCATGCCACAGGAATACACAACGCTGTACCGGGCGTTCCGTCCCGACCGCTTTTCGGCGGTCATCGGGCAGCAACCCATCGTGCAGACGCTGAAAAATCAGATCCTCACG
>ERZ779890.5043-NODE-5043-length-10618-cov-4.064944_pt1 | contig 10618 bp, 9 predicted proteins | sample MGYA00511553_ERZ779890 | MGnify/ENA primary metagenome ERZ779890 (study PRJEB29588, sample SAMEA2152064) | human gut metagenome | biome: human gut; feature: human-associated habitat; material: faeces | place: Denmark | collected 2008/2010 ...
ATTTAGAGGGTGCGAAAGCACTTGCCTCTTATGAGGAAGATTTCTATGCAGGAATGCCGGCAGCATCGAAGAATACATACGGAAAAGGTACCACATATTATATTGCAACCCAGTTTGAGGAAGAAGGGCTTGCAAAGATTTTGGATCAGGCAGTCCAGGAGGCCGGAGTTTCATCCGTTATCCCGGAAGAAACCGGACTTGAAGTTGTCACACGCGTCAGTGATACCACGCGATTCTATTTTGTCATGAACTTTACGGATGAGGAGCAGATTCTGCCGGAGAGTCTGACCGGAAAGAAAGACATGATCAGCCAAAAGATGACAGAACACGGAATGAAATTGAAAAAATGGGATGTCCTTTTACTGGAAGAACATCTGTAAACAAAAGACAGCGCCGGAATCCGAGAAAGTGGATCCGGCGCTGAAGTTTATGTTGAACATACCGCTCGCGCGCGAAAGTGTGCGACAAGCGCACACTTTATTTTTTGTGATACGTGGATAAATACATTTTTTCAGGAACGGGCATAGGAAGTGCCCAGAGACAGAATCTGAAGGCGTTTCCTGAAATCTTCGGCATTTTCAAAATGTCCCTGTAAGATGTCTTCTTTTTTCACAATGATGTCCTGTACCGTTTTATCCGTCAGGTGGAAAAAGTTATCAGAAAAAATAACATCTGCATCGTCAAAATCAAAAGCGACAAACGGAGCAAAGCAGTCACTGGAAATGTGCAGGATAAAAGCATCATTCGTTTCTTCTGCTTCCGTGGATATAACCGGGTTTTTTAGATTTAAATATTTATACGGCACAAGTGTTTCCACATCCTTTAACACTTTTTGATCTTTTGTATGTATCACTGCTTCCAAAAATACATCGTCTTTTTGATCTTCCCAGGAACAGATATCGACAACTGCTGTTTCGATAGCGGAAAAGGCCGGGGAGTTCCCTTTGGTTTCGTATGTTTCCAGCACATTCCCTGACAGGTCACGAATGGACAGGGTGAGAGAATACTCTGTGGTTTCGAAGGATTCGTTGGAAAAATATACGTGGCACCTGTGATCTTCCAGCGTCATACTGACCGCGTGTGGGGCATAAAATTTCTGAGCCATGTAATGCAGGGCTTTCCATCTGCCAAAATAATCAATGCTGGACCAGGAAGGTGCCGGCCAGTCATCGTTGATCTGCCAGTAGAGGGTTCCCATACAGCGACCGCGGTTTCGGCGCCAGTGGTCCACACCGTATTTGATGGCCATACCCTGTAATACCTGACTGGCATACAGGAGATGTGTCAGATCTTTTGGATAGCGAAGATTTTCGGACAGATAGTAGAGCATCTTACCGTTTGCCGCATCATTTTTTTGATGGCTTTCCATGACACGGGAGAAAATATTGCGGTCATCTTCCAAAGTAAAACTGTTGACGGTCTTTGCACATGGGAAAGACTGAAAACCGAATTCGGAGCAGAAACGGAAAAAATATTTGCGGTAGTCGGTAAATGGTTTCTGTCCATGCCAGACATCCCAGTAGTGGGTATCTCCGCGGTTTGCATCATCCGGATTGTCAAAACAGCCGCCGGATGACGGGGAAGAATGCCAGTAAAAGGTTTCACCGTCTGCCTCCTGTACGGCTTTCGGGAGGACTTCTTCAAACAATCTGATATAATCGGCACGAAGATAAGGAGTTTCTTTCTGGAAATCGCCCCAGTGATCCCAGGCAGATTCAATTTCGTTGTTGCCGCACCATAAACCAAGGCTGGCGTGGTGGCGCAGACGGCGCACATTATCATAGGTCTCCTGCCTGCAGTTTTCGGCAAACGCGTCCGTTACATCGTAGACATTGCAGGCATACATCAGATCCTGCCATACGATCAGCCCTTTTTCATCACAGAGATCATAAAAAGCATCGGAAGGATAGTAACCGCCACCCCATACACGGACGCAGTTAAAGTGTGCCCTGCGGCAGCTTTCCAGAATATAATCCAGCTTCTTTTCGGTAATTCTTGTGTACAGACAGTCATCCGGAATATAGTTTCCCCCGCGGGTAAAAATTTTGACACCATTGACACAGAAGGCGAATTCATTTCCCCATTCGTCTTTTTCCTGGCTGATCGTTAATGTGCGCAGACCGATCCGTCTGGTGATAGATTCCAGGCTTGTTCCGTCCTCATCCAGTAAAGTGGTCCTGACGATATAAAGAGGCTGATCGCCATAGTCATTCGGCCACCAGAGTTTTGGATTTTCGATCACAAAATCCACCGCTGCCACACCGTCTGCATTTGTTTTACACAGTTTCGTCTGCAGCGGTTTGTCTGCACCGTCTTCTGAGAGTTCCACGCAAAGTTTTTGTCCCGGAACCGATTCGGAAAGTGTTATGGATGTCTGGACGGAAACGTTTTTGGCATGCTGCTGATGGATGCGGATGTCTTCGATTCTGGCATGGGAATATCCCTGCAAATAAATGTCCCGGAAAATTCCGGCATCGATGGTCTGTGGACCCCAGTCCCAGCCAAACATGGAGTGTGCTTTGCGCAAAAGCTGGTTTCCTTTCATGGAGCCGCACGGAATATAATTGATTTTTTTATGGGCTTCATAAGGATAATCTTCGATAAAACGCAGCACAGAACGAAAAACAATCTGAATTTCGTTTTTTCCGGGGTGCAGAAGTTTTTTTGCCTGGAATTTCCAGGTACGGTGCATGTTATCTGTTTTTGCAAGGAATGTGCCGTTGATGCTGATTTCCGCAAGTGTGTCAAGTCCTTCACACACCAGAACAATATGTTGTTGGGCCAAGAGTTCTTCATCGACATCAAACGTCCGGGTGAAAACATAATCCTTCCAGAACAATGCGCGTGTAGCATCCTCATTGGTACGGTAAAATGGATCTTTTATTTTTCCGGCGGCAAGAAGCCCGGAAAGTACAGTGCCGGGAATCTGCATATCTACAGATTCTAAAGAACGGTGTCCGGCAGAAAGCTGCCAGGTTCCGTTTAAAGTACAGGTTTGCATGTTATATCTCCCCTCTTGGTAATCTTTTCATTATTTTCTTGATTTTATCACAGAACAGTTCATACAACATCTATCTATCTTGCAAATTGTTATGCATTCTTTTGATTTTGCAAAATCCTTAAAGTTTTCTTAACCAGGCATGAACAGTTGAAGGGACAGTGGAAATTTTATTCGGGATTGTGTATACTGAAATTATCCTGACAATTGCAGATTTTCAGAAAAGAGGGAAATACTATGAAGAAAAGATTATACAAGAGCAGTACAGATAAAAAGGTTTGTGGAGTATGTGGCGGAATCGCAAACTATTTTGACGTAGATCCGACCGTGATTCGTCTGATCTGGGTGATCTTTACACTTGCGGGCGGCAGTGGACTGATTGCATACATCATTGCGGCCATTATCATGCCGGATGAAATGTAACATAAAATGATAGAAAGCCGAAAGGAGAATTAATAAATATATGTGGGCTTACGAAAGTGTTTTTTATCAGATTTATCCGCTTGGGTTCTGCGGAGCACCATTTGAAAATGACGGTGTGCTGGAACATAGAATTGAAAAAGTAAATGACTGGATTCCTCATATTAAAAAATTAGGGGCCGATGCCATTTATTTTTCTCCGGTATTTGCGTCGGACACACATGGATACAATACCAGAGATTATACAAAGATTGATACCCGCCTGGGTACAAATGAGGATTTCGCAAATGTATGCAACAATCTGCACAAAGAAGGAATCCGCGTGGTACTTGACGGTGTATTCAACCATGTGGGAAGAGGGTTCTGGGCATTTGAGGATGTCTTGAAAAACCGGGAGCAGTCCCCTTATGTGAACTGGTTCGGACGCATTGCCTTTGACGGAAATTCCAACTACAATGACGGCTTATGGTATGAGGGCTGGGAAGGAAACTATGATCTGGTCAAACTGAACCTGCGCAATGAAGAGGTGATCCAGCATATCTTTTCTGCCATCAAAGGATGGGTAGACGAATTTGATATTGACGGACTGCGGCTGGACGTGGCATATTGTCTGGATCATGATTTTGTGCGCAGACTGCGCAGTTTCTGTAATGAATTAAAACCGGACTTTTTCCTTGTCGGAGAGACACTGCATGGGGATTATAACCAGTTGATGAACGATGAAATGCTGCATTCTGTGACGAACTATGAGTGTTACAAGGGATTGTATTCCAGCTTTAACTGCATGAATATGTTTGAGATCAATCATTCCCTGCTTCGTCAGTTCGGACCGGAAAACTGGACGTTATATAAGGGAAAACACCTGTTGTCTTTCGTGGATAATCATGATGTGACCCGTGTGGCCTCCATTCTGACCAATAAAAATCATCTGCCGCTGATTTACGCGCTTGCTTTTGGGATGCCGGGAATCCCATGCGTATATTACGGAAGTGAGTGGGGCGCAGAAGGACGCAAAGAAGATGGAGATCCGGCACTTCGTCCATCGTTTGAGAAACCGGAGTGGAATGATCTGACAGAGTGGATTTCCAGACTGGCAGAGGCAAAGAAACAGTCCAAAGCACTGCAGTATGGAAACTTTATATCTAAAGTTCTGACCAATGGACAGTGCGTGTTTGAAAGAGAATGGGAAGGGGAACGCGTTTACGTTGCGGTCAATGCGGCAGACAGTCCGTTTTATGCAGGATTTGATGCCGGAGCAGCGGAAGCCACTGACCTGATCACCGGAGAAAAAATTGCATTGAATGGTGGATTTGAGATTCCGGGATATCGTGCGTTTTTCCTGCGGGTGTAATATGGTAGCGGATTTTGAATTAAAGAAGCTGGTAAAGCCATTGCAGGACTGGTTTGATGGGCATGCCCGCGTACTCCCCTGGAGAGATGATCCGAAGGCATATAAAGTATGGATTTCTGAGATCATGTTACAGCAGACAAGGGTAGAAGCCGTTAAACCTTACTTTGCACGGTTTATGGAGGCGCTTCCCGATGTGGAGGCGCTTGCCGCGTGTCCGGAGGATCGTTATCTGAAACTGTGGGAAGGACTTGGTTACTACAACCGTGTCCGGAATCTGCATGCCGCAGCGGAACAGATTATGGAGCAGTATGGCGGGACAATTCCGGATACGGTGGAAGAACTGCTTCGCCTGAAAGGCATCGGAAGCTATACGGCAGGAGCGATCGCTTCGATTGCCTATAACCGGCCGGTTCCGGCGGTGGACGGGAATGTGCTGCGGGTGATTTCCCGTGTGTGCGCAGATGATTCGGATATCATGAAGCAGTCGGTCCGCAGTGCGATGGAGCGCAGCCTGCAGGCGATGATGGAAACGGAAGTAACGAATGGCCTGATTCCGCGTAAATTTAACCAGGCACTGATGGAGTTAGGCGCAATGGTGTGTGTGCCGAATGGGGCACCGCATTGTCCGGAATGTCCATGGTATGGATTCTGTGAGGCACGTCTGCAGGATAAAATTGACACGATTCCGGTGAAAACCAGGGCAAAAGCGCGCAGAATCGAGGAGCGCACGGTGTTTGTCATCCGGGACGGAGAACATGTGGCATTGCGCAAGCGGCCGGCGAAGGGGCTTTTAGCAGGCCTGTATGAACTTTTAAATGTTTCGGGTATCTTAGAGCAGCAGGAAGCTTTGGAATATGTGAAAAACCAGGGGTTTTCACCGATACGGATACAGGCACTTGCACCGGCCAGACACATTTTTTCCCATGTGGAATGGGATATGCACGGCTATCTTGCCGCGGCAGAGGGCGAGAACAATGAATTTCTCTGGGCGGACGGCGCGGCGCTGCAAGCGGCAGCGATCCCCTCGGCATTCCGATACTACTTCGACACGGCGGTCCGATGGCTCGCCGCACAACAGGGAGGAACCGATCATGGCACAGCTTTACTTTAAGTACGGCGCGATGGGCTCGAGCAAGACCGCGAACGCGCTTATGGCGCGCTTCAACTATGAGGAGCGCGGGCAGCAGACGCTGCTCGTCAAGCCGCAGCTCGACACGCGCGACGGCGACCACATGGTCCACTCACGCATCGGGCTGGAGTTCCCCTGCGTCTACTTCCACGAAATGCGCGAGATGAGTGAGGACGAGCTGAAGAAGAACGCCTGCATCATCGTCGACGAGGCGCAGTTCCTCACGCGCGAGGAGGTCATGTATCTCGTCCATCTGGTGGACGACTGCGGCATCCCCGTGATGTGCTACGGTCTGCGCGCGGACTTCCGCGGCGAGCTGTTTCCCGGCAGCTATGAGCTGCTCGTGATGGCGGACAAGCTCGAGGAGGTCAAAACGATCTGCTGGTGCGGCAAGAAGGCGGCGTTCAACGCCCGCTTCGACGCGAACGGCAAGGTCCTCAAGGAGGGCGAGCAGGTCGTGCTCGGCGCAAACGACCAGTATATCGGTCTGTGCCGCCGCCATTGGATGGCCGGCGACCTCGGCCCCGACTTCAACGGACAGGGGACGGGCGACTGATGCTCTGCAATATCTGTCCGCGCCGCTGCGGCGCGGAGCGCACGGAGACGCGCGGCGGGGGAGTCTGCGCCATGCCCGCAGGCATCGTAGCGGCAAAGGCCATGCTCCACCAATGGGAGGAGCCGGTGCTCAGCGGCACGAACGGCGCGGGCTGCGTCTTCTTCTCCGGCTGCAATCTCGGCTGCGTGTTCTGCCAGAACGGTAAGATCAGCCACGAGAATTTCGGCAAGGTCCTTTCCCCCGCACGGCTGCGGGAGATTTTCTTCGAGCTCATCGCGCAGGGCGCGCACTGCATCGACCTGGTTTCGCCCACGCACTTCACGCCTTGGGTGCTGGAGGCTCTGGAAGATCCGCTGCCCGTGCCGGTGGTGTGGAACAGCGGCGGCTATGAGCGCGTGGAAACACTCAAAACGCTGGAGGGCAGGGTGCAGATCTATCTGCCCGACCTCAAGTACGCGCTGGAAAAGCCCGCGCGGGAGCTGAGCTGCGCGGGCGATTACTTTCCCGTCGCCGCCGCGGCCATCGACGAGATGCTGCGGCAGGTGGGGCCCTACCGGATCGGAGACGACGGCTTGATGAAGTCCGGCGTCATCATCCGCCACCTCGTCCTGCCCGGTCAGCTCGAGAACACCAAGGCGGTCATCGACTATGTATCCGCGCACTTCCCGCCGCACACGGTGCTTTTTTCCCTTATGAGCCAGTACACGCCGCAGCCCGGCGCGAGCGGAGCGCTCGCGCGGCGATTGAACCACGCGGAGTACCGCGCGGCGGTGCGGTACATGACCGACTGCGGCATCACGGACGGCTTCTGTCAGGAGCTTTCCAGCGCGAAAGAGGAGTATACGCCGGCCTTTGATCTACAAGGAATCTAAGAGGACGGATAAACGACCGCTCAGCTGCAAGCGCGAGTTTTGATAACATTCAGCAATATTTTTAGAAAAAATTACAAGGAGGATTCGCTATGCCGCGCATCAGCAAGGAAAACTATTACCTCGACATAGCCGAAACGGTGCTCGAGCGCGCGACCTGCCTGCGGCGGGTCTACGGTGCCATCATCGTCAAGAACGATGAGATCATTTCCACCGGCTACAACGGCGCGCCCCGCGGACGGAAAAACTGCGTCGACCTCGGCTTCTGCACACGCGAGGAGCTGCAGGTCCCGCGCGGCGAGCGCTACGAGCTCTGCCGCAGCGTCCACGCCGAGGCGAACGCCATTATCTCGGCGTCCCGGCGCGACATGGTCGGCGGCACCATCTATCTTGTGGGCCGCGACGCGCGCACGGGCGAGCTGCTGCACGACGCGACGAGCTGTGCCATGTGCCGCCGCCAGATCATCAACGCGGGGCTGGAAAAGGTGGTCATCCGCCGCACGGAGACGGAGTTCGAGGTCGTGCCCGTGCAGCAGTGGATCGACGAGGACGATTCTCTTCCCGAAGCATAAGAAAAGAAGGTCTCTTTTCAAGAGGCCTTCTTTTTTCTGTTCCGCTTTCAGCGGCAGTATTTCTCGATGTAGGCGTTCTGGCACTTGATGATGATCTTCACGGCCTCGTCGCGGCCGAGCACGTCGCTCACCACGGTCTCCTTGCCCTCAAGGCTTTTATAGACGCGGAAGAAGTGCTTGATCTCGCTGGCGACGTGGTCGGGCAGCTCGGAAATGTCCTGATAGGTGTTGTAGGTCGGGTCCTGGAAGGGAATGGCAATGATCTTCTCGTCGAGCGAGCCGCCGTCCTCCATCGTGATGACGCCGATGGGGTAGCACTCAACGAGGCTCAGCGGACGGATGCACTCCGAGCAGAGCACCAGCACATCCAGCGGGTCGCCGTCGTCCGCCCAGGTGCGGGGAAGAAAGCCGTAGTTCGCCGGATAGTGGGTGGAGGTATAAAGGATACGGTCGAGGCGCAGGGCGCCGGTCTCCTTATCCATTTCGTATTTGTTCTTGCTGCCCTTTTCGATCTCGATGACGGCGAGGAAGTCCTCGGGGCGCACGCGGTGGGGCGCAACATCATGCCAGAGGTTCATAGACGGACCCTTCTTTCTTTACAAAAATAATAGATATCTTCAATGAAAGATTATAATATGCCCGTGCCGCGATTGCAAGGGCGGGACGCACAAACTTTGTGTAAAAATCTCTGCGGTTTCCGAAAAATGCAGCAAAACGCCCTTCGCGCCGGCACGACAAAATTTTCGCTTCATCTTGTCAGGGCGCGCGCTCCGTGTTATAATTTATTAGTTAAAGTATATCAACCGGGAGGATAACCCCTTGGAACGCGAAAAGGTATTGGTCAGCGCCGAGGAAACGGCGCGGCAGAAGGAATATATGGATAAGGTGCGCGCGCTGCACGAGCGGCGCACGACGAAGCCGCTGGCCTACGTCCACACCTACGGCTGCCAGCAGAACGTGGCGGACGGCGAGCGGCTGATGGGAATGCTGCGCGAGATGGGCTGCGAGTTCACCGACGACACAAAGCGCGCCGACATCGTGCTGATGAACACCTGCGCCATCCGCGAGAACGCGGAGAAAACCGTTTACGGGATGCTCGGCCAGCTCACGCACACCAAGGCGGCGAATCCCGACCAGATCATCTGCCTGTGCGGGTGCATGGCACAGCAGCCGCGCGTGGCGGAAAAGGTCGCCCCGTACCGCGCGATAGCGGCGCTTGCAAACGCGGACGAGCTGAGCATGGAGGTGTCCGTGGACGCGACCCTCGGCGGGGATAAAATCACGGCCGGGGTGCCGGTGCAGGTGACGAGCAGCGGCGGGAAGAAAGTGACCTATGCATGCGTGTCCGGCGTGCCGCTTTATTACTCCGACGGTATGCTCATCCTTGAAAACGGCATGGCGTACAGCATCGGCGATACCTCCCCCGACTACTCCGCACTGCTGAGCACCATCACGGGATATTTCAAAGCCGCCGAGCTCAGCGGTGAGGACGGCGCGCTTAACCTGAGCCTTGACGGCGAGCAGGCCGCGGCGCTGCTGAACACGCTGTGCCCTGAGGCCATGAGGCAGAGCGCCGGTATATCCGACGCACGCATAGATGCGGCGCTTTCCGGCACGGATGTGGAGAGCATATGCGTCACGGCGTCCGGCACGATGGCCGGAGACGGCGCGGAGGCGTATGAGGTGACGGCACGCATAGACGGCTTTGCCTATTCGGCAGACTTCGCCCTCCCTGACGCCGTGGCGGAGGCCGCGGCAAAGGGCGATGCCGACGGCAGTCTTGAGGAGATAACGGACGACGTGCTGCGCGTGCTTTCCGCGTGGGCGGAGCTGCGCGGAAGAGACAGCGCCGCGGGAACGCTGACGCTGGGCGTGGACTGCGGCCCCGTCGTGGCGGATACATCGCTGGAGCTTGGAATGCGGCATGTGGACGGCAGGCGCATATACAGCGTGGGCAAAAGCGGCCTGACCGTATACACTGACGGAAGCAAGGCCGTCAGCAGAAGCGGGCTTGGCGTGGCGCTGGGCGAGAGGGAGCTTGCCGACACGGCAAAGCTGCCGAGGCTTGCATACGACGTGTGCCTCAAGGGCGGCATAAGCGCACAGCAGCACGGCGAGAAGTACGTATACACCGCCGCGCTCGACGGCGGCGACATGGAACAGCTCATCCAGATAATATCCCCGGACGCGGCGAAGCTGGACGTGAACTATTCCTACGGCGCGCTGAAGCTGACCGTATCTGGCGGGAAGCTGACGGAGATAGAGTTCGACTGCACGGGCACGGTGAAGATAGTGCTGACAGAAAAGCCCGTGACCGTAACGGCGAGGCTGACCGACAGCGGAAAGGCCGCACCGGAGATACCGGCAAAGGCGGCGGAGGCCCTGACGCCGGAGACGGCGTGAGGCGTGCGGAAGCATATATATTGGGGCACGGCCAACGGGTAATGCAGGCCGTGCCCTTATTCTGTCCTTATAAAAATTCCTATTATGTTTGTATGAATAGCCGGTTGACTTACAGCGTGGCACGGCGTATAATCGGGGCGAAAAATCTGACAGCAAAGGAGCCGTATTTACATGAACACACCATTCCGTTATGATTTTGTCGGCAGTTTTCTCCGCCCCGCCGCACTCAAGCAGGCGCGCGCGGATTTTCAGAGCGGCGCTATCGACGCCGCGGCGCTGAAGGCGGCCGAAGATGAGGCCATACGCGGCCATGTCGCCAA
>ERZ779890.5057-NODE-5057-length-10587-cov-3.302412_pt1 | contig 10587 bp, 25 predicted proteins | sample MGYA00511553_ERZ779890 | MGnify/ENA primary metagenome ERZ779890 (study PRJEB29588, sample SAMEA2152064) | human gut metagenome | biome: human gut; feature: human-associated habitat; material: faeces | place: Denmark | collected 2008/2010 ...
CGTAGCACAAAGCAAAGCACATGGCGGGAGGCAGGGAACATGAGCGACACATTTTTGCCCGGCAGTGGGTTCGACCCCTACGAGAATCAGGATAAGGTTCTGGTGCAGATGGACGGAATCAAACCGCCACAACACGATGCCTGCTGCTGGTGCTGTCATTTCATACATCCGCATATAAAGAGCCACCTACACAGCATTGGCTGTTTCAGTGGCGCAGGGAACGCGATAAAGGGTAATGGGGAGGGCAGGCCAAACAGCTCGCGCAAGCCATCCAGCCCAGCCGAAGAACCTTCATCATGTCCGGCGCGTTTCCGCATTGCGCGGGTGCGCTTATGTCATTTTAGCACAGCCAGTGTACCGGCGGCAACACGGCGGCGCACCGATGGCGCACCGGGAAGGCGTAAAAAATAAAGCTCAGGTTTTGTGCATATTGCACGTTATGCACAGTTCTTTGAGATGTCTGGCCAAATCTCTGCCAGAGCTTCCAGCCCATGCCGGATGCTATCGCAGGCAGTAGACTGCGCAACGCCCAGCTCTATGGATACATCCAGATACGTTTTGAGTTTGAAGTTGCCCTGTGCATCTCTGGTTTCGCACTCGATGTAATACGCTCTCAGCGCATCAGCATCCCGCAGGCTGGAGCTGGTCTCAGCATAGACGATGCAGAACGTCCGGGAGATAGCCTCAACACGCAGCTTGGTCAGCTCAGACATCATCCGGGACAGCTCCCGGCTTTCTCCATCCACCCTGCACACGGCATCCAGAATCTTATCCCCATTTCCCGGTGACATAGGCATACCGCTAAAGCTCTGGGTGACTCTGGTGGCAGCATCCAGCTGCCTCTGCACTTTTTCCTTCTGGATGTTCACAGCCTCGGCCATATCGCGCAGCTTGCGGAACCATGCTCTAACCTCGGCCACTTCAGCCTGTTTCTCATCATCTCCGGCTTTCCACGCTCTGATCTTATCCATTTTGTTCCTCCCCGTTTTTGCTTGAAAAATAGTTCGAAATAGCTTAACGGTAGCTTGAAGCGGTAAATCTATCCTTCAGCACCTCATACACAGTTTTGCGGGCTTTTTCGGCCCACTTGTCCTTGTCAGTAGCAAACTTGAACTCTATGGGCACAGATTCCTGCGGTTTCTCAATGCTCGCGGCTTTCCCAAACGCCTGCTGGATACTTTTGGCCAGCTTGGTGCCCATATCGTCCAGCATCTCAGGGGTTCCGGCAGCAGTTATCTGAATCTCATAGTCGGGAACTCTGTGCTTGTCACATAAGATGCGCTCCAGCTTTTCCACCCGGCGTTCCAGCTGCCGGATGCGCTTGTTCTCTCTCTTGCTCATGGTTTCGGCTCCCTTCAAACGAACTCTTTCGGCGGTAGCTCATACTCTGCGCCGATTTTCTTCCACATGTGCAGGCAGTACGGATGGATGTTGATGTTCGCACTCTTGGGCGGGTGGAACTGGACAACGCACTCATCTTCGCCCCAGAAGATGTCCTTGACCATGCACATCTCTTCCAATGTCGGACAACGGTTGCTCAGGCTCACGCTAACGTGCTCCCAGCCGCCTCCCCACGAGGCAATAATGGCCACAGCATGAAGCCTATACCGCGGGTGGTGCAGATAGCCCATAAGACCGTCAAAGCCCTCCTTGACAACCAGCAGGCGCGGGCTGCTCTTCATTTCCTCAATGCTTTTCATTGTTCATGCCCTCCAGAAACAGCAGCACACCGGGTGCCGCAAATCGGACGCGATACGCCTTCAGGTCATCCTGCGTGACGTACTTCCTGCCGAACAGATTTTTCATATCGCACCAGACCAGCCACGGAACCCTGTAATAGGCATTTGCTCCAAAAGAGCAAAGGACAAAGGCCACCCCACCAAGAAGCGTTGTGCGGCTCAAACAGGCCGCCTGCGTGGATGATACACGGTCAAGCCCCATCTTTCCGCTGTTCGTGTGCTTCGCTTCAAAGGTCACAGCAGTGCCACCTTCCAGAATGCCCTTGTAGTCAGGCTGGGCCTGCTTGGTATAGCAGGCAAGGAAGCGGCCAGAGCGGTCAGCTCCCCCCAGAGGCTTCATCGGCTCAGGGGTCTTTTCGATGTCCGCAATGCCCTTGGTGCGGTAATACTCGCAGGCAGAATTGATGAGGCTCTCAAAGCCGGCGCCTTCGGCGCGGCTCCGTGCCCCGGTCATGCTCCGGCGCATGGTAGCGGATGTAATAGGTTTACGCATTGCCATTGTCGTTGCCCTCCTCGGCTTCCATCTGCCGCTTCAGCTCAGCAGCGTCCACAGTGACATATCGGGTGTGGCTGAGGATATTATCAGCCAGCACCTTGCTTTTTTCGTCCATCGAGTTTTCGAGGATGTTTGCAGCAGCCCTCATGCCGGCCACCACAAAGGGAAGGTCGGAGAAGTCAAACAGCTGAGCAAAGCCGCAAGCCTTGCCCACGATCTCCCCCATAGCCTCTGCCATGATGCGGCTGGCATCAGCATCTCGCCCGGCGGCGATGGCAAAGGCCATCTGCGAATTGTACGGAATCTTCGGTTTTTCGGTCATGTGTTTTAGTCCTCCCACAAAATAGCCTGCCCGCAGTTGCCGCAGCACTTATTCGGCTTGTCAAAATAGCCATACAGGTAATCGCTGGAACCGCAGTTCGGACAGGAAAAGCCGTTTTTATATGGGCTGCGCGGAATCCTCAGCCGCAGGGCATCGCGGCCCATCGAGCAGGCTTCCTCGACAACGGAAAGGCTTTCATGTCTCTCGCGGTGCTTCTGGTCAAGAATCTCGGCGGCACGTTCAACGGGCATCTTCTCGCTCATCTTCCGGCCTCCAATACTTCACAAAGTAGACGTACCCAGTCTTGCCGCTGCGCTTCTCTTTGCCCCAGCTGACAGCATAGCCATTCTGGGCCAGAATCGCGGTCAGGGTGCGGCGGTCATCCACGAGGTTGCAGTCGATTTTGAAACGCTGTGCCATGTGCTCACATCCTTTCCGCTTCCGATTCTTCGTCCCACTTGTCCATCATAGAATCAAGGGCCCGATGCTCCAGACAGCCTGCCAGCACGTTTAGTGCCCGGAACTCCTCTGCGTTCATCTTGCCAGTACGGTACTGGATGTAAATCTCCCGGCGAGCTGTGTCCAGTGCCTCCAGAACAGCATCACCATCTTCCCAGTCGGTCAGGGATTCCAGTGTGGCAAGCTGCTTGACAAAATCGGTTTTATCCACGTTTCCACCTCCTCAGTGCCGAAGAAAGCTCTCCGGCAGCTCCAGCCAGTCCCGGACATCATCCTCGCTCTGTCCACCATCTGCAAAAACATCCAGCACATTGGGCACCAGCCGCCGCGCCATCTCCTCATCGTCCATGTCGCGGATGCAGTCAGCAACGGTGTTCTGGTCGCTCTCGCGGATGGTCAAGCTCAGCTTGACGGTAGAGCCATCGTGCCGTGTCCAAGAGCAGATAAGGCTCTGACCGCCGACCTTCTCCAGCGCGGTCAGCATCGTATCACGACAGGTCGCAATGATCTTCTCGCTCTCATTCACGTCCATGTTATCGCCACTCCTTCCCGGTGTTTTTGTCCCTCAGAGGGATTCGGCCCAGAATCTCAAATCCTGCAAGGTCGGCCACCTGACGCAGCAGGGGCACAAGGATGCTGATTTGCAGCATGGTCGCAGCATCCTTCTGACACTCATCTTTGCGGATGTTCTTCATGGCTGCGGCGGGGGTCGGGTCGGCGTAATGCTCAGCATTCCGACCCATATCATTGTCACGGTTCATCTGGTCACGCTCCATTCTCCAACAGGTCAAACAGGGTGGGTGCATCTCGCTCAGCGTCCGCGCTCTCCAGATAGCCCACACCGTCCCGGAAATAGTCAGTGTTCAGCTCTACGCCTTTACCACGGCGGCCCAGCTTCACAGCCTCATAGGGCACAGTGAACAGCCCTGCAAAGGGGTCAGCTTCCAGCTCTCCAACATCGGCCAGCCGGGTGATCTTCTTTTCCTCAGCCATCTTTCGCCACCTCTTTCGGCTCCACCTTCAGGGTGGGAGCGGCAAAGATACAGCTGATGGGTACGGCGTACACGCCTGAGCCATCCTCCTCTTTGCAGTAGATGGCCTGCTTCAGCAGCTCATTGGCATCCACAGGGCGAACGTCATTTGCCATCGTCCTGCGCCTCCTCTCCAACCTTCCAGCCGATAAGGTCGCAGATGCAAGCCATATCCTTTTTGCACCAGTGGATGACAAACCGCTCAGGTAGGAACGTCCCGTGGAATACGCTTGTAATACCGTCTCCTCCCAGAGTTTCGGTAATGTCTTTGATGGCCCAGTTCACAGCTTGCGTGACATCCACTTTTTCCTCGAAGATACATCCGCAGTTGCGGCACTTAAAAAGGCCGGTCCTTCTCTCAGTCATTCGTCTGCACCTCCTCAGGCTCCAGCATCTTCCGACTGCAACTCTGGTTGTAGCAGACAGGGCAGCAATAATGCAGATACCTCACCCCGGCCAGAATCTCCGGCGGCTGGCACATAACCATCGGCCTGCCGCAGTTCTGACAGACAGGCCAGCCCAGTACGGCAACATTCTTGCGCTCCGCAAGACGTTTCTTCCAGCGTGGGTATTTTTCCTGTGCCTTCTCCCAGCATTCTTCGTAAAACTCCTGCATGGCAAAGCCATTCACAGGCTCGCCCAGCAGGGCATAGATGCTGTTCAGGACATCCCCGAACTCCTCTTTCAGATTCTCCCAGCACTCTTCGATGGTCTTGGGAGTAGGGTTCGTGCCATCCAGAGCGCGGCGCAGCTTCAGCGCGGCCTGCGCACCTTCGGAATACTCTTCGGACATCTGCGCCAGAATCTCAGTCGGGGGCAAAATCTCCGAAACCTTCTTTTCTTCATCCATTGTGTAACACCTCTGTTTTTTCGATTTTCAGCTTCTCGGCAGGAAGCTCAGGGTGGAAGTTCCGGGCAGCGAAAAGGGCCACTTCCTCAGCCTCTTTCCGGCTCTCAGCCTTCACCTCATACCAACCGAGGTCGGCAAAGGTGATTTTGTACGTCATGGTCATGCGCTGTCCCTCCCCACAAAAGTGCCTGCGTAGAGCTTTTCGCCTACGGAGTAGTGATAATACTCGTGACCGGCTGGAATGCCCTCAGAAGGCTTCTGTGTGGGTCTGAGTGCCATTTGGTGACCTCCAGCAAGAATGAAATACTCCGCTCCTCTCACAAGTCGCTGCATCCAGCCTTCAGCAGGCTCAGCAGTGAAGCTGCGGCCATCCATACAGCAGACCGCCACGGCGGGCTGCGCAGGAAGGGAGAAGAAGGAAAGCTGCTCAACTTCCATCGCCCATCACCTCCACCGGGATGGTTCGACCCGCACAGGCTCGAACTCATCAAATTCCGGGTAATACCTTCTGGCCATCTCCACAGCCTTGTGCTCAGCGTCCTTCTCGTTGGCCGCCTGCACATTATCCCAGCAGTGGAGGTCTGTGCCGCCCTCGTTGCGGCACTCCACCAAAACCCTGAACTTACCCATTGGCTGCCTCCAGTCTGGCCGGGGTGGTCCCGGCTCTCAGGCGGGCAGCCTCCCTCGGCGTAGTAGAAATATCACCCTGCGCCTGCTTCAGGAACTCCACCCGGCGGTATGTAAGGTCAGGCGTTCGGGCCAGCTCTTCCAGCCCTCCAACGCTGCCTGCATACTTTTTGGCTGCCGGTGGCAGGCTCTCGAACAGCTTCTTCAGCTCTTCTGTGCCATCGCTCCGAATCAGACCGCCGTGTTCGTCCATCCCTACCACCATCGGCCAGTTGCGCCAGCTGATGTACTTCTGCGCCTTATAGGCGGCATCTGCCAGAGCGGACCACTCAGCATCAGGGTTGATGGTCTGCGAAAGCTGCTTGAAGATATCGGCCACAGTGATGGGATAGACACACACCCTGTTCGCGGCCAGAAAAGCCCTTTTGACCACCTCGCCGGGATAGTCCCGGAACTGGTACGTCCAGACATCCAGCATGATCTCCATCTCGGCATCGGTCAGTGGTTTCGAGCCGAGCTTATACAGAACGAAGTTCATCTGGATGAGCTTTGCAGCATCTTCTTTCGTCACGGTTCAAACCCTCTTTCCTTGTCCATCTTTGCCAGTACGCGGTCGAGCTGGCTTCCTACATCCTCAGCAGGCTTCCGGGCATTTCCAGCCCGGTTGCCTTGTTGCTGGCGGCTCTGGTACTGCTCATCACTTGCAGCAGCATCTCCTAGAGTGCGGATGCCTTCATGTTTCCAGTTCCGCAAAATCCCATCGACATAGTTCCACGACCGTCTGCTTGCTTCCGCAGCTTTATCAATAGCCAACAGAATCATCTCAACGCTGAACACTTCTCGCCAGCCTTGCAGCTTCTCCAGAGCAGACCTCGGAAACATCCCAATGGAAGATTCGTATCGCTGAACTATCTGGGCAAGCTCAGAATCAGCACAGTTTTGCTTAACAACAACAGTAGATATATCTGATACGTTAGTATCAGAGTAATCTTTAATCTTTAATATTGGGGGGCTATGGGTTTCCGTGGGTTCCCCATGGGTTGCCATGGGTTTTTCAGAAAACCCATCGGTTTTTTCGGTTTCTTTTGAAAACCCATCGGTTTCTTTGGGTTTTCTTGGCCTTCCACCTTTGCGCCCATTTTCACGGTTCACCAAGACGGTGTGGCGGTAAAACTCGATATTATCATCCATAGCTTTGCGCTGAGATTCAAAGGCAAGCAGCTCAATATCTGACAAGCCTTCCGGCTCGGCTCCACTCTCCACATAGTCCTTCATGGCATTGATAACATGACGAAACTCTGCATCGGGCAGAATATTCAGCAGCTTAAAGGATGTGAACAGCAGCAGCAATCCCTTTGGGCGAATGTCCTCAGTTTCGCCACCCATCGGCCCACCTACTTTCTCCGGTTATAGGAATCAGAACGGGAGGTCATCAGCATCGTCATTGATAATGCGGTCAGCATCATCGGCATACTGCTGGGCAACAGGGGCAGGCTGAGAAGCCGCCGGGGCCGGTTCTGCATCAAAAGGCGTAGGGCCTTCTTCCTCAGCAAAGCCATCAGTGGCAACTGCGGCAGGCTCTCCAGCAGGGGCCGCCGGCTGCATCAGGTCAATGGCCATCTGCACCCACCGGGCATTGACAAGGCCGCCAACGACCACCCCGTCAACGTCCAGAAGGCTCCAGTACGTCTTGCCATTGGCTTCCCGGCTTTTCAGCTCCTTACCGCAGACCTCCACAAAGTCGCCCTTCTGCAACAGGCCATCCCACTGGTCGAGGTTCTTCCAGAGGCAGCACTCCACAAACACACTGTTCCATTTGCCAGATTCGTCCTTTACGCTGTGGGCCTTCACGCTCAGGCTCAAGAAGGGGTTGCCGCTTTTGGTTTCCTTCATTTCGGGGTCACGGGTCAGGGTTCCGGTAACTTTCGTCCCGGTGCTGGTCTTGATAATCACTGCTCATCGCCTCCAGTTCCAGCATTTGCAAAGGGGTCGCCATCAACTTCGTCAGCTTCAACAGCCAGCGGCGCAGGCTCTTCCTTCTTTGGCTTCTGGATGCGGAGGCGGGGAGGAACAGTGCCAGCAGCGGCGGCTTCCTCAGCAGACAGCTCACGGAACCCGGCTTCTACATCCACAGGAACCTCGCTCTCGTCAATCAGGCCGCCAAAGGTAGCAGGGAAGGCTTCACGCAGGGTATGGACCAGAGCAACCTTGCGAATCATAGTCGCAGGCTTGGTCACCCACAGGGATTTTTTGGTGTCATACTCACTGAAGTTTACTTCCTCGTAGAACGGGCGGGAACGGTCCTTGCGGTAGGTCTTGGCCCAGCCTCCGACCAGAGTTTCGCCCTGATAGACGATAGAGCCTTCACGATGAATCAGCTCTCCAGCAGCTTCATCCATAACAATGACGCCGGCCTCAAAGCCATCATACTGCGGGTGCGCCTCTGCCATCTTCATGTAGCAGGTCTTGCCCAGCACGATGGTTGAGGCGGAATCGCTGTTCTTGTTGTCGTAGTGTATGAGATAGCACTCTTTCGTGAAGGGGTTGAGGTGGTACTGCTTGCACGTTTCCAAGAAGATACGGCACTCGGCGATGGTGGCTTCCTTGCAGATAAAGTTCCGCACATCATCAAAGGTGACGGTCATGCGCTGGCCGTCCATCGCCTCGATCTCCACAGGGACAGAAGATACAGCAGGCTGCATGGCCTCATTCTGCTGCCGCGCCTGGGTGACAAAAGAACGGCCCTGCGTGGTGGTTACGGTAGTAGCGGCACCATTGCCACCGGCTCTTGAAGTGAATCCCATAATAATTGACCTCCCATAAATTAAAATTATTTGATGCAGCCAAAACGGAAACCGCGCTCAGCAGCTCCATTTTTGAACCACTCAATGTCCTGCTGGGTGAACTCAACCCAGAAGCGGTAACGGTTGCGCTCAGGTTCTGCAGCAGGCTCAGGCTGCTCAGCATCCACAGCGGATTCGTTCACGGCTTTGAAATCCAGCCGCCCCTCAGAGGTGATAAACATCTTGGCTTGCGTTGCAGCAGCCGCGCGAGCCTTCATTTCGCGTTCCTCATCGGTGGGCTGCACAAAGACAGGAGCAGCAGCACGGGCACGTTCTGCGGCAATTCTGGCCGCCTCAGCTTCACGCTGAGCTGCGCGAGACTTTTCACGGCGGTTGTGCTCTCGCACAGCTTCGTTGACGCTCAAGCTCTTCAGGTACTCCGTGGTGCAGGCTTCCACATCTTCGCCACAGGTATCTCGAATGGCTTCCATATCGCTCTTGATGTCCTCAATGGCCTGCCGCAGGTCTTTTGTGGCCTTGCTCAGGTCATAGGTCTTGTTGAGCCACTGGGGAACCAGCAGCCTCTCGAACGGGATGAGCGGCTCCAGCTCCCCGATGCTGTCACGGTAGACCAGACGCAAGCTAGAGGCTTTTTCCTCCCTCTCGGCCTGCTCCACAGCTTTCACCTGTGTATCAATGGCCCCGGATACCTGTGCACACTGAGCCTGCATCTTCTTGATGCTACCTTGAAAGTCCTCCAGAGGCTTCATGTACAGCTTCTTTGCAGCGGTCAGAGATGCGCCAAGCTGCTTGTTCCAAGCATTGACCTTGGCACGATCTTCTTTGGCTCCCTTGATGCTCTCCGGGGTATACACCCGGCCAGTATAGGCAGCAAGCATTTCGTCAAGGTTCCGCTGGACTTCCTCTTCGTTCCAGCTCATAGCCGGAATGACCGGGCTTTGCACCCGGACGGTCAATTCATTCGTCATCGGCTTCATCCTCCCATTTTTTCGTTTTCGGCCTCCAGCTCAGCAGCCTCAGCCATCTGAGCATCGGTCATAAAGTAATAGCCATCGGGCGGCTCCATCGGAGGTGCGTACCCATCAAGGGCAATGTCATACATTCCCCAGCTCACAGGTCAGCCCACCTTCCGGCTATCATCGCTGCGGCTCTGGCTGTTCTTCACGCACCCATAAGGGCTGCTGCGGGTGTACCGCTTGTTGTCCTCATACATCCCATACAGAGAGAGGGCCAGACCAAATGCCAGCGAGAACAGAATCAGCGGGGCGGCCTTGGCAGCCTCAGTCAGCAGAGCGCGGGCCTCGGCCAGTGCCGCTGCCCGGGGGTTGTAGTTCTGATAGGTCTTTTCAAAGTCTGTCATTAAAATGTCCCTTTCATTAGGATAATTGTTTTGGGCAGGTCTCGTCTTTGCACAACCTCTCAGCTTCGCATACGCATTGACGGAGAGGTTGTGTTGAAAGAGAAGCCTATCCATTGTTCTCTTACTTTACCTTCTCAACCTGGATCTCAAGCGTTGTCCGATTGATGAGTGCCGTGGGGTCATCGGCATCCAGCAGATAGCTGAACTTTGCCGTGCCGCCCGCAGGCTCCGAGAGGTCGCACGCGATGCCGTCGCCGGTCACGCCCAGCGTAATGGGGCCGACCTCGGTCTCGTAGTAGCAGATGTTCCGGTAATCCCGCTGGATGACCAGCTGGGTGTTGACCTTGCCAAAGCGGAGCAGGGCCACCCGGCTGCCGTCCTCGGCAATCTTGATGGTGGTGGTGCAGCCCGCATTGCCCGCCTGCATTTCGGTGCCGTCATGGGCAAGGGTGTAGGCTTGCAAGGTCAGAGTTATGCCATCCCTACGATGCAGGGCGGCGTGAAAACCATCCGTCCATACGTGGATAGATTCATCGCCTATGCCAAGCGACATCCCGAGAAGCATTTCCTGGTAACCCCAATAGGTTGCGGCATCGCTGGCTTCGAAGCCGAAGACATCGCCCCTTTGTTCGAGAGCGCAAAGGAGATGAAGAACATCAGCTTGCCGGAGAGTTTCTGGGAGGTGATAGAATAAAGTTATAGAGAATTAGTAGCTTATGTTAGGAGCAATAATAGGAGATATTGCTGGCTCAAAATATGAGTTCAACAATACGTTTGATTATGATTTCGAGATGTTCGGCGAGGGATGCGACTTCACCGATGATACCATTTTTACGGTGGCGATAGCCGATGCGATACTGAACGGACGAAGCTATCAGGAAAGCCTGCTGGATTGGTGC
>ERZ779890.5061-NODE-5061-length-10584-cov-2.432425_pt1 | contig 10584 bp, 9 predicted proteins | sample MGYA00511553_ERZ779890 | MGnify/ENA primary metagenome ERZ779890 (study PRJEB29588, sample SAMEA2152064) | human gut metagenome | biome: human gut; feature: human-associated habitat; material: faeces | place: Denmark | collected 2008/2010 ...
ATATTTTATCAATCACCTGTTTTCTATCCGATCGGAGTTCCTTTTATGTTTTCCAGATTAAAATCAAAAAATATTATACGGATCTATTTTCTTTTCCTCGCGGCTTTCTTTGTGGGAACCGGCGCTGCATTTCTGCATGATCATTTCTTTCCAGCCGCTGTTCCCACCTCTTCTGAAGGCAACTGGGGGCTCAGCTTCCAAACGGATGGGGATCCCCCTGTCGGCAATGCCACATTTGACGAGTTGAAAAAATTTGATGCCTTTTACGCACAGGACACCGGCGAAAAGGTAATCTACCTTACTTTCGATGCCGGTTATGAAAATGGAAATACACCGGCTATTCTGGAAGCTCTTACGAAACATCAGGCTCCGGCAACGTTCTTCGTCGTCGGCACACTTCTGGAAAGCAATCCAGAACTTATCAAACAGATCGTCGCTGCCGGTAACACCATCGGCAACCACACCTGGCATCACAAAGACATGTCACAGATTTCTACAATGGAATCCTTTTCTGAAGAAATCCAGACAGTTGAAAAACTGTATCAGCAGATCACCGGACAGGAAATTTCCAGATTTTATCGTCCACCACAAGGCAAATACAGCGAAGCCAACCTGAAAATGGCACAGGATCTTGGCTATCATACCTTCTTCTGGAGTCTCGCCTACGTCGACTGGTATCAGGATAGCCAGCCATCCCACGAAGAGGCTTTTGAAAAGCTGCTTGGGCGGATCCATCCCGGTGCCATCGTTTTACTCCACAGTACGTCCTCTACAAACGCTGAAATCTTAGATGAACTTCTCACCAAATGGGAAGAAATGGGTTATCATTTTGCTTCTCTTGATGACCTTATAAAAGCTACTGCATCTTAGGAATTTTTCTCTGTCACTTTATCGGAGGATTCTCTAATCGATCAGTCCATATTTCTTCATCGCATAAGCAATTCCATCTTCTTCAACGGTCTTTGTAATAAATTCTGTATAAGGTTCCAGCACCTGGTCATGCGCGCCCATCGCAATCGCATGCCCAGCATGCCGGAACATGGCCAGATCATTGCTGCTGTCTCCAAATACATATGACTGATCTCTCGTCATTCCAAAATGCTCCAGTACCCAGTCAATCGCAGTTCCTTTTGTATAGCCCTTCAGGATACATTCAAACGTATTACTTCCACGGTCGATTACTTCCATATCATCTTTGATAAATTCAAAAAATGCTTTTACATCACTTTTTTCATCCGTATAAATAAAGATTTTATCATATGGACATCTTCTCTGCTCCATATAACGCTCGATTCCAAGTCCACGGTTGTTCATGTATTTTTTTGTATTTTCCAATCTGTCAAATCTTGAAACTCTTGAAGTGAAATACACATCTTCTGCTCCCTCAAAAATCCCATCAATCTGACATTTTGTCATATAATCAGCGATCTCATCGCCCCTCTCCGGATCCAGATGCTTTTCAAAAATAATTTCTTCATCAAATGTAAAATAAATCCCACATCCACACAAATATCCATCAAATGGAAGTTTTTTCAGTTCCACCGGAACACTGCAGTATGTTCTTCCTGTATTGATAAATAAAAAATGTCCTGCGTCGTGTGCCCTTTTAAGTGCATCTACCGTACTTGCGGGAATCTCTTTTGTAATCTCACTGAGTACGGTCCCATCAATATCAAAAAATAATGCTGCTCTATTCATTCTACCTTTTCCTCCCGGTTATACTCCAATTACACGATACTCATTATACTCATATCTCACCATTATGCGCAACCCTTTTTCATTTTCTGCAAAATATCTGTGATAAATACCATTTTGACTTCTCCATATAAAAGTAATATAATAGATATTGTACAATTTGAAAAAGGGGTAATAATAATGAATAAAAGAATCGATAAGAAAAAACAGAAAAGAACACTTGAATCAGCAGTAACTGCTACAGCTACATCATCAGCACCGGCTACAGCAACTCCTGTTGTAGAGATAAAAGAAGTTGTAAAAGAAGTCAAAGTACCAGTAGAAGTTCCTGCCAAAAATCCTGCATTTTATGTTCAGTACCAGAGTGCAGAATATACTGTAGCCGCTATCACAGAACGTGTGATCGCTGACTGCAATGCAAAGGGACACGCTGTAGAAAATCCGGAAGCTCTCTCCATTTATCTGAAACCAGAAGATAAAAAAGCATATTACACCCTTGGAGGGTTCAATGGATATATTGAATTATAAAGGAGTATTTTATGGCGCTTAACTTTCAACAGCTTGGAATGCTTGCAAAACTGAAATCCGCATTTTCCACTTTTCAACAGGAGCATCCTAAATTTATGCCTTTTATTCATGCAGTAAAAGGAGATGCATGCCGCAAAGACAGCATCATCGAAATCTCCGTCAAATCTCCGGAAGGACGGAATTATACCACTAATTTCCGTGTTACCGAAAAGGATTTGGAACTTATCCAGATGCTGAAAGATATGCAGGAAAACCAATAAAGTATACAAAAGCAGGTAAGAAAGGATAAAATTTCTTACCTGCTCTTTTTCTATCTTACTTTAGCATTTCTTTGCTAATACAAAGGAATGGCCTTCCATTTTTATTGCCTGAAGGCTGACTTTTTTACCGGTATATAAATCCATATACTCTCCCTCTTCTTCGATCCAGGCTGTCCGGTCCTCTTCTGCGAAATTAAAAAGTGCTGTCATCTGCTCGCCCTCCAGTTCCCGCACAACTCCAAGGATTCCATTTTCCCAGGTATCAAGCGTCCAGACATTTGCCGATGCGTCAAATACTTTTTCCTTACTTCGGATGGATCTAAGTTTTCCAATTCCATCAAACAGTTCTTTTTGTACCGTTCCTTTTCTCTTTCGTCCGTCTGCCAGCTTCCAGTCAAATTTTCCTCTGTGGATATACCTGGAATCAACCCGTTTTTCCGGATCATTTTTATAAGTATAATCATTTACCTGACCAATCTCATCTCCACTGTAAAGCATTGGAATTCCGGATTGCACCATCATATATGCATGCAGCATCAGATCAAATCTGACTGCTCTTTTTTTCTTTTCTTCATTTTGTTCAAATCCGGCACTTTCAATTCCACACATGGAAGCTGTCGTTGCACAGAATCTGGCATCTCCTGTTATCGGATCTTCATTATAAAGTTCCCCGCGGCTCACACTTTCTGCGATCTTTCCCGTGAAGAAGTCATTCAGATATCTTTTGTGTGGGACTTCCTGCATTCCCCAACCAGAAAGAGTCTGGAAATCCAATCCCCATCCAATATCATCATGACATCTGAGGTAATTTAAGAAAGTATACTCTTTCGGAAGGTTGTTCATAATATCAAGCTGCATCCGTAAAAGTCTGGTATCTCTCGTCGCAACCGTATTCCATGTAGTAGCCATCATGGTTACATTATAAAGCATATGACATTCCGGCTTTTCTATGGTACCAAAATAAGGAACTACTTTTTCCGGTTCCATCACGACTTCCCCTAATAATACAACCGACGGACACACAATCTCCCCGATCATACGCATCATCCTGACTATCGTGTGTACCTGTGGAAGATTTCTGCAGCTTGTCCCCATTTCCTTCCAGATATAAGGAACTGCATCGATCCGCAGAATGTCAATCCCCTGATTGACCAGGAAAAGGAAATTATACATCATTTCGTTAAACACCCTCGGATTCTTATAATTCAGATCCCACTGGTAAGGATAAAAGGTAGTCAACACGTAGTGTCCGATTTCAGGAAGCCAGGTGAAATTCCCCGGTGCAGTTTCCGGAAATACCTGTGGCACTGTTTTCTCATATTCTCTGACATAGTTTTCATTGTCACAGAAAAAATACCGGCTCATATATTCGCCTTCACCCATTCTTGCCTTCTGTGCCCATTCATGATCTTCGGAAGTATGGTTCATTACAAAATCCATACACAGATTCATGTCTTTTTCGTGGCAGGCTTCAGCCAGATCTGCAAGGTCTTCTATGGTTCCAAGTTCCGGCTTTACTTTTCTGAAATCCGCAACCGCATAGCCTCCATCGGATCTTCCCTTTGGCGAATCGAGAAACGGCATCAGATGAACACAGTTTACACCACATTCTTCCAGATACTTAAGCTTTCCTTTGACTCCTCTTAAATTTCCGGCGAAATTATCAATATACAGCATCATTCCCAGCATGTTTTTTTTACGATACCACGCCTGATCCTTTTCCTTCTCCAGATCTCTCTTTCGAAGTTTCGCATTTCTTGCATGATAGTAATTCTGCATCTGTTCACAGAGCTCTGCAAACATTGCTTCATTATCATATAATTCCATATAGAGCCAGCGAAGCTCATCCATATGCTTCGCCAGTCTCTTTTCAAAAATATCATTTGTTTTTCTCATTTTTACTCGACCATTTCCAGATAAATCTGATATGCTTTGTACTCACCAAATTCAAGCGGCATCGGAATTCCAACTTCCATCAGCGCCTCTGCCGGATAAATTTTTCCGGTATTTGAATCTTTATAGAATTGTCCGGCACACAGACCTTTCATTTTTACATAATTTACTGTCATGTTTCCATGGATTTCAAGCATAACTACATTTACAAGTACTTCTTTCCCATCTTCTGATGCAAATTCCCATGCACCGATTTCTTCTACGAATGGATTACTCAGTCGATAGTAAAGTCCATTTTGTACAAGCTGTGCGTATTTTTTGTATTCTACTATCTGTTCCCTGATCTCTCTGCGCTCTTCATCTGTCATTTTCGCCGGATCCAGTTCATAACCGAAGGTTCCTGCCATGGCACAGACACCTCTTGTATGGAGCGATGTCTTTCTTCCTGTCTGATGATTCGGAACTGCAGATACGTGAGATCCAACTGCAGATACCGGATACCCAAAGGATGTTCCGTATTGGATCCTTACACGATCCACTGCATCGGTATTGTCACTGCACCAGATCTGTGGTGTATAATACAGCATTCCCGCGTCAAAACGCCCTCCACCACCACTGCAGCCTTCGATCAGAAGGTCTGGATAGTGGCTTATAATACGCTCCAAAAAATCATAAAGTCCAAGCATGTAGTCATACTGCACACTGCCCTGTTCTTCTGCTGTCATAGAATATATTTCTGCCATACTTCGGTTCATATCCCATTTTACATATTCGATATTTCCCTGATCGAGCACCTGACACATCTGCTCATAAACAGCATCCACAACTTCTTTTCTCGAAAAATCAAGGAGCAGCTGGTTTCTTCCTTTTACCGGTTTTCTTCCCGGAATCTGAATTGCCCAGTCCGGATGTTCCCGGTAAAGATCACTGTCTTCATTTACCATCTCCGGCTCAAACCAGAGCCCGAATTTAACACCTAACGCATTGATCCTGCTGATCAGGTCACCAAGACTTCCCTGCAGCTTTTCTTCATTAACCTTCCAGTCGCCAAGTCCACTGTTGTCATCATTTCGACTTCCAAACCATCCATCGTCCAGTACAACCATATCGATTCCCAGATCCTTTGCCTGCTCGGCAAGATGATAGATATCTTCTCCCGTAAAATCAAAATAGCATGCTTCCCAACTGTTGATCAGTACCGGTCTTACTTTTTCTTTATATTTTCCGCGACACAGATTTTTACGGATACATCTCTGCAGATTCTGGGAAAGCTTTTCAAGTCCCTGATTGCTGCAAGTTAAAATAACTTCAGGAATCACAAATTCCTCTCCTTTTTTCAGTGGATAAGAAAACTGTTCTTCCTGCAGTCCCATCTGCATTCTTGTCTGTCCAAACTGATCCTTCTCTACTTCTGCTTTAAATCCTCCGCTGTATACAAAAGACATTCCATAACAGGTACCGGCATCTTCTGTCGTTTCTTTTTCTGCCAGTATCATCATCGGATTGTACTGATGGCTGGATGTTCCTCTGCGGCTTCCAATTACAAAAGCTCCATGTCCTACCGATGTTCTTTGCATATTTCTTTCCATCGCATGGCGGCCGTAAAATGAAATTACGTCAAATTCACCATGAACGAAATCGATACACGCTGCCTGTGCTTTTGTCAGTCTGATTTTATCTTCTTCTGTATTGATCACTTTTGCACTTCTTGTGATCACATCATACTCCGGAAGAACTCCATAAAGTAATTCTACCTGTAATCCTGTCACCTGATCTTTCATATAAATGATCAGAGTCTGGGCTTCCTCTTCGGCAGCATAAACTGCCGGAAGTCCCTTCAAATTGTATTTTCCATCACAAATCTCATATCCCTGATATCTTAAATCGCATCCCAAAGAACCATCTGCATTTACAAGATCAAGCACCGGACTCCTGAAATCTCCTGTCAGTCGACACGGAAATTCCTGCGGCAGCACATCAAGGGAATATGTTCTGTCATTTCCTGTATCATGCGGATTTCCTGAGAAGCCACGGTCTGCATAGGTCAGAAGATAGTCCATAACTCCATCTGTCTTTCTTCCATAATATAAATGCAGTAAAAATCCATATGCATCAATTTGCATCTGATACGTTGTATTTTGGGTATGTAATGTAAATGTTTTTGCTTTCTCGTTGTATATGATTCCCATATTCTTCTCCTTAAGCTTCTGTCAAATTTATTTTACTGCGCCATTTACAACACCGTTCAGAATCTGTTTCTGACAGATCAGATAGAAAATCAAAATCGGAAGCAGTGCCAGTAAATAGGATGCAAATGCAAGATTATAATTGGTTCCAAATTGTGTCTGGAATGTCATCTGTGCAAGTGGCAGTGTGTTCACATCACTACCTGCCAGAATTACAAGTGGTGTCATAACATCATTCCATGTACCAAGTGCTGTAAGTACCGCTACTGTTGCATGCATCGGTTTCATGATTGGGAAAATAACGCTCCAGTAAGTTTTCCAGGTTGTTGCCCCGTCTACATGTGCAGCCTCTTCCAGTGCCAGCGGAATATTTTTCAGATAACCGGAGTATAAGAGCACATTCATCGGCATATAAAATACAAGATAACACAAAATAACACCGAAAATATTGTCAATTCCCATCTGTGCTGTCTGCTTCACAAGTGGCATCATCAAAATTGCAAATGGAACAAACATACCGCTTACAATATAAAGATAGACTACTTTGTAAAATTTACTGGTACTTTTACTTCTTCCGATCACATAACCGATCATAGAATGAATCAGAATGGAAAGAACCACCGTTACAATCGTTATCAGCACACTGTTGCCCAGTGAATGCCAGAAATCTGTTACACGCATTGCTTCTGCAAAGTTAGAAAAGCTCCAGCTTTTTGGCAGTGATAAGATTCCGGAAATACTGTTTGTCATTTCCGACGGTTTCTTAAATGCAATCACAACTGTAAGATAAAGAGGAAAAATAACGGTTACAAGACCCAGAATCAATAAAATTGTGATTGGCCAGTTTACTCTTTCTTTCACCTTTACTTTCATTATAACTGTTCCTCCTTATTTCCCAAAAAGTTCATCTGTAATACAGAGATCACAACGATCACTACAAAGAACACAACTGCATTGGCACTCTGGAACCCGAACTGTCCTCCAGCCATACCATTGTTATAAATCAAAAATGAAATTGATTCTGTACTCTGCGCCGGGCCTCCTTTGGTAAGAGCCATGATCTGATCAAATACCATCAGAAAATTCTTCATGCAAAGTACCATATTGATGGTAAAGAATGGAAGGATCAGTGGAAATGTCAGATTCTTGAATTTTTTCCATCCGGTCGCTCCATCAAGAGAACCTGCTTCGTATACATCCTCCGGTACCGTCTGAAGTCCGGAAATATAAATAATCGTATTCATTGCAACAGACTGCCATGCACATACAATTACGATCGCAACCCATGCCCATTTTGAGCTTGCCAGGATACTGTCACCTTTTCCGCCCATCATTTTTACAACTGTCGGAAGAATATAAGTGAAAAAGTAATTGAAAATATAGCCCACTACAAGTGCTCCTAAAATATTTGGAACGAAATACATTCCTCTGAGTGCACTTTTAAATTTAATTTTACTGTTTAATCCAAGAGCTAAAACAAGACTTAACACATTTACAACTATTGTTGCAACAATTGCAAGCTTGAATGTAAACAGGTAGGATTTCCCGACTCTTGCATCAGTAAATAAGTCTGTATAATTCCGAATACCTACCCAGTCAAACTCGCCATATCCTCGAAAATTTGTAAAACTATAAATAACACCTTTAATAAGTGGCAGCGTATTAAAGCAGAAAAACAACGCAAGTATCGGTATCGTAATCAGTAAAAATGTCCGCTTTCTGCCATTCATCCTTTTCAATTTATTCATGATCTGTATCCCTCCTACTTGCCTGCTTCATAATCTTCCATCATACGAATGATATCCCTGTTATATCTGATCCAGTCTTTGTCAAATTTTTTCAGGAATGCATCAACATCCTGGTTTATGAGAAATGTCTGGATTTGTGCATCGACTGCCATTTCTGACGGATAATAGTGATCCTGGTAATCCGCCATACGGTTATCCTGAATATATGGTTTCATATCTTCCAGTTCCGGAGCCAGTGCAAAATCTTCGTCTTTACAAGGCACCGCATTCTGTGCATCTAAGTATGACTGGATATTATCATGATCCATCAGGAAATCAAGTACTTCATATGCCGCTTCTTTATTTTTACATGCATCCATCACGCAGAACTGAAGGTCTACTCCTGAATTTAATACATTGTCCTCTTCAGAATCATTAGCCGGCATAACAAAGGATCCGATATTCATATCCGGATTTACAGATTTGATCTGCGGAATTGCATAGCTTCCGATTGTATACATCGCTGATTCACCATTTGCAAATGCAGTACATGCATCGTTGTATCCGTATCCAAACGGTCCATCTTCACCATAATTTAACAATTCAAGCATTTTTTCTGCCACTTGCGGATATTCTTTGGAGAAGGTTGTTTCTCCCTTATTCACCTGCTGACAAACATCGGATGGTGCAAGTCCGACTGCAAGGGCATTCCAAGGTGCAAGGCAGGTCCAGGTATCTTTATATCCAAAATAAAGTGGCTGGATTCCTTCATTCTGAATCTCCTCGCAAAGAGAAATAAATTCATCCCAGGTCTGCGGAATCTCCCATCCATGTTCCGCAAACATATCTTTGTTATAGAGCACTCCTGCCGCATTTGCCACATACGGAAGCCCATATGTTCCTTCTGTCGGAACAAACTCCAATCCTTCAATAATATCCAGATAAGCAGGTTTTACCTCACTAAGTCCTTCATAATCTGAAAGGTCAGCCAGTATTCCTGAATCAACAAAATACGAATAATTGATATCTCCGCCAATTCCGATAATATCCGGATAATCTTCTCTGATAAAACGTGTTTTCAAAATTGTTGTCGCATCATTTGGGGAAGAAATTTTCAAATGGATATCATCATGTGTCTCATTAAATTCTTTTTCGAGCTGTTCAAATATATCTACCGCCTCCGGTTTATACTGAACAAGTTCAATTTCCACTTTTCCGCTTTTTGGATTTTGCTGACATCCCTGTAATACTGCTGATGCCATCAGAATACAGGACATTCCCAAAACAATTGCTGCTCTTTTCCTTCTCATTTTTGCTCCTTCCTCACAGGTATATTCGTTTTTAGTTACCGCTCGATATATCAAGTACTTTCTTTATAGTTGTATTATAACATACCATTATGCGACTAAAAATATCATTGTATTTGAATTTTTATTCCAAAATGCTATTATTTTCTTCTTTTTTGCTAAATGTATAGCATTTTGGTATATTTTAGTTGCAATCTATTTATTAAATCAGTAGAATAAATATATATATCAACTGACTTAACATCTGCTAAACATCATTTTTCACGGCAGAGCACCTATGAGAAAGGAATTATTATGAAAGAACTTATGTTTTCAGTATTTCCAAGCGAGAATTTTGTCGATCTTGGATTGTATCAGTTTGGTTACGAACAATGTGAACCGGCGCATAGTTTTGGTCCTGCCGTCCGTAATCATTTTCTTTTTCACTACATTATCTCCGGCACCGGAATTTTAATGGCAAATGATTCTCACGGTGTAACACAGACCTATCACGTAAAAAGTGGCCAGGGCTTTATGATTTTCCCCGGTCAGATCAATACTTATATCTCTGATGAAAAACTCCCATGGGAATATACATGGATTGAATTTGACGGACTACGTGCAAAGGAAACCATTGAACTTTCCGGACTTAGTTTGGATAATCCGATTTATAAAGCTACTTCTAAGGATCTGCGTGAAATACTGAAAGAAGAACTTCTCTATATTGCAAGTCACGGAGACGCTACACCATTTCACCTGATTGGGCATCTCTATCTTGCAATTGATGCTCTTATTCGTTCTACTTCCATCATGCAGACATCGAAAATCAGCCGTCTTCAGGATTTTTATATCCATGAAGCCCTATCTTATATAGAGCAGAATTTCCAAAACGATATTTCTGTCGAAAACATCGCTGCTGTATGCGGATTAAACCGCAGTTATTTCGGAAAAATTTTCAAAGACGGAATTGGAAAATCTCCTCAGGAATTTTTGTTGAATTATAGAATGA
>ERZ779890.5066-NODE-5066-length-10580-cov-6.563705_pt1 | contig 10580 bp, 8 predicted proteins | sample MGYA00511553_ERZ779890 | MGnify/ENA primary metagenome ERZ779890 (study PRJEB29588, sample SAMEA2152064) | human gut metagenome | biome: human gut; feature: human-associated habitat; material: faeces | place: Denmark | collected 2008/2010 ...
GGCCGCAGATTTGAATTTTTAGCAAGCAACAAAGCCAAGGATATTGTGCTTTACGATGATTATGCTCACCACCCGACGGAAATCAAGGCGACACTGAGTGCGGCAAAGAACATTCGCCACAACGATTTGTGGTGCATCTTCCAGCCTCACACGTACACCAGAACAAAAGCATTGTTCGATGATTTCGTGGATTCCTTCGGAATGGTGGATCATCTGATTATTACGGATATCTACGCTGCGAGGGAGAAGGATGTCTACAACGTATCTTCTCAGAAACTGGAGGAGGCCATGCAGGAGAAACATCCGGATAAGGATATTCGATACATGGGCGATTTTGAAAGCATTGCAGAATATGTTGGTAAAAATGCCGGAAAAGATGATATCATTATTACGATGGGTGCCGGTGATGTCTACAAGATTGGAAAGATGCTGCGCACCGATGAGAGCAAAGGAGAATAGATGAATTTTGAAGAGTATCGTTCCCGGGAAAGCGAGCGAATTCAGGCGAACCGGAAACGTATGGAAGAAGACGGAACTTTCGAAGTATTACCTAAGAAAGAAGTTATTCTTTTAAAGAAAGAAATGGATAAACTAGAGAAAAATCTAGGTGGAATCAAAAACATGAAAGAAATGCCTGGAGTTTTATTCATAGTAGATCCTAAAAAAGAAAGAAATGCTATATTAGAAGCTAAAAAATTAAATATTCCTACAATAGGATTAATCGACACAAACTGCAACCCAGATGATGTTGATTACGTTATCCCAGGAAATGATGATGCTATAAGAGCAGTTAAATTAATAGCTGATACAATGGCTAATGCAGTAATCGAAGGTAGACAAGGAGAAACTCTAGAAGTTACATCAGATTCTGAAGATGCTATGGAGACAGAAGAAGCTACAACTCCAACAGATATGGAAGAAGTAGTTGAAGCAGCTAGCGATGCTGAATAATTTATAGTTTATAAAAATAATTAATAAACAATACCAAAGGGGTAGGGCGGCTGCCCTATCCTTTAATGTTTGACTCTAGTAAAATTGATGGGGTAGACATTAAAAAAAATTAAATTGCCAAAAAAGGGGCGTCCCTAATGGGCGAAAAATAAGGAGGATATAAAATGATAACAGCAAGCCAAGTAAAGGAATTAAGAGAAAAAACAGGTGCAGGAATGATGGAATGCAAGAAAGTTTTAACAGAAACAGATGGTGACATTGAAAAAGCAATGGAACTATTACGTGAAAGAGGAATAACAAAAGCTGCTAAAAAGGCATCTAGAGTTGCTGCAGAAGGATTAGTAGGTAGCTACATTTCAGAAGATGGAAAAGTAGGTGCTATAGCTGAAGTTAATGCTGAGACAGATTTCGTAGCAGAGAATGCAGAATTCAAACAATTTGTTAATGATATTGTAAAGCAAGTTGCTTTAAATAACCCAGCTGATGTTGAAGCTTTATTAGAAGAAAAATTCATAGCAGATCCAGAAAAAACTGTTAAAGAAGCTTTAATAAATAAAATAGCTACAATCGGAGAAAACATAACAATAAGAAGATTTGTTAGATACGAGACAACAGATGGAACATTAGGACAATATGTTCATGGAGCTGGAAAAATAGCTGTATTAGTAGAAATGAAGAATGCAGATGCAGAATTAACAAAAGACATTTGTATGCAAATAGCTGCTTCTAAGCCAGAATTCTTAAACAGAGAACAAGTTCCACAAGAAAGAGTAGACAAAGAAATGGAAATACTAAAAGTTCAAGCTATGAATGAAGGAAAGCCAGAAGCTATAGCTGAAAAAATGGTACAAGGAAGAATTGGAAAATTCTATTCAGATATCTGCTTAGTAGACCAAGAATTTGTTAAAGATATGGACAAAAAAGTTAGCCAATTATTAAAAGAAAAGAATGCAGAAGTTGTTAGATTTGCAAGACTTGAAAAAGGTGAAGGAATAGAGAAAAAAGAAGAAAACTTTGCTGAAGAAGTTGCAAAACAATTAAAATAGAATAAGAACTAAAAATAACAAAAGAAAGTTGAAAATATTGAAGAAAAATTCAATATATCAACTTTCTTTTTTATTGTATTTTGTATTGCTCTTTGCTCTAGAAACTGGTATAATTAGCATGTAAAATTAACAACAACACAGAAAATAGATTAAACGAAATTATAAATCAATTTTGCTGTATGTGCATTCAAATAAAGCGAGGAAGGAAATTAATTAATGAAAACATCTGAGAAAAAAGAGGTAAAGGAAAAAGCAAAAAAAGAAGATTCACAAAAAGTTAAGAATATAAAATTTCATATACTTGCAATTTTTTGCATTATAATTTTTTGTGCATCAATTTGTCCTGTAACAATGCAAAATGATACGTATTATACGATAAAAATAGGTGAACACATAATTAATACTAAAACTGTGGATATGCAAGACCCATTTTCATGGCATGAGTTACCATATACATATCCTCATTGGGCTTATGATGTAATGATTTATTTGATATATAATTTAGGAGGATTTTTAGGAATTTTTATATCAACAATAGTATTTGCGTGTATATTAGGTATTCTAATGTATTGTACAAACTATAAAATATCTAAAAACAAACTAATCTCGTTTGCAATTACAATTGGTGGAATGTTCTTGATAAAAGATTATATAGCAGCAAGAGCACAACTTGTAACATTTATATTGCTTGAACTTACAATTTTATTAATAGAAAATTTCTTAGAAAAGAAAAAGGTAGGCTATGCTATTGGAATTATAGTTATATCTACAGCAATAGCAAACTTACATTGTGCTGTATGGCCATTTTTCTTTGTAATATTTTTGCCATATATTGCAGAATATTTAATATTTACTGTAATTGATGCTCAGCCAGTGTACAGAATAAGAAAAAAATATTATGATATAAAAATAAAAAATTACAATAAGAAAATAGAAAAAGAAGCAATAGAAGAAAATAAAAAAATATTAGATGAAAAATTAAAAAAAGTAATAACAGCAAAAGAAAAATTTGAAGAAAAGAATGCAAAAATATTAAAAAATAGAGAAGCAAAAAGAAAAGAACCATATAAAATAAGATATAACAAAAATAAAAATGCAAAATGGCTTATATTAATAATGGCTATATGTGTTCTAACAGGGTTATTAACACCGTTAGGAGATACACCATATACATACTTATACAAGACAATGAAAGGAAATACAACTAAGAGTATAAGTGAACATTTGCCATTAACACTAATAAATAATAAAGAAATGTTGGTTGTACTAACTGCAACATTAGCATTATTGATTTTTACAGATACAAAAATAAGATTAAAAGATTTATTCATGTTTGCAGGTTTAACATTATTAATGTTTATGACTAGAAGGCAAGAATCTATGCTTGTATTGCTCGGAAGTGCTGTTTTAGCAACATTAATAACACAGTTGTTTATGAAATATGACTCAAAGGGATTAAAAGAATTCGAAGATATTGCAGTATCATCACTTGGAACTATTGCAGTTGTTTTACTAATTGTACTACTATCTGTAATAGAAATAAAACCAAAATTAGATGATAAATTTGTAAATCCATCAACATATCCAGTTGATGCAGCAAAATATATTAAAGAAAATTTGGATGTAAATTCAATTAAATTATTTAATGAATACAATTACGGAAGTTATCTATTATTTGAAGGAATTCCTGTTTTTATAGATTCAAGAGCAGATTTATATGCACCTGAATTTAATGGAGTAAAAGGAAAAGACGGAAAATATGAAGGACAAGATATTTTTTCAGATTATATAAATACTTCAAATATATCTAAATATTATGAAAATACATTTAATACTTATGGAATTACTCATGTAATTTTATATAAGAATTCAAAGCTGAATATATTCTTATCAAGAAGTGACAGATATAAAGAATTATATTCGGATAAAAAGTTTGTAATATATGAAAGAGACTAAAAATGACGGAAAAGAAGAAATTTAAATTAAGCATAACCATTTTAATTATTATTGCAATAATTTTAATTGACCAAGTTAGCAAAATATTGGTAATAAATTTTGTAAAGCAAGACGTTGGAATAATTACGTTAATCAAAAAAAGTGAAGAGATAAAGATTGCTGACGTTATTATTTCTATATTATCTGACTGTGTTGTGTTTACAGTTATAATCAAGTTTTTAAAAGAACAAAGCAAATATATGTCCACAAAAGTGAAATATTCACTTGCCGTAATATTAGGCGGAGGAATAAGTAATTGCATAGATAAGATTTGGAATGGAGAGGTTATAAATTTTATAAAAATAGGGAGATTACCTTCGGTAAACATTGCATATATTCTATATATTATAGGCTGGATTTCATTCTTAATATTTATGGTAAAGAACACTTTGAATATTAAAGCAGATTTGAAAAATATAGAAGAGAAAATACGAAATATTGGAAGAGATTAATTGAAAAGGAAGACAAAATTGGAAGAGTTAATTGTAAAGGAGAATAATCAAAAAAGACTAGACTCTTATGTAACAGATAAATTAAGTAAAGTGTCTAGAACAACTGCTCAAAGGCTTATAGAAGAGGAAAAAATTCTAGTAAATGGAAAAAAGCAGAAAGCTTCTTATAAACCTGAAGAAGGAGATGTAATAAGCATAGAAATACCAGAAGCAAAAGATGTTGAATTAAAAGCACAGGATATTCCTGTGCCTGTTATATATGAGGATAATGATATAATTGTTGTAAATAAGCCAAAGGGAATGGTGGTTCACCCTGCTAATGGAAACCCAGATGGAACGCTTGTAAATGCAATTCTCGCAATGTGCAAAGACAGTCTATCTGGAATAGGTGGAGAAATAAGACCTGGAATTGTACATAGATTAGATAAAGATACATCTGGACTTCTTATAGTTGCCAAAAATGATGAGGCTCATATGAATATGAGTAAGCAGATTCAAGAAAGAAAGGTTACTAAAAAATATATTGCATTAGTTAGAGGTGTTGTTGCCGAAGATGAGGCTACTATAGATTTACCTATTGCAAGAAGTACAAAAGACAGAAAGAAAATGGCTGTTGACCCTAAGGGAAAGAATGCTGTAACACACTTTAAAGTGCTAAAAAGATATGATAATTATACTTTATTAGAATTGAAAATAGATACTGGTAGAACTCATCAAATAAGAGTACATATGTCTTATATAGGACATCCTGTGGTAGGAGATGAAGTGTATTCTAATGGTAAGAATGAATTTGGGGTGCAAGGCCAAATGCTTCATGCACGTTACTTACAATTTAAACACCCGATAACTGGGAATGAGCTAAGCTTAGAAGCGCCAATACCGGAATATTTTGAAGATGTACTAGAAAAGCTAAAAAATAGAGAAATTGATAAAAAATGAAATCAACTTAAACTTAATTGTATGTAAAACAATAAATAGTACAAAAATATAAAAAAATTTATAATCTAATCGTATTTGGTATTCAAGTTAGAATTAGTAAAATTAGAAAGGAGTGAAATTGTGGAAGAAAGATTACAAAAATATCTGGCTAATAACGGAATTGCTGCAAGAAGAAAATGTGAAGAATTTATATTAAATGGCAGAGTGAAAGTAAATGGCAAAGTTGTAACAGAACTCGGAACTAAAATAAATCCAGATAAAGACATAATAGAATTTGATGGTAAAAAAGTTGAAAAGGTAGAAAAACATGTATATATATTACTTAACAAACCAATTGGTTATGTGACTACTGTGAAAGACCAGTTTGATAGACCAACAGTGTTGGATTTAGTAAAAATAAAAGAAAAAATACTACCTGTTGGCAGATTAGATATGTATACATCTGGAGCATTAATGCTTACAAATGATGGAGATTTCATAAATAAAATCACACATCCAAGTCATGAAGTGGAAAAAACATACACTGTAACAGTAAAAGGAATTGTAACTCAAGATGATGTTGAAAAATTAAAAAACGGTGTAGAAATACCAGTTGATGAAAAGAGTGAGGAAACATTTGTTACAAGTCCAGCTAAAGTAAAAATTCTAAAAACAGATGAAGAGAAAAATTTTTCAAGATTGCAAATAACCATTCATGAAGGCAAAAATAGGGAAGTAAGAAAAATGTGTGAGGCAATAGGTAGAAAAGTACTTGCTTTACATAGAAGAAAAATTGCAGATTTGGATGTAAAAAATCTAGAAATAGGAAAATGGAGATATTTAACAGATAACGAGGTAAAAAGACTATTAGAACTTGACAAATAGGTCAAAGTGTGGAAAAATAGATAATGTAGAGTACTAAATTGTATTTTATAAATTATAGGGGGAATTAGAATGATAGAAGATTCAGAAATAAAAACAACAGTCTCACCTTTTGCGATAAGACCAGGAGAAATTAAAGTATTTGATGGAAAAGATGGTTATGTATCAATGAACCAAATAATCCAAAAAATAAACGTAGGTCATATAAATGATTTACATTTTAGAATAATGGAAATTGTTAATGAATATGAGTTCATAACATCTAGACAGTTGTTTAAATTATTAGAAAAAGAAAAATTTGAACTTAAATCACAGGATAAACTAAACAATAAATTAGAACAATTAGTTAAATCAAAAATATTAACAAGATATTATTTCAATTCAGAAGATGGTAAGGGAATATACAGAATATACTGCCTAGAAAAAATGGGAAAATATTTATTAAATTCTAGAGGAGTAGAATGTAAATGGCAACCAACAGATAATACAAAACCGGTTGCAATGATAAAGAAAAGATTAGCAAGCAATCAACTTCTAATTTCTTATAAAGAAAAAGTACAAGCTTTTGATTCATTCCAAATAAAAGTACCCATGAATGCGAAAATACTTGGAAAACAATTTAAAGCTACTGGGGGTAAAGTTACTCTAAGCAAGAATGGAAAATCAATAGATTTCATTTTTGAAGTAATTCGTAGGGAAGATGATTGGCAAAAAAAACTTGCAGATAAAATGAAATTGTACAAAGACTTCTATGAGAACTTTGTAGCAATGGATTCTGGGTTTAAAACAATACCACAATTAATTTTACTATGTGAAGATGAAAAGCACATGGCGGAAACATTTAGAGAAATAGTTGTAAATGGATTAGGCATAGATAAACTAAATCTATATTACACAACAGATTTACGCCAAAATGATAGCACACTAGAACACAGCTTGGCTGAATTTAAATTAGACCCAGTAACTAATAAGTATAAAATGGAAAATGTAGATATAAAATTATTAGGATAAATAATAATGCCTAAAAGAATGGAAAATGTAGACGGAGCAAAAAATGCTTCGTCTTCTTTGAAGTTAAATATATTATTTTAATGAAAAAAAGAACGAAGCATAGATATTTTTGCTTCGTTCTTAAAATTTATTTATTATCTGGTTTCTTAAAGTTAAATACAATTGCATCTTCACTATCAAATAAATATTTTGAATCAGATGTGTCTGTTTTTATTGGATCAACTTCATCAGGAATATCATCATTAAAATGATAATTTTTTAATGTTTCTTTTTTCTTTTTTGCTTTTTCTTCTTCGTACTTATCTTCTGCTGAATGTGCATCATAACCAGCATTATATTTCTCGAATGAATATTCTTTTGATGCCTTAGGCTCATAATATGTTGCAGATAGGAAGCTTAGATTTACTACACCAGTATCGCTCTTTCCACCTAAATTTCTTAGCTTATACATAGCCTGCTTAAATTTCATAGCTTGGATTTTTCCAGGTTGATATTTTATCTTATTTTCGTATTTTATTCCAGTAAGTTTAGGGTCATATTCGCCTTTAGCTGTATCGTAAGAACTTCCAAATGACCAATCTTTCTTGTCACCGATTTCTTTTGACCACCACTCGTTGTCTTCAGGAGCGTTATTTCCAAATACGAACTTATTAGAACAATTAGCGGTTATTATTTGTCTATGTTTCTTGTTTGAACCTTTATCTAATTGACCTAAGTTTTGTATAGAAACTACTGTTGAAACTTTATACTTTCTATATAAAGTAAACAATGAATCCGTTGAATTTCCAACAAAATCTGCAAATTCGTCTATGTATAAGAAATGTGGAACTCTATCTTTTTCTATTCCAGGACGTCTTAATACAGAATACTGCATCATCAATATACAAAATAGACCAAATGCTGTATGAATGTTTGGACCTAAATCACCACGTCTTGTACATACAAGAGTTACGTCGGCATTTTTTAATGCATTATCAAAGTTTATAGAATTTCTTCTATTACATAATATGTTTTTAACTCCAGTATATCTTAGTAAACTATCTAATTGTGCAGTAGCATGTGTTATAAATTTTTCAGTATCTTCTCTATTTGGAGCAGATGCATAGAAATTTCTTTCAAAATAATTTAGCAATGAAGAATATTTTTCTGCAAGTTCATCGTTTTTTTTCATTTCTTCACATAATTCTTCGATTAATTCAAAATGTGTGAAACAATTTAACATATCTTCAAGATTTGGTAAATCATCATCATGAAGTCTAGGATATATTTCTTTCAATAATATTGCTAAATTTTCAATTGCTTGGTTTGCAGCGTTTACTCTGTATGCAAGCTCTACATCTAAATTACTATTACTTGAAGAATATAATCCTTTTAAAACAGTAGAAATTGCAACAGCCGTTTGAGTTGCATCTTCAAGAGCAAAAGGATTTAATCCAACAGAAGATGAGTCATTAGGATCTATTAAATTGAATTTCATGTTACGTGCTTTTAGCACTTTTTTAATATGATTTATAGACTCAATATCAGGAGAAATATAGGTCAAACCTAAATTCCTGTAAATATAATTATTTCCAGAACCAGCTATAATCATTTTTTTCATATATGTATTATAAACATTAAGTTTATTTTCTTTTGGTGTTATCATATTTAAATTGAAATTAGCGTTTATATAATCATTTGAGTATGGGCAATTTAAAGTAGCAATTCCAGTTTTTAATGCAGTAAATCCCATTTCCTTTGATATTTCCCTAAAGAAATATTTTTTATCGATATCTTTTGCAATCATTGGCTCAAACAATAAAGATGTTTTTCCAGCACCAGAAACACCACATACTAGTGTAGGATAAAATCTTTTCTCTTCTGCTATTTTAACTGTTTTACCATTTACTTTATCTGTTCCAAAAGACATCTCACAAGTATAAGCACCCCAAGAGGCAGATTTATCAGCAAGGCTAATTCCTTTATAATCGTAAATTGATTCATATATTGTTTTGGTATCATGTACTGTCATTAGTAACCATTTTATAACAGGATAGAATGTTGTTAATGGTAAGTACAGAGCAACCGCGGAGAATGCTGGTTTAATCAAATTATAAAAGTTAGATGCGATGTATGAAAAGTTTGGTACTGATAAGAATAACATCCAACCAAATTGGTTCGTGAATTGTGTAAACATCGATACAATCATTATATAAATGCTGATTAAATACACATCAAATAGTGCTAATTTAGATTCATCTGAGTCAACGAACTTAGATGAACACGAAAATAGAAATGCAAATACCGGGCAAGCAAGTGCTAGGGTATAAGTAATTGGCCCCCAATATGAAACTGCCATTCCTGTAAAAATCATCATAAGCATTTCTACTATTCTGTCTACAACTAAATAAGCACTTATTAAAGTTAGTACATATGTTAGAAAAGTATTTCTGTCTGTTTTTAGATATTTTAAAAATTTGTCTATTGCTTTCAAAAGATTCACCACTTTCAAATTATTTCATTTATTAAAATTTATACATATCTATTATCCTATAAAATGAAGAAAAAAACAAGTATTTTGAACAATTTTATAAGCTTTTTTATGCTAAAAATTTATTAAACTTACAAATTAAGTATAGTAATTGGTTTATTGAATATATTTTATAAATAAGGGGAAGGAGAACATATGTCTAAGGAAAAAAAGCAAAGTTTCATGCAAGGAATTATTACTTTGATGTTTTCACAAGTTTTAATAAAAATTTTAGGTTTATTTTATAAATTATATTTGACAAATAAAAATGGTTTTGGAGATGCTGGAAATGCTATTTATAACAGTGGATTCCAAATCTATGCACTACTGTTAACGATTTCTTCAATAGGTGTTCCAAATGCTGTTGCAAAACTTATTTCAGAAAAATTATCAGTGGGAGACAATAGGGGAGCACAGAAAATTTTTAAAGTAGCGTTTGCCTTTTTCTCTGTAGTCGGTTTTACAGGTTCAGCATTATTATTTTGTGGAAGTGATTTTATTGCAAATGTATGGCTTCAAATTCCGGAAGCAAAGTTAACACTAATAATACTTGCACCATCAATTTTCTTTGTTTCGTTAATTTCTGTTTTAAGGGGCTATTTTAATGGGCACGAAAATATGAAACCAATGGCACAGTCTCAAACAATAGAACAATTTACAAAAACAATATGCACCGTTGCTATAGTTGAGTTAATATGTTTTTTTATGGGAAATAAAGATACTACAGCTGTAATGGCTGCTGGAGCAAATTTGGCAACTAGTATTGCCACCTTTATTGGCTTTATATATTTGATATATTTATATAATAAAAAAGAA
>ERZ779890.5069-NODE-5069-length-10573-cov-4.293877_pt1 | contig 10573 bp, 12 predicted proteins | sample MGYA00511553_ERZ779890 | MGnify/ENA primary metagenome ERZ779890 (study PRJEB29588, sample SAMEA2152064) | human gut metagenome | biome: human gut; feature: human-associated habitat; material: faeces | place: Denmark | collected 2008/2010 ...
GGAAGCGGTAGCATGTCCAAGCTCAGCGGCTGCGTTCACAAGATCCACACCGTTGGCAATCATCATGGAAGCTGCGGTATGTCTAAGCTCGTGGAAGCGGAAAACAGAGTATTACTCATGGTAGCGGAAAGCAGAATATGCTATAATGCAGACAGGCTATTGACAACAAGGAGTATGAACCGCTGATGCAGAATCTTTTGGATACGCATTTGTCCGTAGCTGGTCTGAAGCAGATTACCAATCCGGTCGATATCCTGAATAAGGATGACTTTGAGCGGGAATTGGAAGAACTGGGTTCTCTGCGGGCGAAAGCGGATGCAATCACCAGCAGACTATCCAAAAGTATCAGCGCAAAGTACGAGGAGAATCCTGCATATTATGATAGCTTCTCCAAGCGGATTAAGGATGCACTGGATCAGTACAAGGAAAAGGTTATCAGCGAAGCGGAATATCTGGCAAAGATGAGGAGCATCATGGAAGATTACCATTCTGGAAAGAGCTCTGTCAGCTATCCGGAACGGATTAAATGCAATATCCACGCACAGGCTTTTTATGGCGTGATAACAGCATTATTTGATGATGCTCAAATAGAGGGAATGACGCCTGATTTTGCAGCCGAGATAGCCGAGGAAATCACGGCCATCATTGCAAAACACAGCCGTGTAGACTGGACCAATAACCAGACAATCCACAATCGGATTTCCCAGGATATCGATGATTTGTTCTATGCGTATGAAAAGAACCGGGGACTGGTATTGTCATTTGATTTGATTGATAAAGTCATTGAGAATGTGAAAACCGTTGCCCTGCGGAGGTTTTAATCATGCCTGAAGATATCACATTGAGGACAATCCAGATAGACGAAAAGCCGCTGATATATTCGTTGGAACGGAAGGATGTGAAAAACATAAACCTCCATGTGCGAAAAAACGGAAGTGTATATGTATCTGCCAATATGGCGGTTCCGGCAGAAAAGATAGATGCATTTTTGGTAAGCAAAGCGGAGTTTATCCTGAATGCACAAAAGAAATTTGCGCTGCAGGAACAGCATAAACCACAGCCGAAGCAGTATGTCAGCGGTGAGACCTTTTATCTTCAGAGCCGAGCGTTGCGTTTGAAAGTAATACGAGCCAGCAAGGAACAGTTGTATTCTGATGGGGTCCATTTATTCCTTGAGGTCAAAGATCCACAGGATTTTTCAAAAAAAGAGCGAATGGTTATGAGATTCTTTGACCGGCAATGCAAGGAGGTTTTTGGAGAAATTGTCGAGGAACTATACCCTGTGTTCCAGAAATACGGAGTTGCAGTTCCTTCTCTTCGGATTCGAAGCATGGATACACGCTGGGGTTCTTGTTTACCGGGCAAAGGCGTCATTACGCTCAACAAACGGCTCCTGGAAGCACCGCGAAACTGCATTGAGTATGTGGTGATGCACGAGTTGTGTCATTTTATCCATCCAAATCATTCCAAACATTTCTACGCGTTTCTTTCCATGCTTATGCCAGACTGGAAGGAGAGAAAAAAAGTGCTGGATGCAAATGACACATATTACTTATGAAGTTGTATGGATTTTATTGCAGTGGAATGAGGTGAAAATATGACTGAGTTTAATAAAGAAAACACCGACGATTGGAAAGAGAAATTACGTTCAGCGTTCATCTCTGCTTTCTCCGGGAATCCACAAGAAAACATTCAAGTTTATACAGAAGTCGGTTATTACTACATGTGTTGTGCACCAAGCTCACTGTATAAATACTACAGTGATAGACAAGAAAAGCTCGAGACTGTAAAGCATAACAAGATGTGGTATTCTGCACCGTGTAATTTTAATGACGTGTTTGATTGCGATATGTCAATGGATGAGAAAGGAATCTTTCAGAGTATATTGCAGATGTATCCTGATAAAAGAGGGATACGTGAGGGAAGTCCCATATGGAGAGACCTTTTGAAAACTTGCCGTCAGCAGATTCGGACATTTCAGTCAAGCTACGACATATTGAAATCCCGAATGGGGATCTCATGCCTGAGTGAATCGGATGATTCTTTATTAATGTGGGCACATTATGCCAATAATCATTGTGGGATATGTGTGGAATATGAGCTGCTTGAAATCAATAGACAATTAGGTTTTTCACCCGTACCAATTATATACTCCGATAATAGAGTGTGCGTTCATACGCTCGATCCAAATACTCTTGAAAAGGATATCCAAGGGATTTTTATTGAAAGCCTGACGTCAAAATCGCCTGAATGGAGTTACGAAAAAGAATGGCGTATTATCCGGGATGATGGTGCTTGCGGAAACAAATGGGATGCAGAGAAAAAAGGCGCATTACTTGAAATGATTCGCCCCAGCTCAATTATTTTGGGCTGTATGGCAAAACCAGAATTTGAGAAGGCAGTACGAGAACACTGCGAAGAATGCAGAATCAACCTATACAAAATGAAAAAAGACAAGGGGCGGTATCGCTTGGAAAAGGTCCCGGTCATACTGTTTGATGACTAGAGAATCGAGCTATTGGGAATTTGTAATGCGTCAGATATGAGGAATATTTTTCAGGAGGGAAGATACATGTATAGAAGTGAGATTAACATAAAACATTCTAACCGTTCACATCTATATTGGGGTATCGATAAAGCAACCGGAGAAGTAGTTGGTATCGACGACGTCCGTTCCCGTGGCCTGAATTGTAATTGCAAGTGCGCTGCATGTAATGGAGACTTCATTGCGCGAAAGGGCGAGAAGAACAAGCATCATTTTGCACACCAGTCAAACTATGAGTGTGTCTATGCGAATGAAATTGCTATATATCTCTTTGTTAAGATGGTTTTCGCTTCATATCAGACGATTGAAGCTCCTGAGGTTCCAGTGAAGATAGGAAACAGAACAGAGATAGCGAAGAATAATTGGGATGCCCGTGTGGGTGAAGTTTACTATCAATGTGATCCTGAACAGTACCCACCTTTGCTTGTTGCGGAGCTGGACAATACTCCGACACGTATTATTCTATTATTTGGGAAGTACTACACAGAAGATGATATTGTTTTGTTGAAACAGGAAGCTTGCGAAAAAGGGTGGGATTGTCTTTCTATTTCATTCCCCAGGATTACTGAACAAAAATCAATAAATCCAGATCTCATGCGGCTCGGAGTGCAAGGAAATATACAGGGAAAGACCTGGATACATAATGCAAGAGAAGCCCGCTGGCAGTATCGTTTACAGGAAAATGCCGTAACGCCTCCACAAACGATGCCTGCTTCTTGGGGGACTGCTTATGAATGTCCCATTCATAAGCGAGAGCGAGAAGGAAGATACTATGCTCGACCAGAAGACTGTAGTAGGTGTGCATTTAATTATACCTTAGTTCCAAAGTGCAAATGCCTGGCAATGAATGGAATCCAACATCTGCGAGATATCAAGCTCCCCATTGAGCAGCGAATGGAAAGTATTCAAAAAATGCAAAAAGAAAACGATGAGCGGCATCTATTGATTGCTCAAATGCAAAATGATAGAGAACAGTCATTATGCCGGAATCAGCGTAATAACAAGCAGTACAACCCGACAATGTTTCAAGAGTCTGCTCTATCTGTTGAGGAAAGAAAGTACCTTGGCAAACAAGAGATCCTGAAAAGGATGGAACGTCCTTCTGATGACTCTGTCTTTGATCAGTTTCATGTCAGGTGGTTAATGTGTACACGCTGCCACGAAATCAAGCCCAGTGATGAAATGGCCAGTTATGGAGGGAGACACAGCGCCAATATGGGAATTTGCAGAGAGTGCAGTCGAAAACACAGCGGCAGATAAAAGAAATCCCGGTAGTACCCCCAGCCAATATCCTGTCTTGTGCAAAAGCTGTTAGATGCCAAATAGTCAAGTGTGTATATTTCCAAACTTTTTTGCAAATTTCATGGGGGGATAGTTTGGGGGATAGTTTATTTTAAGTTCTATCCCCGTGGTTTCAGTTTCTCAACATTTGACTATCGTTATTTTAAGTTAATCACAATATTTACCGGTAAATGCAAACTTTTAGAACCTCAAAAATGCCCTCATAACCCGGAGATCGTAGGTTCGAGTCCTGCCTCCGCAACCATAAAAAACAGCCGTTTTCACCAGAAAACGTCTGTTTTTCTAACTTTTTAGTGGTTACAAAAGTTACAAGCCCTACGACTTGGGGTTTATTTGGGGTTTACGCCAGTGGTGGACAGTGTTTTTCTAACTTTTTGGCCGAAAATGATTTTGGGGTAAAACAACGCTTTGGGGAGAAAGTTCCGGAAAGTTGCATTCAAAATGGTAAAACACCATTTTCATTATACAATTCTGTGGAATACTCTGAATATTCTCGGCTTTTTGATAGTATATGCGACTAGCATATAGTCGTAGTAATCTGGCGGATCCGACATATGGGGGTATTTTTCATGGGCAGCGAATTGCAGACAATGAATGGTCAGAATAAACTGGCACTTTGGGCGGAGCGTGTATCGGCCTGCCGGAGCAGTGATCTAAGCGTAAGGGACTGGTGTAAGGAAAATGATATCTGCGAGCAGACCTATTACCGGTGGCAGAGAAAGCTGTACGGGATCGTCAAAGTGCAGCAGGAACAGTCTCGTTTTGCTGAGATAACCCCTGCCCGTGTATGTTCCGGTAAAGCAGCAGTTACTGTCCGAATCGCAGGGACAGAGGTAGCTATTCACAGCGGAGCAGATGAGGAAACCGTCGGTATGGTGCTGCGGTTGCTGAAATCATGCTGAACGATTTTAACGGAGCTGACAGGGTGTTTTTAGCCACTGGTTTTACCGATTTACACAGAGGAATTGACGGCCTGGCATCTATTGTACAGCAACAGTTTGAACTGGACCCCTTTACCAATACCCTGTTTCTTTTCTGTGGCAGACGTCGGGACCGGATCAAGGCGCTGTACTGGGAAGGCGACGGATTTGTGCTGCTTTACAAGCGGCTTGAGTCCGGTTCTTTCCAATGGCCACGGTCTGAAGCAAAAGCCAAAGCCCTGACACCTCAGCAATACCGTTGGCTCATGGAGTGGTTAAGCATTGACCAGCCCAAGGCACATAAGGCCGTAAATACTTTGGAAATGGTTTGAAAAATGATAAGTTTTTCTGTGCTTTCAGGTAGAAATATGGTATAATAATCCCTCCTGCAACTTGCACTTGCAATTTGCGATTTATATTGAAAGACCGACTTTTGAGAAATGTTTCTGTTATTTTTTGCAGGGTTATGATATAATAAAACACAAAATATGAAAGCCTATTGTTGTTTTCTGCCTGACAACATTGTTGTCAGCTATTGATGGTTACGACAGAGAATAAAAGTGGAAGGGTGTGGTACAGTGCCCAAAATTTTGCTTGTAGAAGATAATCAGGCCGCCGTTGTAAAAATCAGACAGTTTATAGAAAATATAGATACTGCTCTTGAACTTCTGACTTGCAAGGAGGCTGGTGCGGCTTATATTCTTGCGCAAAAGCAAAAAGTGGATTTGTTCATTCTGGACATTCAATTGAAGGACTATAAGGGAACCAGTCTGGCCGCCCAACTGCGCGGTTTGCCGGAATATAAATACACGCCGATTATTTTTGAAAGTGCTTTGGCTGGAGAAGAACTGTCTGCTTACCGGGAGGTGAAGTGCTACGGATTCTTGATTAAGCCTTATACCGAAGCAGAATTTCGCGCTGTCCTTTGTGATGCTCTGGGACTTTCCGCTCATCTGCATCAGGAGGAAAAACATATTCAGATTGAGCAAAAGCAGTTTATTCTGGACTATCCTGTGTCAGAAATCGTATATGTGGAGGCATTGGGGAAAAAACTTACCATTCATACCCGAAATGCTCTTTCCGGAATGAAGGAAGATGTTATTTCAGGTTATACATTGATTCGCTTTTTACAGCTGATTGATGATCCGAAAGTTGTGCAGTGCCATAAAAGTATTCTGGTCAATACTGCATACATTGATCGAATCGATAAAGCAGGAAAAGAAATCATACTGAAAGGCTCTGCGGAAAGGCTGCCGGTGGGCAACAAGTATCAGTCCGCACTCTGGTAATGTCCATGCAGAATACGTTTTTATATTTTCTTTCCATGTTGGTGGAATCAATCGCTCTTTCGTGCTGTATTCTGGCCGTGTTCAGGGATCAAAAGGATTTGAGGAAAAGAGATTTCATTCTTGTTCCTTCAGTTTCTCTTTGTCTGCTCATAGCCAGATCCAGCTATGGGGGGGGCATCTCCCGGTTTTCATCTCACGCAGGGCTTTTTCCTGGCTCCGGCAGACAATTTCCCAATCCTGCTGATTCTGCTGATGGGGCTTTTATTGCTGACCAGCACTCTGTTGAATACGCAGGATGGCGGACGCACATTTTGTGGTACAATGGCCGCCTTTTCTCTTTATTTGTTATGCCACTTCTGTGCAGTTATCTTTACGATCTTTTTTAACTTGACAAGCTCCGGTATCGCTGTTGTGAGCAGCGTTGTTACCTTGCTGCTATGTATCTTCGTGGTGTGCCTGCCCTGGTTTCAGGGGCTTCGCAACGCACTGCGAACAGGCTCCTTTCTGGTGCAGGTACTCTCAATAAATGTTACTTTATTTTTTACGGCTGTCTGTGCGTGCACATCCTTTGACCCGATTCGTTTTATGGCGCATTGGAAGTTCATCGCCTTTTTGCTTCTGCCACTTCTTTTTCTGGACATCGTTTTATGGATGATAAACACCCGACAGGAGGAACAGCGGAAACAAATCAGAATGACGGAGCAGTATGTTCCGATTGTAGAGGAACTGATTTCACAGGTTCGGGCAAGGCAGCATGAATTTAATAACCGAATGATGGCCATCGAGACAGCTGTTTCTTCGGCAGAAAGCCTGCCGGAAGCACAGAAAGCTGTTGCGTTACTGACAAAGGGGCTTGTGCTGAGCGCGAACGACAGCATGCTGCTGGCCTGTGACAGCAAAATCATTTCCGGTTTTGTTTTCGGGAAGATCAAGCAGGCGGAAATTTCCGGTTTGGACATCCGCCTTCAAATTTCTACCAGTTTTAAGAAGGCAAGCATTCCTGAAACGGTATGGATCGAACTGATTGGAATTCTACTGGATAATGCCTTAGAGGCATCCAAACAGGGAGATACCATTTATCTTGAAAGCTGCCAGGCGGAAAATGTTACGGAGCTTTGGGTATGCAATCCGCATCCGCCTCTGTCCGGGACAGAGTTTATGCGTCTGTTTGCGAAAGGCGTTTCCACAAAGGTGGGGAACTCTCGCGGATATGGGCTGTATCAGCTTATGCGGATCACCGAACACTATCGCGGCAAGATTCTGACCCGGAACGAAATTCGGAGTGATCGGAATTATGTGGTGTTCGGCGTTCGGTTTTCATGAATATGCGGTATGAACAAGGGTTTTGTGGGAATGAAATTCGTTTTATTCCCACAAAACCATTTTTCGTTTCCATAGGGTTGCAGTCAGAAAGAGGATTGCGTATAATACACGCAAACAAAGGAGGGGACGATTTCAATGTTTCGACTTATGAAAAATGAATGGAAAAAGATATGGATACCGGTGCTGCTGACTTTGATTGTCGTTACCGTGGCAGCGTGTACTATGACGGCCACGATGTATCCGGATTATTCGCTCACCTACACATTGGATGCATGGGAGGTTGGAACAGAGTATCTTTCTCTGCTATATCCTCTGTTTGTGGTTCTGCCTGTATGCTGGAATCTGCATCAGGAACGAAAAAACAATTTTCTCGTCTATGTGCAGCCCCGTGTGCCTATGAGGGAATACCTCTGGGTCAAGTGGATGGTCTATGCAATCAGCGCATTTTGCATCATCACAATTCCGTACATTCTCTCGGCAGTTACGGCCTTACGCATTGATCCTCATCTGGATGCCCTCAATATGGGAAATCGCATTTTTGAAAACACCTATTCGGAGTACCCTGTAGTTTACGCGGTGACGCTCTCTGTTTTCAGAGGCCTGATCGGCGTTTTGGTGATGACAATGGGCTTCTTTTTAGCCATGTATTGTGAAAATATTTTTGTTGTACTGACGGGGCCGTTCCTATATACGATTTTGGAGAATTTTATGCTTGCGATTTTAGGCGTTCCACAATATCGGCTCGTGACGGCGTTTGACCCTAACTGTTTGAGCCCAGAAGTTATTACAACAATGTCCTTTGTTGCCGGCCCTTCCTTATTGGCTGCCGTTATCATACTTCTGGCAATCTACTTTTCCAAGGTAAAAAAGGAAAAGGTGGTCAAGGTATGATTCCCTTGATTCGGAAGAATATCAGGTTGTTGGGAATCGGAAAAAACTTGCTCCTGTTTATTGGTTGCTTTCTCTTCTCTTTCAGTTCACGGGGCGGTACGGTATTGAGCTTTGAGCAGCATTTGCTGTCAGAAACAACAGACCATTACTATCTGATATTTTTTCTTATGCCTTTGATTCTCCTGAGCTGCTTGCCTTTGGCAGAAGATGATCCACCCTATGTAATTTTCCGCTTTGGAAGTTACCGCCACTATTTTATTCGGAAATGGATTAGCCTTGGCGTACTGCCTGCCATTTTGGTGCTGGTTCAGCTGGCGGCAATCCTGTTGTCCGGAGTGGGGCTTCCCATGGAAAACACATGGCGGCTTCCTGACGGGAGTTTGGAAGCGGAGCTTTTTGAAGCGCTCAGTCAGGTGTTTTCCTCCCCACTGGCAGCGTTTGCGGGTTGTACCGGGTACTTATTTCTTGGAATCTGGCTGATTTCCGGTCTTTGCATGTGGTTAGCTCATTTTGCCGGCCATAAACACTCTGTGCGGATTGTGGTCGGTCTCTATGTTCTTTCAATTTTATGGGTTAAGGTACCGGGCATTCATGCTTTCCCTATTACGGGACTCAACCATCTGCTGATTCTTCATCATAATTTGGGAATACCACATCGTTGGCTCGTTACTGGAATTACCGCGGCGTTGCTGGCATTGTTTTTGATCGGAAGCGTCTGTTTTCCGTCAAAAAGAAAGCTGTTAGGAAAATCACAAAAAAGAAGAGGTGTTCAGGCGTACTACCAGAGGGCGCTGTTCCAAAAACAGAATCTCATGATTTTATGCGGTGTTGTGCTGGGAATGACTGTATATAAGGGGCTGAGCGGTCCTGAGCTATCCTCCGGGCAGGAATGGGTCTATCGCCTTTTCTCTGGCCATGGAACCGGATCCTTTCATATCCTGGCATTTCCGGAAATGCTGCTGGTGAATACGGCGCCTCTTTATTTGATTGCTGTATTTGCAGAGGCCAGCGTCAGCGAACAATCCACTTTCGTATCCGTTCGGTCGAACAGCCGAAAAGAGATGTTTCATGGAATACTCAGGACAGTCATCAAATTTATTGCCATCTATCCAGTCCTTTGGTTCCTGGCAGGACTGACAGGTGGGCTCATCTTTGCGGACAGGATGGATCTGATTGCGATACAATTTTTAGTAGAATGTGTTGCTTTCAAATTTCTGGATATTCTGCTGCAGACACTTGTTATGCTTTTTTGCTATCTGCTGACAAGGCAAATTACAGTAGGCTTTTTAGCAATCCTTGCCGGGAATTTTTTGTGTGTAATTCCGCAAAATTGGGTACATTATCTACCCTTTGGCTTGTCCGGAACAGTAAGGGTTGACTGGGATTCCTTCGGCATGGGAATCCCGGCCGGGATGGCGATGATGATTCTGATAGGGTGCCTGGCTGTTACATTGAGTCTGCTGGAATTGCTTGGCTCTAAAAACTTACTTGGGAGGTAAACTTTATGCGTTCCTATATTGAAGTAGAAAATGTATCCAAACGATTCGGGAAAAAACCGATTCTGGAAAATATTTCGCTGTCCGTAGAACAGGGACAGACAATCGGTCTGGTAGGCGCAAATGGAAGCGGTAAGTCCGTTCTGTTCAAAATACTTTGCGGTTTCGAGAAGCCGGATTCCGGCAGTGTGTCCATTCGCGGAAAGCAGCTTGGTAAAAACGGCAGAGATTTTCCGGAAAACGTGGGCGTCTTTATCAATGCTCCCGGTTTCATTGGAATGTACAGCGGCCTTCAGAATTTGAAGTTTCTGGCTGATATTCAGGGGAAAATCTCCGAGACGGAGATCCGGGAAGCAATGGGAAAAGTTGGTCTTGATCCTGAAAACAAAACAAAAGTGAGCAACTATTCCCTTGGCATGAAGCAAAAGCTGGGACTTGCACAGGCTATTATGGAGGGACAGGATATTCTGGTGCTGGACGAACCTTTCAATGCACTGGATTATCACACTTACCAGGATGTAAAATCCATTATCCGAATGCTTAAAGCCGAGGGAAAAACAATTTTCCTGACATCCCACCACTATAAAGATCTTGAGCAGCTCTGTGACATCATCTATGCGATTGAAAACTGTCAGTTGATTCCGATTACACCGGAAATCGTGGCACATTATCAGGAAGGGGAATAAGTTTTTTCGTGAGCTGACGGCCTGAAAGTACTTGGGAGGCCATCGGCGCGGTTGAAGGGTGGATCTTTTCTGCCCGCTTTTCAGCACCAAAAGCAGAAAATACTGCGCAGCCGTTGCCAGC
>ERZ779890.5079-NODE-5079-length-10549-cov-5.002478_pt1 | contig 10549 bp, 9 predicted proteins | sample MGYA00511553_ERZ779890 | MGnify/ENA primary metagenome ERZ779890 (study PRJEB29588, sample SAMEA2152064) | human gut metagenome | biome: human gut; feature: human-associated habitat; material: faeces | place: Denmark | collected 2008/2010 ...
ATTTAATAGCACTACAAACAGATTCTATCCCAGCTAATATAGCCACTGAAAATAATTTATTATATTCTATAGGAATAACAACTGGCACTATGTATCCTATACTGCCACCTAATAAACCTGCTATCACACATAAAATAACTACATTTTTCATAAAAATCCCCTACATAAAACTCATTGAGATATAGCTGTTACATATTTAAATTCTGTTGCACCCTTATATGCAGGAATAACTATATTATTATCCTTTTTTATATCCACTTGTATTCCCCATACACTCAAAGTTTCAGCTACTCCACCACGCATTTTTATAGCATCTTCCATACTTTTGGCATTACCTATAGCCTTTATTACAAATGGAGCTGCTACTCTTGTGTTATTTACTGAAATAGTAGGACCTGCACAGCGAATTTCTGAAGTTGATATCAGTCTTTGATCATTCAATGAGATTGCTTCTGCCCCCGCAGCTCGTAATTCATTAATTACTTTTAAAATATCTTCATCATGAATTATATATAAATTCGTATTATCTGAATTTGATATGATTTTTTTGCTATCTTCAATAGATACTACTACACCTGGTCCTTTAACTGCTGTTGTTCCTGCTAAAAAATTTATCCTTTCAGGAAATTCTTTTCGCAAATTTCCATCTTCTTTCAATCTAACAATTTCTGCTTTTAATTCATCACGTTCTTGTTCCGTACGCAATAACATATCAGATAATTTTTCTATTCGTTGATATTGAGTAGATGTCTTCACATTCTCTTGAGCCGTCCTTACTTGAACAGATATCATAAATCCCAATAAAAAGCATATAAAAATTATCGAATAAAATTTTTTATCTCTAATCATTATTTAGCCTCATTGCTTTATTTTTAATACTGGTCGAGCATAACTAAAATCAATGTATTCAACTGGTATAGTTGTTGTCTTTACATCATAAAAAAATTCATTTGTTTTATTTGCTAAATCCTTTGGATCTTCTATATTACCTAAAATAATTTTTGTTCCTTTTAGGGTATAAGCTTCAATAGTATTTGCATCAGCAATATTTATTTGTATAATCTGTTGTAATACTTCTGGTTTTAAATAACCTAAATAGCTTAAAACCTTATTTACTACTTCATTTTCAACTTTATCACCAGTATATACATCATCTAAAGAAGTGCCTACTATCACTGGCTTTTGTATCTTTTTAGGATCTTTATATGTGTCAATTATCACACTATTTTTATCTAAATCAACATAACCATAACTGCAATTCATAACTGCAAGTGGTAATCTTTCTACAATTTCTATATTTAAACAGTTCGGAAAATCTCGCCAAACTTTAGCTGTATCTATGCGTAAATCATTTTGTAAATAATTTTGAATAACATCAGTTTGTACAGAAAAAATATTTATAGGTTCTGTTATTCGTGCAATTTGCAAAACATCTTCTCTAGGTAAATAAGAATTACCTGTAACTTTTACATAACCTATTTTCAATATAGGCGAGTTAATTATAAATATAATTGCTAGTATAGCAAAGAGGCCTATTAGGCCTCTTTTTAAATTTTTAGCTGCAATTAATCTTTTTGATTTAACTTGCTTTTTTGTCATAAATTATTCCTTATTTTTCTTCTATAGCCATCTGCAAAATCATTTCACATAATTCACCAAAAGAGATGCCTACATGATTTGCTGCATCTGGTACTAAAGATGTCTGTGTCATACCTGGAACTGAATTTATTTCCAATACATATGGAATATTTTCTTCACTGAGCATAACATCTACACGTACAACACCACGGCAATCAGCTACTGTACATGCATCAATACATAATTTTTGAATTTTAGCTGTTAATTCTTCGCTAAGTGGTGCTGGAATAATGTGGAAAGATTCACCTTTTGTATATTTGCTCTTATAATCATATCTACCAGAATTAGTAGTTATTTCGATAATTGGTAAAGCTTTCTTTTCTTTATTTCCATAAACAGGAATAGATAATTCTCTACCTTTGATGAATTCTTCAACTAAAATAGCATCATCATATTCAAAACATGCATCAATTGCTTTTTGTAAATCTTCTTTTTTCTCTACAATCTCTACTCCAATACTAGAGCCCTGAGATGCTGCTTTTACAACTACTGGCATAGAGAATTTACCAGCAATTTCTTCTACTAAATTTCTATCAGTATCTGTTTTACGATAAATGAGGCAATTTGGTGTAGAAATTCCTGTAGAACGGAAAAGATGTTTACTTGCTACTTTATCCATTGTTATCGCACTGGATAAAACGCTGCAACTTGTATATGGCATATCAATCATTTCAAGTACTGCTGCAATTCTGCCATCTTCACCATATTTACCATGAACAGCATTAAATACAATATCACAGCCACTTTTTTTGATATCTTCCACTAATGTTTTTGGCACAAATTCCATGCCTACTGCATTATAACCTTTTTCTTGTAAAGCATTTAAAATAGCTGTACCAGTTAATCTAGAAATTTCTGCTTCACTAGATGGGCCACCCATCAAGACAACAATCTTTTTAAAATTCATTTTCTATTCCTCACAATTATAAACTTTGAGCTAAATTTTCACCAACAGTATAGATATTACCTGCACCCATAGTAATGATTAAATCTCCAGCTTGAATATTTTCTTTAAGCCATGGTGCAATATCTTCTAATTTTTCAATGTAAACAGCATCTACACCTGTCTGTTTTTTTACTTCATCTACAATAGTTTTACCTGAAATTCCTTCGATAGGGTCTTCACTTGCTGCATAAATATCAGTTAATACCAATACATCTGCACCTACAAAACAAGAACCAAATTCTTTTTGTAATAATTGTGTTCTGCTATAACGATGTGGCTGGAAAGCTACTATTAAACGTTTTGGATTTGTCTGTTTAGCAGCTTTTATAGTTGTTTGAATTTCAGTTGGATGATGTGCATAATCATCTACAATCCAAACATTTTCATTTCTAAATTTTGTTTGGAAACGACGTTTTGTACCAGAAAAAACCTTAAATCCTTCTGCTATTTCTTCTATGCTCAATCCCATATGATGACATACAGCAATTGTAGCTAATGCATTTAATACATTATGTTTGCCTGGAATATTAAGAGCTACATCTCCTAAAACTTCACCTTTATAAATAACAGTAAAGCTTGTATGTGGTCCATCTATTTTAATATCTTTTGCCATATAATCAGCATCATGATCCAAAGCATAAGAAATATATTTTCTATCCACTTTATCTGCTATATTTCTAATATTTTCATTATCAAAGCATAATACAGCAAGACCTGTTTCTTTATCTAAATTCTGTACAAATTGGATAAATGCTTTGATGATGTTTTCCATAGAACCATAATGATCCATATGGTCATCTTCAATATTAGTAACAACTGCAATTTTAGGATAGAATTTCAAGAAAGAGCCATCACTTTCATCAGCTTCAGCTACTAAATAATCGGATTTACCAAGTTTTGCATTGCCTTTTAAATAATCTACAAAACCGCCAATTAAAATTGTAGGGTCAACTTTTGCATGTTCTAAAACTACACTGATCATAGAAGATGTAGTTGTTTTTCCATGAGCACCTGCTACTGCTATACCTTTAGCATCATTTAATAGATAAGCTAAGATATCAGAACGATGAAATAATTTTAAGCCTTTAGCTTTCGCAGCTACAAGTTCAGGATTATCTTGATGTATAGCAGAAGATAAAACTAATGCTTCTTTACCTTCTACATTCAAAGCATCATGACCTTTATAAATTGTAGCACCTTTTGCTTTTAAATGTTTTACTACTGCTGATTCACTTAAATCAGAACCAGATATTTCATATCCTTTGTCTAACATTACTTCAGCAATGGCACTCATACCTACGCCACCAATGCCAACAAAATGTAAATTTTTTATACCTTCAAGCACTTTTCAAGTACACCTCTCACAATCAATAATTTGTTTTTTTAGCCAAATCCACTACTATTTCAGCAATAGCTAAAGCAGCACTAGGTTTTCCCATATTACGGCTAGCTTCTACCATTTCTTGTAGACGATTTTCACTAGCAAGCATTTCTTCTAATACATTTATTAATTTTTCGCCTGTAAGTTCACGATTTAAGATAACTTTAGCAGCTCCATTTTTTTCTAATTCACGAGCATTAAATTCTTGATGATTTTCTGCTGCAAATGGATATGGTATTAATACCGCTGGTACACCTCTTGCTGTAAGCTCTGCTAAACTTGTAGCCCCAGCTCTAAAAACAGCTATGTCTGTAGCTGCTAATGCTTTTGGCATATCATACAAATATGGATAAACAGCTAAATTATCTGCTTTATCTAAATTAACACCTAAATCAGCCAAGCCATTTTTTACAAAATCATATTCATTTTTACCTGTAACATGCATAATCTGCACACGATAATTATTGGCAAAATGTTTATGAACTTCAAGCATAGCTTTATTAATGCTATGAGCACCACGACTTCCACCAGATACTAAAATTGTTTTTTTCGTAGTATCTAATGAGAATTCCATTAAACCTTCATTTCTTGTACTCAACAAAATGTCATCACGAATAGGATTACCTGTGAATACTACTTTATTTTCAGGAAAATAACTTAAAGCTCGTTTATATCCTACTGCTATTTTATTTACAAATCTTGCTAAAATTTTATTAGTAACACCTGGAATAGCATTTTGCTCTTGTATCAAAGCTGGTATTCCCATCAAACTTGCAGCCATCAAAATAGGTCCACATACATATCCACCTGTTCCAATAGCCACATCTGGTTTGAAATTTTTAACTATATTTCTAGCTTTTACCACAGCCTTAAACGCCTTACCTGCTACTACAAAATTTTTCATAGTCAAATGACGTTCAAAACCACTTATATCTAAGGTAACAAAAGGAATTTGTTCACGTGGAATAATATCAGCTTCCAAACCCTTTTTAGTACCTACATAGAGAAATTCTGCATTTGGCACTAATTTTTTTATATTATTTATCAATGTAATTGCTGGATAAATATGTCCTCCTGTGCCACCGCCAGATACAATTATCCTCATACTATTTTCTCACTTTCTCTATCTAAACTTATTTCAATTCATTAACTAAACGTTTAAAATCACGACCACGAGCTTCATAACCTTCATACATATCAAAACTTGCACATGCTGGTGATAATAATACTACTTGTGGAGCTTTGGCTATTTTATGAGCATAATTTACTGCTTCTTGCATAGAATATCCTGCTTCATAAATTTTATCTTCTGGATAATTATGTTTTAAAGCTTCTTCTTTAAAACGTTTTGTAGCATCGCCAACTAAAATTAAATTATCCACATGTTCATTTACTAAAGCATAAAATTCATCAAGTGGAGTATTTTTATCATCACCACCTGCTATCAAAATTATATGTGGGAATGTTGCAATTGCTTTATTGGCAGCTTCTGGATTTGTTGCCTTAGAGTCATTATAATAAGTTACTCCATCAATAGTTTTAACAGGTTCAATGCGATGTTCTACTGGAGCAAAGGCTTTCAAAGCTTCTGCCATTTTTATAGTATCGCCACCTGCCAAAAAGGCTAAGCTTAAAGCTGCTAAAGCATTTTCTATATTATGGCTACCTTTGATTTGCATATCATCTACATTACAAATAACATGCATTAAACCTTTCCAACGAATAACAAGTTGATTATCTTTTACAAAAGCCCCTTCTTCTAATTCTTGGGAACTACTGAAAAAGCAGATTGTACTTTTTGCTCTATTTGCCATATCACGAGTATGTACATCATCATAATTTAAAACTAAGAAATTTTCTTCAGTATGATGAGCAAATACTTTTTCTTTTTCAGCTTGATAAACTTCCATAGTTTTATGACGAGCCAAATGGTCAGGAGTCACATTTAATATAGCTGCACCTTTTGTTGCAAAATCACTAGAAGCTTCCATCTGATAACTGGATATTTCTGCTACAATACAACCATTTTCGCCAATACGATAACATTCTTCACAAAGTGGTGTACCAATATTACCACCAACACCAACATTATCTTCACCATAAATAGTCTTCATTAATTCGCCTAAAAGCATAGTTGTTGTAGTCTTACCATTTGTACCTGTAACAGCAAAAATAGGAGCTTTAGCTAATTTATAAGCAAATTCTACCTCACTAATAATTTTTACTTTTTCAGCTACTTTTTCAAAAAGTGGTAAATGTCTTGGTACAGCTGGAGAAATAATCACTAAATCTGCACCTTCAAATAAAGCTTCTGTTTGTTTTCCTAAAACTACTTTTATATCTAAAGCAGTAAGCTCAGTTAAATCGTGCTTTTCACCTAGTTTTTCATTAGCATCACTTAAAATAACATCTGCTCCTAGTTTTTTAGCAAGTTTAGCTGCTGCAAAACCGCTAATGCCTGCACCGATTACAATAACCTTCTTATTGCTCAAATCCATTAAAAAAACCTCCTAAAATCTTTAAATTTATTTCTTTAATACGTAAGAAATAAATGAAAGAAACCTAGCTCTATCTAAATATTAATCAGTGTTAACTATAATGTAAAGTCAATAAAGCTAAAATACAAAAAACAAATTCAGCAAACCAAAAAGTCATAACTACACGAGTTTCTGACCAACCTTTTAATTCAAAATGATGATGAATTGGACTCATTAAAAATACGCGTTTACCTGTAGTTTTAAAAGATGTTACCTGAATGATTACAGATAAAGTTTCGATTACAAATAATCCACCTAAGATAATCAATAATAATTCTGTCTTTGTCAAAATTCCAAGACCAGCTAAAACACCACCTAAAGCAAGAGAACCAGTATCACCCATGAATACTTTTGCTGGATGGTAATTGAATTTCAAGAAGGCTACACATGCACCGAAACAAGCAAAACTATAAATCGCTAAATTTGCTTTATTGAAATATAAACAAACAGCAGCAAAACCTAATGAAGCTACAGCCATAGCACCAGATGCTAAGCCATCTAAACCATCAGTTAAATTTACAGCATTTGTAGTACCAATAAGCACACCAATTACTAAAACATAATAAAACCAACCAATATCATAGGTTTGTCCAATAAATGGTATCCAAACATCTTGAGTAAGTCCTGTATAATTTATACCAATATAAGTTACAATAATTGCAATAATAAATTGTCCTAGTAATTTTTGTTTAGCTTTTAAACCTAAATTACGTTTTAAAACAACTTTTATATAATCATCTAAAAATCCTAAAACAAAATGACCTAACATTACAAATAAAGCTAAAGCCACTTCTATAGTAAAATCTGCAAAAATTAAAGTTGCAATAGTAATACCACCAACAATCATAATACCGCCCATAGTTGGAGTTCCTGATTTTGCTTGATGACTTTTTGGCCCTTCTTCACGAATGCTTTGACCAAATTTTAATTTATGTAGTTCCGGAATTAAAAATGGTCCTACTGCCAAAACTACAAGAGCAGCAGCTACTGCTGCCCATATCATATTTAAATTAAATGCTTCTATCATTTATATTCTTTCTCCAATAACTCAATTATTTTTTCCATATGCATACCATGAGAGCCCTTAAATAAAACAGTATCTTCTTTTTGTAATTCTTTTTTCAATACATCTACTGCTTCTTCATGACTTGCACATTCAAAAACTTTTGCTACCCCTGCTTTTTTGGCAGCTTCAGCTGTGAATTTTGTCAATGTGCCTCTAGTGATTACAATATCCACACCTAATTTACCAGCTAATAAACCAATATCTTCATGAGCTTTCTGTTCTACACTACCTAATTCAAACATATCACCCATTACTAAAATTTTACGTTTCTTAGCTACTTTAGTTAAATTTTCTAAAGCTGCTTTTGTAGACATTGGACTTGCATTATATGCATCATTTATTAAATTAAAATCAGCTAATCTTTTATATTCAAAACGCATAGCAGTTGGTTTAAATGCAGCTAATCCTTTTTGCATTTCCTCAACAGTAAGTCCACAAACATAACCTACAGCTAAAGCAGCTAAACAATTATAAACATTGTGTATACCTATCATATTCAATGTAAAATGAGCTACTTTATCGCCAACAATTGCGTCAAATTCTGTTTTGCCATCATTTACAGTTTTGATATCAAAAGCCTTGATATCGCCTGCACGATTGATACCAAAATAAATTGCATGAGCTTTTGTCAATCTATTCATTTTAGAAACAAATTCATCATCAGCATTTAAAATGACATTTCCATTAATTTCAATAGCTTGTGCCATTTCACCTTTAGCCTTAGCTATATTTTCCATAGAGCCTAAAAGTTCCATATGAGTTTCGCCTACATTAGTGATTACACCCATTGTAGGTTTAGCGATATCAGTCAATTCTTTAATTTGACCTAATCCTCGCATACCCATTTCCACAACAGCTACATCATAACTTCCATCTAATTGCAATAAAGTCATAGGAAGTCCAATTTCATTATTAAAATTAGCTTGTGTTTTCAATACATTATATTTTCCTGATAATACAGCAGCTGTTAAATCTTTTGTAGTAGTTTTCCCATTAGAACCAGTTATTGCTATTACAGGAATATTGAATTTCTTGCGCCAAAAATGAGCTAAATCTTGATATGCTTTTAATGTATCATCTACAGCTAAAATATCTATATCAATATCTTCAATTAAGGAAATATCATAATCTTTATTTACAATAGCCCCAATTGCTCCTTTTTTAGCAGCATCAGCAATAAAATCATGTCCATCAAAATTTTCACCTTTTAAGGCAATAAATAACATTCCTTCTTCAATTTTTCTAGTATCAGTTGTTACACCGCCAAAAACTGAAGCTGAAGTCAATTTTTTTAAGATAGCATTTGTAGCTTGCATTACTTGTGTTAATGAAAATTGATAATTAGCCATTAATCTTCCCCCTAATTGCTTCAATAGCTACTTCTTTATCATCAAAATGAATAGTTCCTGTTTTCAAAATCTGATAATTTTCATGACCTTTACCCGCAATAAGTACGATATCATCTTTTTGCGCAAGTTCAATAGCTCTGAAAATAGCTGTTCTTCTATCTGTGATTTTTTCATGGAAATTGCCATGAAGGGCAGGAAGCACACCAGCTTCTACTTCAGATAAAATAAATTCTGGATCTTCTGTTCTTGGATTATCAGAAGTTGCAATTACCACATCAGCAAGCTGTGCTGCAATACGACCCATAATAGGACGTTTTGTTCTATCACGATCACCGCCACAACCAAATACTACAATCAAACGTTTTTTAGCGATTTCACGCGCTGTTTTTAAAACGTTTTCTAATCCATCTGGAGTATGTGCATAATCGACAATTACACTGAAATCTTGACCTTGACGTACAAGTTCAAAGCGTCCTGCTACAGCTTCAAATGCTTCAAGAGTTTCTTTGATTATATCAAAAGAAATTTTTTCAGCTAAAGCTACGCCAATTACACCTAAAATATTATAAACATTGAACATACCTGTAACTTTTAAATCAAAATGAACACAATCATCTTTGTATTTTACATCAAAAGAAGCACCAGATGCTTTTATTTCTACATTTTCAGCTTTTAATACAGCATCATTTTTAATACCATAAGTTATTAAATTGCATTTTGTATGCTCAATCATTGTTTTACTGCCAAGTTCATCATCTAAATTAATTACAGCATTTTTATTAGACTTCACTAAATTTGGTGCAGATAAACTATCAAATAATTTTGCCTTAGCTAGGGCATAATTTTCCATAGTTTTATGATAATCTAAATGGTCTTGAGTAAGATTTGTAAACATTGCAGTATCATATTCACAACCTGCAATACGATTCATATCTAAAGCATGTGAAGATACTTCCATAACTACATAATCGATATTTTGCTTATACATTTTATCTAAGATTTCTTGAAGGTCAATCACATCTGGTGTTGTATTATGAATTGGCATCTCTTCATCTTCAATCATGATTTTAATTGTGCCAATGACGCCCACTTTATATCCTGCTTTACGCAAAATATCGCGAAGCATATATGTGCTACTTGTTTTACCATTTGTTCCTGTAACACCAATCATACGCATTTTTTTACCTGGATAATCATAAAAATATGGTACAGCAAGTTCCATTGCTTCACGCATATTTGGCACTTTTATAACTGTAATATCTGCAGGAACTTCTACATCTTTTTCAGTCATAATCGCACAAGCTCCAGCTTCTATAGCTTGAGGAATAAATTTATTACCATCTACCCTAGTACCACAGATACATACGAATAAAGTGTTTTTTCTCACACGACGTGAATCATGAGTTATAAACTCAATTTCTTTATTCACATCTCCTTTTACTTCTACATTATTTAATACTGACACTAGTTGTTCAATGGTCATTGGAAACCCTCCTGAATTTGCTTTTTATATCTTTTAGCAATCTAAAATCAAACTATATTATAGCTCACTTATTTATATATGTATACTACAAAAAATTAAGCCATAAAATCTTAAAATAAAAATTTGTTTAAGAAATTTATGGCTTAATT
>ERZ779890.5086-NODE-5086-length-10537-cov-5.676302_pt1 | contig 10537 bp, 8 predicted proteins | sample MGYA00511553_ERZ779890 | MGnify/ENA primary metagenome ERZ779890 (study PRJEB29588, sample SAMEA2152064) | human gut metagenome | biome: human gut; feature: human-associated habitat; material: faeces | place: Denmark | collected 2008/2010 ...
TTCCGCAAAAAACAACAGGAGTGACGCTATGGCAGAATCCAAGAGCAGACTGTTACACATATTGAAATACCTTTGGCAAAACACGGATGCCGGGCATTATACAACAACGGCGGACATCCTCACCTATCTGAAGACTGATATTCCGGCTTCCTGGGAAGATCGGATGAAAATCTGGCAGACTTTTCTTTTTGTGATATAATGAAGAAATCAGAAAAGTCAGATTAAATCAATGCACATGGAGGAGACCGAACATGACAGATGAAAGATTAAAGCAGCAGTTAGAGTTTGTACTGGAGATTGATAAGGAAAAAAATATTTTCCGTCAGACGCATCTTTCAGGACACGGAAGAAATGAAAATGATGCAGAGCATGCATGGCATATGGCAATCATGGCATATCTGTTAAGAGAATATTCAAATGAAGAGATAGATATTGCAAGGGTGATGCTGATGTGCCTGATCCATGATATTGTGGAGATTGACGCAGGTGATACTTATGCGTATGATGCTGAAAATCTGAAGACGCAGAAAGCAAGAGAAGATACTGCAAAGGAAAGAATCTTCTCACTTCTTCCATCGGAACAGAAAGAAGAGATGATTGCATTATTTGATGAGTTTGAAGCGTATGAAAGTGCGGAATCAAAATTTGCACATGCAATGGATAATCTTCAGCCTCTGCTTTTAAATAACAGTAATGGTGGTGCGGACTGGCGAGAGCATCAAGTGACGGCAGAGCAGGTATACGGCAGACAGAGTAAGACACAGAAGGGATCAGTGAGATTATATGAAGTGATCAATCAACTGCTCCGGGAGAATATAGAAAAGGGAAATATTCTTGTATAATCCCCCATGATTTCCACATACTAACTCCAAAACTAATATATAGCAAAAGCGTGGAAAGATTCATGCCGAGGTATGGAATTGGAGGAAAATATTTGTGAAAGCGACAGGGATAGTCAGGCGGATCGACGATCTTGGACGGGTTGTCGTGCCAAAAGAAATCAGAAAGACACTGAGGATCAGGGAAGGCGATCCGCTTGAAATTTTTACAGACAGAGAAGGAAAGATTATTTTAAAAAAGTATTCCCCGGTGGGAGAACTGGGGGCGAATGCAGCTATTTTAGCAGAGAGTATTGCAAGAACACTGGGTTGTACCGTCTGCATTACCGATCTGGATCAGGTGGTTGCAGCGTCGGGGGCAGGGAGCAGAGAGCTGAAAGGGCAGTATATCAGTGAAGAACTGGAGCATATGATACAGGAGCGAAAGCAACGTACTGCGAAAATAGGAGAGAAGCACTATGTTCAGGCGGTACAGGGGATGGGAGAGTTCTGTCTGGAGACAATCTGCCCCATCATCAGTGGAGGCGATGTGACAGGGGCTGTGCTGCTTCTGGAAAAAGAAGAAAAGAAAAATCCTGAGCTGGATGAGAAAATGGCTCAGGGGGCAGCAGATTTTCTGGGAAGGCAGATGGGATAAGATGATCCGATGTCATAATTTCGGGGATCAGCTCATAAACTATAGCAGTTGGAGAGAGTACTGTAGTTTATGAGAAACCCGGGAGGAGACAGATGGACAGGAAAAATGAGAATCAGTTTCAGTTGAAAAAGACGGCGTCAGATATGGTGAAATCGTTGCTTATTGCGTATGTTGTTACCGGCATCTTTTTACTTATCCTGACGCTTCTGCTTTATAAGATGGGGCTGAGTGAACAGAAGGTAAATATTGGAGTGATCCTGATCTACGTAATCGCAACGTTTTCAGGAGGATTTGTAATGGGGAAACTTTCCATGACGCATAAATTCCTGTGGGGACTTCTGACAGGAGTGCTGTACTGGGGGCTGCTGATGCTGATCTCTTTTGGAATCTATCATTCACTGCAGGCTGAAATGGGAAGCCTTCTTACAACACTTCTTTTATGTGCAGGTGGAGGAATGCTGGGAGGAATGGTTTCCTGATTGCTGAGTGATTCTGTAAAAGCTAAATTGAAAATGTTCCTGATTCTGTAAAAGAGGAAAAAACTCTTTAAAAAAGCACCGCCTTATGCTATAATAGCAAAAGCAATATGTTCGATAGAGGAGGAATAGAAATGAAGCATATTAAGACGCTGAATACTCAGACACTGAATCATACAGTAAAAAAAGGCGGATGCGGTGAGTGCCAGACATCCTGTCAGTCAGCATGCAAGACATCCTGTACAGTAGGAAACCAGACTTGCGAGAACAGAAAATAATGCGGCATTGACCCGGAATCTTGAAGGGAGGGCAGCGATGAGAGTCGCTGCCTTATGCTTGTCTTAAGGGAAAGTTATAAAATACAGAAAGTGAGGTATTGGTGTGATACATCAGTATCAGAATAATGGATATAATATCGTTCTTGATGTGAACAGTGGTGCAGTTCATGTAGTGGATCAGGAAGCTTATGATGTGATTGCAGTCCTGAATGAAATGAACGCAGAACATACACCGGAGACGCTGAAGGCACCGGAGACGGAAACGGTGTTGAAAGAAAAGCTCGGGGACAGATATACGGAGGAAGACCTGAAGGATATTCTGGATGCGGTGACAGAGCTGACAGAGCAGGGAAGACTCTTTACAAAGGATATTTATGAAAATTTAATCGGTATTGTCAAGCAGAGAAAAACCGTAGTCAAGGCGTTATGTCTGCATATCGCACATGACTGCAACCTTGCCTGTCAGTACTGCTTTGCAGAAGAAGGAGAGTACCACGGAAGACGTGCTTTGATGTCCTATGAAGTGGGAAAGAAAGCACTGGATTTCCTGGTGGCAAATTCAGGAAGCAGAAGAAATCTTGAAGTAGATTTCTTTGGCGGTGAACCTCTGATGAACTGGAAGGTTGTCAAGGAACTGGTTGCTTATGGAAGAGAGCTGGAGAAGCAGTATGATAAGCATTTCCGTTTTACACTGACAACCAATGGTGTACTTCTGAATGAGGAAGTACAGGAGTTCGTGAACCGTGAGATGGATAATGTAGTGCTGAGTCTTGACGGACGAAAGGAAGTCAATGACCGGATGCGTCCGTTCAGAAATGGAAAGGGAAGTTATGATCTGATCGTTCCGAAGTTCCAGAAACTGGCAGAGAGCCGGAATCAGCAGAAATATTATATACGTGGTACATTTACAAGAAATAATCTTGATTTTTCAAAAGATGTGGAGCATTTTGCAGATCTTGGATTTGAGCAGGTATCGATTGAGCCGGTTGTCGGGGAAGATACAGATCCATATGCAATCCAGAAAGAAGATCTTCCACAGATCTTTGAAGAATATGACAGACTGGCAAAGATGATCATCGACAGGGAAAAGAGCGGAAGAGGATTCAATTTCTTCCACTTTATGATCGACCTTGAAGGAGGTCCGTGTGTGTCGAAGCGTCTTTCCGGATGTGGATCCGGAACCGAATACCTGGCTGTGACACCGTGGGGAGATCTGTATCCGTGTCATCAGTTTGTAGGCCAGGAAGAGTTCCTCATGGGAAATGTCGATGAGGGCATTGTGAAACCGGAGATTGCGGAAGAATTTCGCGGATGCAGCGTTTACTCGAAAGAGAGCTGTAAGACCTGCTTTGCAAGGTTTTACTGCAGTGGTGGCTGTATGGCAAATTCTTACAAGTTCCACCATACCATCAATGATACATATGAAGTGAGCTGCGAGATGGAAAGAAAGCGTGTGGAATGTGCGATCATGATAAAAGCTGCGTTGGCAGACAAGTAAGAAAGGAAAATGAGAGATGAAAAAAGGTAAAAGTTTTCTCAGCCTGTTCCTCGTCATTGCCGTAACGGTACTCTTTGGAGTATCTTGTATGTATGGTGTTGACCTGAAAGGAACAGGAGCTGCGAAGAACATCAATCTCGGCCTTGATCTTGAAGGTGGTGTAAGTATCACTTATCAGGTTAAGGGAGACAATCCGTCCCAGAAGGACATGGATGATACTGTATACAAGCTGCAGAAGCGTGTAGAACAGTACAGTACAGAGGCTCAGGCTTATCAGGTAGGAGATAACCGTATCAGTATTGAGATCCCTGGAGTAAATGATGCAAATGCGATCCTGGAAGAACTGGGACAGCCGGGTTCACTTTACTTTATCAAGCATAAGAACAGTGCCGGTGAAGAGAACTATACGCTTGGTTCTTCGGGTTATGTGCTGAATAAGACAATCGACGAACTCAAAGAAAGCGACTCAATCGTACTGACCGGATCAGAAGTAAAGACTGCTTCTGCCGGACAGATCTCTGATTCCACGACTGGAAGTAAAGAGTACGGTGTGGATCTGGAACTGACAACAGAAGGTGCTGAAAAGTTCAAAGAGGCAACCCAGGAAGCTGTTAATAACAGCAATGATACGATTGCAATCTATTATGATGGCGAACTGATCAGTGTGCCGAAAGTTAATACGGTAATTGAGAATGGAAAAGCACAGATCACGGGTTCTATGACTTATGAAGAGGCGGATAATATTGCGTCTACGATCCGTATCGGTGGTCTGAATGTAGAACTGGAAGAGCTGAGTTCAGAAGTAGTAGGAGCACAGCTTGGTCAGGAAGCAGTAAGCACAAGCCTGATCGCCGGTGCAATTGGTCTTGCACTGGTATGTATTTTCATGTGCTGGGTATATCTTCTTCCGGGACTTGCAGCCAGTATGGCACTGCTGCTTTATACAGAGATCACACTGCTTCTCCTGAATGCATTTGATATTACACTGACATTGCCTGGTATTGCCGGTATCATCCTTGGTATTGGTATGGCGGTGGATGCGAACGTAATTATTTTCGCACGTGTGAAAGAAGAACTTACAGCCGGCAAGTCTGTTCATGCAGCATTGAAATCCGGTTTCCATAAAGCAATGTCAGCCATCATTGATGGAAATGTGACAACGCTGATCGCAGCAGGTGTGCTGTGGCTTCGCGGAAGTGGATCTGTCAAGGGATTTGCACAGACACTGGCACTTGGTATCGTAATCTCCATGTTTACAGCACTGGTGATCACGAGACTGATCATTTTCTCTTTCTACGGAGCTGGTATCCATAATGTAAAAGCTTACGGAAGACATCTGAAAGAACGTAAACCATTTGACTTCCTTGGAAAGAAGAAAATCTTCTTTGTTCTGTCAATCATCCTCTGCCTGTGCGGACCGGTCATGATGGGCGTGAACCATGCAAGGGGAATCGGGGCAATGAACTACAGCCTTGACTTTGTCGGAGGAACATCCACGAATGTTACATTTGATAAAGAATATACTCTTGATGAGATCGATAAAAATATGATCCCGAGTATGGAAGAGATCACCGGAGATAAGAATATCCAGGTTCAGACGGTAAAGGGAACGAACCAGGTTGTATTTAAGACGCAGACGCTGGATCTGACAAAGAGAGAGGCTCTCGCATCTTATCTGAATGAGAATTATGGTGTTGAGACAAAAGATATTGCAACTGAAAATATCAGTTCCACAGTAAGTTCTGAGATGCGTGTGGATGCAGTCATTGCTGTGATCATTGCTACGATCTGTATGCTGCTTTATATCTGGTTCCGTTTCAAGGATATCCGGTTTGCGACAAGTGCTGTCATTGCACTGGTACATGACGTACTGGTAGTTCTTGGATTCTATGTGATCGCAAGAGTATCTGTCGGAAATACATTCATTGCGGTTATGCTTACAATCGTAGGATATTCTATCAATGGTACGATCGTTATCTTCGACCGTATCAGAGAAGAACTGAAGACGAAGTCCAAGGCAGAAGATCTGAAGGATCTTGTAAACCGCTGCATTACGCAGACACTGACAAGAACGATCTATACCAATATTACGACATTTATCATGGTTGTTGTACTTTATATTCTTGGTGTCAGCTCCATCAAAGAATTCGCAGCTCCTCTGATGGTAGGTATCGTATGTGGTGCTTATACATCTGTATGCATTACCGGTGCACTCTGGTATGTAATGAAGACGAAGATCGGTGCAAAGGCTGCTACGGTTTCTAACGGAACAAAAGCCATTGCTGATACAAAGAAGGCTGAACAGGCAGATAGTTCCGAAGCTTTGGCTGATGGAAATACTGCAAAGAGCGGTAAGAAAAAAGGAAAGAAAAAGTCCTTTAAAGATAAGAAAAAGAAAAATAAATAAGTATTGAAATTTCAGCCTGCTTTATGGCAGACATTCACAGGAAGCCTGTTCCGGCAGTAAAGCCGGACGGGCTTCTGTTCGTTTAAGTAGAGAACAGGAGAAAAGGACAGATGGCAAAGTGGTTTATCAATATGAAAAAAGCAGATTTCAACGGAATTGCCAGAAAATATGGAGTTTCCCCGGTGATCGCAAGGATCATGAGAAACCGGGAAGTCAGGACAGATGAGGAAATTAATCTGTATCTGAATGGCACACCAGGAGATCTTTATGACGGACGGCTGATGAAAGATATGGAATGTGCGGTTTCGATTTTGAAAGAGAAGATTGCAGAAGAGAAAAAAATCCGCATCATAGGTGATTATGATATTGATGGGGTGAATTCTACTTATATTTTGCAGAAAGGACTGGAACTGGCGGGTGCGGATGTGGATACAGATATTCCGCACAGGATCAAAGATGGCTATGGTCTGAACCGGGCATTAGTTGACCGTGCATACCAGGATGGGGTTGATACGATCCTCACCTGTGATAATGGAATCGCGGCAATTGAGGAGATTGCATATGGAAAAGAAAAAGGGATGACGGTGATCGTGACGGATCATCATGAAGTGAAATTTAAAGAAGAAAATGGTGTTCGCATTTATCAGATCCCCGCAGCAGATGCGGTGATCGATCCACATCAGAAAGACTGCAATTATCCATATAAAGAGCTTTGCGGAGCAGGGGTTGCCTATAAACTGGTGCGGGTATTGCTGGAGGAACTGGAGATGGATCCGGCAAAAGCAGAATATCTGATCGAGAATGTCGCGATCGCTACGATCGGCGATGTGGTAAATCTGACAGGAGAGAACAGGATTTTTGTCAGGACGGGTCTGGAAATGCTGAAAAAGACGAAAAATGAAGGGCTGAAGGCATTGTTTGAATGTACTGGAATCGATGTGGAAAATCTGAATACCTATCATATTGGTTTTGTCATCGGTCCATGTATCAATGCTTGTGGAAGACTTGATACGGCAAAAAGAGCATTGGAACTGCTCAATGCACCGGGACGCAGAGAAGCAGTGATGATGGCAGAAGATCTGAAAGCACTCAATGAAAGCCGGAAGGAAATGACAGAAAAAGGTGTGGAACGGGCAGTTGAAATGATTGAAACTTCCGCTCTGAAGGAAGACTGTGTCCTGGTTGTCTATCTGCCGGACTGCCATGAAAGTATTGCCGGGATCATTGCAGGAAGACTGAAAGAACGTTATTATCGTCCGACTTTCGTATTGACAAAGACAGAAAATGGAGCAAAAGGATCAGGACGTTCCATTGAAGCATATGATATGTTTGCAGAGATGAACCGGTGTGCGGAACTGTTCACCCGGTTCGGCGGACATAAACTGGCAGCCGGTCTTTCTCTGCCTGAGGAAAAGATTGGATTATTCAGAAAGAAGATCAATGAACTGGCACAACTGACAGAGGAGGATATGCAGGAGCGGGTATCGATTGATTTATGCCTTCCGTTTGAATATATTGATGAGAACCTGATCGCAGAACTGAAAAGATTAGAGCCTTTTGGCATGGGAAATGAAAAGCCTAAATTTGCGGAAAGAAATCTCAGTGTGATCGATCCGAGGATCTTTGGAAAGAACCGGAATGTATTAAAGTGCAGGCTGAGAAATGAACGAGGCATGCAGATGGATGGGATTTATTTCGGAGATGTAGAAGACTGCCTGAAAGTGATGGAACAAAGAAAAGTAATGCCTCTGACTTTTTACCCGAAGATCAACGAATATATGGGAAAAAGAAGTATTCAGCTTGAAATTGTAAATTATCAGTAATGAAAGGGTGAATTATCGGAATTTCACGTGCAATATGCTCAAATTGCACAACAGTTGGAAGTTGTTGTTTGAAAATGGGGAAAATGGTGTTATACTTAATGATATTAAGTTGAAATGTACCCAAAAGCAGATAATCTGGTGTACAGATTCAGATACAAAGGATGAGTGAAAGGGGAAGTCGATATGGCAGGCACTCTGGAGTATGAAGAGCTGAATAAAAATCTTGAAATGGTGGATGGACATGCGGTGAAAGCACCGGAAGATTACCAGGATCCGGAACAGTTGTACCAGGCACTGATTGCCCGGGTACGTAAGTATCATCCGTCAGCGGATATTACAATGATCGAAAAGGCATACCGTATCGGAAAAGAAGCTCATAAAGATCAGGTACGCAAGTCAGGAGAGCCATATATTATCCATCCTTTGTGGGTCGGGATCATTCTTGCTGAACTGGAGATGGATAAAGAGACGATCGTTGCCGGTATGCTGCATGACGTAGTGGAAGACACGGAGATGACGCTGGATGATATTACGCGTGAGTTTGGGGAAGAGGTCGCATTGCTCGTAGACGGAGTCACGAAGTTAGGGCAGTTGAGTTATTCACAGGATAAACTGGAAGTACAGGCAGAGAACTTAAGAAAGATGTTCCTGGCAATGGCAAAGGATATCCGTGTGATTATCATCAAGCTGGCAGACCGTCTTCATAATATGCGGACTCTGGAATTTATGACCGAGGCGAAGCAGAAAGAAAAGGCCCGTGAGACGATGGATATCTATGCACCGATTGCACAGAGACTCGGTATTTCCAAGATCAAGACGGAGTTGGATGATCTTTCTTTAAAATATTATCAGCCGGAAGTATACTATCAACTGGTAAAGGATCTGAATGCCCGCAAGACAGAGCGTGAAGAATTTGTGCAGCAGATCGTTGCGGAAGTTTCAAAGCATATGGAGAATGCATCGATCAAAGCCAAGGTTTATGGAAGAGTGAAGCATTTCTTCAGTATTTATAAGAAGATGGTGAACCAGAATAAGACGTTGGATCAGGTGTATGATCTGTTCGCTGTGCGGATCATTGTGGACTCAGTGAAGGACTGTTATGCCGCACTGGGAGTGATCCATGAGATGTATACTCCGATTCCGGGAAGATTCAAGGACTATATCGCCATGCCAAAGGCAAATATGTACCAGTCTCTTCATACGACACTGATGGGACCGGCAGGACAGCCGTTTGAAATCCAGATCCGGACAGAGGAGATGCATAAGACAGCAGAATATGGTATTGCGGCACATTGGAAATATAAGGAGACAAAGGGAAGCGAGGCCAAGGTTAAAAATGATGAGGCCAAGATGGCATGGCTGCGCCAGATTTTGGAATGGCAGCGGGATATGTCGGACAATAAAGAATTTTTGAGTGTCATCAAAAGCGATCTGAATCTGTTCTCAGACAGTGTATACTGCTTTACACCAAATGGAGATGTAAAGACCCTCCCGGCAGGTTCGACACCGATCGATTTTGCCTATGCGATACATACTGCTGTCGGGAATAAAATGGTAGGTGCCAGAGTGAATGGAAATATCGTTAAACTGGATTACCAGATTCAAAATGGAGACCAGATTGATATCATCACCTCCCAGAACAGTAAGGGACCGAGCCGTGACTGGCTGATGATCGTCAAGAGTACGCAGGCGAAAAACAAGATCAATCAGTGGTTCCGTACCGAGTTTAAAGAAGAAAACATTGTGCGTGGAAAAGAACTTCTGGCGCAATATGCAAAAACAAAAAGCATTGATCTGTATAAATATGTAAAGCCGGAATATACAGAAGCCTGCAAACGTAAATATGGATTTAAGGATTGGGATTCCGTCTGCGCGGCCATCGGACATGGCGGCTTGAAGGAAGGCCAAGTTATCAATAAACTCATTTATGAATATGAGAAGAAGAATAAACGTGTTGTCTCGGACGAGCAGGTGAAAGAGGCGATAGAAAATGCAAAAGAGGCGAAAGGCATAAAAGAGGGAAGTGAATCCTCTTCGACAAAGAGTGGCGGCAAAAAGAGCGGAATCGTCGTTATGGGACTGGATGATCTTGCGGTTCGTTTCTCAAGATGCTGTAACCCGGTGCCGGGAGATGAAATTGTCGGATTTGTCACGAGAGGCCGTGGTATCTCGATTCATCGTACGGACTGCGTCAATATGATCCATTTGCCGGTAGAAGAGAGAAATCGTCTGATCGAAGCAGAATGGAGCGCACAGGCGAAGAAGAACGAAGATTATTATCCGGTCGAGATCGTCATTTATTCGTACAACCGAAGTGGTGTATTGTTTGATGTATCGAAGATCTTTACCGAGAATGAAATCGACGTGAAGTCCATGAATGTCCGGACTTCCAAGCAGGATAAAGCCACGATCGTGGTCGGTTTTGAGACCCGGGGCGTGGAACAACTCAATAAATTAGTAAAAAAACTTCGAAATGTAGAAAGTGTTATTGACATCGAGAGACGTTCCAACGGCTGATCGATGGAAAAAGAAAGGATAGATTATGGAAATCAATGGTTTGATCATAGAATCTGTCGTCG
>ERZ779890.5087-NODE-5087-length-10534-cov-5.068136_pt1 | contig 10534 bp, 8 predicted proteins | sample MGYA00511553_ERZ779890 | MGnify/ENA primary metagenome ERZ779890 (study PRJEB29588, sample SAMEA2152064) | human gut metagenome | biome: human gut; feature: human-associated habitat; material: faeces | place: Denmark | collected 2008/2010 ...
TCAATTCATATTCGCCGTTGCGCTGTTCTCTGACCCTGCACTCGGCAGCATCATTAAGGATTCCTATACCGTTCGTGGCGAATGTCTGCGCCGTGGATTCAAATAATATCGGCTTCACAGCGTCCACCACCTCGGTATAATGTCAAGAGCCGTCACGCCGCCGGTGAACGCGCCGAGAATCCCCGTTTCCTTCACGCCCTCGATTGCGCCGCGCGCCAGCGCATACCCAAAGCCCAGCAGCGGAACGGTCGCGCCCGCGCCCGCAAAATCAACAATCGGTTTATACAGCCCCAGCGCGCCGAGAATAACGCCCGCCGTCACATAGCCGACCAAAATCCGCGCGCTGGTCAACTGCGTCTTCATAATCAACACCTGACCGATGGCACAGAGCAGGCCGCCCACGAGGAACGACTTCACCAGCATCCACAAAATCTCTATCACGCGCCCTTCTCCTTTCGATGCTCCATCGCGACGGCATGCGCGATACCGGGCACGCTCTCGCCCTGCATGCTGCTTGTCGGGCTGAGCAGCGCGCCCGTCGCCATAAACAAAACGCGCTTCAATCGGCCTGCCGCGAGCTCGGGCAGCAGATGCGCGCACAACATACTCGCCGCACAGCCGCACCCGCTCCCGCCCGAATGAACATCCTGCCTTTCGGAAAAGATTTCGCATCCGCAGTCAAACAGCTTGTCCTCGTCCACATCGATTTTCTTTTCGCGCAGCAGCTCAATGAGAAGCTCTCGACCCAAGCGCCCCAAATCGCCCGTCACCACCAAATCGTAATCCGCAAAGCCGCGCCCCAGATCCCTGAAATGCGCCGCAAGTGTATCGAAAGCCGCTGGCGTCATGGCCGCTCCCATGTTGTTCGCATCCGTAATGCCCAGATCCACCACGCGCCCGCATGTCGTATGCGTCAAGACCACCGGCGCGTGCTTCGAACCGGAAATCATCACCGCGCCCGCGCCGGTCACCGTCCACTGCGCCGTCGGCGTGCGCTGATTGCCCAATTCCAACGGCGCGCGATACTGCCGCTCCGCCGTGCAGAAGTGGCTGCACGTCGCGCAGATCAGCCGATCCGCAAAGCCTCCGTCCGCCAGCATACCGCCGACGGACAGGGATTCAGACATGGTGGAACACGCCCCGTACAGACCGTAAAACGGGATTCCGAGGTTACGCGCCGCAAATCCGGCGGAAATGATCTGGTTGAGCAGATCGCCCGCGAGCAGCATTTGAATTTCGTTCAGCCGCGTTCCCGCTTTTTCCGCGCAGAGCACAACCGCCTGTTCGAGCATCGCGCGTTCAGCGCTTTCAAAGGATTGCTCCCCGTTCAACTCGTCCGGTATAATCCAATCGAATTTCGCGCCATACGGGCCTTCTTTTTCCTTTTGCCCCGCAATCCCCGCCCAGCCGATCAAGCCGGGGCACGACGGCAGCGCCGTCGTTTGCGCACCGATTCGTTTGCTCATCCGCCCACCTCCGCAGACCCGGAGGCGGCGCAACGCGCTTTTTGTTTTCTCTTCATGCGAACGCCTCCGCTTGATTTGCCCCTATTTTGAGCAAAAGCCCTCGCCGTTATTCTATTTCTGCGCATGGAGGCAATTTTGCGCCTTTTCCCATATATCAAAAAAGGACGCCGCATTCAATACGACGTCCTTCGTTTTCAAACAAACCGGATTACTTCATAACCTTCGGATAAGTCGTAACCTTCGCTTCGGAAACCCACTGGGTCACAGCCGCTTCATAAGCCGCATCCTTCGCGTCGGAGAGCATGGTATCATAGATATTGCTCTTGATCTCGTCGGTATACTCAACCTCGCCCGCAGCGATGTCGGTCGCATACTGAAGAATGTGATAGCCATAGCTCGTCTTGACCAGCTCGGCGGACACGTCGCCGACCTTTTCAAGCGCCATCGCCGCATCCTGGAAGCTCTGCTCATAGACGGACAGACCGTCGCAGACCAGATAGCCGCGGCTCTTGTTCGGCTCGTTGTTCATGCCGGTGTCCTGACCATAGGTCTCAATCAGGCTATCAAAGTCCTCGCCGGACTGCGCACGGGCGAGCACGTCCTGCGCCGTCGGCAGAATCTCGCCATACGCCTCGGCGGTCACGGTCTCCAGCTTCGCGCTGGATTCGTCCAGCGTCGCCTGAGCGGTCGCCACGGTCTCTTCGAGCGCCGCAACCTGCTCGTCATAGCCGGCCTTGGTCGTCTCGTCATAGGAAGAGGTATCCTCCGCCTTCAGATCGTCAAGCTGCTTCTGCGCGTCGCTCAGCGTGGTGTTCGCGGTGGAAATCGCGCTGTTCAGGTCGCTGATTTCGCTCTGCTTCTCGTCGCTGAACTTGATGAGCAGGTTCTTCACACCGCGGTAGCCTTCCGGCACATAGTAATTTGTCGTGCCGTTGTTCTCGGCGGTCACATAACCGGCCGGAGCCGCGTCATAGCTTTCCTTCTGGGCGGCCACGCGCTTGTCAAATTCTTCCTTCACCTGCTCGTCCGTCACCGCGACGTCCTTGGCGGCATATTCGCGAATCTTTTCGCGCTGCACACTGGCGGTCTGGTTCTGCACGAAATAATCGCGCGTATAGCCGACGGTGTTCAGGTCGTTGACGAGCATCTCGTCGAGCTGATCGTTGGTGACGGTCGCCTTGCGCTCCGTATCAACGGCCTCGGCCGGGGTCGCCTCAGCCGGGGTCGCCTCGCTGCCGGTCGCCTCTTCGAGGGCGGCCAGACGCGCTTCTTCCTCTTCCACCGTCTCCAGATCCGGATAGTTCTGGTAGCGGATCATCATCTTGTAGAAGTTAAACATGTTGTCGGCGTAGCTTTCCACGTCGGAGGCATCCTCTTCGGGCAGCGGCTCGAAGCCAAGCTCCTTCATCTTGCCTTCAAGCACGACGCTCTCAATCAGCTGCTCGACAGCAGCCTCGCCGTAGGAGGCGATATCGTCGTCCGTGAGCTGCATCGACACGCCGAAGTTCTGCTGGAAATACTGCTGGTAGTAGCTGGCCAGATAATCCCGGTAAGCCTCCCACTCCGCCTTGGTGATCTCGGTGGTATCCTGGCTGGTCTCCACCTTCGCCACAACCTGCGCGCCGTCAAGCTCGTCGTCGTGGCCGATCAGGTTGCAGCCGGAGAGCAGCATCAAAGCCGCAAGCAGCAACGCAATCAGCGCGAATCTCTTATTCATGTTCGTTCTCTTCCTTTCAGCCTCTACTCGGCAATATACGATTTATTATAATAAGCTGTCATCGACTTGTCAAGCGCGTGTGTCGCTCTGCGGCTCAAATGTTCGCTCTTTTTGTTCAAATTCACAAAAAGAACACATTTCACTCGCCGTACACCCGAATTCCGAACCACTTGGAGAGCGTGCTGTTCGGCCAGCTTTCCGCGTCATTTTGCAGCGCAATGTTCATGGTAAAGCGCGAGCGGCTTTCCACCGAGGCGATTTTCACCTCGTCCGCCCCGCTCTGCACCGCTGTTTCGATTTTTTGAGTCTGCGCTTCCCACGCCGCCTCATGCGCGCCGACTTCCCTGACAGCCCGCCGTAAACAAGCAAAAACAGCGCCAGCGGCAGCGCGCACAGCCTGGCCGCGTCCAGCGCGCGGACATGCGCCTCCATGTCGCCGAGCAGCGTCGCCAGCGCGCAGAGCGTCAGCGCAATCACGCAGGTATACGACCGATCCGACAATTCCGGCGAGGCGACCATCGCATACGCGCTCAGCAGCGCCGCCAGCAGCAAAAGTGCCGCCCGCCGGTTTCGCATCGGCACATGAAGCGCCCGCCCCATTCCATGGACAATCGGCATGGCCAGCAATTCCGCGCCCGCATACACGCCCGTATAAAGCGTAATGCGGAGCAGCCGCTTCACGATCTCCAGCGCCATCGAATCGTAGGCATAGACAGATGCGCGCGCAAAATTCCCCGGCGCAAGAATCATCATCGCCGCGCCCGCCGCCTGCGCCGCCAGACAGAGCCACGCGGAAACCGGCGTTCTTTTCCCGCGGTATGCGCTGTCCGCCAGCAGCAAGAGCGCCACCGCCAGCATGCCGCAGGCCGCGTTCTCATTCGTCCAGCCGCTCAAAAAGCAGAGCGGAACGCCGATCACGCCGAGTGCCGCACATTCTTTTTCCAGCAGCCGCGGGATGATCAGCAGCGGCAAAAGCGCCAGCGCCGTGCCCCACAGATAGTTGCACGCGCCGTCCAGCCACAAAAAGACCGTGCCGAAGAACGGAACCAGCGTGAACAGCGCCGCGTGGAGGACCAGCAGAATCGTCCAGCCAAACCGTCTGCCCTTCGGTTTGGCCAGCGTATACAGTTCAAGCACGAGCAGCATATACGCCGCCGTATTGGCGATGTTGAAAACGCCCTTTCCCCAATAAAGGAAGAGCTGCGCCAGCGTGTGAACCACGCTGCGCCCGCCCCAGAGACGGTAATGCGCCGCCTGAGAGGCGAGCACGTCCGCCACCCCGGCAAGCGGCTTGCCCGTGCTCCAACTGAAGGAATAATCATAATCGTCCATTTGCAGCGGCGTATGCACGTTCAGCAGGAACATGGTCGCCGCCATAAGCACGAGAATCGCCGCAAAGACGCAGGCGCGAAACGCCGTCTTTTCTTCCATTCCAGCCAGAAAATCCCGTGCGCGGTTCATGCGTTTCCCCCCAGCGGCTCAACGGCCAGCACGACTTTATCGTGGCTCGTCACCGCAACGTCGCGCCCAATCAGCGCCGCGTCAAAGGGCATGGCCGGCTCGATCAAAAAGCGCCGCTCACCCTCCGGCGCCATATCCTCATAGACATTGACGATCATCTCGTGAAAATGCACGCCGTTTTCATAAACCTCTTCATCGCCGACGCGCACCAGCGTTCCCGCCGTCTTGCGCGTCAGGCCGCTGGTCAGCTCGCGCAGAAAGCGGCCGTATCGAATCGACGGCATCACAAACAAATCTCCGACAAAAATCGCCGCCGCACAGGTCAGAATCAGCCCAGCCGTGCACAGCGTCTGGTTGCGCACCGCAAAGCCCGCGGCGCACAGCGCAAAAAACGGCAGCATCGCCAGCAGCATTTTGAAAACGTCCCGCCGCTGACGCCGTTTGTTTTCTTCCGTTCGTTTTTCCGTATAAAACATGGCCGTCGCTCCTTTACCGTTCTCCCGCTTCAAAACGGATCTGTCCCGCATCGTAGTGAATGGTGCCGGTCGAGCCGCGCACGTCCTTCTTCTCCATGCACAGCTTGAGCAGCTTGGCGGTCAGCATCGGTCCGCCCGCGCGGGTCAGCGCATCCTTCCAGATGGTGAATCTGCATCCCTCGCGGAATCGGGTGCAGTAAAAGCCCCTGCTGTTTTCCGCCACCTTGCCCTGACCGCAGACGGGGCAGGCCACACCGAGCGTCGGTATGCGCTTTTTCCCTCGGCGCTCCTCCTTGGCAAAGGCCACATCCGGCGCGCCAGCCGCGTTTTCAACAAGGAAAGCCGCCAGCCGCGCAATGCCCTGACGGAAGCGCGCTTCGCCGTCGCTGCCTCGGGCAATTTCCGCCAGCGCCCGTTCCCAGCGGCCCGTCGTCTCCGGCGAAGCGATCTCCTGCGGCACCGCTTCTATCAGGTGCACGCCCTTTTCCGTCGCCACGAGGTTTTTGCCGCTGCGCCGCACATATCCCACGTCGATCAGCCGCTCAATGATGGCCGCGCGCGTTGCCGGTGTGCCCAGCGCGCAATCCTTCATCTGCTCGCGAATTTCTTCGTCCGCAATCTGCCGCCCTGCGTGTTCCATATCCAGCAGGATACTCGCGTCGCTATATTCCTTCGGCGGCTTGGTCTGGTCGCGCGTCACCTGTGCGCGCTTGCAGAGCCGCTCGTCCCCGACGGCCAGCGCCGGAAGCCGCTGCTCGTCGTCATCCGCCTTCTTTTTTCTTTTGCCCTCGTCTCCGCCGTAGACGGCCTTCCATCCTTCCTGCGTGACGGCTTTTCCCGTGCTGAGAAAATCATCCTCGCCGCAGGTCGTGACCACGCGCAGCGCGTCGTATTCGTAATTCGGATAGAACGCCGCCGCCAATCGCTTGGCGACCATCTCGTACAGCCTGCGCTCATCCGCAGTCAGATTCACACGATCCGCGCGCTTGCCCGTCGGAATGATCGCGTGGTGGTCGGTCAGCTTCGCGTCGTCAAACACGCGCTTGGTCATCCGAACGCCATAGGAAAGCGCCTGCTCGCCGATGGGCTGCAGCGCGCCGTCATAGCTGTCCAGCGTCGTCTGCACCTTGCCGAGCATATCGTGCGACAGATAGCGGCTGTCCGTCCTCGGATAGGTCAGCAGCTTGTGCTGTTCGTAGAGCTTTTGCGCTGTCGCCAGCGTCTTTTTCGCGGTAAAGCCCAGTTGCGCGTTCGCTTCGCGTTGGAGTGTCGTCAAATCATACAGGAGCGGCGGCCACACGCTCTTGTGTTCCCGCGCGGCCTGCGTCACCCGTGCCGACCGGCCGGAAACGCGCTGCGCGATCTGCTGCGCGGCCTCCTCGTTTTCAAGCTTGCGCTCGCCTTTTTTGTCGATGTACACGCCCTGATAGTCGCCGAAATCCGCGCGCACCGTGTAAAACGGCTTGGGCACAAATGCGTCGATTTCCCGCCTCCGCTTGACGAGCATGCTCAGCGTCGGCGTTTGCACACGGCCGATAGAGAGCAGCACATTGTAGCGGATCGTATAGGCGCGCGTCGCGTTCATGCCGATGAGCCAGTCCGCGTCCGCCCGACAGCGCGCGCTGGCATAGAGCGCATCGTAATCCGCCGACGGCCGAAGGCTGTCAAACCCGGCGCGGATGGCTTCGTCCGTCATGGAGGAGATCCACAGCCGCTTCACCGGCTTTCTGCACCCCGCCTGCTCGTAAATATAGCGGAAGATCAGCTCGCCCTCGCGCCCGGAGTCTGTCGCGCAGATAATATCCTGCGTTTCCTTGTCGTTCATCCATTTTTTGACGGAGAGAAACTGGCTTCTCGTCTTTTTGATCACCTTTGTCTCCATCTTTTCCGGCAGAATCGGCAGATCCTCCGCGCGCCATCGGGTATACCGCTCGTCCAGCTCCTGCGGCTCCTTGAGCGTAACCAGATGGCCGAGCGCCCATGTAACCACATAGCCGCCGCCGATCAGGCTGTTTTCGCCCCTGTCCTTTGCACCCAACACGCGGGCAATGTCCCGCGCGACGGAGGGTTTTTCGGCAACGACGAGCGTATGCATGGCTTCACCTCATGTCTTTTACTGCGCCGCGCCGCCCTGCTGGAGGCTGGCAAAGCGTGTGTATTGCCCCAGCCAGGCCAGCTTCACCGTGCCCAGCGGGCCGTTGCGCTGTTTGGCCACAATCACCTCGGCGATGTTCTTGTCCTCGGTGTTGGGATCGTAATATTCCTCTCGATGCAGGAACATGATGACGTCGGCGTCCTGCTCGATAGCGCCGGAATCGCGCAGGTCGGATAGAATCGGCCGCTTGTCGCTTCGCTGTGCGCCCGCACGGGAAAGCTGCGCCAGCGCAACCAGCGGCACGTTCAGCTCCTTGGCGATGCTCTTGAGGTTGCGCGAAATCTCGCTGACCTCGTTCTGGCGGTTTTCGACATGGCCGTCCGCGCTCATCAGCTGCAAATAGTCGACCATAATCATATCCAGCCCGTGCTCCATTTTCAGCCTTCGGCAACGGGAACGGAGCTGCGACGGCGTGATGCCGGACGTATCGTCGATATAGATATTGGAGGCCGCCAGCGGGCCGAGCGCGGAGGACAGAGAAATCCAGTCGTCGTCGCGCAGCGAGCCATGGCGAACGGACTGCATGTCCACGCGCGCATCCGCGCACAGAAGGCGCATCGCGAGCTGATCCTTCGGCATTTCCAGCGAGAAAACCGCCGTCGTCTTGCCCGCCATCGTCGCCGCGTAGCCGATCAGGTTCATGCCAAAGCTCGTCTTGCCCATCGAAGGGCGCGCGCCGACAATCACCAGTTCGCCTCCGTGCAGGCCGGTCAGCAGGTTATCCAAATCCACAAAGCCCGTCGGCACACCGTCGATGCCGCCCTTCAGCTCGGTCAGCTGCTCGATGCGCAGATAGGTATCCGGCAGAACGTCCGCAATATGCGTCAGCGTGCTTCCCTCGTGGCGGCGCATGATGATATCAAAAATCGACTTTTCCGCCACGCCGAGGATGTCGCTCACTGCTTCGGTCTGCTGATAGCATGCGGAGGCGATGTCCCCCGTCGCCTTAATCATGCGGCGCAGCGTCGCCTTTTCATCCACAATCTGCACATAAGCGCGCGCGTTGACCGTAGACGGCATGCACTGGCTCAATTCGATGAGATAGTTCGTGCCGCCGACACCCTCCAGCGTGCCGCGCCGGGTCAGCTCGTCATCCACCGTCACCAAATCAATGGGCATGCCCTGCGTATTGAGCGCATGCATCGCATCGAAAATTTCCCGGTTTGCGGGCTGATAGAAATCATCCGCCGTAAGCAGCTCAAAGGCCAGCGACAGCGCCTCTCTGTCCTGCATCATGCAGCCCAGCACGCTTTTTTCCGCATCGGCATTGTTGGGCGGTACACGCATAACTGCCTCGTCCACAATGTTCTCCCCTTTTAACAAAAGATAGGGCTTTCCCCCGTTTCAGGAGGAAAACCCAGTGCGTTGTATGGATCAGCCAACCTCAACCTTGGCGGTCATTTCCGCCGTAATGCCCGCATAGAGCCACACGCTGACCGTAAAATCGCCTGCGTTGCGGATGTTGGCCACATCAATGCGGCGCTTTTCCACCTTCACGCCATACTGCTTAAACAGCTCGTCGGCAATCTCCTGCGCGGTGACGGAGCCGTAAAGCCTGCCGCCCTCCGCGCCGCGCGCCACGATCTTGATGGCCTTGCCGGAAAGCGCCTTGCGGGTTTCCTCCGCCTTGGCGCGCTCAACGTCCTCGCGGTGCTTCTGCGCGGCCTTCGCGTTCTCGATGGCGTTCAGATTCGTCGCGCTCGCCTCGCGCGCCAGCCCCTTGGGGAAGAGGAAGTTGCGGGCAAATCCGTCGGAAGCCTCGATGATCTGATCCTTCTTGCCGGTTCCCTTGATATCCTTGAGCAAAATCACTTTCATAGCTTTATCCTCCCGAAATCTTATTTATCATCGTGTGTGCGCGGATCAAACGGATTCGGCGTTTCCTCCTCCATTTTTTCGCGGCGATGGACGACGTCGAACGTCTGATCCGCAATGCCGATCAAAATCGCGGCGGGTCGAATCGCGAAATAGCCCAGCGCAAAGACAATCCCCTGCGCCACGCGCCCCTTGCCCTTTTCATTCAGATAATAACACACGGCGGCTATGCCCTGCAAGGCGAAAATCTGTTCAAATACGCCGGTAAAGACGTAGAACATGCTGCTCGTAAAGCTCGGCACAATCAGCGTCAGCACATACAGTGCCGCCAGCGTCGCGCCCAGCACGCGCCCCCAGCCTTTCGGCACGGTCCATGTGCGCAGCGGCGGATAATCCACCTTATCCCCACGAGAGAGCACGCCCTTGCGCAGCGCGGCCTGACCCAGCACGCCCGCCGCCACGGAGCCCGTCGCCATCTGCATCGGGATTTCCAGCCGCATCAGGGTATCCATAATCAGCACGAGCTGCTCGATTAACTGTCCGCGCGCCGCCGCATCCAGCGTCGCGATATCCACCGCGCCGCCGCTCGTTGACGTGATTGCGCCAAGCTGCAGCATCATCGTCAGCACCATGTCGCTGAACGTCTGCGAAACCGAGAACGCCTGACGCATCATATTGGACAGCGCCGTAACCACGTCCGCCCTCGCCAGCGCGCTGACAAGCAACATCGCCAGACCGATGGACGCAAACATGGTCACACCGGAACCCGCCGCGCTCTGCCAGAAGCTCTGTTCGTGCTCAACCATGTAGCTCGAAACAACCAGAATCGGCACGAGCAGCACTGCGGAAAGCGCCGCGCCCCAGAAGCCGAAAAACACCGTGCTGAGCGTCACGAGAATCGCCGTGCACGTCACCGCACTGACCGGGCCGACATATCCCACAAGCAGCAGCAGCGCGATCGGCACCAGCGTCATGCCCTGCGGTATAAACACGGAAACCGCCAGCAGCGGCGAAAGGAGCATGCACAGCGCAATGCTCAACGCCGTCCATCCCCATCGGTTTGAGCGGCGAAGCAAGGATATATTCTTGTTTTCCAATGTGAACCCCTTCTTTTTTAACATCGCGGGCGAACATGATCCGCAAAAGATGTCGTCATTTCAGTTTATTATACCGCATTCGGCGAATTTTGTATAGCGAAAAAATCGGCAGGTCGATCATCCCTGCCGAAAAGCCGCCTTCCCGCGGCATCCATGCTCCAGGCAAGCAGCGCCATCATTCCCTGCAAAAACGCAATATATGCGCCATAACTCAGGCGATAGATTCCCTCCAGCGGCGTTCTGACCGGCGGCGCGGCCAGAAACAGAAAATCCGTTCCGAGCGCGCGGTTGGCAAAAAACGCCGCAACAGCCAGCGCCTGCAAGGCCAGCAGCACCTGCGGCGCACG
>ERZ779890.5092-NODE-5092-length-10525-cov-27.123973_pt1 | contig 10525 bp, 10 predicted proteins | sample MGYA00511553_ERZ779890 | MGnify/ENA primary metagenome ERZ779890 (study PRJEB29588, sample SAMEA2152064) | human gut metagenome | biome: human gut; feature: human-associated habitat; material: faeces | place: Denmark | collected 2008/2010 ...
CTCTCCAGAAGGTTCTCAAGGGCCGCGGACTCTCTACCGCTGTCGGTGACGAGGGTGGTTTCGCTCCAAAGCTGGGCGGCATCAACGACGCTCTCGACTGCATTATGGAGGCTATCGAGAAGGCTGGTTACAAGCCAGGCGCTGATGTTACCATCGCTATGGACTGCGCCGCATCAGAGTTCTGCTTCAAAGAGGGCGGCAAGTTCTTCTATGACTACAAGCAGCTCAAGACCGGTATGGCCAAGGATCCAGAGGGAAAGAAACTCTCTACCGAGGAGCAGATCGCTTACCTTGAGGAGCTCATCACCAAGTATCCTATCGACTCCATCGAGGACGGCCTCAGCGAGGAAGACTGGGAAGGCTGGGTTAAGCTTACCGCCGCTATCGGTGGCAAGTGCCAGCTTGTAGGTGACGACCTTTTCGTTACCAACACCAAGTACCTTGAGAAGGGTATCAAGATGGGCGCTGGTAACTCCATCCTCATCAAGGTTAACCAGATCGGTTCCCTGACCGAGACCCTCGACGCCATCGAGATGGCTCACCGTCACGGCTACACCACCGTTACCTCTCACCGTTCAGGCGAGACCGAGGACACCACGATCGCTGACATCGCTGTCGCTACCAACAGCGGTCAGATCAAGACCGGTTCCCTCAGCCGCACCGACCGTATCGCCAAGTACAACCGTCTGATGAAGATCGAGATGGAGCTCGGCGAGACAGCCCAGTATGGCTACAAGAAACTTAAGTAATTTCGATAGCAATTATCGAATATATCAAAAAGTCTTAAAAAAGGCGGGTTCGATGTTAAAATCGGCCCGCTTTTTTGTCGTTTGGGGGAATTTGTGTAAATTTGGCTTGGATTTTTCAGCAGTGAGATTTCGTCGCGTGAGCGACACGTTAACAACCATATTCAAAATGGCAGAAAAAGAAAACATAGGGTACATTGCCCAGGTCATCGGACCTGTGGTGGATGTCCATTTCGATGTGACTGATGAGGAGGCTCAGCTTCCGCGTATTCACGACGCTCTTGATGTCGAAAGAGGCGAGGGAAAAAGGCCTTTGGTCATTGAGGTTCAGCAACATATCGGTGAAGACACCGTAAGGTGTGTCGCTATGGACTCGACAGACGGTTTGAGACGCGGAATGAAGGCTGTGAACACTCACGCTCCGATCTCGATGCCTACCGGGGCGCAGATCAGAGGCCGTGTCATGAACGTTGTCGGGGATTCCATTGACGGACTCGGCGATCTCAACGAAGACAATTCCTTGCCTATACACCGTGAGCCTCCTAAGTTCGAGGATCTCAAGACCTCGCAGGAAGTGCTTTACACCGGCATCAAGGTCATTGACCTTCTGGAGCCGTATCTGAAAGGTGGTAAGATCGGCCTTTTCGGTGGAGCCGGAGTCGGTAAGACAGTGCTCATCAAGGAGTTGATCAATAATATAGCCAAGAAACATAACGGATTCTCAATCTTCGCCGGAGTAGGGGAGCGTACCAGGGAAGGTAATGACCTGCTTCGTGAGATGATCGAGTCCGGTGTCATCAAGTATGGTGACGAGTTCGTGAAGTCGATGGAGGAAGGCCATTGGGATCTCTCCAAGGTCGATCGCAAAGAACTTGAGAAATCCCAGGTGGCGATGGTGTTCGGCCAGATGAACGAACCGCCGGGAGCGCGTTCCTCAGTGGCCCTGTCCGGACTGACCCTCGCCGAGTCTTTCAGAGACAGTGACAAGGGTGACGGCCCGAGGGACATCCTCTTCTTCATCGACAACATATTCAGGTTCACCCAGGCCGGTTCCGAGGTGTCCGCCCTTTTGGGACGAATGCCTTCCGCCGTGGGTTACCAGCCGACACTTGCCACGGAGATGGGCCAGATGCAGGAGCGCATCACTTCGACGAAGAACGGCTCTATCACCTCAGTCCAGGCTGTTTACGTGCCGGCGGACGACTTGACCGACCCTGCTCCTGCGACCACCTTCTCCCACCTCGATGCAACGACGGTGCTCAGCAGAAAAATCACTGAGTTAGGAATATACCCGGCCGTGGATCCGCTTGAGTCCACTTCCCGAATCCTTGACCCTAACATCGTGGGACAGGATCACTACGACACCGCCCAGAGGGTGAAGCAGATCCTCCAGAGGAACAAGGAGCTTCAGGACATCATCGCGATCCTTGGCATGGACGAGCTTTCGGACGAGGACAAGCTGACCGTGAACCGTGCCCGTCGTGTGCAGAGGTTCTTGTCACAGCCGTTCGCTGTGGCTGAGCAGTTTACTGGCGTGCCGGGCGTGATGGTGGACATCCAGGACACAATCGATGGCTTCCGCAGGATCCTCGACGGAGAGGTTGACTACCTGCCGGAACAGGCGTTCCTCAATGTCGGCACCTTGGACGACGCGATCAAGAAGGGCGAGGCTATTCTCGCTCAGGCGAAGTAGGAATATACCGGAGAAAGTTTTAGGAATATGTCAGAGAAAACCTCAGAGATGATTCTGGATGTCATTTCACCTGAAAGGACATTGGTTCACGCTGCCGTTGAGGCTGTGGAGCTTCCCGGCACGAAGGGCCGTTTCGAGGTCCTGCTGGATCACGCTCCGCTGATCTCTTCGTTAGAGAAGGGCGTGATCGCTTATCGTAACGGTGAGGGCACGGACAAGGTGGCGATTTCCTCTGGCTTTGTGGAAGTTAATGATAATCACGTTGTAGCTTGCGTGGAACTGTGATGAGAAAGTGGATCTACATATTCATTGGTCTTTTGCTTCCGTTGTCTTTGGCCGCGGAGGAGAAGGGTGGTGGCTTTGATATGGATGAATATCTTTACGGCCACGTCCGCGACTCCTACGAGTGGCACATCACCACGGTGAAAGGCCATCCGGTCAGCATCCCTCTGCCTGTGATAGTAGCCAGCAAGACCGGCAACGGCTTCCATATATTCAGTTCCAAGCATTTGGAGCACGGGGAATATGAAGGATTCTACATCGCCCCGGCTGGAAGCAAGTACGAGAACAAGATTGTGGAACGTGCCGCTGACGGCTCAGAGATAAGGCCGTGGGACTTTTCCATCACCAAGAATGTGTTCGGCCTGATGATCAACTGCGCTCTGCTGCTGTTCATAGTGCTCGGAACCGCCAAATGGTACCGGAAACACGACGCCCGTGAGGAGGCCCCGAAAGGCGGAGTCGGCCTGATGGAGATGCTCGTCACGATGATCGAGGATGATGTCATAAAAAGCTGCGTTGGTGAGGACTACAAGAGATACTCGCCTTACCTGCTGACAGCGTTCTTCTTCATATTCATAAACAACCTGATGGGTATCGTGCCGTTCTTCCCTGGTGGAGCGAACATCACCGGCAACATCGCCGTGACCCTCGTGCTGGCGCTGTTCACGTTCCTCATTGTCAACATATTCGGTAACAAGCATTATTGGAAGGACATTCTTTGGCCGGACGTGCCGACCTGGCTGAAAGTGCCGCTGCCGCTGATGCCGGCGATTGAGATCATCGGTATGTTCACCAAACCTTTCAGTTTGATGGTCAGGCTTTTCGCCAACATCCTCGCGGGACACTTCATGATCTTGGGTGTCGTGGCCGTCATATTCCTGACAGCCGAGTTGGGCGCTGCCCTGAACGGCAGCCTTACGGTTGTGGCTGTACTGCTGGGTGTGTTTATGGATTGTCTGGAATTGCTTGTGGCGTTCATTCAGGCCTACGTCTTCACGATGCTGTCGGCCGTCTTCATAGGACTGTCGCGGCAGAGACCGGAGGCTTCGGAATAATTTTGGAATATTCAGAATAATTAATTTAAAATCATAGGATTATGTTACTTTCTACAATGTTGCTTCAGGCCCTCTCTCTTGGTAGAGTAGGTGCGGCTCTTGGTGCTGGTCTGGCTGCTTTCGCCGCCGCTTTCGGTATCGGTAAGATCGGTACGGCTTCCCTTGAGGCCGGAGCCCGTCAGCCGGAAAAGGCTGACCACTACAGGATGACGGCTATCATCGTCAGCGCCCTCATCGAAGGTGCCTGTCTGTTCGCCATCGTTGTTTGTCTTATCGCGAAATAGCAAATGTCACTCATCACTCCTGATTTCGGATTGCTTGTGTGGATGACGCTGATCTTCGGCATCGTCTTCTTCGTGCTGGCGAAGTGGGGCTTCCCTATGATCACCGGCTCGGTCGAGAAGAGGGCGCAGAGGATAGGTGAATCCATCAAGGCTGCCAAGGAGGCGGAGGAGAAGCTTCGCAATCTGGCTGAGGAACAGTCCCGGATGATCGAGGAGACCAGGCAGGAGCAGAGCCGGATTCTGAAGGAGGCCGCGGCTTCGAGGGACAACATCGTCGAGCAGGCGAAGGTTCAGGCGAGGGAGGAGGCTTCCCGCATTCTGGATCAGGCTCGCACGCAGATCGCCGCCGAGAAGGAGAGCGCTTTGCGGGATGTCCGCAAGGAGGTCGCGCTGCTTTCTGTCAGCGTCGCCGAGAAGGTGCTGAAGGCGAGCCTTTCGGATGGTGCTGAGCAGTCGGCTCTGGTTGATAGGCTTGTGGATGAGGTTTCCTCGTCTAAGGACTTGAAGAATTGATGCTATGAACACAGGTATTATCGCGACACGTTACGCCACCGCACTTCTGAAGCTGGTCGAAGAGACCGGCTCCGGTGAGTTGGTTGCGGCCCAGGTGCAGGTCATTGAGAAGGCTCTTGACGAAGTGCCTGATTTCCGGCGTGCCGTGGATGATCCTGCGGTTGCGGCGGTTCAGAAAATCTCGCTTTTTGAGGCTTCATTGAAAGATTCGATGGCTCAGGAACTGCATAAATTCCTCGAACTCTTGATCCGTAACGGCCGCATCGGTGATGTAAGGCTGGTTCTGACCACCTTCGTCACTGAATATTACCGCTCACGGCACATCAAGCGCGCGCGGCTTGTGGTCGCTGATCCGGCACTGCTGGACCCTGAGCCAACTCCTTCGGACCCTGTGCCTGTCGAAGGGTCGCTTCGACAAGCTCAGCGACCGGCATTGGAGTCCCGTCTCCGTGATTTGGTCGAGAAACAGACCGGCTGCAGGCTGATCCTGAAAACCGAAGTCAACCCGTCCCTCATAGGCGGCTTCGTATTCGAGGTCGAGGACACCGTCCTGGACGCTAGCGTCTCCCGCCAGCTCGATTTCATCCGGCGTCAATTCATAGAAAAGAACAGAAGAATAGTTTAGTATGGACAACATAAAACCAAGTGAAATCTCCCAGGTGCTTCTGGAACAGCTGAAAGACATCGACACCTCCCTCCAGTTCGAGGAAATCGGCAAAGTCCTTCAGGTCAGCGATGGTGTGGCCAGAATGTACGGCCTGACCAACGCCGAGGCCGGAGAACTGCTCGAATTCGAGAGCGGAGTCATGGGTGTCGTGATGAACCTTGAGCAGGACAATGTCGGTGCCGTGCTTCTCGGCCCTACCGATGAGGTCAAGGAAGGAATGACCGTCCGCAGAACCGGACGGATCGCCTCCATCAAGGTCGGCGAGCAGATGCTCGGAAGAGTGGTCGATCCGCTTGGCGTTCCGCTTGACGGACTCGGCAAGGTCGAAGGAGACCTGACGGAGATGCCGCTGGAGCGCAAGGCTCCCGGTGTAATATTCCGTCAGCCCGTCACCGAGCCTCTCCAGACCGGAATCATGGCGATCGACTCGATGATCCCGATCGGCCGTGGCCAGAGGGAACTCATCATCGGCGACCGTCAGACCGGCAAGACCGCCATCGCCATCGACACGATCATCAACCAGCGCGCCAACTATGAGGCCGGGAATCCTGTCTATTGCATCTATGTGGCTATCGGACAGAAGGGTTCCACCGTGGCCAACATCGTGGAGACGCTCCGCTCGAAGGGTGCGATGGACTACACGGTTGTCATCGCCGCCACCGCCGCCGATCCAGCCGCCCTGCAATATTTCGCACCGTTCGCCGGAGCCGCTGTCGGGGAATATTTCCGTGACACCGGCCGTGCCGCCCTCGTTGTCTATGACGACCTTTCAAAGCAGGCTGTGGCCTACCGTGAGGTTTCGCTGATCCTTCGCCGACCTTCCGGTCGCGAGGCCTATCCGGGCGATGTCTTCTACCTGCACTCAAGGTTTCTTGAGAGGGCTGCCAAGATCATTGATCAGCAGGAGGTCGCTGAGCGGATGAATGACCTTCCGGACTCGTTGAAGGGCAAGGTCAAGGCTGGAGGTTCGCTGACTGCGCTGCCTATCATCGAGACACAGGCCGGTGACGTGTCCGCTTATATTCCTACAAACGTGATCTCCATCACGGACGGTCAGATCTATCTGGAGTCCGGACTTTTCAACCAGGGACAGCGTCCGGCGATCAATGTCGGAATCTCCGTGTCCCGTGTCGGCGGAGCAGCTCAGGTGAAGTCGATGAAGAAAGTGGCTGGTACGTTGAAGATCGACCAGGCGCAGTTCAACGAGCTGGAGTCCTTCTCCAAGTTCTCTTCGGATATGGACAAAGTGACGGCTATGGCGTTGGACAAGGGGCGCAAGAACAACATGCTCTTGATCCAGCCGCAATATTCACCGATGCCGGTAGGGGAGCAGGTGGCGATTCTCTACTGCGGCACTCACGCGCTTATGAGTGATATCGCTATCGATCAGGTTCCAGAGTTCCAGTCCGAGTTCCTGACGAGGATGAGGGCCGCGCATCAGAAAGATGTGCTTGATCCGTTGTCTGCCGGCAAGATTGACGAGACCATCTCCGGAATCATTGAGAATGAAGCCGCTGCGGTTGTGAAATCAATCCTTGCACAGGGATATAAGGCGTAATATTCATAAATTGGATGTCATCTCTTAAGGAAATAAAGGATAGGATCGCTTCGGTCGGCGGCACGCTGAAGATCACTTCGGCGATGAAGATGGTCGCGTCCGCCAAGTTGCACAAGGCGCAGCAGGCGATCGGGAATATGCTTCCGTACGAGAAGCGTCTGCACTCGATGCTCATCGACCTGATGGGTGCTGTGAATATGTCCGCTCCAGCCTCTGAAGAAGGCTCTGCCCGGTTGGTGAGCCTGTCGAACCAACCGGACCATGCTGAATCGGAAGGAGCATATTCATTAATGGCTCAGCGTCAGGTGCATAGGGTGGCGATTGTCGCCTTCGCATCCAACTCTTCGCTGTGCGGCGCGTTCAATTCCAACGCCATCCGTGAGGCCACGGCGGTGATCAATGAATATCGTGCCTCGGGTCTCCGTGATTCCGACATTGTGGTCTATTCGGTTGGCCGCAAGATGGCGGAAGCGATGAGAAAACTGGGATTCCCGAGTCCGGCAGACTTCACGAAGATGTCTGACTCGCCGTCTTATGAGGCGGCATCGGCTTTGGCTCAGGAACTGCTGGACGGCTTTGTCTCAGGTCGGTTCGACAAGGTGGAACTGGTTTATAATCACTATAAATCAACATCTTCCCAGCCGACAACCCGGCAGACTTACCTGCCTTTGTCGTTGGCCGACGCCACCGCAGACCTTCAGGCCGGAAAGATCACCGATTCCGCCTCTGAATCCGACACGAACAGGGGCGCTGAGCCTGTCGGAGCGCCGGTGGTTCGACAGGGCTCACCAACCACAGAAGACCTGATCGTAGAGCCATCCAAGGAGGACTTGATAGCCACCCTCCTCCCGAAGGTAATCCGCCTTCGCATATTCACCACCCTGCTGGACAGCGCCGCCGCCGAGCACGCCGCCCGCACCGTAGCTATGCAGCTTGCCACCGACAACGGCAACGACCTCCTTCAGGAACTCACTCTTGAATATAACAAGGGCCGTCAGCAAAAGATCACCTCCGAGATCCTCGACCTCGTCGGTGGTTCGATGCAGTAATCCACCGGTCTTTCTATAATCAAATCTTTTTTTGTGTCTTCTTTGCGAAATTTCGTATCTTGAACCAGAAAATGACCAATGATTATGGGACACAATCTTAAATTCTTGATTATTACAATAATAGCGATATCTTTGACTGACGCGCTTGCCGCACGGACATATTCAAGAAGAGTAGTGCTTGGTGACGAGAGGTTCGAGGAGTACCAGCCGCTGCTGCAAGGGAAGCGGGTTGCGGTGTTCAGCAATCAGACGGGTATAGTCGGAGACAAGGTGACCGGCTCCAAGTTGGCAGACGCTCTTGCTGAATATGGCGGGTGCTTTCCTCGAAAGAGAGTTGATGAGATTTCCTTGATCCCGTTCACCGAACCTTCCGTCCCTGGCGGAAAGATTGAGTACGGTCAGCACATTGTTGATGCCTTGATCGAAAAAGGAGTAGATGTCAAGGCAATCTTCTCTCCGGAGCACGGCTTCCGTGGCAACGCCGATGCCGGAGAGCACGTCAGCAGCAGTGTGGACGAGAAAACCGGAGTGGAGATCCTGTCGCTATACGAGAAAGGCTCACGGATTCCGAGCAAGGAGAAAACCGATAAGTTTGATGTCCTTGTGATTGATATTCAGGATGTAGGCCTTAGGTACTATACCTATTATATCACAATGCATCATCTGATGGAGGCCTGCGCCAGAGACGGGAAACAGGTCGTCATTCTTGACCGCCCGAACCCGAACGGCTTCTATGTTGACGGTCCTGTCCTGGATATGAAATTCAAGTCCGGTGTCGGTTGGCTGCCGATCACGACTGTTCACGGAATGACGCTCGGTGAGTTGGCGCTGATGATCAACGGCGAGAAATGGCTGGAGAACGGTACCTGCGACCTGACTGTGATTCCGTGCCTGAATTACACCCATAACACCCGCTACAGCCTTATCCTGCCGCCTTCCCCGAACATTAAGGACATGAGGGCCGTGTACCTATATTCATCAACCTGCTACTTCGAGGGTACGGTGGTCAGCCTCGGCCGCGGCACGCAGTTCCCGTTTGAGACCTACGGGCATCCGGCGATGACGGGATATCCCTTCTCCTTTGTGCCTCGAAGCATCCCCGGCGCGAAAAGCCCGCAGTTCCTGGATGAGGAGTGCCACGGCGTTGACCTTCGCCGCAAGCCGCTCCGCGACATTTGGGCGGAAAAGATCAATCTTGAATATGTCATCGATGCTTACCGCAATCTGAATATGGGCGATAAGTTCTTCGGTAAGAACAACTTCTTTGAACTTCTCGCCGGTGTGGACTGGTTCCGCTCGATGATAGGGAACGGTTCCTCCGCCGCCGAGATCTCCGCCCGTTGGGCCTCCGATGTCGAAAACTTCAAGTCCCGCCGCGCGCCTTACCTCCTTTATCCCGAGATATAAAGCAAAAACCGAAGCGAGGTTCTCACCCGGCTTCGGCTAATCTTATTCAATACTTATGAAATAACTATTGAGTCAGTTTTTGGTTTATGAGTAAAAATATTTATGTCGTCAGGGGATTATGCCATTTCCGTGCCAAAGTTGATTCCGGTTCGAAATATTTTTTCCTATATTGTCTATGTCTTTGAATGTCATTTGTTTTCAGTACTTGCACGGAAAATTATAACTGTGATTATAATAACCGAAGTTATAATTTTGTCGATAAAGCTTTGAAAATGTTTATGAGTGGCTGTTTTCTAAGTACTTACTCAATTGTTGAGGAGGCACTTTTGCATTGTGCCCGAGTTCTTGCCTTGTTTTGCCTTGTGTGGACGAGAATTTGGCAATATGCCAGGGAGTGGTTAACTTTGCGGTGTTATGGTGCGGACAGCGGACATAGATTCTTTGTTCAGGCTTTACTACAGGCCTTTGTGTGTCTATGCGTTGCACTATCTCAAGGACAAGGATCTGATCGAGGATCTGGTGCAGGAGACTTTCACGGCATATTGGATGAAGGAGACGGCGGATGGTGAAATTGACAGTCCGAGATCTTATCTTTACACGGCCGTGAGGAACCGGTGCATTGATGCTATCAGGAGGCGGCGGAGGCAGGATGTGGAACTGGAGAGCGTAGGAGAAGATATCCTTCCGGTTGAGGATGACGTGGCGATTTCCGATGATGAGGCCGTGGACAATTCCGTTAAAGAGGCGCGGATCTGGTCGGCCATTGACCGCCTTCCGGCCAAAAGGAGGAGAATATTCCTGATGAGCCGCCGCGACGGGATGAAGTATAGCGAGATCGCTCAGTCGCTCGGCCTTTCCGAGAACACCGTACGTAACCAGATCAGCAAGGCACTTGAGGCTATCCGCCAAGGTGTCAAGAAGGTCATCTTGTTCTTGATGTCACTTTAGAATATTCAGACATCGCCTTAAGCCTTGAGAAGGAGCGGCTGACAAGGAGTTTTTGCCGTACGTTTTCTGCCCCATAAACCATAGGCCCCCGCTCTTCCAGGTGTGAAAAACCTTGCGCACCTAAAATGTCATCTGCCTGATGGCTAGTGAGTTGCACTTCCAGGTGCGAGCATATTCGCGCACCTGTGAGTCGTCGGCTTAGTTACAGAGCGTTCTGTTGGTGTTCAGGACTTCCAGGTGTGAAAAACCTTGCGCACCTAAAATGTCATCTGCCTGATGGCTAGTGAGTTGCACTTCCAGGTGCGAGCATATTCGCGCACCTG
>ERZ779890.5093-NODE-5093-length-10525-cov-2.772111_pt1 | contig 10525 bp, 9 predicted proteins | sample MGYA00511553_ERZ779890 | MGnify/ENA primary metagenome ERZ779890 (study PRJEB29588, sample SAMEA2152064) | human gut metagenome | biome: human gut; feature: human-associated habitat; material: faeces | place: Denmark | collected 2008/2010 ...
CCTGAACTTTTTTGCTTGCTGTAGAAAATCCTATACACGCTGAGACTACTTCCGGCAAAGGAACCAGGCTTTCATACGGGCGGCCGCTTTCCGGCATGGAAGCTACTCCCTCATCGCGGTCAGATAACTGCATGATCCTGTGATCCACACCCATGGTCAGTTTTTTTCCACATACCGGGCAAATACCATTGTATTTCTCTGCTTCTTTCGGGCTTAAACATATACCGCACTTCCGATGTCCGTCAAAATGATATTTTCCTTCTTCCGGAAAAAATTCGATCGTACCCTCAAGTCCCTCACCTTTCTGCACTGCATTCCAAAGTCCCTGATAGGAAAGTTCTATATCCAGAAGATCTGCCTCCCGGCCAAGCTTAGACGGTGAATGAGCATCAGAATGGGACACCAGCTGATATCCGTCAAGAGCAGAAATCTGCCAGTTCATCACAGGATCAGAGGACAAACCTGTTTCCAGCGCATGTATATACGGTGTCAGTTCCTCGAAACACTCTTCTATGCTATCAAACCCTGATTTCGCCCCAAACAGGGAAAAATGCGGTGTCCAGATATGAGCCGGAATGTACATTCCCTCTTCACTGACTTCCAGCATCATTTCCAGAAGGTCATGGCAGGGTAAACCCAGTATGGGCCTTCCGTCAGAATGGATATTTCCGATTTTTTCCAGCCTTGCGGCAAAAGCATCTGCCTCACTGAACCCCGGAAGCAGGATCAGGCTGTGCACCTTCCTGGTTTTTCCGCCTTTTTTATAGATAGAACTGATCTCTCCTGACAGCACAAATCTTGGCGCAGTTCCAGGATAACGTACCGCCTCCGGCAAAACAAACTCATCCTTCAGTCGGAACAGCCCCTGCTCGGCCGGAACCAGCTTATCCTTCAATTCCTGCCGCCATACAGGATGTGTCATATCTCCCGTCCCCAGAATCGTGATTCCTTTTTTCCGCGCCCAGAGATCCAGCATCTCCGGCGTCCCATCCTTGCTGGTTGCCATGGAATATCTGGAATGTATGTGTAAATCTGCGATCTGCTTCAAAATTTTTCCTCCTAGTTCGACTGTTTATATGTTTGTATTATAATTTTCTCTGTTCAACGTGTACATCCCTTTTTCTGTTTATTTTCAAACAAATACAAAAAGCCACAGCAATCCCCCATTCAAAGATTGCCGTGGCCCTTCTAATTTTAGTTTTAGATTCTTATTTACTCATTCCTTTACCGCTTATGTTTCATCAGCTCACGCAGCGCAGCCAGAAATACATCCAGCTCCTCATCTGTGCATTTGTTCATCATAAGGTTCATTTCATTTACACGTTTCGCATGTTCGGTGGACTGTGTCTCCATGAGCATGGCATCCATGGAAAAGTTCAGTACATCTGCTAGCAGAAATAGTACTTCTACAGATGGTTTCCTGTGTTCGCTTTCGATGTGTTTCATATGTGTAGGGCTGATGTTGATCGCTTCTGCAAGCTGTTCCTGGGTCATCTTGTTATCCATTCGTGCTCTGCGGATCGTATCGCCTAATAATCCGTCTTTCATTCGTAATCCATCTCCTTTTTTCAACAGGATACGTGGATAATCGAATGTTGGAAATCATCTCTAAGAGATTTATTTTTCTCTAAAAGAGTGCTTTTTTTTACTTAGATATCTTTGTAATAAGACGGTGAAATTACATCGTACCCCCTGCAGGAACAGCCATTTTCATAGCTGTCGCAGCAGTCACAGTTGGAGCAGTACATGTGGGCATCATTGATATAAAACAGGCCGCCGTACTGCATGGATGTACGCTGATTCTTGGATTTTTTCTTGCTGTTATCGTAGTAGGCTCCATTTGGGATCATCATATTTTCCGGGGAAAATCTGCTGAAATCGAAGAAATGGGATTCAGTTCCGTGATGAGGTACCTTGATGCACCAGTAATGCTCGTGAAGCGGGATCCTTCCATCGTAATCTTCCACGATCATCTTCATATACTGTGGCTGCACATCTCCGGTAAACAGAAGGTTCAGCTCTCCGTCTCTTGTGTTCTGGAATGCAAGACTGATCTTGTGGCGGAACTGGCGTAAAAGATGGCCCTGTTTTTCCGCACATTCCAGCAGTGCCTGAAATTCCGCTGTCGCCTGCAGCTCACGGAATTTCTTTTCCAGTTTTTCTGGTTTCAGACGGTTCCGGAGTTCTGCCTGTGCATACTCCTGTGTGCCATTATTTCCCTGCACACTTCCTGCACTGTCACTATCTGTCTGCTTTCCAGCTGCATCCACAACTTCTTTCTCTGCTCCCAGGTTTACGTCTGCTTCATTTTCATCCTCAGTCATAGACATAAACAGCTGACGTACTTCCTCTGCGATATTCACAAGCTCGGTCATGGCTTTTTCATTGTTTTCAATAAGAGAGTTAAACACATCCTCTGTTTCACTGCTCACAGTTCTCACATCCGGCCAGAGTGCTGTATATTTCCCTTCAAACTCTGATCCTCTTGACAGAAGATCGATCTTCACTTTTCTGGCGCAAAGTGCCTCTGCCAAGGCAAAAAGGCTGACACGTCTTCCCGGCAGGCTGGCTTTTTTCGTGACATCTGCAAGGAGAAGCAGTGTCAATGTATATTTCATTTCCGGATCTGAAAATACATCCGGTAGATAAATTTTTTCAAATTCGTAGGCATCTCTCCTGTATCGCATCATATAAAGAAGCCCGGATACGTGATCCGGATGAAAATGTGTGAGAAGGAGATTTTTTTTGCGGATGGTGGTAAGATCTGAGATGATCACGTCAAAAACTTCCCTTCGCGGTCTTCCCTCGATCTTACTGTTTGCTGCACCGAAATCCACAAGCAGGCTGCTTTTTCTGTCGCGGATGCAGAAACAGTCTCCGAATCCTACATTGTACATTCGTATTCTCATTTACTTTCCCTCTGGTTTTCTATTTATCTGCTGCATTCCCGGCAGCAGTTTTTCTCTCAGGTTATCTCATTAGTTCTTAAAACCAGATCTGCATATCATACCAGGTGGCTCCGCCATGGCAGGAATCTGCAACTCCCAGTTTCTTCATTCCGTGGCTTTCATAAAACGGGATCATATGCTCCTTGCAGGTAAGGATAAGAGCTTTTTTTCCACGTTCTTTCGCAAGATCCTTGAAGTATTCCACAAGTTCTCCGGCAATTCCCTGATGACGGTATTCCGGGATCACGTTCAGTCCGAATACAGTCTGGATCTCTCCTTCTTTCTTATGAAGTGTGATGTCGTGATAAAATTCATCCGGAAGTACCGGTTTATCTGTGGTTCCTCCGTTGATAAATCCCACAATCTTATCATCTTTCACTGCTACTACGAAATTCTCCGGGAATGCTCCCATACGGTTCACAACGTCCTCATGGCTTGCTGCTTCCGCCGGCGGGAAACAGATTGCCTCGATCTCGGCCATCCTGTCTGCTTCCCCGGGATCTGCCAGTCTGATCTGTAAATTCTCTGCCATTTATATTTCCTCCTGAAACTAATATAATCTTGTCAAGCGGATATTCGCAATCCGCATTCGCTACTTGCTCATAACCGAATAACTGCTTCGCAGTTTATCAGGAGGAGCTTGTACTCCTCCTGATACAAGCAAGTCCCCACCCACTGCTTATTGCTTTTCGCAACCCTGCAGGGGACTTTCTTGATTCGGTTAAAATCAATATTTCTTTAATTATATCGGCTGAATGAAAATGCGTCAACGTACAACCTCAGGCTTTTTTTATAATCCATTTTGTCTTAAACTGTAATATGCTGACAATGTTGTCCATCCGGAACCCGGCAGCGAGAGAAGGTGAGGTAAATAGCCAGATATCAAAAAGCCCCCAGTATTCGCGCTACTGAGGGCTTCATTCTTTGGTCTTTGCCAGACTTATTCTTTCTTTTGCCTGTTGGCATTATAGCATGTGCTTTGAAGCAGAGCAATATACTTCTCACTGAAAATTAATTTCAACGTCTCACAACACCGACTCGATCAGTCTCTCCGTATACTCCGTCTTCGGACTCTCAATGATCTCTTCCGGTGTTCCTTCTTCCTCTACATGTCCGTCGTGCATCACGATCACCCGGTCGCAGAACATCTGGACAAGAGCCAGGTCGTGGCAGATAAAAATAAACGCCAGATTCTTTTCTTTTTTCAGCTTCATGAGAAGCTCCATAATCTGTTTCTGTACAGTCACATCAAGAGCACTGGTGGCTTCATCACAGATCAGAATTTTCGGCTCCACAGCCAGGGCTCTTGCAATGGCTGCTCTCTGACATTCCCCACCACTGACCTGATGAGGATACCGGTCTGCATAATCTGCACTCAGTCCATATTTAATAAGAAGATTTTCCACACGTTTCCTGGTTTCTTTCTTACTTATCCCCATATTCCGGAGACTTTCCCCTATTCCATCCCCAAGTGTACATCTTGGATCAAAGGATTCTCCCGGAGTCTGGAATACCATCTGGATTTCTCTGTACGTTTCCCGCAGTTCTTTTCCCTTTACCTGTGTAATATTTTTTCCCAGAAGAAAAATCTCTCCACCGGTCAGTTCCGTCAGATGAGTGATCATCTTTGCAACCGTACTTTTTCCTGATCCGGACTCACCTACGATTCCAAGACATTCTCCCTGTTTCAGAAAAAAACTCACATCTTCCACAGCTGTAAAGGATTTTTTCCCTGATATAAAATTCTTTTTTAAATGACGTACTTCCAGTATATATTCTGCCACTTCTTCTCTCCATTCCTTGTTTCAGCCTGTACAAATGCTCTCCAGCTTGCCTCTGTTCAGACGCGGCACAGAATTCATAAGCTCTTTTGTATAAGGATCCTGCGGATCGTCCAGTATCTGCCTGGTATCTCCGTATTCCATCACTTTGCCGTTCTTCAGCACCAGAACCTTATCTGCCATTTTTCCAACTACTCCGATATTATGCGTGACAATAATCATGGCTGTATGATATTCCCGACGCAGAAGCAGCATTTCCTCAACAACCTGTTTCTGCACGATCACATCAAGGGCACTGGTCGGCTCATCTGCTAGCAGGAGAGATGGATGCTGCAGCATGGAAATACAGATTCCCACACGCTGGTTCATACCACCGGACAGTTCAAAAGGATAACTCTTCAGGACACGCCTGCCATCCTTCAGCCCGATCTTTTCCATCATTTCTATTGCACGTTCTTCGCATTCCCTGCGGCTGATCTTTTCATGTTCCCGCACACTTTCGTAAATCTGATCACCAACTGTACGGATCGGGCAAAGCGCAGCACCGGAATCCTGAAAAACCATGGCGATCTCCGGTCCCAGGAGTGTTCGGAGTTCTTTTTCCGGCATATCCACTACATTCCTTCCCATGTACCAGATATCACCTTCCGTAACCATGCCTTCATTTCCCAGAAGTCCCATAATAGCCTTAATAATAGTACTTTTTCCACTTCCGGATTCACCTACCACCCCAAGGATCTCTCCTTTATTCAGCTCCAGATTTATATCCTGAACAACAGGTTCTCCATTATAACAGATCGTCACATGATCAAGTTTCAGCAATGCTTCCATTTAAAATCTCCCAGCTGTTATTTCACTTCCAGATCTGCCGTGATCTCATAATAATCACATGGGTGTGCAGTCAGCCCTGACACATTTGATTTTGATACCAGTCCCATATTCAGATGAGAAACAAAGAAATACGCATCATCATCAAGAATTGTCTGCTGTGCTTCGATGGCAAGCTTTCCTCTCTCATCTGTGTCAAAGGTCTCATGCATTTTTGCTATGATATCATCCAGACTTGAGTTACTGTATTTGCCATAATTTTTTGCTGCCCCGGATACAACTGTGCTTGTGAAAAAGTACTCCGGATCACCGGTCGGTGCAGTTGTAAGAGAACTTACATATACGTCAAAATCTCCATTCTTCGCATAGGTTGCATGATCTGCCGTATTATTTACATTAACCTCAATTCCAATATCCTTTAAAGTAGACTGTGCATATTCAGCAAGCTTCGGCTGTTCCAGACGTGTCGGATAAGTCAGCCATGTAATAGAAAGTTTTTTTCCATCCTTATCTGCATATCCATCACCATCTGTATCCTTCCATCCGGATTCCTCAAGAAGTTTTTTTGCTCCTTCCGGATCATAGGACGGTGCTTTCACTGCATCATTTCCGTAAGAAAAGCTGCCCGGAAAAGCTCCCACTGCCGGAACGCCACGATTCTCCATGATCACGCTGCAGAAGCCGTCCTTATCAATTCCCATCTCAATAGCTTCCCTTACATTCTTATCCTGCATCAGTTCAGATTCCATATTAAACTGGCCGAAAAAGCAGCGGCTTGTTGCCACAGAACTGATCTGATAATCAGGATTTCCGTCAAATAAGGCATAATTGTCATACTGAAGTCCGTAAGTTCCCTGGATATCTCCTGTCTGCAGAGCTGCTGTCAGTGCACTTCCGTCAGAAAAAGATTTCACGATCACATTATCAGTCTTTACCTCTCCGCCCCAGTAGTTTTCATTCTTCACCAGCTTAATTTCTGTAGGGGAAACCTCTGTTGCAATAAAAGGTCCTGTACCTGCAACATTGGCAGAACCGCCTTCTCCCTGCACACCATAATCCATATCTATGATAGCCCCATATGGATCTCCAAGATAATTGATGATCGCAGGACATGCTTCTGTTGTATGGATCGTCACCGTCATTCCATCTGCCTCGATCTTGTCAATCTTCATATCTGACGGCGCCCGGTCGTGATTCGCGATCAGATCATCCAGACATTCTTTAACTGCTTCTCCGTCCATATCTCTGCCGCTGGAAAATTTCACGCCATCACGAAGAGTAATTTTCACAGTATTATCATCTGTAAATTCATAATCTGTAGCAAGCCACGGCTCGATCTCCATGTTGTCATTATATTTAAACAAGGTCTCACCTACACCATAACGCAGGCAGCTCCAGCCGGAATAATTATCATGTGGGTTCAGACCTGCATCTCCCATCTCCTCACTGTATCCGGTTGTTCCGTAAACAAAAGTTGTCCCTTCTGTTTTATCCTTATTTTTACTTTTCGCATTTACAGACACTCCTGTCATACCCATAACCAGCATTGCCGCAAGTGTCGCTGCCATTATTTTTTTCTTCATATTTTTTCTCTCTCGCTTTCTTTTGCTCTGATGTCATTTTCCTCTGTTCCGTTCTTTTGGATCCATATAATCCCGGACTGTATCGCCCAGCAGATTAAATATCATAACTGTAATAAAAATCGCGGCTCCCGGAGCCAGCACCATCCACGGTGCGATCTGCAGCATACTTCTTCCGTCATTGATCATACTTCCCCACTCAGCCATTGGCGGCTTCACTCCAAGTCCCAGGAAGGAAAGTCCTGCAAGCTCCATCATCATGATTCCGATATCAAGAACTGCTGTCACAAGAATCGGTCCTGCAATATTAGGTAAAATATGTTTTATCAGAAGTTTTCCTGTACTGCTGCCGGAAAGCTTCGCTGCCATCAGATACGGAGAAGCTTTCTGTGTCAGGGTAAGTCCTCTGGCAAGCCTTGCAAATTTCGGCCAGCTGATCACAGCCAGGGCGATGATCGCATTCTGGATTCCCCCTCCCAGCACAGCAGCTACTGCCAGTGCAAAAACAAGTCCCGGAAATGCAAGAAAAAGGTCGGAAATACGCATAAGAACTGCCTCTGTTTTTCCGCCTCTCCAGCCGCATAAAATTCCGATCACAGTTCCCACAACCGTGATCACAGCTACTAGGATCAGTGTTCCGTAAATACTCACAGTGCTTCCTGTAATCACTCTTAACATATCTCTGCCATAACGGTCTGTCCCCAGAAGATGCTCCGGGCATGGTGCCTTCTGTGCCAGTGTCAGATCCTGCGCATAGGGATCATAAGGGCAAAGATATTTTGCAAACGCTGCGATCAGCAAAAGTACTGCAGTCAGTATCAGAAAAAATATCAGTTTGGCCCTGGTATGATTTTTCCTGATCTTCTGTTTCCGGACAGTTATCTTTTTTTCTCCACTCATGCTCTGTCACCTCCAAGCCTTACTCTCGGATCAAGATAGTGGTAAACGATATCTGTCACAAGGTTTACCAGTACATAGATAACCGCCATCCATGCCACATAAGCCTGTATAATGGGATAATCCCGCATATTGATGGCATCTACAGCCAGCTTTCCAACTCCGTCCCACATAAAAATATTCTCTACAATGGCTGTTCCTCCAAGAAGATTTCCGATGGATAAGGCCAGAAGAGTGATGATCGTCAGCATTGATGCCTTCATAACACTTTTCCATATGATCACGCTTCCTCTGATTCCCCGAGCCTTCGCCCCCATCACATACGGCTTGTTCAGTTCTTCCAAAACTGTGGCACGTACCTGCCTTGTATACTTGGCAGCCATAGAAACAGCCAGCGTCAGTGTAGGCAGAATGATGCTCTGTCCAAGATCAGAATTCGTCACTACCGGCAAAATTCCCAGTTTAACAGATAAAAAATACATCAGAACCATTGCCGCAAAAAAATTCGGCATGGAATTTCCCACAAAACTTAAGAACCGGATCACATAATCGATCCATTTATTATGTTTCACCGCAGATAAAATTCCAAGGGGAACCGCAAGAAGAACAGTTAGAATGATGGATGACAACGTCAGCATGATCGTTGCCGGAAGCTTTGAAATGAAAGTTTCGTAAACATCTCTGTGGGAAACATAACTCTCTCCCATATCACCTGTGACCATCCCTGCAAACCAGTTTGCATATTGAACAGGAAACGGCTTATCAAGACCATATTCCGCCTTTGTCTTATCGATAATTTCCTGCGATACTGCAGAGCCTGCATTTTCATACATATACGTCACTGCATCTCCACCGGCCAGCCTCATCATGGCAAAAGACAGAAATGTGATCCCGATCAGGACCGGGATCAGCTGCAGAAGTCTTTTAAAAATATATCTTCTCATTTTCTTCCTTTCCGCACTTTAAATGTTCAGATAATAAAAGTTTAACAATCCTCCTGCTCTGTCACAACCCCGTGGGGGGATTTCGCCTATTCCATTCTGTCATGTATATGTATTCCTTTTTACGAATAACATTCTGCTCCATTGTATACTTCTCCCCGTACTCTGTGTCCCGGTGATATTTCCAGCCAGTTTTCTTCCTGACTCTGTATCTCATTGTATTCGATCAGTGCATGTCCACGCTCTGACACCGGATCCGGAACATGTATTGCCGAAAGCAAAGATCTTGTATATGGATGACACGGATTTCCAAAAAGCTCCTCCGTTGGTGCCATCTCAACCAGTTTCCCGTTTTTCATTACACCAACCGTATCACTCAAAAACCGCACCATCGACAGATCATGGGCAATAAACAGAAATGAAAACATCTTTTCTTTCTGAAGCTTTTTAAACAGCATAACGATCTGCGCCTGAATGGAAATATCCAGAGAGGCAATTGGTTCGTCTGCAATAATAAGGCGTGGCTCCATAAGAAGGCTTCTTCCGATCGCCACTCTCTGTCTCTGGCCTCCAGAAAGCTCTCCGGGTCTTTTGGAAAGGATGCTTTCATCCAGTCCGGTTTCTTTCAGAATTTCCTGAAGCTTATTTTCCAGAAGCTCCCGATCCCTGATCCTTCGGCTGATCTTTATCGGTTCCAGCATGATCTGCCGGATCTCCTGTACCTCCGGGAGGTCAGCGGCCTCCTCCAGGGCGTTATAGAGCAGCTTGCACACTGCCGACAGGTCATCGGCGTTGATCGCCTTCTTGATCAGCGGCGTACCGGGAATCCCGTACGGCTTGCCAGAGGCATCATAGCGGGCAAAACGCTCCGCTGTGGGCACTCCTTTCGCCGGCTTGGCAATCAGAATACGGCAGTCGTCCAGGGGCTGCAGTGCCTCGAGGATCTCGCCGTAACCCCGCACCATGGCAGTACCGCCCTGGATGCAGAACGGAATATCCGAGCCGACCCGGGCACCCAGTTCGATCAGGCGTTCCATCCTGAGCGGAGAGCCCAGCAGCGCATTGAGTCCCACCAGGACTCCGGCGCCATCGGCACTGCCGCCGCCCAGACCCGACTGCATGGGAATACGCTTGGAAAGCTCAATATGCAGACCATCGCAGGGTATACCTGTCTTTTTGAAGAACAGCTTTGCCGCCCGGAGACAAAGATTTGTGTCGTCCAAGGGCAGGCCCGGGCAATCGCAGGTCATGGAGATCCCGCCGCTTGTGCCGCCCTCCAGGGTCACCTCATCATACAGGGCTGCGCAGGACATCACCGACTGCACCTCATGGTATCCGTCGCTGCGCTTTTCGCCTACCTCCAGCGTAAGATTCAGCTTGGCAGGAGCCAATTCCGTCAGTTTCATTTTTCATCCTCTTTTCCGTTTAACAATGTATCACCGAATTTTTCACGCATAGCCCGCTGCACCGCAGGCTCCACCAGTTTTGCGGACAAAAGCTCCAGCGCTATGGCCGCACCTGTCATAATCTCCTGGGGCAAAATACCCAGC
>ERZ779890.5095-NODE-5095-length-10522-cov-2.748448_pt1 | contig 10522 bp, 17 predicted proteins | sample MGYA00511553_ERZ779890 | MGnify/ENA primary metagenome ERZ779890 (study PRJEB29588, sample SAMEA2152064) | human gut metagenome | biome: human gut; feature: human-associated habitat; material: faeces | place: Denmark | collected 2008/2010 ...
AGTCTTCGCCGTCGCCGCCTTTGCCGTAGGAGATTTCGTTGTCGCAGTCGCCAACCCCGAGAAAACACACCGCCGCCGTCTTATAGGCCTTGTCTGTTTGTTCAAATTGGAAGGCGGGCTCTGGTTTGGGTGTGCTTGTGCTTGTGTGTGTTGACTTGTATGAGGCCACACCGTTCGGAGGAAATAAGAACATTCCCGCAAACAAAGAGAAAAACAATATTGAATTCTTCATCATGGTATCACCTCACAACAGTTAGAACCAAAGCCCGTTAAAATAAACAGATGAGGATAAGATACGCCTGAAGATACAGAGAAATGAGGGAAAAGAAACTTCCCGCAGACACTTCTTCCGACACATACCCGCCGACGGCACCCCGTCGCGGTCTAACATCCACACCTGTAGATTAGCATAACCTTATTTGTCAAAAGAGTCAACTATTAATGAGAGTACAAATTTTTCTGTCTACCGTTAATGGAACCACTTTTATTTTCGGCAAAAAAAGCAACGATATAGCAAGTCAAGCATAAAAAAATAATATTGTCATTGCCGAAGTTGATTTGGCAATCCATGAGAGAGATGCCCGGGTCAAGCCTGAACATGACAAGTACTTTCCTTGTCATTCCCGTGTTCTTTTCTTCTCCTCTGTCATTCCCGTGCACTTTTCTTTCCTCTGTCATTCCCCGGCTTGACCGGGGAAACTATGGATGTCCGGTTCACAAGCTCAATGTGACAAAGAAAAAAAGCCCCTCAAATGAGGGGATTTAAAATTATTTGCCGTAAAGGCGAATGGCATAGTCACGATACTCTCTCAGCTGTTTTTCGGATATTCCGCCGTCTTTGCCGCGGCTGCGCTGCCGGCTGATTTCACGCGTTTGCCGGTAGCAAAGACAGTCTAGCGAACGCGCGGCGGCATGATTGGTCAAATCGGGAATAAAGTCAAATTTCTTTTCCGCTGCTTCTAATTTTTCCGCTTCGGTTTGCAGATAATATTTATGTAAGTTCATCGTGTTTCCTATTGGCTGGCCCAGACAATACGATGGACAATGCGAATGTCTTCGACATTGACCGAAGTTTTGTCTGCGGAAAGAATGTCCTTAAGTTCAAGCGTTGTTGCCGTCCGGTGGACAAACTCGCGAATGACGATGCTGTTGTCAGACATGAAAACCGCAATGCGGTCGCCGCGGCGAATTTCCGATTCCTGCGACAAAATCAGCAGTGTGCCGTTGCGATAAAACGGAGCAAACTGATCGGTGTTGATATCCAGTGCATAGAGATTGTCATGCCCGTCGGGAAAGCGTATCCGCTGCCATTTGTTTTTTCTGAAGTCGATGCAGATTGTCTTTTCGCCTTCAAGCAGGCGCGAACATTCAATATACGGAATGGAGTGAACGATTTTGTCTTCGTTTTCGTTGCCGGCCAGAGCAAAAAATTCGTCGAAACTGATGTTGCAGACTTCAATGATTTTGTTCAGGCTGTCCAACGACGGCCACCTTTTTTTTCCGTCGGGGCGGGTGCGTTTGCTTTTATTAAAGGTCGTTGCGTCCAAACCGGCTTTTTTTGCCAGTCCGGAAGGGGACAATCCGTTAATTTTTGCCAACTTATCAACAGCTTCCCAGACTTGTTCGTATTTCATTTTCTCTCCTCGAAATCAAAAGATTCGCTCACTTTAAGCCGATAATAAAATATTTTTAAGTAGGAATCAATTCTTTTTTTATGTTGAAATTCCTACAACTTTATATATAACTTTTAAAAGTTAACATTTAGTTAAGTTGAAAAGAAGGGAGAAACCAAAAATGAGGGAGATTTATGAACCTTTCGACAATGCGGAAGAAGTATGGTTCTGGTTTTGCCGCTCTCTGGATGCCCGGGGGGACGGGCTGCGTTCCAGAAGCGACTATCCGGGCAAGTGCCGCAGCATCGAAATCGGCGACGTTTCGCGGATTTTGAAACGAATGCGCGCCCGCGGCGAAATAACCAACCGTTGTCTGCGCGTCATGTCCAAATGGGGGATGCTTGGCACGCCGCCGTATTATGACGGCAGAGCCAAACGAAGCGAAATAAGACTCTGGGAATATGGCATCGGCATCTTTGACTTTTACCTGAAAACCAAGGGGATTCTGTAAGATGAAAGGTTACATACATATAACGCGGCGGTTCGAAAAAGCTTATGTCGTTTTTACCGACAATACGGATTTGTGGTGGCTGCGTCTGCTTAAACCCGGTTTTCGGCATTGTTACCTGCTGTTGTCCGGGCAGGGCGGCCGCTGCTGGCTGGAGCTTAATCCCTGTTCGGACCAGATAGCGGTTTCCTTGTGCGAATTCGGCGATTCGCAGCCGGAAGAAATGCTTCTTCGCTGTTATGAAAACTGCCTGATTTTCCCGGTAAAAATTAAAAATGCGCCGCGAAAATGCGCGCCGCCGGGATTTTTTACCTGTGTCGAGATGGTCAAAAGAGTCTTGGGAATACATGATTTTCGCGTAATAACACCATATCAGTTATATAAAAAATTGAAAGTTGTAGGAAAAAACTCTTGACATACGGTTTTTTTTATGCTACACAACAAACATCACTTGCTGGTAGTGTATCCAAAATAAACTGAGCATTAAAAAACAGACCTCCGTATCGGGGTCTTTTTTTTATGGGATTTTACAAGAATGACAAGCAAAAAAATAAAAACGCTCAAAGCGTTGAAAAGCCGGTTGCGGAAAACGCTGCCGGAAAAAATTTCGGAAGTAATCGACAGTTACGAGAATTTCTCCGAACAGCCGGTTCCTGATGATGCCAAAGGTTTCAGCGCGCATCATTCCGCCTGCAAGTCGGCGGTAATACATGCCGAAACCCTGCTGAAACTTGCCGAGTGGACGGACGAAAAAATGCAAGGGGACAAATCCGCGGACGGGGACAGACAGATATTGGAACTGCTGAACGAAGCGCGGAACGAATTGAATGGCGATGATGAAAATTGATTTTTTTGAATTTATGTACGTCTGGTTCAAACTGCAGGGGTTGAAAGTGCCGTCGCACCAAAAGAAGATTGCCCGATGGCTTTCCGGCCTCTGGTGCCGCGGCGGCGAGCGCCAGGCTTTGCTGATGGCCTTCCGCAATTCGGGAAAATCGACCGTTGTCGGGCTGTTTTGCGCATGGGTTTTGTATCGCAGCCCGTCAACGCGGATTTTGGTAATGGCTGCCGACCATTCTCTGGCCAGGAAAATGGTGCGCAATGTCAAGCGTATCATTGAGCAGCACCCGCTGACCAAAAAGTTGAAACCGCCGCGGCTCGACCAATGGGCCTCAGACCAGTTTACGGTCAGCCGGGCGGCCGAGCTTCGCGATCCGTCCATGCTGGCCAAGGGGTTGGGCGCCAATATTACAGGCCTGCGCGCCGACCTGATTATCTGCGACGACGTCGAAGTTCCCAAAAACTGCGATACGCCGTTGAAACGTCAGGAAATGTGCGAAAGGCTCAACGAACTTGACTATATTCTGACTCCGGGCGGCATGCAGCTATATATCGGTACGCCGCATACTTATTATACGATTTATCAAACTGCGTTTGACCCGAAGAAACCGGAAACCGAACCGTTTTTGCAGGGATTTGAAAAACTGCTGATTCCGATTTTGGACAAAGAAGGCAGAAGCGCCTGGCCGGAAAGGTTTTCCGAAGACCGAATTGCCTCGGTACGCATCCGTTCCGGCGAAAACAAGTTTTTGTCGCAGATGATGCTGGAACCGATAAGCTTCCGGGACAGCCTTCTTGATCCGTCAAGGCTTTGCGCTTATGACGGCGAAATAGCCGTAACCTTTGCCAATGGCCGCGAGATTCTGAAAATCGGCGGCCGGAAAATGCTGTCGGCGTCCTGTTGGTGGGATCCTTCTTTTGCCGCCGGCAAAAAGGGTGACAACAGCGTAATCGCCTGCGTTTTTGCCGACGAAGACGGAAAATACTGGCTGCACGATCTCGAATATATCCGGGTGCCGGTTGAAAATGCCGATAATGCCGCTTCGTTGCAATGTCAGAAGGTGGCCGATTTTCTGGTTCGCAACCGCCTGCCTTCCGTACGGGTAGAGGTTAACGGCATCGGACGTTTCCTGCCCGGAATACTGAAACAGGTTTTGCACGGCCGCCGGATACGCGCCGCGGTTTTGGAAGCTTATTCGAAAGAAAACAAGCAGCAGCGGATTTTGGAGGCTTTTGACGTTCTGCTTGCCGAGCGCGCGCTGCATGTCAGCCGCAAAATCTGGACCACGCCGTTTATTGAGGAAATGCGCGAATGGAGTGTTGACGGCGCTGCGCATGACGACGCACTGGATGCCGTAGCCGGCTGTCTGGCCTCAGAGCCGGTGCGTATCGGAGCGTTTCGTTCGGACGGCGTTCCTCTGGCTAAGGCCGGTTGGCAGGGAGCGTCGGAACAGTTCGCCGCCGAAACGAATTTTAACTTATAAAGGAAAATGAACATGTTTTTAGACACTTTCAATTGGGTAACAATGATAGAAATTCCGCTTTTGGCGGCCTTGTTCCGGATTATTTTCAGACAGAAAAGGGACTGCGAAAATTCCATTGGTTTCTGCCGTGACGCTTTGGCGGAGTTCAAGCTTCACGTTGCGCGCAACTATGTGTCGGTAAACTATCTCAAAGATGTTGAAAACAGGCTTACCGACCATTTGCTGCGCATAGAGAAAAAACTTGACGGCGTGGGGAGGCGAAGCCGATGAACCGCGATACCGACATTCTGGCCCGTACGATTTACGGCGAAGCGAGAGGCGAGAGCATTTCCGGACAGGAGGCAATCGCCTCTGTCATTTTAAATCGGGTCGCCATTGCCAAAAGCCGCGGCCGTTATTGGTGGGGCAATACGATTGCCGGCGTCTGCCTTGCGCCGTGGCAGTTTTCCTGTTGGAACAAAAACGATCCCAACCGGAAGATTATCGAACGGGCCGATGATGCCGACATTGGTTTTTGCATTTGCAAACGCATCGCTCTGCGTGCGGTGTCGGGGCTTTTGGAGGACCGGACTTCGGGCGCGACGCATTACCATACCCGCAGCCTGCGGCCAAAATGGTCGGTCGGCAAAATTCCCTGCGCCGAAATCGGCAGCCATGTCTTTTATAATGATATTGAGGCATAAGATGCGCGTCCTGATGAAAAGTTTTTTTCTGCCGTTGCGGCTGCTGAGGCGCTTGAGCCATACGCTTCGGAGCGGAAAAAGCCCGACTGTTTTGGGTGCGGCGGTTTATGGCTGGGCCGTGTCCGCGTCCCTGCTGATGCTGACCGGCGCTTTTTGTTTGGTTGCCGTCGGCGGCGGCCCGCAGGCGCCTGAAATTATTATGGCTTTAGCCGAAGCCACTCCCTTGTGGGGAACGGCGTTCGGTGTTTTCGGCATTGCTCTGGTTCGGAGCGGAACGGCAAAACCGGGTTCGGCCGGAAACGGAAAAAAGAAAACAAAATAACGAAAATTTTTGAAAGGAAAATAACAATGGGAGGATTTAAACCGTCTCGCAAACTTTTGATTTTGCAGGCCATGGAACAGGACCGCAAAAGAAAAGAGGAACTTGAGCGCAAGCATCGCGGCTATGACAGTTTGGTCAAAACCTCGTATACCGGCATAAAGGAGGATGAGAACGAGGCCAAGCCGGAAACCGGCCGTAAAAAGCTTCTCGGAGAATAGCCATGGCGGAAGACAGACTTGAAAAACTGGTCAGACGCTATCAGAAGGCGGCCGAAAAGAAAGACTGCTGGGGAGAGCATTGGCGCGAATGTTACGAATATGCTTTTCCGCAGCGGGAAAACGTCAGCTGCGAAGGTTTTTGCGAAAACAGCGGCGCCAAAAAAAATCTGCATCTTTATGACGGTACCGCGCCCGACGCCGTTGACCAGCTGGCTTCGTCGCTGTTGGCCGAACTGACGCCGGCCTGGGCCAAATGGTTCGGTCTCAGGGCCGGCAGTGAGCTGAACGAAACCGAACGCGCGCAGGTTGCCCCGGTTTTGGAAAAAACGACCGATGTTATGCTGCAAAACTTTGAACATTCGAATTTTGCGGTGGAGATACATCAATGCTATCTGGATCTGGTGACGGCCGGCACCGCCTGCCTGATGTTTGAAGAGGCCCCTTTGGGCGAGGCGACGGCTTTTCGCTTTTATGCCGTGCCGTTGCGCGAAATTGCCATTGAAGAAAGCGCGGCCGGAAAAATAGATACGACTTTCCGCTGTTCGCGCATTAATCTCGGGGGAATTCGCGAACGGTTTCCCGAATGTGAACTGCCGTCGTCCTTTGCCCGAAAATGTGAGGAAGATCCGGATTGCAAGATAAAGCTGATTGAGGCCGTAATACCCCGCAACAACAACTGCGGCGCCTGCGGTTACGATTACACGGCCTTTGTCTGGGACGGCGAATTCGGCAGCGATGCCGGATTTGTTCTGCGCGAAGGCGTGTTTGAAACTTCGCCCTTTATCAATTTCCGCTGGCTTAAGGCACCGGGGGAGGTATACGGCCGCTCGCCGGTCATGAAAGCCCTGCCGGACATCAAAACCGCCAACAAGGTTGTAGAACTGATTTTGAAAAATGCTTCGATTTCGGTAACCGGAATTTGGCAGGCCGATGACGACGGCGTACTGAATCCGGCCAATGTCAGGCTGGTGCCCGGAGCAATTATTCCCAAAGCAGTCGGTTCTAAAGGGTTGACGCCACTTGAAGCGCCCGGAAAATTTGACGTTTCCCAGCTGGTTTTGGAGGACCTGCGCAAACGCATCAACCATGCGCTGCTGGCTGACCGTTTGGCGGAAATCAATACGCCGGCGATGACCGCGACCGAAGTTTTGGAGCGTTCTGCCGAGATTGCCCGCATTCTGGGTGCCAGTTTCGGGCGGTTGCAGTCTGAGCTTTTGACACCTTTGTTAAAACGCGCTTTCTGCATTCTGCGCCGTCGCGGCGATATTATGAATTTCGACCTCGACGGCAAAATTGTCGACCTCCAGTATAAGTCGCCCCTGGCTTTGTCACAGGCACGCAAGGATGTCGGCAACGTTACCGAATGGGTAACGCAGGCGGCCGCGCTGGGCGCAGACGGTCTGGCCGCCGTCAATATGTTCGAAGCCTCCAAATGGCTCGGACGTACGTTGAATGTTCCGGCTTCTCTGATTATTGAAACCAAACCCGAAACAACGGGAGCGGCTCTGGAGCTTTCCCCGGTCGGAAACGGCGGCAGGGAGGCGGGCAATGTCGGAATATTATGACACCGGGCAGATGAGCGATGAGGAAATCCGCACCGCCTATGCCAGATGTTTTCAGACCCGGGAGGGACGGATTGTTCTCTCTCATCTGCGCAGAATTACCCTGGAGCGCTATCTTGGACCGGACAGTTCTTCCGAAGAGCTTCGCCATATGGAAGGACAGCGGCATCTGGTAAGTGCCGTTCTGGCGCTCTCGGGCAACAGATAACATAATAACCTGTTTTTTTGAAAGGAAAAATAATGAACAGAAACAACGAAGGAAACCTGACCGAAAAGGCCCCTTCAGCCAAAAACGAAAAACCGGCCGGGCTTCCGGATAAGTTTTGGGACGAAAATAGCGGTAAAATCAATCTGGAAGCTCTGCTTGAAGATTACAACAGCATGGCTTCCCGCGACGAAAATCTGATTGAAAGCCATAATCGCCGCATGCCGGAAAGCTATGACAAGTATGAGGTAAAGTTTCCCCATCCGCTGCTTGATCGGGACGACGAAATCTTCAGGCGCTTTTTCGAAAACGGCTTTACCAACGAACAGGCGCAGCTTGTCTATGACTTGGCCAACGAGCGCGTTATTCCCGTTTTGGACAGTCTTGCTTCCGATTATGAAGCGGAAAGGCAGTTGGAAAAGCTCAAACGTTTCTTCGGTTCGGAAGAAAAATTCAACGAAGTCTGCCGCCAGCTTTCCGTCTGGGCAAAGGGCAGCCTTCAGCCTGACGTCTACGATGCGCTGGCCTCGACAGCCGACGGCGTCATCGCCCTTTACAAAATGATGTCTTCCAACGAACCGACCCTCGGTCGGGAACGTGACTTCGGCGGCGAACTTAACGAGGAAAGCCTGCGTAAGATGATGGAAGACCCGAGATATTGGCGGGATAAGGACGCTTCTTACATCGCCAGAATTACCAAAGGCTTCGAAAAACTCTACCCCGAAAAATAAAAGCTCGGGGTTTTTTATTGATAAACAACCGAATTTTTAATTTTATGGAGAAAAAACAAAATGTCTACACAAGTAAGCGAATCTTTTATCAAACAGTTTGAAGCCGAAGTGCACCTGTGCTACCAGCAGAACGGTTCCAAGCTTCGCAATACCGTCCGCTACAAAAACGGCGTTAAAGGCTCTTCGACCGTCTTTCAGAAAGTCGGCAAGGGCATTGCTTCGCAGAAGGCGCGCCACGGACTGGTGCCGGTTATGAGTCTGGACCATTCGCCGGTTGAATGCGAACTGCAGGATTACTATGCCGGCGACTGGGTCGATGCGCTCGACGAACTGAAACTGAGCATTGACGAACGCCGCGTCATTGCCAATTCCGGCGCTTATGCCCTCGGACGCAAAACCGACGAACTGATTATCGGCGCTTTGTCCCAGGCCGGTTCGGCCAATGATGTCGGCGATTATGCCGAAGTCATGGGCAAGAAGGATATTCTCGACGCCTTTGCCAGACTGAACGAAAACGACGTGCCGGACGACGGTCAGCGTTTTGGTCTGGTCGGTCCGCATCAGTGGAACGCTCTGCTCAACATCCAGGAATTTTCCAACTCCGACTATGCCGGCGACAACCTGCCGTTTCTGAAAGGTACCGAAAGTCGCAAATGGCTTGGCATCAACTGGATTATGCACACGGGTCTGCCGCTGAACGGTACCAGCCGCGACTGTTTTATCTTTCACAAAACTGCGGTCGGACATGCCTGCGGCCAGGAAGTAAAGTCCGACATCAGCTGGCACGGCGACCATGCTGCTCACTTTGTCAACAATATGATGAGCCAGGGCGCCTGCTTGATTGACGAGACCGGCGTTGTCCGCATCAAATGCAAAGAAGCTTCAATTTAACCCGCAAACGAAAGGAAAAAACAAATGGCTTTTAATTCAAAAAACTTTAGCGTCATGGCTTATGCCAACGGTTTTACGCTGTGGAACTATCAGACGCCCGACACTCTGGAAACGGTAACGGCTTCCGGTTACTTTAACGAAGCTTCGGCCTTTGCCCGCAAAGGCGACATGATTTTGACCGTTGCCAATAACAGCGCTGCTGTTGCTCCGGCAATTCTGGTCGTTTCCGACATTGCCGCCGGTTCGGTTACCGTTTCCGGCGTCATTCCTCAGGGCAAATCTTCGGAAGAAGAAGCCGCATAGGAAAAATAACCGCATTATTGGCAAATGATATCGGAGGAACCGCCTTGGATGGTTCCTCTTTTTTATGGAGAATAAAAATGGCTTATACCGACATCAGCATTTGTTCCAATGCTCTGCTTAAAATCGGTGCCGAAAGCATAACCTCATTTCTGGACGGTACCGCGGAAGCGGAAGTTGCCGCCAACCTTTATCCGATGATACGGGACGGATTGCTGGCTTCTTATCCGTGGAGTTTTGCCGTCGGGCAGAAATCCCTGCCGCGCCTGGCCGGTGTTCCGTTGGCCGATTACAGCTACGCCTACCGGCTGCCCAATGACTTTTTGCGCGTACTTTCCGCAGGCAGCGGCCGCTGCGGCCGCGGCATCGAATACCGCATTGTGGAAAACCGCCTGCATACCGGCGCGTCGGAAGTCAATCTGACCTATATTTTCCGTCCGCACGAAAGTTTGTTTCCGGCCTATTTCTGCGAGCTTTTGATTGCTCGTCTGGCTTCGGAATTCTGTTTGCCGCTGACCGAAAGCACGACGCGTTCGGAATATCTGCAAAAAACTTTTCAGGAGCTGGAAAAACGGGCGCGGTTGACCGATGCCCAGCAGTCGACCCCGCAACGTTTTGAAGATTTCAGTCTGGTGGAGGCGAGACAATGAGCAATCTGCTGCAGGTCAAAACCAATTTTACCGCCGGCTGTATCGGCCGCAATTTGTACGGTCGCGGCGATTTGAGCATATTTGAAAACGGCGCCCGCACGCTGGAAAACGTAATTATTCATCCGACAGGCGGCGTTTCACGGCGCAGGGGCCTGGCTTATATTGACCGTATAGACAGGAAAGCCCGCTTGATTCCGTTTGAATTTAACACCGAGCAGACTTATCTGATTTGTATCTGTGCCGATGAAGTCCGCGTCTATCGGGACGGCGCTTGTATCAAAACGCTGCCGTCTCCCTGGCGGGAAGAGCATTTGAATTCGCTTAACTATACCCAGAGTGCCGATACGCTGCTGGTGGTCCATCCCGACGTTTCGCCCCGGCAGATAACCCGCGGCGACAACGAGGACTGGAAAATCGGCGAGTGGGAGTATTATACCAAGGACGGCAGGGTTTTCTGCCCCTTTTACAACTATTACAACCACAAAGCCAAAATCAGTCCGGGCGGCACCGGCGGG
>ERZ779890.5103-NODE-5103-length-10508-cov-4.868554_pt1 | contig 10508 bp, 10 predicted proteins | sample MGYA00511553_ERZ779890 | MGnify/ENA primary metagenome ERZ779890 (study PRJEB29588, sample SAMEA2152064) | human gut metagenome | biome: human gut; feature: human-associated habitat; material: faeces | place: Denmark | collected 2008/2010 ...
TATTTTATAATAAAAATTGTCTGACGATTTAATGTCACTATGAACATTATATCTGATATCTACGCCAAACCAAACAACATCAATATCATCGGTAAATACATTCATCACATTTTGATATGTATCTTTTTTTATTTCATCATCGCTGTCTATAAATGAAACATATCTTCCTGTAGCCTGACATAATCCTGTATTTCTTGCCGAAGAAAGTCCACCATTTTCCTTTTTGAAGATTACTATTCTTTTATCTTTCGAAGCATACTCTTTTAGAATTTCATATGATCTATCAGTTGAACCGTCATCAATGCAAATAATTTCTAAATTGCTGTACGTTTGACAGATAATAGAATCGAGGCATCTGGATATATACTTTTCCATATTATAGACTGGAATAATAACTGATAGTTTATTTTCATGTTCCTGTATAGGTAGGCTAGACATGGGGTGGTATCCTCTTTGTTTGTCATTTACACGCCAAACGACTTCATATACTCAGGCAGGATTTCCTGAGGCGTCCCGATACGATGTATGCACCCGCTCTCCATCCAGATCAGTCTGTCACAATGTTCTACCGTGCTCAGCCGATGTGCGATGATGATGATGGTCAACTGGCCTTTGAGGGCTGCGATGGTCTCCATGATGGCGCTTTCTGTCCCAAGGTCAAGAGCACTGGTGGATTCGTCCAGGATCAGGATGTCAGGAGCAGCATACAGGGCTCGTGCAATGGAGACACGCTGGGCCTGACCACCCGAAAGCCCGCTGCCCCGTTCTCCGATAGGGTACTCTATGCCTCTCGGGTCATGCTCCACAAGGTCCAGCGCGGCCATGCGGCAGGCACGCGACACTTTTTCCGCGTCATAGGGTTTGCCCCATTGACTGAAGGCCACGTTCGCTGCTTCAAAACAGCAGTCGAAGAAACCCCAATGATCCTTGCTACAGCCCGTATTGAAAGCCCCTGTGTGTACAAGGTCACGGCCATAGCCTTTTCGTGTGCAGGCCGACCACGAGGCGTCAGTCTCGTAAATTGCAAAGAGTAAGATTTGCACTTATACCTTTGTTTCCCTTGGGCTTTTCCATTCCTAACGACTTCCAATGATTGACATTTTGGGCATGGCGGCTTTTCGTTCATGCCATTGCATAGCACCCAAATGTTGTGAAGTCATTAGTGTGTTAGCACCCTCAGATTTTTAACTACCTTCTTGACAAACTCCCTGCGTCGGGAACCGATTGGGAGTATTCTCTTGATGAGAGGGCTATTTTTCATAAATTGCTTTATATATTCTTTGGTTCGAAAACTGGATGAAGTGTTCCGACGCCCTTCTCTATACATAGAAAAAATATGATCGCACAGCAGGCGCATGTTACTTGGAGCCTCTCCCTGATATACGCCAGGCTGTATTTTCTGTGGTGTTTCCAGAATCTCCTTCCAGGCACCGGCGAGATCATACTCAAGAAATGGTTGTATGGATTCTCGCGCCTCGTAAGAAAGGCGTTGATGTAGTATACTGTCATTGAGGATCATGAGTACAGCATCAGCAGCCCCTTCTATATCGTGCTGGCGGACACTGATGTGGCCTTTACCATCCTTCAGGAGTTCGAGCCAGGGCATGTCGTAAGTAACCAGTGGCAATGCATGTATTTTCCCCTCTGCTATGACCATTGGAAAGCTTTCAAAAGAAGATGTAAGCAGATGTACAGTCGCCGAATTATAGTATCGATCAATATGTGGTGTATAGGGTACGTAGACTATATTGTTTTGTAGTTTGTGTATTTTAATAAAATTTTGTATATAATTTTGTTCACAGGATTCTCCTGATCCTACTATATAACAAAGTACATCTTTTCGATGCTCGATGATTTTCTTGAATATTTCTAATGCTTCTTTATAATTTTTCTGTAAATCAAAAAGTCTCCCTAGCCATAAAACTGTGGGTCTATTTCCTGTTGCCGATGAGGCATCAATATCTTCATGCGCCGAGACGCTTATGGGATTAGGAAGATATCGGGCATTGACGCCGTATTGCTGATAAAGGTATGTCTCTGATGATGACAATGCACATACAGTATCTGCTAGCTGGAAGATAGTGGGGGGAGTGAATGAGTAGTCAGCCCCCATAGACATATCCTGTGCCAATGTTTCATGGCGTGTCAGCACTGTGGGGAGCTTTGCTAAGCGGCAAAGTAGCAGGTCGAAAAGCAGCAGATGAGAGCTCGCGGCGTGATGGCAGAGTACATCAACATCATACTCGCGCAGTGCTGTCAGGAAAACACTGGCCCTGCCCTGTGCATAGCTATCGGGCACGATGACCCTTATGACTTCTGATGGCAGAGGGTATTCTTTTTCTGGACACACTTGTTCTGTAAAAAGGACAACCCTGTATCCAAGCTTCAAAAAAATGGGGATCTGCTGTGAGATGACACGCTCAACGCCACCATTAAAATAGCGATGATAGAAAATACCAACAGTTTTTTTCTCCGTCGGCGTCGCCCTCTGGTGCGCAGTTTGTGAATCACGCACATCCTTCTGTTTAAAAGCTGTATGAGCGGCACGAGCAAGTGTGTCCTGGCGTCCTGAAAAGACATTCTGCAGTGTTGGCAGATATACCACAGGATCATAGGTATCGAAGAACAGGGAAAGAGCTGCCGGCAGGTCTTTCTCGGGCAAAGTTGCCATTTTGTAGACTGCTGTGTTTGTCAACGTTGTCTGCAATGCCGTACACGCATCAAACCAGCTTTTTTCAGCCGCCCGGATTGTCAAAAACTCCCTGATATGTTCTATAATCGTAATTTCCGAAAGATGTTTCGTGAACAGGTCTATTGTCTCTCTGCTTGTTGATATTCCTGTATTGAGGCGATAGAAATACAGGGGTGGAGTCTTTTTGATAAAAAGTTTGCTGGCAAAAAAACATGCAATAAAGAATGTGTAGGCATCTTCGGCGCACACTAGGTGAACATCTTTTATGTGCGCATAAGATTTTTTTATGAGACTAGATTTATAGATTTTAGTGCACAACATCCATGGAATGGAATTTTTTTGAAAGCACGACGCGCAAATAGTGCCGTTTTTCTTTAATATTTTTTCTGGTTTATTTACGTACTCTAGCATATTATCGTGCTGATCTTTATTGTTGCAATTAAAAACATCAATAGAAAATTGTATAATATCAGCATCGCAGTTATCCGCCAAAGAGCACATGTGCTCAAGAGCATCGTCGGCAAAAAGATCGTCACCGTCGAGGAAGGTGATCCATTGTCCTGAGCTATGCATTACCCCTGTCTTACGGGCAAGGAGCGATCCTTTGTTTTCTTGGTGGATGACTTTGAACCGGACATCCTGCGCTGCCCACTGGTCACATATGGCACTACTGGCATCCGTAGAACCGTCGTCAACTACAATAAACTCAACATCTGTTCTCTTTTGTCTGTGGAGGCTTGAAAGGCATTCGTCGAGGTATGCAGCTACATTATATACTGCTACAATAACTGACAGTTTATATGTATATTGGTCTTCACTATGTATGGGCATACTAGGCATTGTAGTCTCTTCTTTGTTTCTTATTTTACTTACACACCAAACGACTTCATATACTCAGGCAGCAACTCCTGAGGCGTCCCGATGCGATGTATGCGTCCATTCTCCATCCAGATCAGCCTGTCACAGTGTTCCACGGTGCTTAAACGGTGAGCAATGATGACGATGGTCAACTGGCCTTTGAGGGCTGCGATGGTCTCCATGATGGCACTTTCTGTCCCAAGGTCAAGAGCACTGGTGGATTCGTCCAGGATCAGGATATCAGGCGCGGCATATAAAGCCCGTGCAATGGAGACACGCTGGGCCTGACCACCCGAAAGCCCGCTGCCCCGTTCTCCGATAGGGTACTCTATGCCTCTCGGGTCATGCTCCACAAGGTCCAGCGCGGCCATGCGGCAGGCACGCGACACTTTTTCCGCGTCATAGGGTTTGCCCCATTGACTGAAGGCCACGTTCGCTGCCACAGTCCCCTGCAAGATATAGGGGGACTGGGGCACATAGCCGATGCTGCGGATATAGGCGGCCCGCTCTTCCGGCGAAAGTTCCTTGCCGTCCACGCGTAAGATGCCACTGCTCATGGGCAGCAGGCCGCACAGTAGGCCCACAAGAGTTGACTTGCCGGCACCGGAAGGCCCTATTATACCGAGCTGCTCCCCCTTGTGGATGGAGAAACTCAGTTTGGAGAGGCTGTCCTGTGTAGCCCCCGGGTAGCGAAAATCAGCCTGATCAAGCGTGATCTCACGATCAAAGCGAAATGAGGGATCGGGGTCAGGCGACGAGGGCAGCGCCTGCTTCTGGATAGCTTCCAGACGCTCAAGGCAGTTCATGGCCATGGCGCGCAGGCCTCGCAAGGTCACCAGGCAGCCCAGGGAACGATTCAGCAGCGGCAGTACACGCCATGCGGCCAGCATGATGACCGTGATCACACCAGCAATGGTCGACATGTCGGCATCATCGGTAGAAATAAGCAGCCAGATGGTGCTGGGAATGACTAGGAAGCCGCAAACTTCCAGTATCCATGAAGGGATGGGGGGCGCGACGGTCAGGAACGACCGTGCGTTCTTCCCCTTGCGGCAGGCATCCTGGTAGGATTTGAAAAAGACAGGCTGCTGCCGGTAGATAAGGACCTCCCGGATACCGTTCATGGCGACCATGGCCGTCGTATTTTCCTGCTGGCTGCTGCCGGCAGCGGTGGCTCCGGAGCGGTCGATTGCCGACTTCATGCCGCGATAGATGGACGTCGTTATCAAACCTGTGATGAACAGGCAGAGCAGGATGACACCCGGCGTTGCTGAGATGAGCGTCAGGAACAGGGCTACGGCCGTGATGGCGTAGGTGTAGACGCTAAGGATATTGACGACGTATTGGCCAAGAGTCGTTTTCCAGCTCAGGGCTTGGAACATGGCTGCACTGTTACCGGCCATATGCTCCATGTAGTCACTGTACAGGAAGTGCCGCATGATGGTGCTGCCGGCACTGAAGGCGATATCTTCACCCAGGACTGCGCTTTTCCAGCCTACAAGGGCAGAGAGGCCGTTCTTGATGGCCGCGAAAGCTACGACGATACAGGCGGTGAGCAGTGTGAAATAGCGCAGGTCGTTGCAGAGCTGCCCCAACGCCGGAATAGCCTGAAGTAGCTCCTGGACGATCCTGTGGGACAGAATAGCCTGCGGAGCGGCGATGCTCATGGCCATCAGCGACATGGAGAAGATGGAAAGGACTTCGAAAAATGCCAGGACGAACATGAGGAATAGCAGGACGTATGTACGCCAGCGTACCCATGCGGGCAAAACGTGCAGGATGCGGCGAAGATCGCGAATGAGGAGTTTTTCTTGGATACCCATCAAGGTTTCTGCTGCGTGATATATCGTTTAGGGATCGTGAGAATCGGCTCTCTAAAGGGAAACATTTTTGATGAAGAAGTGTCCGCTCCCACTCAAAGCAGATTTGGAACCGGCAACGGATCTGATTAGAGGATATGTCCTTGCAGGAACCAGAAAGCCAGTGCCCGGCACCGACACCGCGAATCTACCTTATTTTTCCCAAAAGTCAAAAAGATGACCGGTATCCTTTACTACGATTGTCGGCACAGGCCTCCACGCGGACACCGTCATAAGGACCGTTGGGATGACAGGCCTCCGCATGGCCGGGCATACGGTCACCGGAAAAAGCGCTTTGATCGTGACGACTTGGACGATTAAAACAAACAAAAAACAGCCCGTTCACATAGGATACATGTGAACGGGCTGTTTTTTGTTCGCTGGGATATTGGCTGGTTGGGTGATTACCAGATGCTGTTGTGGATGTAGAGCAATTGATTTTTGATCTTTTCCACAGAGGCATTCACTTCGGTGCGCACACGGTTGATGGTCATGCTTTCACCAGAAGAGAGCAGATTGATCGGCTTTGCCTTCGCCGAAGAAATACGACCTGTGCCGAGAAAATCATCGAGCAGCAGCAGATGGTTCGTCGGGTCATCCGTCGTGAACTGTGTTATGTTTTGCCGGATGATGTCGAGTATCTTCTCAACGTAGATTTTCGTCTGCTGGTTGGGCTTGTTTCTGGCGCCGGAAACTGTCGACCAGCCGCAGTGTGTCAACTTCTCTTTTCCCCCTGAAGGGGGAGGTCTCAAACCACAAAGGAATTTTTGATGAAAAGGCCGGGATCGGACGTCGCCATTTCGCGGCGCAGCGGATCGTCAAGGCTCACATATCCTTGAACTCCGGACGACTCCATCATCTGCCGAAGCAGCGTTGTCTTTCCGACCTGTCTCGCTCCAGTGACCAGGACAACAGGAAAAAATCCTGATGCTGTAGACACGATTTTTTCAAGGCTTCTCGTCAGATACATACCGACTCCGTCAAATCCATATTTTGATTATGGATCTGACGGTATCCCGGAAATAACCTGGTGTCCAATCCTCCAACCAGGTCAAGCCTCATCAAACACGCCTTTCTCCGCCAGGTAGTCGACAGCTTCCCTCGCCCGTTCCGCCTGCTTGATGAGCGCACGGTGCATGTAGATGGCCCGTCCCAGCTTTTCCAGTATCTCGCGGTCGGTCACTTCGTGCTCTGTGATCCCGTACATCGCTGCCTCCTGACGACCTAGCTGATCATTCTGAGGACACTGCCCCAGGGGACGGAATTGTCGCTCGCCATGCTTTTTTCCGTATCAGCAAGCAGTTTCAATGTTTGCAGATCGACGCGACCGAAGCGGGCGAAGCCCTGAAGGATTTCACGCACGGCATTTTTGTCTAGGGACACCGTGGGAGCGAAATGGACGATGGTCGCGTACCACTCCATGAGCTGCGCCTTGTCGATGTCGCGCAGCAGAGGATCATTCAGGTGCAGGTCTTCGAGCAGGGATTTGCGTCGGATATCGTTCTTGATATTGTTGATGACTTTGCCAAGCACGACACCGCCCGTAACGACGGCCCCGGCGACGGAAAGGCCGGTAAGATTGGTGCGGTAATTGACAGGTCCCTTATTGGTATCAAAGTTCGGCATGGGGCTGCTCCAACTATGCGTACATATATGAGTTGCTGGGATTTATGTTGTTCAGATGCCTGTCCAGATCAGCCTGAATCCGGCCGGCACCATACATGGCCGGAATACCAAGGTACGCGGCGCGTACCGGGTATTTCCGTATGGCATCCCCTGCGCGTTCCACGCCTCGGGCCCCGGCGCGGGCAAAACGTCCTGAGCCTTTGCCGACGGCTTTGGCACCGTGGTACAACGCCTTCACGGGAATGGTCGACGTCCGGAGAAATTTGCCGACACCGCGCAGCATCCTGGCACTCAGCACGTCGGCCAACCAGGCATCCTTCTCCATGTGGCCGCAGGATTCCACAAAGGCTCTGCCGGTCTTGGTGATCACTTGATACCTTCCTTTGCCTCTTTCCATCTGTCTCGCAGCGACTGCTCCAGGTGCCCGATCTCTCCGGAAAGTTTGACGATGCGGCTCATGCCATCGCAAATGCCCCCCATGACCTTCATATGGGGCGTCGTATCGTCCACATAGTCCTGATGCGTATCGGCAGCTGTCTTTTGGATCTCGTCTCCAGGGATGTGGAGATAGGCAGCCAGGCCTTCAAGCACCGGCATGGCGACATCCCCGTAAGCGGCAAGGCTGTCGGCGGCGAATTTGCCGAAATCCGGTCCATTCCAGACATGGAACTCGGAAGCAAGGAAGTCGATGCCGTCCTGTACAGTGAGTTCCATCGCCATCTTTTCCTGCCTGCTCTCCGCAAGGCATTTTTCAAGGGAGAAGATGTCCGCCATGCTGACGCCCGGCTTTGTTTCGCCGGCCGAGGCCGTCTTTTCCCGCCCGCTGTGAAAACAGGCGGCGAAGTCGAATCGCGGCGCCTCACGCTGTGGCAGCCCGGTGTACACAGCAAACAAGGCATCGCTACGCCCGGACTCCGCTGTTTTTTCCTGCCCGGACGGCATATCACCGTTCCCGGGCTCGTCGCCCGCGTGCGTCCTGCGCAGAACGTCCTCAAGTTCAGCCAGTTTGAAAGAGCCTTTTTTATCCTCCGCCGTCTTGAGGAAGTACAGCGATGCGGTCGTATTCGTTTTTTCGGTAAGGCGTGTGACTTCTTCAGGGGTGAACTCGCGGTCGACGGCCACTTTGGCGATGCCGTCCGTCAGTGCGACGTCATTCCTGAAGAAGTCATCAACGATCCCGTCGGCAAGAGCCTGAAAATCTGTTGTCGTGGTCGGCATGATAAGCATCAGAATATGTCCCCCAATGAGGGTGTCGGTACGGAATCTTCAGATCGCGTTTTGGTCAGGAAAGCCGTGAGGTCATGGCCGGCGCTCGGGTCATCATCCCCCGAACGCCTCAACGCTTCGTATGCCTTGAGCATGAGTTCCGCGTGCTTCACCGCATTGCGTGTTATCTCGGTTTTTATCCCGTTGTAGTTCATGGCCATCGCCTTGTAGGCCGTAGCCATGAACATCCTTTCCACAAGAGCCTTCTGGGCCGCTGTTTTGGGAACAAGGTTCGCATAGGTGAACAGGACGAATTCGTACCCAAGGCTCACAGCCCTGCTTTTCAGCTCCCTGCCGAAGTCGTCATCGTAGTTGGCCAGATACTCGATCTTGTCCAGATTCGTAAGGAACGCGCCTGTGTCGAAGAAGAGTTCCCTGTACCATGCGGTCGCCTGCCTCGGCACGGCCAGGGCGCTTTCCACGATCTCCGCCGGGCATCCGCTCAGGATGAGGGCTTCGAGGATCTCGCGCTGCGTGTCGCTTTGCCGGATGGAGAGGACGATACATGCTGTATTGTCCAGCTCGGGGTCGTCTTCCGACTTGCAGGCGTACCAGAAGCGCATGGCCGGAGTATAGGCATCCCCCGGTGCGCGGCCGGCGGCCACATCCGCTTCGACGCCCAGGGCGACGTGCGCCAGTCTGGCTGTGCAATCCGATATCCGCATGTTCCGTCAGCCACTCCAGACCACCTACGCCATGTTGACGTACTGCTTGAGCGCGGTGACGAGGTCGCCGATGGTGATGAAGATCTTGCGGCACGAACTCAGCAGCGTGGTGTATTTTTCCGTGCCGAAGAACTCCTGCAGCTCCTTCTTCTGATAGGACAGCAGAAGGACGATGCGTCCGATCCTGTCCTGGGCCGAGATGAAATCAGGCAGGTAGTCGACCAGCAGGATCTTGATGTCCGGGTTCTGGGCGAAGGTGGCCAGGATGCCCGTATCCATCAGTTCCGGGTCCTGGATCTCGGCTATCTGTTCCATGACGGACGGATCGAAGGCAGGGCGGTCGTAACCTTGTACCGACATTTCCATGACACCCTGATCGGGAAGCTGCATGGGCATCTGCTGCGGCATTGGCTGCGGGAAGCCCTGCATTGGCTGCCCTGCCTCGAACGCCGTCTTGCGCAGCACGAGACTTTGCCCGGAATCCAGAACCTTGCGTGCCTGACCGGCGTCCATGCCGTACGTTTCATGCAGCCAGGCCGCGGCATCCACACGCCCGGCAAAGGAAGCGGTTTTCTCCGTCGAGCGGTCGGTGATGTCGATGCCGGCGCCGTTGTCGGAGACGACGACCCTGCTTCCCGTACGGATGAACAGGTCTTTCAGCGTCTCCGGAGAAGCGAGGAACGGCGAACCGTGCTCCAGTTCCGAGGACGACAGGAAGAAGCGGCTCTCCGCCGGTACGGCCAGCATGTTGTCCCGCATGATCCAGCCGTGCCGGATGCGTGGCGTGATGCGGATCTCGAAATGGTTGCCCGAGCTCACGACGATATCGTCACCGATACTCTGGATGCTGATGGAGCCCTTTTTCGCGAAGAAACAAGGTTCCAGATCGAGGGAGGTGAAGCCGTTGCGGGCCGGGACGATGGCATGCGGATGGAACCAGTCGCTTTCCCCAAGCTTGCCGATCTCCCTGCCCAGACGGTCTTTCCCGAAGACGTAGCCGAATTTGTCCAGGAATTCCGTACAGACGGCGTTGCACATGTCGTGCAGCAGGACCTTTCGGGGTGGCTCAAGCGCGACGTACCCGTCAGCAAGCAGGATGTCCGGACCGCAGACGAGGCACGGTTTGCATTCAAGGCCCCGCCCGCTGATGCCGACAGCTCCCGCACGCATCACCGGCCAGTATTTTACCTGTCGGTTGGCATGGGAGATGCATCGTGCGTCGAGGGGGATGTTGCCGTCACCGAAGGTATGGCGGCTGTAGACCGTCAGGTTGAGTTCCGTTTCGATATGCTGCCCTGTCACGCCGGAAAATGGTACGACGGCAACCGGGGATTCTTCCGCGGTCTTGGTGATGAAGCCATTGGCCAGCAGGTCAGCACGTTCCCGGGCGTCCAGCTTCTCGGCCACCGCCGGGGCGAGAGCGTCCAGCCGCAGGAAGGACGGGAGACAGGCTTCCTTGACATGGGGCGTTTCAACGGACTTCGCCAGCTTGTGGGCCAGTTCCTCCACAGGGTAGAAGGAAGCGATCTTGCCGAGGACGTC
>ERZ779890.5107-NODE-5107-length-10502-cov-10.876902_pt1 | contig 10502 bp, 2 predicted proteins | sample MGYA00511553_ERZ779890 | MGnify/ENA primary metagenome ERZ779890 (study PRJEB29588, sample SAMEA2152064) | human gut metagenome | biome: human gut; feature: human-associated habitat; material: faeces | place: Denmark | collected 2008/2010 ...
CCAAGCCACGGGAAAACGGAACTTTCTGGATATTGCCATCCGTTATGCCGACTGCGTGTGTCGTGAAATCGGCCCGGGGGAAGGGCAACAGGTTCTTGTGCCCGGCCATCAGATAGCCGAAATGGCCTTGGCCAAACTCTATATCGTGACGGGCGACCAGAAGTATCTGGACGAGGCGAAGTTCTTCCTCGACCAACGCGGCCACACTTCTCGGCGCGACGCTTACAGCCAGGCGCACAAGCCCGTGGTGGAGCAGGATGAGGCCGTGGGGCATGCCGTGCGGGCCACTTACATGTATGCCGGGATGGCCGATGTGGCAGCCCTCACGGGCGATACGGCTTACATCCATGCCATCGACCGGATTTGGGACAATATCGTGAGCAAGAAGTATTACATCACCGGCGGTATCGGCGGTGGTCTGTTCGGCTCCGGCAACAACTGCACCCGCGGCCAAATTGTGGCATTCCTCTGGCGGGACATGGCTGAGTAAAGCAGCTGCCAGTTCATCTATACATGATTCCACATCAGGCAAAGGACAGCGCAGCAGACGGTATTATAATTGTCTGCTGCGCCGTTCCTTTTTCGCCATAGGAAACTTTAAACCTCTATGCATCAACTCAAACCTTTTCCTCGTAAGTGCTCAATAACCACCCGCATTTCCAAGGTTGAGTAAGTGTGAGAAAATGATATGCAGTCAACAAAGACTGCGTGTAAGTTTTCGAATGCGAAGGGAGTGCGTGTAAGAAACGGAAGATGTGTTGGCGATCCGGGATGAGTATCGTCTGCTGGAGTGGAGCCAGATCATCCAGGCGGGGCAAAACAGTGGACTGAGTAAGCGAAGTTTGACCGGGAGGCTGCGTTTAAGTCTATCATCGGAGCAGGACGCCAGAGCGAGAATACTGTTGTTGCTGAAGAAAAAAATGCAAAGAAGAATAGTGACCGGGTGCTGCGGGCCTATTATCTGGATCGGGATATTGATAAGGCGCTGCGTAGGATGGCGTTGGAGGAAGGAAAAAATCTGACAGAATCGGTCAATAATGCTTTGCAAGCCGGATTGACAAAATATCTGTAGAAATACGAGGAAAATTGAAAAGGCAACCTGCCGCTGGCGTATGGTGCGAAAATGAAATAAAAATTTTTTTAATTTTAGGTGCGTAGTTTTGCTTTTTTCTGTACCTATATAAGTGAACGCCCGTTTTAAGACTTTTTTGAAAGGAGTGTTTTTGATGATGGATACCGGGCAGCGTGTGAAGCTTGTCAAAAGCCGAGCGTGGCAAATGCGCCGCCGACAGGAAAAGCACATCACCGAGCGATTGTCGCTTGTGTCTGTTGCGCTTCGCTGTTGCCTTATTTATGCGATGGGACATTTCCCCGGCCGGTCGCCGGGTGCGGTGCAGGGCTTAAACGGCGCAACGATGCTGCTGGAAAACGTAGGCAGCTATGTGTTGGTTGGCGTGATCTGCTTTATTGCGGCGGTGGTCGTTACCGTGTTTTGCACACGATTGAGAAAAAACAATAAACAGCAGGAACAAACCAAGGAGGATGAGGAAACATGAAGAAAAGATTTTTAGCGGCGCTGCTGAGCCTGTGCATGACGCTCACGCTGCTGCCAACTACGGCGTTTGCAGCGGTGAGCGATTCGCTGGGCAACACACCCGAGGAAAATCAGGCGATTTTGGAGCAGCTCTCCGCCCTGACTGGCGGCAGCAGCGACCAGGTGCTTTCCATGCTGAACGCTTTGGGGCTGCTGGATGAAGACGGCAATTTCAAGGTGGATCAAACCATCACGCTGGACGGCCAGGTGTTGACACTGGCGGCTGTCATGGAGCTGCTGGAAAATCCCGCCACGGATCTCACCCGCATAGCCGACGTGGATGGGACTCCGGTGGCGCTGGGCGATTTGAAGACCATGATCCAAATCGAACAGGAGCTGCAGCGGATCAAGGACACCTATTTCTCCGGCAGGGAGTTTACCGGGGAAGCACTGGAGAATCTCAACAGCCTGATGGAGCAGCTGGAGCTGCAGGGCATCAGCTTGCAGTATTCCGCCTCTGCCACAAAGCCTGAGGGCGTTGAGACGGTGGATATGAGCGGCATGATGAGCCAAACGCTGGGGGAACTCGCAACCAACAGCTGGAGCTCCGGGACTTTTACTGTATACGGCGGAAAACCGGTCGGCTTTTCCTACCGCATTCAAAAAGGCCAGCTCAGCGAGTATATCACCGGTGTGGAGGTCTCGATAGGCGAGACGAGTGGGGTCGCCCAAGGCGACGGGTCCTACAAGCTGACCTATGACGTAGGCTCGAGGGACAGTTTAGGTGGTTGTCAAATCACTGTCGAGGTTAAAACCAAAGGAAATAACAAAGCCTGGCACGATAATACTTATTCCTATGGCGACCTGCTGGGGATGATTGAATTTTACGATGCGGAAAATCTGGTGTTCTATGACGGTGCCGCTTATGCCGACCACTGTCAGCTCAAGCTAAAAAAGACGGTTGACGCCCCCACAATACAAACATCAGTGAGCGCGCCGAACTATGAGGAAAGATACGAAAGTACAGAAACAATACAGGGGGATATGTATATTCCTTTGCTGGCAAATGAATACAATATCGGCGAAGGTGCCAACAATCAGGACTTCGTTGCGCTAAGCGATACCATCAGAATTTTGGAGGGTGCCCGCAACTCGGTGCTTCCCGACGTCTCCGACCCATTTTATCAGCCATACCAAATCGACGCCAGCATCAAGTTTAACTGGAGCAGAGACGACATAGATGCCTATAATGGCCCTGCGCCGTATGGCAAGAATAATTCTAGAAACCCTCAAGTCTATGCCCCGTTCTATCTGACGGAGTACAAGCTCGGTGAAACATCTCTGAATCTCAGCGACGACAGAAAGAGAACGGAGGACTGTACGATTAACAAGGGCAGTACGGTCAGCATCTCCCTGCAGTCTACCACGCAAAACAGAGGGGATCAGCAGTACTATCTGCCCTTCGAACTGTATCTGAACGCTGATAAGGTATGCGAAAGACAATATACCTCCGCCACCGTCAATACCAGCGGCGCCACCGCCAGCCTGGTGGACACGGACGCCCCCATCATTCAAAGCGTCACGGCCCCGAAGGGAACCTATGCCAGCGGACAGCATGTGCCCATCACAGTTACCTTTAACGAGTTCGTGGATCTTAGAAACGCCAGCGTGACCATCAATGGCAATGAGTATACCGCCGCTGCGCTTTCCATGAACGACTACGGCGTCACGGCAATGCTCTGGTACCCGGTGCAGGATGCGGATGACACCAAGGTCACCGTCACTGGTATGACCGGCGTGGAAGATGTTTTCGGCCATCCGCTGGATACCGCACACTATACAAGCGAGTCGATTGCCGACGTTACGCTGAAGAGCGTCTTGATGCGCAACGCTCCCACCGAACTGACCGCCGCCTACGCCAACGGCAAGGCATCGTTCACGATGCAGGCCAACATGGCGTCGGCCTACATGACCGTATACAGCAATTATCACACCCCGGAAGGCACAGACCCGAAGGAAGCCCCTTTCCGCCTCGAGCTGAGGTACGACTCCGCGGTTGAACCAATCCATCTGCAGGTCTATCTGGACGAAGTGAGCGGAAAATTCACCGTCAGCGACTACGCAATCGCACCACCCTCTGATTTCGACCGCACCTACACGGTGACGCTGCAGGCCAACGAGGGCACGAAAGACGCTCCTAACTGGGTGAATGTTCTTCCCCTGACCCGGCAGTTCACGGTGCAAAGGAAAGTTTCCGCGCACACGGTGAAGGTCGTCCCGGAAGCGGATCCCGCCAACTATACGATTTCCCTCGCCGATTCCACCCGCCCCACGCTTAAGGCCAAGGTTTTGGGGAAAAACGGTGAGCAGGCCAGCTACACCACCGGTAAATGGAGCAGCAGTGACCCGCTCATTGCCACCATCGACGAGGATACCGGCGTTGTTGCCACCACAGGAACCAAGGTGGGAGCCGTCACCTTTACCTTTACGGCGGACAACGGGACTGAGGACACTACCGACGATGATGTGAAGGGCGAGTCAAAGCCCTATACCGTGACGGCGGGCGAGTCCCTGGCACTGGTGATTCCCGGCAGCTCGTCCATCGTGACGCGGGTAAATCAGCCCGCCACCGTGCTGTGGAGCTCCAACGCCGCGCTGATGACGCCGAACAAAGAGTTCAATTACAGGATCGACCTGTATGAGGGCAACTACGCGAATGAGGCGGCGCTGAGCGGCCGCAAGCCCGTTGCGACTTATACCGTCGGCAAGGATAAAAACAGCGTGCGGATCGGGGAGAATGTGCTCTCCAAGCTCTCCAACGGCAATACCCCTGCCTACACGGTATTGGTCTCCATGCCGCACCCCAACGCCGGCGGTGAGGACGTCCGCCTGTCGGCACTTGCCTGGATCATCGTGCAGGCACCGCCTGCCACAGCCAAGCTGACACCGCCCCAGAGCATTTACCTCAAGGATACCGACGGTGCCGTCAATATCGACTGGTCGGTGGAAAACACCACTGAGGGCGCCCCTTTGCAGCCCACGCTGACCATCACCCGGGTCACAGAGGACAACACCACCACCAAAGTGGTGGACAGTGAGCGCCTATCCGGCACCTCCGGAAGTTACTCCCTGCAATTACAGAGTGTGCAAGCCGGCAATCTGAAGGACACCTATCAAGTGGTTTTGAGCGTGGAGAATCCTGGTGAGGAATCTCCCAGCACCGACTCCTTCCCCCTGTATGTCTACGATGCCGACGCACTGAAGGTGCAGGACGACAAAGGAGACACGATTTCTAAGCTGACCATGGACAATACCTCCAAGGTCAGCGGCACCCTGCCCACCGAAACAGATAAAATTTTGCAGCTGCGCCAGGAGCTGGGGCTGATCGAGTACATCGGCATCAACTATAACGAGTACGGTTGGAACTCCTTTAAAGACGGCATCCAGTGGGCCTCCAGCAACAACAATGCCATTTCCGTCAACTACAAGCAGGGCGGACTGTATGAGGACATCAGAAACTTCTCCTTTGATTCCTACCTTCCCGAAACCAAAATGGCGCTGTCCGGCCGGGCCAACGGCACCGCAACCGTCACGGCTACCCATGCCGCCACGGGCATGAATGCCGCCGTACAGGTGACAGCGAAAACGCTGCAAAATAAGTTCTATCTCTTCCAGCTGACGCCTGCAGCGGAAACTACGCTGCAATACACCGACGGCAAAGGTGTGCCCAAAACGGTCACGACCAACAGTGAAGGCGTGCTGGCGCTTTACGAACCCAACGGAATCGCCAGTGAGGTGTCTCTGCGGTCCGGCTCCGGCGCGGATATTTATCTGGGCACCATCTATAAAGAAAATCTGCGTTCCGGCGAGCGGGATGCCACAAAACTGCAGCTTTATCCCTTGAATACCTTCAGCCTTCGGCGAGTTGCCCGGGCATCTGTGACGCTCATCACGCCGGGCGGCGATCCGCTGGCGAACAAGACGGTGACCGTTCGCGGCGGCGTTTATAAAAACGGAGGCTACTGCCAGACAGCTCTGCTGGGCTCCAGGGCAGGAGCACTTGTCAGCGGCATCACCGGCGACACCTATACCACGGATGCGGCGGGAAATATAACCGTCTATCTGGATTCCACCCAGTTCTGGTCGGCCGAAAAGGGCGAGAGCAACACCACGGCGCTTTCCGCTCTGGATCAGCTGGAGTACATTCTGGAGATCAGCGCAATTGACGGCGACAAGTACTATCCGCTGCTGCTGACCGTCAACGGCAAGCTGGGCGTGGACGATGTAATGCGCACCGCAGAGGGCGTTGTCTCTCTGGAGAGCGTGCCGGCGGGGGAGAAAAAGAAACCCTTTATTGTGGCGCAAAGCGTTGATTACGGTCTTGCCAACGGTCAGAAGGTGGATGTCCGCAGCTCGACCGGGAAGATTGGCCCTAACAGCAGCTTTAAAACAGCAAGCCTGCACACCACCATGTTCCTCTGGGGCGAGGATATTGCCAACGCGAAGAATTACAGTCTCAAGCTGGCGGACGAATACGGCGTTCTTCCTGCCGCCCAGAGCAGCAGTACCAAGCAGTATCCCTTCTCATCCATCCCCGTAGCGGAAAACGATCTGACCCTCACCGAGGCCACCATGACCACCTCTGGATGGATCGCCGACGGCAAGGATGTGGGTATGAAAACGCAGCTGAGCCTGAACGGCAGCCTGCTGCAGGAGAAAATAATGCCCTTCCGGGTCGTTGATCTGACCCGAGTGCCCAAGGTGACAGAGGATGAGCGCGTCACCGGTATTCTGGCGACGATGGGAGCCTCCAGCGGAGTGAATCAAGTCGACTTTGGCGGAGTGGGCGACAGTAACATTCTCAAGGTGCTGACCGGACGGCTGGATGATCTGAGCGGTCCGGTGGACACTTCCGTGTTCAAAATGATCATCACCCCCAGCGAAGATCCCTCCGTGTTCCGTGCCATGATTTGGGCCGGGTACAATACGCTGGAGATGGAGGACATGGACTATTCCGAGGACGGCGTGGCGTTGAGTGCGAATGTGCTGACGCAGAACCTGGAGGTGGGCGTGCCCGGTACCGGGGATCTGAGCCAGATGGCCAAGGGCACCTATGATCCCAAGGGGGAATACAAAGCCAACTCCATAGCCGGCAAGGTCACCAGCACGGATCTCAACTTGCAGTTGGAGGGCTTTTACGAAGCGGAGATCCGCTATAACGCCGAAAAAAAGGAGTGGGAGGTTTTCACCGTAGGCGGCGGCTTTACCGCCGGCGTTGGCGTGGGCTTCACCTTCAGCGTGAACGCCATGGCTGGCCCCGTGCCGTTGACAGCAACCTTTGAGCTGGGTGGTGCCATTCAGCTGGATTTCCGTACCGCAGTGCGCTACGGCCGGCAGGGACAGGGTACAGAGCTTGCCTGGAGCGATCCCACGGCCACGGCAGTGAATGACTTTTTGACCACGCTGCGTATCAACGCCTATGTCCACGCGTTTGGCGGCATTGGCTTTGACTATTCGGTCGTGGCGCTGAAGATCGGCCTATTCGGCAATTTGGATGTGGACAGTCAGAATAAGTTCCTTTCCCGCACCTATCTTGCCGACGAGACAAAGCGCCAGATCAACGGTCAGGCCCTGGGGATCCAAAGCGAAGTGGGGATCAAATTTGTGGCCACCTTCCTGTTTATCTCCTACGAGGCGGTGATCGCCTCCGGAACCCTTGGAGCCACCAGGACTTTTAATGACTGGAAAACAATCGACGACTACTGGAATAACGCCACCAGTGGGCTGAGCCTTGCCTCGCTGCGGATGGCGGCGGCCCAGAGCGGAATGCAGGTGGCTTCTGCCAGTGCAACGCTCCAAAGCCGGGACTATCTGGAGCAATATGCCCGTACCTGGGGCCAGCCCCAGCAGCGGATGATGCTGTTCTCTCTGAACTCCACCAGTGGGCTGAAAAACATCCAGACCAATGCCAACCCCACATCCTATCCACAGCTCAGCGATGACGGGAAGGTATTGGCCTACATCAACGACGGCAACAGCAGCAGTATTTACGACAGCCGGGCGCATTTTTCCACCCTCAATGGCGGCGTCTATACTCCCTCCAGTGAAATTGACGCTCCCACAGGGTTCCCCGGCTACGGCGACACGAGCGTTTCTTTGTCCGGCACTGGCAGCTTCGCGGCGGCGGCTTGGGTTCGCATGGGCACCGACCTGCCGGGTAAAAATGCCGGTGATGCCGTGACATTGGAAGAGCAAAACCTGCTGATGAACAGCACGGAGATCGTAGTGTCCGTCTATAACGGCAAAACCTGGACCTCCACCCGCCTAACCAACGACGGCACGCCGGATCTGGCCCCAGCCACGGCAGTGGGCGGCGACGGCAAGGCCATCGTGTTCTGGCGCAGCGTCTACACCCCCGATCCCGGTACGCAGGGCAGCAACAACCTGCTGAACTTCACGACCAGAGATTGTATCATGTACCGTTGCTATGACAGCACTAACCGCAACTGGAGCGATGCCAAAATGCTTTATAACGGTGCTACTGGCAGCGTGAAGGCGTTGCAGGCGGCCATGCTGCCCGACGGAACCGCTATGGCGGTTTACTCGCTGGACCGCAGCGGAACCGGAGATACCTCCGCCTACGAGATCGCCTATTGTACCGTGGCTGCTGACGGAACTCCCGGTACAGCCATGCTGGCGACCTGTGACAGCAATCTTGACGAAAACCCCCAGGTCGTTGCAGCCAACTTCGGCAGCGGGGATGACCGATTTGTCATCGGTTGGCACAGTGTCCGAGGCGGCAGCAGCGATATCCAGCTGTTGGCTGTGGACGGCAGCGGCACCATGTCCAACAGTTTCCCCGGCTCTCTGTCTGCCCTGACCAGCAGCGGCAACGCCGTCGTGGGCGGAGACTTCCGCTTCGCTTCCCTCAGCGAGAATTATCGCAGCATCAATGATCTTACCATCGTCTGGAATGAGACTGTCAATAACGCCAACGGCGCGGTAGATCACGGCATTTTGAAGGCGGCCAAGCTGCGCTATGCCACAAATACCTACACGCTGTCCGCACCATTGGAACTGGCAGAGCTGCCGGATCGCACGCTGGCTGACCACTTTGATGCCTATGTCAGCGGCACCAATCAGGTGCAGGCTGTCATTCAGGCCACCCGGTATGACGATGAAAACCCGAAGGTAATCGGCGGCGTGACCGTTCCGGGTGAGGAAACGATCCTCTATACCGCTACCTCTGATTTTATCACCGATGCGGTGGCAGTGGAACAGATCGGTGTGGATTATGCAACGCTGGCGCTGAACAGCCTGACACCCATTCGCTTTACCATCCGCAACACCGGGCTGAACGATGTGACAAACCTAACGGTCAAGCTTGGCAGCGGGGAAACCGCCACCCTTACGGAAAAACTGCTGCCCAATGAAAGCACCACCCTTACCGTCTGGCACCATGTGAAGGACCGCGTGACCGACCCGAGCTATACCATCACCGCCGCCGGCGGCATCAACGAAAACGGCACAGTGTATCTGGATTATCCCGACATTGGCATCTCGCAAATGGAAGTGATTGCGGAGAGCGCCGGCAAGCGCACGGTGCGCATGACCCTCTATAATTCCTCTGCCGCCACGCTGGCCGGCGGAAAGGGCCGCGAGGTGAAGCTTGCGTTCTATGCGGATGATCTGCATACCAAACCTGCAGAGGTAGCCTACACCACAAACGGCGTACAGGTTAGTGGTAATGAAATCACCGTTTCCGAAGACAGCGCCCTCGCCCGCATCGATCAGGGAACCTTTACACTGGACCTGACCTATGATCTGGGCAAGTATATGACATCCATTGGCAAAACCGAGATCCCCAATGTGGGTACCTATCTGTACGCCGAGGCGTGGGCGGAAGGCAAGATCGGTGGAACGGGAAGCAATCAGCGCCTGCCGGAGTATGACGGCAGTGACAGCGAGGCCAGCGTCCATATGACCGGCGCACTGGCCCGCACCGGAGAGCAGCTGACGATGGATGTGGCACAGGGGAACGACGGCAACGGTCACAGCACCGCCGCCATTACCCTGCGCAACAACTGCCTGCAGCCTCAGACTAGCGCAGAGCTGGTGGCCACGCTGCTGGATGCTGCCGGGACCGTTCTGGAAACGAAAAAGACCAGTATTGGCGGTGCCATCTCCGGGGAAACCTTCCAGACGGAAACCGTCACCTTCTCCCGGCTTGGCACCCGCGTAGTGGTGCGAGCCGCAGTGCCCGGTAATGACCTTCTGACCTTTGAAGGTCTGGCAGTGGGGCTCGGCGATTTTACCGCCAACGGAACGAACTATACCTATACGCTGCAAAATGATAGCGGAGCAACATCTACGCTAGTCACAGCGGTGTCTGGAAACGGCGAGCCCGTGAGCATCAACGGACAGGCTCTGTCCACCGGCGGCAGCGCAACCGTTGCCATCCCCAACAGCGGCACAACCGACATTGTCGTGAGAATCGGTGCTAAAACCTACACGCTGACGATTCTGCGCAATAGCGGCACAGGCGGCAATGAAGGCGGTGGCGGCGGAGCGACCATCTACACGCTGACCTTCGATACCAACGGCGGTAGCGCCATTTCCAAGGTATCTAGGAGCAGCGGCACCACGGTTGACCTGACCGGCTATACGCCTACTCGTGACGGCTATACCTTCGATGGTTGGTACAGCGATAGCGCCCTGACTATCAAAGTCACTTCTATCAAGCTGACTTCCAATACCACCATTTACGCAAAGTGGACGGCAAAATCGGATATGTCTTTCACCGATGTGGCAGACAAAGCATATTACAGAGATGCCGTTGCGTGGGCTGTTGAGAACGGCATCACGAAAGGCACCACCGCAACGACCTTCAGCCCTAACGCTACCTGCACCAGAGCGCAGGCTGTGACCTTCCTGTGGCGTGCCGCTGGCAGTCCCAAACCCGAAACCC
>ERZ779890.5113-NODE-5113-length-10493-cov-4.347097_pt1 | contig 10493 bp, 9 predicted proteins | sample MGYA00511553_ERZ779890 | MGnify/ENA primary metagenome ERZ779890 (study PRJEB29588, sample SAMEA2152064) | human gut metagenome | biome: human gut; feature: human-associated habitat; material: faeces | place: Denmark | collected 2008/2010 ...
ATAAGGAGCAATAATGACTCGCCCTAGGGTATCAGCTATTAAAAGAACAAGAGCTCCCAATAAGCCACTTGTCGGTATTAAATAACTATGCTTATTACCTACAAATAAACGTGCAAGATGAGGAACAAGTAAACCTACAAAACTTAACACACCTGCGATTGCTACTGAAACACTACATAAAATAACTGCTAATAAAGAAATGATAAATCGATAAAGATTAACATTAATTCCTAATGATAATAATGTACGATCTTCTAATCCTAATAAATCACAAACTTTTGTTAAAAATGATAAAATCACTAAAATTGGTAAAATATAAACCATCAATAATTGAACATCATTCCAGGTATATAAAATAACAGAACCTACCGATGATGAAATAGATGAAGAAATACTTTCAATAAATGAAATGATTGCTGTTAAGGTATAATGAATTGCAACACCGACAAGAATAATTCTTGTCGTCTTTAAACCTGATTTCCAAGATAAACTATAAATCAATATAAATGTTATTAATCCTCCTAAACATGTTAACAATGGTTTGATGGTATATAAATCAGGTAAAAAGATACCTACTAATAAACTAACTAATTGTGCTCCTGCACTGATTCCAATAATACCTGGATCTGCTAAAGGATTCTTTAGTACTACTTGAAATAATAAACCTGCTAAAGCAAGTGCACATCCTACAAGCATAGTAACAATGACACGAGGAAAACGTATTTGATAGATACTTGCAACATCTTTGTTATATTCTACAAAGAGTCCTTTTAATAATTGAATAAATGAGACTTTGATCGTTCCTGTATTAATTGCTATAAAGAATGAAATACATAATAAGATAAATAAAGATAATATAAACAATAAGGGATGCTTTTTAATTGTTTTCATATAAAATTCCTTCTAATATTTCTAATCCTTTTTGATAATTAAAATTAGCACTCATTCCAAAATATTCATTATTTAAATCATATACTTTATTATTCTTAACAGCATCAAATTGTTGCCAAGTTTGATTATTCGAAAACTCTTGTTGAAAATACTCCATAACTTGTTTTGGCATGGCATGAGATGTTCTTAAAATAAGATCTGGATTTTGTTTTAACATATCTTCTACACTGACATTAACAAAATCTTTTCCTTCTCCATCACCATAAATATTTGTTCCACCTGCTAATCTTACTAAATCTCCAACATAACTTGATTCAGTTGCTACAACATAACTTCCTCCTGGAAGTCCCATTAAGATTAAAACACGTGGACTCACATTATTTTGATATTTTTCTCTAAAAGAAACCATATAGTCAACATACTCATCAACAAGCTTTTTAGCTTGTTTTTCTTTATTAAATAATTTTCCTAATTCTTCAATACTCTTATACATTCCCGATAAGTTTTTAAGATTTAAAAAACTTGAACTGATTTTGATTTTTTCATATTTACTTGAAAGATCACTTTCTAATGAATTAGGACTTAAAATTAAATCAGGTTTCAATGTAGATATTTTTTCCATATCTGGTGTCATTGCATTACCAATCTTTGTTGTTTTTTGATATTTTTTAGGAACTGTATAACTATCACTTTGAGGAATTCCTACAACTTGTTTAGCTGGTATATTTAATTGATCTAAAATTTCTGTAACAGCAATAGAAGTAGCAGCAACTGTAATTTCTTGATCACTTGTTACTTCTTGATTTTGATTGACACATCCTGTTAATAAAGATATTAAACAGATAAATACTAAACTATTTTTTAATTTTTTTAACATAGAATATTCCTCCTAAAATAAATACGATACATATTCCTACAATAAGTAATGTATTATCTTTTTTAGTTGTACTTTCCTTCGTTGTTTGTTTTAAATTTTTAACTGTTAGTTTTAATTTTTTATCGACTTTTCCTTTTGAATTAATAATGTGATTACTTAATCCTGTCGCATTTTCCATAAGTGATTCTTTTGTAATTGTTCCTACTATTGCTTGTTGAATTTCAGTAGTTTCTGGTGTTTGTGTTTCCTCAGTTGTTTCTTCTTGAGTTGTTTGATTTGTTGTTGATTTAGATGTATTTGTTTGTGTATTTTGACTTGTTGAGGTTTCTGTATTTTGAGGGATCATTTGACTGTTATAAATTCCTGTTCCTGCTATTGCCGAGGAAATATTAGGTTTAATAAAAAACTGTACATCTCTTCCCATTGGATTTACATACATAATAGGACTTATATAAAGTTCCAAAGAACTGACTTGTAATCTATAATGATTAACAGTATCTCCATTAGCACTACTACTTCCAGTTTTAGTTGCTGAAACTGAACTCATTGATCCACTTGATGTCATCACTTTAAATCGTACATTGCTGACATTAGAAGCTAACCCTAAACCAACAGTGATATAATACTTTCCATTAATTTGTTCAACCAATAATTGACTTTCGACAATATTACTTACCATACTTTCACCTAAAGCAATATTTTCTCCCCCGTCTTCTGTTTTACCGGTAAGAGGATTGGTATAACTTGTAGAACGACTAACAAGATATGCCCCATCATTTAAAGCACTAACTGGTGAAATAAACATGAATAGCATCATTAAAATGATATTTATTTGTAATATTTTTTTCATAGTTTCTCCCTAAAAACATGAGGCATTTTTATGCCTCATGTTTCTTTCTTAAAATAAATCCAATCATTGTTATAGAAATAATAAATAATGCCATGAATAACTGAATAGATGTTTGATCACCTGTTTTAACTGATTGATTTTCATTTATTTGATTCTCTTTATTTGCTGTTTGATCTTTATTTGTATTTTCTTGTTGATCATCTTTTTTAGTATTTGGTTCTAATTCTGTTTTATCTGAAACATATGTTAAAGTAGTATAATCAATTTTTAATCTTGCTGCTAAATCCATATTTCCCATCATAGCAACATGTGGATTCATCATTACATTGATATATTCATTTTCATGAGGTAATTCAAAGGCCCATAATGTTGGATTCCCTTGTGCATCTTTTTCAATGATTGTAGCACTATGATTTTTATAATCTTCTTGTTCACTTCCAATATAAAATTCTTGTAAACTTGCTTTAATACTTCCAAATGACATTTCTTTTGTTGAAAGATACATTGTTGCTTTTCCATCTTTAACAATAATTTTTGCTTTTGAATTGATAGCAGAAGCTGCCATTGATTCTTTATCACTTGTAGCATTCCATAAAGCAACATCTACACTATATGTTCCATCTTTTGTAAAACGAGAAGTATTTTCTTCATCTTTTTTATCTTCATCATCTTTTGGTGTTTCTGGTGTAGGATCAACTTTTGTTAGACCATCTAATTTTAATTGTAATCTTGCAATAGCACCTCTTGAGCTTCCACCATAATAAAACTTAACATTTGTAAGTTCTTTATTTTCATCTAATTTGAATTGTACTTTTTTTGGATGTCCATCTTCTTCCTCGATAACAGTTGCTTCTTTATATGTTCCATCTTTTAATTGATATTCCATTTTATCAACAGAAGCAGTTTGTCCATACATTGTCATTTCTTTTAATTTTAAAGTAACAACAACTTCATTGTTTTGAACAGTGATTTGTGCTGATTCAACAGCTTGTGCTGCCATTGATTGATCATCACTATTTTCTTTTAAAACATTTACAGGAACGTCATATGTACCATCTTCTAAAACATATTCTTTTTGTAATTCTTTTGCATTATCTAAATCTAATGTTAAAGTTACATTTGTTGGATAATCCTTTCCTTGTCCCATAAAATAATTCATAAAATCAACTGTAATTGATAAAACTGTTGAATTATTTTCATCTAATTGAGGTAATTCAAAAGAAATTTTTTCTGGTACTTCTACTTCTAATGTTTCTCCACCCATTCCTTGTGTAGACTTTTCTACTTTTGTTGAAAGAGTTGTTCCATTAGCAATTGTTAGAACATTTGCATAATATTCTTTCCCTAAATTAATAATCATATTTTGTAAAGTAGCAATTGCTTGCATTTTTCCATCTTCATTTACTGTTACTTCTAATGAATCTCCAAATGCTTTTGCAAAAGCTGTTTGTACTGCTGGAATTGGTGCAGCACTTGTTAAACTTTTGATTGGAACTTGATATGTTCCTGCTTTTGATAAATCATTATTTAATGCATGTACTGAATTAAATGATGTAAGTTGTAAACATAATGCCATCATTAGGGCTAATGTTATTTTTAATAATTTTTTCATGTTGACCTCCCTTTTTTAAGTTAGCTTAAAATAACTAAAGAGAGTTTAGCATTTTTTTTCCATTTTTCAATATTTTATTTTGTTTCAGGTGTGTAACATAAAAGATACTATTTTATGATTATTTGTTGATATAACTACACTTTTATAGATGTTTTACATGTGAAACAAAAAAGCCTTCCATCAAAGGAAGACTTTTATTTTTTATATTATTTTTCGAAATCAAATTCTTGGAAAACATCACTTACTGGTAAATTATTTTCAATACTTTCAATTGTTTTAGCAAGTAATGATGCTACTGAAACAACTTTTAATTTATCGAAATGTTTTTCTTTAGGTAAAATAATTGTATCTGTAACAACGACTTCTTTAGCTGAACAGTTTTTCAATCTTTCAACAGCTGGTCCTGAGAATACTGGGTGTGTACAAGCAATGAAAACATTTTTTGCACCTTTTTCAAGTAACATATCAATACCTGCTACAATAGTTCCACCTGTATCGATCATATCATCAATCATGACACAGTTTTTACCTTCAACATCACCTAAAACACCCATGATTTCAGCAACGTTAGGTTTTGGTCTTCTTTTATCAATGATAGCTACTGGACAATCTAAAGCAACTGCCATTTTACGAGCACGAGTTGCTCCACCATGGTCTGGAGAAACAACACAAATATCATCTAAGTTTTTATTTTTGAAATAATTACAGATTAATGGTAATGCTTGCATATCATCTACAGGAATATTGAAGAATCCTTGAATTTGTGCAGCATGTAAATCAATTGTTACAACACGATTAACGCCAGCAGTTGTTAATAAATCAGCAACTAATTTAGATGTAATTGGTTGTCTAGGTTTTGCTTTTCTATCTTGTCTAGCATATCCAAAGTATGGCATGATAGCTGTAATTTCTCCAGCTGATGCTCTTTTTAAGGCATCTGCTAAAACTAAGATTTCCATTAAGTTTTCAGTAACAGGATTAGATGTTGATTGGACAATGAAAACATCTTTTCCACGAACTGATTCATCAATTTCAACTAAGATTTCTCCATCAGCGAAATGGTGAACTTTTGATTTTCCCATTTCACAACCTAAATTATCACAAATGTCTTGTGCTAATTCTACTGATGATGATAAAGCAAATACTGTAATTTTGTTTTTCATTTTTTCTTTTACCTCTATTTTCCTATTTTATTTCTTTTTTCTTCTAATACTTTACTATAACCTTCTTTGTTCACTTGTCTACTTCTAGCAATTGCAAAAGCATCTTCATGAACTTCATCTGTAATTGTTGATCCAGCAGCAATAAATGCATTTTTACCAACAGTTACAGGAGCAACTAAATTAGAATTGCAGCCAACGAAAACGTTGTCTTCAATTACTGTTTGGAATTTATTTTTTCCATCATAGTTGCTAGTAATAGTACCGCAGCCAATATTTACGTTTTCACCAACTGTCGCATCTCCAATATAGCTTAAGTGCGCAGCTTTACTTCCTTTACCAAAAGTTGCTTTTTTCATTTCCACAAAGTTACCCATGTGGACATTTTCTAAGATATGACAATGATTTCTAAGTCTTGCATATGGCCCGATATCAACACCGTTTTCAATAATCGAATCAGCAATAACAGAGAATTTAATTTCTACGTTATCTTTGATTTCTACATTATCAAATTCACAATAAGGTCCAATATGACATCCATTACCAATCACTGTTTTTCCTTTAATAATACATCCTGGTTCAATTGTTGTATCATGACCAATCACTACATCTCTACCAATATAAGTATTTGTCATATCTACAATATTTACACCATCTAATAGATGTTTTTTATTAATACGATATTGTAATTGTTTTGTTGCTTCTTGTAATTCAAACTTATCATTAATTCCACCAACTTCTGATAAGTCATCAATTTTATAACCACCAACATTTAAGTTTTGATGATTCATAATTTCAATTACATCTGTAATATAGTATTCATTTTGAGCATTGTTATTTGTTACTGATTCTAATGCTTTAAATAAAGCAGCATTATCAAAACAATATTCTCCAACATTCATTTCAGAAATATTTCTTTGTTCATCTGTACAATCTTTATACTCAACAATACCTTTAACTTGATCATTTTCTCTAATAATACGACCAAATTTCTTATTTAAGTCACAATCACATGTCATGACTGTTCCTTTCATTTGATGTTCATTATGATATTGAATTAACCCTTGTAATGTTTCTTTAGTAATTAATGGTGCATCACCATTTAAAACAATAGTTGTTCCTTCTTTATCTCCTAAAACATCTTTTGCTTGCATCAATGCATGTCCAGTTCCTAATTGTTCTTTTTGCATTACGAACTCAACACCATCAACAAGTTTCATGACTTCTTCAGCTTTATGTCCAACAATAACATAAATACCATCAACACCTAAACCTTTTAATTCATCAACGATATGACAAACCATTGGTTTATATAAAACTTCATGTACTACTTTAGGCTTGTCGGATTTCATTCTTGTACCTTTTCCGGCAGCCATTACTACTGCGTAAGTTTTCATCGTCACACCCCTCTACGACGTCATTCTAACAAAATATAACTCATAATTAAAGATGAATAAGACAATTTATTGCAAATTCCTACATCTTTTCAAAAAAAGAAAATCTTATCACAGATTTTCTTCCTTGTTTAAAATTTTCGATTTTCTAACAAAAAAATAACGTTTTCTAAAGAATTCATATCCTTTATTCATAATTTCTTGATTTCTAGTAATACCAAATACACATGAACCACTTCCTGACATTAAAGCTCCATCAAAACCTAACTTCATCATTTCTTTTTTGATTTCTTTAATTTGTGGCACCATTTTAATAGAAGGAAGTTCTAATGTATTTTGTAGATTATCAATAACTGCTTGATAATCATTCATTTCAATTCCTTTTTTCATCTTTCTGCAATCTTGATGTTTTACTTTAGATAAATCTAATGAAGTAAATGCTTTTTGAGTTGAAACACCTTTTTTAGGTTTTACAAGTAATAAATAAGCTTCAAAAGGTTCATCAATAAATTGTAGTTTTTCACCAACACCTTCAACAAAAGCTGTTTTTTCATAAATACAAAATGGAATATCTGCTCCTACTTCTTTTCCTAAAGCAGCCATTTCTTCATAAGATAAATTTAAATGAAATAATTTATTCATGGCTTTAATAACTGCTGCTCCATCAGCACTTCCACCAGCTAATCCTGCTTGCGTTGGAATATGCTTATAGACAAAGATCTTAACACCTTTTTTTAATCCGTATCTTTCTTGCATCAATTGTGCAACTTTATACATAATATTTCTTTGATCGGTAGGAACGATCTTACTATTTGACTCAATTTCAATTCCTTCATCAATGACATTAATATAAATGAGATCATGTAAAGTAATAGGTGCCATGATCATTTCTAAATCATGATATCCATCTTCTCTTTTTCTTACAACATCTAACGCTAAATTTACTTTTGCATATGCTCTTACTTTCATTTTTCATTACCTCGGATACAAATTTCTGGCAACCCCTCTTGTATCAATTCCACCAACACCTAATTGTTTAAAAGAGGTTTTCTCTATAACTTTTTCTAAATCAACATACTCTTTAATATTTGTACTTGCGATTTGAGTTGTGATAATAACAGGATCTAACGCATGAATATTTTTTCTTGAAGGACTTGATGCAAAGTTAGCACCACTCGCTACTAGAAGTTCATAGTATGACTGACACGCTCCTGCAAAGATTACTAATGCATCTTTGTCGGGTTGATATTCTCTAGCCTTTTTGATTGCTTCTACAAAATCTAAACTGTGCAAATAATCTTGACTATTTCTTTTATGTCCATTTTTTTTCAAAGCATCATGTCCTGTAATGACTAAAAGATGTGGATTATGTTTTTTTAATAGGTTGGTTATTTTACTAGCAAACTCTTCTTCTTTAAAATAATAACCATATGCTCTAATACCATATTCTTGATATTTTTTCATACACATCTTTAAATAAGAAGGATCTCCATCTAAATGTAAAACACTTCCCTTTAAACATTTTTCTTGTGGTAAATGCACATCTTCTATTACTCTTTTCTCTTGAACAAGCTCTAAATCATCTATTTCACTATCCGCAATCAAACGATACTCTATTCCTCTTAAATAACAAATATTTTCTTGTATATCAATGACTTCAAAAATAATATCTTGATGATATTTTTTTCTACTTACAATATCACCTATCTTCATTCTATCACCATTATATAGTATGTTTATATAATGATTTTGTGATAACCTGATAATCTTCTAATGTAAGTTGTTCACATCTTAATTTTTGATCTATTTGATTTTCATTTAAAACATCTAATGCATTTTGATATTCTTGTTTTAAATTATTATAAATCGTTTTTCTTCTTTGTTTAAAAGCACTATTTAATACTTTATATAAATCTAAATTAGCTTCCTTATTAATTGTAATCTTTAAAATAGCACTATCAATATGAGGTGCAGGAATAAAAACATTTTGACTTACTGTAAACATATATTCAATTTTACCCATATCTTCAATCATATACATCAGTGGACTTTTATAATCGCTTGTATATTTTAAAGCCACTTCTTTTTGTACCATCACGACAATTTCATCAATAACTTTACTTTCAGTTAAAACCTTTTCAATAATTTGAGTTGTAATATAATAAGGCAAATTAGCTACTAAAATAACTTTTTCATACTTATCCTTTAAAGTCATTAAATCCTCTAAATTTACTTTTAAAAAATCTTCAAAAACAATCTCAATATTTTCCTGATTTAAAAACTCTTCATAGACTCCTTTAAAACGTGTATCTATTTCATAGCTTCTTACATATCCTGCATAACGTGCTAATACTTGAGTTAAAGCACCAATTCCAGGTCCTACTTCAATCACTGCACATTTTTCATTAACACTTGAACAACGAACGATTTTTTCTACGACATGAGGATCAATTAAAAAGTTTTGCCCATATTTCTTTTTAGGATATAAATCATATTTATCTAATATATATTGAGTTGTACTTTTAGTCGCTATATCCTTCATTCTCTAACTCCTTCTCTATCATTTCCCTGGAAATACCCACCATATTTAATCTTTTAAACAAAGTCTTTGCATTGCCATATCCTAAATGAAATAAATCATAAACCTTTAATCTTTTCTTTTTATCTCCAATAATATCTAATTCTAAAAACTCTTTCCAAGAAATACTTTCTTCTTGATTTGAAAATGTAACAACATTTTCAATTGCTTTCTTTACAGCTTCTTTATTTGCTTCAGCAATACCTAATTTCTTTCTACCAATAGCATCTTTTCTATCAACAAAAGCATGTTTACAATTTTGTACATATTTTTCTACTTGATTTCTAATCTTTAATCCTGGATAATCTGGATCCGTTAAGACAATAACTCCTCTTGTCTTACTAGCTTCTTTAATAAGTTCTAATGTTTTTTCATCTAATCCTAATCCATGTGTTTCAATAGTATCAACATCATATAATTCTTTTAATAATTGACTATCTGTTTTTCCTTCAACAACTACTATTTCATTAATTCTTTTCATAACTTTACCATTTTAAATAAATCGTCTTCAATTGATCATTCGTGATATATTGAATATGATCTACCCCTTCTATTAAATGATAGGCATCTCCTTTTTTTGTTAATCTTTCTTTAGCATCATTATATACTTCATTTGAAAATTGCAAATAACATTCTCTTTGATTTTTATTTATTTTAGCTTTTAAAGTATTTAATTGATATAAATCAAAATACAACCCTTCTTCTTTAAAATAAGTATGTTTATCATTTTTAGTTATTTTATAATGATCATCTAAATCATACATTTGTTTCATTGTTTGACTATCAAACATCAAATAATTATTATTGATGATTTCCTCATCAGCTAATACTAAATCACCCCAGGTTGCATCTATATAATAATAATCATTGTCATATTTTATCATATTTATTGCATTTTGTCTCTTCTTCCTTTTATTGTTTTCCCTGTTAAAAACGTTGCTTTAAAATGCAATTGATTGAGTAGATACTGCATTGTTTTTGCATAACCACTACAAACTGATTGATGATTAATAAGAACACTGATTATTTCTTGGTTATATTTTGCTTGTTCATTATACTTACAATGAGTAATAACGTCATCATAAATATATTTTATTTCATCTTCTCTTTCCAAATTGTTTTCTGTGCAGA
>ERZ779890.5122-NODE-5122-length-10482-cov-10.863911_pt1 | contig 10482 bp, 10 predicted proteins | sample MGYA00511553_ERZ779890 | MGnify/ENA primary metagenome ERZ779890 (study PRJEB29588, sample SAMEA2152064) | human gut metagenome | biome: human gut; feature: human-associated habitat; material: faeces | place: Denmark | collected 2008/2010 ...
GCGGCAACACTGCCGCCACCCTCGGCATGATGGCGGTGATGCTGCCGGCGTTCTTTCTTGGAATGTACGAGAAAAACGGTCAGCCTTTGGAAAAGCTGCTGTCGTACTATGTGCAGTCCCGGTTTGTCCGCCCGAAGATTCGCCCCTACAAGACCAACAATTACTATGCGATTTTGATGAAGGGAGGCATGACCCATGATCCCGTTTTGGAAAAAGACCGGTAAGCACAGCAAGCCGCAGTCTGCGCAGAAGCGCAGGCAGAACGCAAAGCCTGCTATGCCCCGAACCGCCCAGCAGTCCATCCCCATGCAGCGGATGTTTGAGGATGGCACCTGCAGGGTGAAGCCCAACTATTACACTCGTACCATCCAGTATCAGGACATCAACTACCAGCTTGCCCAGCAGGAGGACAAGACCGCCATTTTCGAGGAATGGTGCAGTTTTCTGAATTTTTTCGATTCCAGCATCAAATTTGAGCTGTCCTTTGTGAACATGGCAACCGACAGCACCGAGTTTGAAAAGAGCATCCGCATCCCGTTCCAGAAGGACGGCTTTGACGATGTGCGTGCGGAGTACAGCCAGATGCTGCGCCAGCAGCTTGCCAAGGGCAATAATGGTCTGACCAAGACCAAATTCATCACCTTTGGTGTGGAGGGCGAAAGCATGGCGCAGGTCAAGCCCCGGCTCGACCACATCCAGAATGACCTGCTGAACAACTTCCACCGGCTGGGGGTGCAGGCAAAGCCCTTGAACGGTGCCCAGCGGCTGAAGCTCATGCACGATATGTTCAACATGGACGGCGCATCCAAATTTCACTTTGACTGGAAAGACCTTGTGAAAAGCGGCCTTTCGGTAAAGGATGCCATTGCGCCTACCGCCTTTGCCTTCAAGAACAGCCGCACCTTCCAGATGGGCGGCATCTTTTGCGCTGCCAGCTTTCTGAGCATCACGGCATCCGACATCAGCGACCAGCTGTTGAAGGATTTTCTGGACATGGATTCGTCCCAGATCGTCACCATGCACATTCAGAGTGTCGATCAGAACCGTGCCATCAAGACCGTCAAGCGCACCATCACGGAACTGGATCGCAGCAAGATCGAGGAACAGAAGAAGGCAATCCGTGCCGGATATGATATTGACATCATTCCGTCGGATTTGGCAACCTACGGCAGAGATGCAAAAGCCCTGCTGAAAGAATTGCAGAGCCAGAACGAGCGGATGTTCCTCGTCACCTTTCTGGTGCTGAACACCGGGCGCACGGAACAGGAACTGGAAAACAATGTTTTTCAGGCATCCAGTATTGCCCAGAAGCACAACTGCAACCTGTGCAGACTGGACTACCAACAGGAGCAGGGGCTGATGAGCAGCCTGCCGCTGGCAGACTGCCAGATCGAAATTCAGCGAGGACTGACCACCAGCAGCACGGCAATTTTTATTCCGTTTACCACGCAGGAACTGTATCAGTCCGGCAAAGAAAGCCTGTACTATGGGCTGAACGCTCTGTCCAACAACCTTATCATGGTGGATCGCAAAAAGCTGAAAAATCCCAATGGTCTGATTCTCGGCACTCCGGGAAGCGGCAAAAGTTTCTCAGCAAAGCGTGAAATTGCCAATGCCTTTCTGGTGACGGATGATGATATTATTGTCAATGATCCTGAGGGAGAGTATTCTCCGCTGGTGAATCGGCTGAAAGGTCAGGTCATTAAAATCAGCCCCAACAGCACCCAATTTATCAACCCCATGGACATCAATGCCAACTACTCCGAGGAGGATAACCCGCTTTCCTTGAAAGCAGATTTTATCCTTTCCCTCTGCGAACTGGTGGTGGGCGGCAAGGAGGGTCTGCTGCCGGTGGAGAAAACCGTCATTGACCGCTGTGTGCATCTGATTTATCGCAAATATTTTGCCGACCCATGCCCGGAGAATATGCCCATCCTTGAGGACTTATACAATGCCCTGCTCCAACAGGACGAGAAGGAAGCCCACCACGTTGCCACCGCACTGGAAATCTATGTGAAAGGCTCCCTGAACCTGTTCAACCACCGCACCAATGTGAACGTCAACAACCGCATCGTCTGCTACGACATCAAGGAACTGGGCAAGCAGATGAAAAAACTGGGAATGCTCATCGTACAGGATCAGGTGTGGGGGCGTGTCACGGCAAACCGCAGCAGCGGCAAGTCCACACGGTATTATATGGACGAGATGCACCTTCTCTTAAAAGAGGAGCAGACCGCCGCTTATTCCGTCGAGATCTGGAAGCGTTTCCGCAAATGGGGCGGCATTCCCACAGGATTAACGCAAAATGTGAAAGACCTGCTTTCTTCTCGTGAAGTCGAGAATATTTTTGAAAATTCGGACATGATCATCATGCTGAATCAGGCGGCAGGAGACCGGCAGATCCTTGCAAAGCAGCTCAACATCTCGCCCCATCAGCTTTCCTATGTAACCCACTCCGGCGAGGGCGAAGGGCTGCTGTTTTTCGGCAATGTCATTCTGCCGTTTGTGGACCGTTTCCCCACCGATCTGGAACTCTACCGCATTATGACCACCAAGTTGGGTGAAGTCTCGGAGGGCGCGCAGAAATGAGTGAACCGAAGCTGAACATCAAAGAGGAAACGTCCGCAAAAAAGACCCGTTCTCCCCCGAAAAAAGCCAAGGTAGAGCAGACGGTGCCCAAAAAGAAAAAGCTGAAAACCGATGCAGATAAAGCTGCGGAAAAGGCACAGCATCTGCGGTTTGGCAAGGCGGAACTGACCCCGGACGAACTGAGCCGGTTGAGTAAGGCGCAGAAGCGGGAGATGTACGCTGCCCATGCCGCCCGGTCTGCGGTGCACCGGGAAGTTGACCAGTACGAGGATGAAAACGTCGGTGTGCAGGCGTTGAGCGAGGGCGAAAAAGCGGCTGGAAATGTCCGGGATATTTCCAAAAGCCGCTATGCCCGGAAGCTGAAAAAGAAAGCCAAGATGCAGGGCAAGAAGGGCACCAAAACCGCAAAATCTTCTGCACGAGAGCCGACTGCGGCACAAGATGCAGGCGCATCCGGCACCGGCGAGGGCGGCTCCAACTGGCTCTCCCGATGGCGGCAGAAACAGGATATTCAGAAAAGCTACCATGCCGCAACCCGGTCGGGCGGCACCGCTGCACAGACCACAGGCGGTCAGAAAGCTGCATCTGGTGGTGTTCCTGCTGCAAAGTCCGGTATGGAGCAGGTCATCGACAAAGGCAGATCGGTGGTCAGCACCGCAGTCAACGGCATTGCCAATTTTGCAAAGAGCAACGCGCACGTTCTTTTGATCGTGGGCGTTTTTCTTTTGCTCCTGCTGCTGGTCATGTCAGCGTTTTCGTCCTGTTCCATTCTGTTCTCCGGCACCACGCAGGTATCCGGGCAGACCATCTACACAGCGGAAGACCGCGACATTCGCGGTGCAGAACAGGACTATAAGAATCTGGAAAAGGAGTTGGAGAAAAAAATCAAGCGAACCCCGCAAGACCACCCCGGCTATGACGAGTATCAGTATCATCTGGACGAGATCACCCACGACCCGTGGCAGCTCACCTCGTTTCTGAGTACGCTGTACGACGACTACACCCGCAGTGAGGTACAAGCAAAACTTAAAGAGATTTTTGCCAAGCAATATAAGCTGACCACATGGGTGGAGGTACAGACCCGCTACAAAACAGTCGTCATGATAGACCCGCTCACGCTGATGCCCTACACCGTGCAGGTGCCGTATGAGTACAAAATTTTCCATACTCAGCTCGAAAACAAAGGCTTGGAGGTGGTCATCCGGGAAGAGCTAACCGACGATCAGTGGCAGCGGTATCAAATTTTTCAAGATACATTGGGTGGTCGGCCATACCTGTTCAACGGCGGACTACCGCCCGGTGGCTCGGATGGCTCCGGCGAAGCTGGTATTGACTACACCATCCCGGCAGAGGCGTTGACCGACGAGGAATTTTCCAAAATCTATAAGGAGGCGCAAAAGTACGTCGGTACACCTTACGTCTGGGGTGGTTCTACTCCGGAAACCGGTTTCGACTGCTCCGGCTATGTCTGCTGGGTCTACAATCAGGCTGGTTATGACGTCGGACGCACCACCGCCAATGGCCTGTGGAACAAGTGCCAGCACATCAGCGAAGCCGAAGCCAAGCCCGGAGACTTGGTGTTTTTCTCCGGCACTTATGACACCCCCGGAATGAGCCATTGCGGCATCTACCTCGGAAACGGCATGATGGTGTCCGCTGGCGACCCCATCAAATACGCCAACATCCATTCAAGCTACTGGCAAAAATATCTAGCTGGCTTTGGCCGGCTTTCAAAATGATTGGAGGAAAGTATGGGCGAAAGACTCGATAAGCTGCGCGCTTCTCTGGAAAAAGAGAAAGAGCGGCGCATCAAAATCAACAACCGCATCGAAAGTCTGGAGCGGCGGATTCAGGAAGCGGAAGCTGCCGAGGTCAACGAGATGGTGCGCAGTGCGCGTGTCACCCCGGAACAGCTTGCCGCTTTGCTGCGCCAGTCCGCCACCACCACCCCGACTCCGGCTGCGCTGTCTGCGGTCGGTGCTACCTTTAATAATAAGGAGGATTCCAACGATGAAGATGATGAGTAAGGTCTGCACTCTGCTGCTGTCCGCTGTTCTGTGCGTCGGTATGGCCGCACCTGCTTTCGCCTATGGCGGCGATACCGAAGAAGTGGAGCCGCCCGTCCTGACGGCCAGCACGGATGAAGAAGATGCCGTCACGGTCACGGACGAGGACTCCGGCGCGCTGACGCCGGAGGGCAATCTGACGCTGGTAGATGACTACCATACATCCTACTCCGATGGCTCCGGCCAGCAGTTTATCACGCTGGTCAGCAAGTCGGGCAACACGTTCTATCTGGTCATCGACCGGAACAGCAAGGGTGAGAATACCGTCCACTTTATGAATCTGGTGGACGAGTCTGACCTGCTCTCCCTGATGGACGATGAGGATGCCGAAGCCTACACTGCTGAAAAGGAAGCTGCGGCGCAGGCCGAGCTGGAACGCAAGCAGGCGGAGGAAGAAGCCAGAAAGGCCGAAGAAGCCGCAGCATCTGGTGCCGAGCAGCCGAAGGAAAATAAAGTCACGAAGTATGCTGCTACATTCTTAGGTGTGCTGGCTCTGGTCGGACTGGCTGCGGGCGGCGGCATCTACGCCTTTATGAAGCAGAAACAGAAAAAGCAGGCCGAAAAAGAAGCCCTTGACCCCGATGCAGATTACACCGAGGACAAGGGCGATTTCGAGATTCCTGTGGAGGATGATTCGGACGAGGATGCCGCAGAGGACACGCCGGACGAATGATTTTGTAGGCAGTAGTTGACGTCTTACACCGTCAAATTCGATAAAGCGTGATTTTCTTCCAGTTTTCAGGAAAACCCATTGCTCCGAGCAATTCTTCCTCTGAAACGTGCGAAGTAGAATTCAAAAACCCGTCGATTTCGGCAGCAAGAGCACGCTTGAAAACAAGGAATTCTTCCTTGGGCAGTAAGTAACGAAATGCTATCACAACTGCAAACAAATCGTTCTTGCCATGCTGATATAGGCTCTGTTCCTTTGTGATTTTCAACTTTGCATGAAGTACGGTATCAGGTATAGCGTCCTTAGAGCGATAAGAAAAAAGTCGTTCATTATGAGCGCAGACATTCCGAAATTTCGTCATCACAGAAAGAAACTGACCTAATTGTTTCTCGTTCACATGAGGAAAGTTTTTGCTCACCTTACTTTGCAAATCAGACTGGAAGAAAAAGTACATTTTAGAGAGTGTTCCAAATGTCAAAGCGTTTACCAGAACCCACAGAGGGACATTATGATAAGTATTACGCTGGTATGCTATGTAGGAGTGCTGCGTGGTCTGTGTCAGCTTTTGCAGATCATTTACTAATCTATCGATTCCTTGCTGGTGTTTTCGAGCATAGTTGTAGTTGGTCTTTGTCAGATAGGCACTCTGGGATTCACCATACTTCTCGGTAAAGTAATATGAGAGCAGCGAACGGATGTGACGCTCAATATGCAGCAGATAATGAAGGAACAACTCTCGCAGTGACTCATCAAATTCATATAGTGCCACGATTTCTCTAAAAGTCGTGCCACCTTTATATGTCTTCTGTGCCGGAATCCGAAACAGATGTTTGTACCCGCTGACAAGAGAATAATATCCGACCTGCTGCAATTTGCTAAGGGTCATTGATTCATTCTCAATTACGATACACTTTTCATCTCGTAATTTCACAAGTTGCTGCTCATATGTTAAAAACGGCTTCGGCATTTTTTATCCTCACATAATCTGTACTCTGCAAAAAAAGGAGGCTCCTATTGCTAGGAACCTCCTTCTAGGCTGTGGGCCTCGCAAGTATCCACAGCACGATCACTGCATATAGTATATGCTTGATTTGCCCAAAAGTCAACTGGTAATCGATAAAGTTACAATTATATTCAAAAAGTCAGGAGTTGATGTTTATTGTCCTACCGTTTGGCAATCACCGAAAAGCCCTCCGTCGCACAGGCTTACGCCAAAGTCCTTGGTGCGACAAACCGGAGCGACGGTTATCTGGAGGGCAGTGGCTACCTCGTCAGTTGGTGCGTCGGCCATCTGGTAGAGCTGGCTCCTCCCAATGTCTACGACGAAAAGTACGTCAAATGGAGCGTAGCCGACCTACCCATCCTGCCGGAAAAATGGCAGTACCTCGTATCCGATTCCACCAAGAAACAGTTCGGCATCCTCAAAAAGCTCATGCACCGTAAGGATGTTGAAAGCCTCATCTGTGCGACCGATGCAGGATAGTGCGGTTGGGTGACTCAAGAGAAAGAAAAAAGAGACCTCATCTCGTCAAAAAACTAAATCATAAAAGCATCAAAGAGGGCATTCAAATGAAACAAAATCGAATTTTTGACCAGAATAGTTCTCAAAAAGCACGTTCTTGGCACTATAATATGGACACCAACCGAGCGGAAGCCCAGTTCGCTGATGGCTCTGCCATTGCCATTGACTGCCTTGCCATCGAGGACGAATACGGCAATACCCCGGCACAGCGAGCTGAACTTGATTGGCTACTATACAACAAGCCCTTGGAGTGCGTCCAGCTTGTGCTGAGTGGTGAGATTGAGCATTATCTCTCACTTGGCTGTGACCATGGCAAACTGAAAGACTAACCTCTAAATAGGCCAAACAACCCGCTACTTGCAGTCGCTGCAAATGGCGGGTTGTTTGCTTATTTTAAGTTTTTCCTTTGCTCATAGTAGTGCAAAATCAATGTAGTGCAAAATCAATGGCCCAACGGTCAAAGAAATCACAAATATCAGGCAAATCTACTGGTTTCTTATAAATGTCATTCTAAAATTCAATGGATTTTGCTATTTCTAGCACTTGTTTTTTCGACACGAAAGTCGATTTAACCCTATATTTTATGTATCTCTCGATGATTTCAAGTTTGCCATTTTGGGGGCTTGATTATTGAGAAAATTCTAAATTCCAAAAAGGTCTATCATTTTCATCAATCGCATCGTTATTGAGAATAAGCACTGCACCACCACTTAACAGAGGAGGCAGCTGTAAATAGCTTATATTATTTATTGAGAAAATGAAACGCTATTGCAACAGTTGAATACTGTATATTTTATCAAATTGATACGGATCTGATAGCAACACCTTACCGTTTGATATCACAAGAATGCTTTCGCCTTCTTTAAGATACGACAACTGAAGATTTCCTTTCAAGTAGTTTGATACGCCATAAATTATATAATTGTCATCCGTATCATATAATTGATTTTTTGCAGTCGCATAAATACAATTGTTCTTCAGGTCAACTTCTTCAATTATAAGTTCCGATTTTTTTCTTCCGAATGTATTCGATTGAAATAGAATGCAGAGAACCACTGCCACAAATGCTATGCCAACCATAATCTTCCGTTTGCATTTCATTTTATCAACCTCTGTATGAAAGGAACAGCGTATAAAGCGATTGTGTTATTCTCAATGCCCCTGTATAAGAAGTTGGATATGAAGAACCATCAATTGTGCTTCCATCTTTATGGATTCCGATAGCTACATACCCAGCTCCAGAAATATATTCTACAAGAGGACCACCACTAAAGCCACCTGTCAAATCCCAATCGCCCTTGAGATATTTTGAAGTCTGACTTCTAATATACCCAGAAGATTTACACATCCGATATCTCGCATCGGCACCATTTATTTGGCTCGGATAGCCATAAGCATACACCAACTGTGATGATGAATAATTGCTAGACTGCCAATGTAACCCAAGCCATCCCGTTTTCGTTCCTAAATTATTCTTGAGCGTAATAATCGCCCAATCCTCCGAACTTGTTCCAGCAAGATAAGAATCACTAACAATCATCGAACTTGCCGATACATTTTCGCTTCCAAAAGGTTTACTATTATCAGATCGAGCAGGTGCGACATTTACCGACTTAACGTAGGCTTTTTCCTTTATACTGTATAGATTATGTGCTGCTGTTGCAAGTGCATTAGGCCCAATCATAAATCCAGAACCATAATTTGTCCCTCCATTATTGGTCGTTATCTGTAGGCATACCGTACTACAATATGGTGTTGCCGTTGGATTATCAACAACAGTGATATCATTGCTTCCGATAATCGCATACAGATCGGATAGATCAATATCCGAAATCTTTCCATTTGGAAAATAGCCTGCAGTTGTCTCTCCATCCGTGAAGGAATTGGTTTCAACTATAATTTCCTCTATAGATTCTTCTTTTGTATCAAAATCGTATCTATGGTATCTCTCGATATGAGATTTGCTTCCATCACTTTGATTATCTGCAAAAGCAGTCAGCCCAGAGTTAAGCTCCATTGAAGAAAGAGCCACAATCCCACTTGCTTTCAAAAAAATTCTACGAGATATTTTTTCACTAGCTATTTTAATTTTCCTTCTTTACTTTTAGAGTATACACAAGATTTCTTATACATCAGTTGCTCTGCATTGGAAACACCTCCGTAAAATTTTTCATACGTTAGAGCCATCCTTATTTTAGATTTCAACTTTTACTTTCGCAAAAAAATAAATACCACTGATTTTTTATCCAATAGCCGTGCTAAGATTTATCTCTATGGGATTCAACACATGCGTCTGCTGGCACAACCAAGCCCAATTGTTCACTGTAGTAGTAAACAAGTCGTCATAGTTGTTGTCATATGCAAAATCAAATGTGTCATGAACGGTAATCAAGTAATACATTATAGAATTACCAATCATGAAGCCTGTTCCAGAGGTGCTTACCCTATGCAATGCATAGAATAAATCTGCATTATCAGACTTTTGAATTGTAAAAGACCAACTTCCTCCACTAAAATCTTTCAAGCCACTATTAAGTACTTTGTTTTTATAATTATTAAAAACTGTTGTCGTGTTTAACTTGTCAAGCAATGGCGTCGAAGAATCCGTCACACTCTCAGAATAGTCAATATTATATACAGAGAATTCAACCATAAGAGCCGCACATTCATATCCCTTATCCCGTGCAATTTGCGCAGCTGCCAACCATGCAAGCTGTGTATTATTTAACAAATTTCCAGATGCACGTGTTTGATCTTCATCTTTCATCTTATCGATAAACTTATTTAATTCATCTATCGACATTCCCGAAAAATCAACATGATACTTATCATTCATGCTTTGAATAACAGGATTGCTAGCTTTACGGCTGCTTATGTTAGCAGCATAAGACACAGTATTTATCGAAAACAAAAAACACACTGAAAGAATTAATGATACGAACCTCTTCATAACGAACCTCCTTAAATTCTGTACTCTACTATATAAATTGTGTGCTTCTCATCATCCCAGACAACGAGACTAAAATTCACATCTTCAGAATGTAAAAGCAATGTATTCATTTCGGCTTCCGAGCGTAGTTCCTTATGCTGACTATTATCATAAAGAAAAAAATTTCCACTTGCAATTTCAGGAATCACAAAATCTAATCCAAAATATGACGACACATTTTTTAATATAGAAGATATGGTTGGAGAATCATTAATTTTCTCCCATGAATCGAGTTGATGAATAATTTTGGCTGCATCCACATCGTAGTATACCGCTAACATTATCCCATCATTTTGCAATCCGCCATAAGCCTCATATATCAACGATTCAGAGTATGTTGCTTTTCCAATTTTGAATTGTTTCAAATAATCTCGTTTTTCATATTTGCTTTTTCTTCCAAGCATAAAGCCCAAAAGCAAGCACAGTGCGACTATAGCTAGGTATCGGATAACTCGCGTTGGTCTCGCCTTTATAATTACCTCACACCTTTCTAACTTGCTGAAATATATAACAAACTCCACTTATCTACTGGTACTTCCGGTAATGGTTTCGCTCCGTCCATCGGAATAGCTAAAGGTCGCAGAATACTCAAGCCTATAAGATTTTCCGGGCTTAGTGTTAAAGCTACTGCTCACCATGCAGGTTG
>ERZ779890.5133-NODE-5133-length-10472-cov-28.533455_pt1 | contig 10472 bp, 10 predicted proteins | sample MGYA00511553_ERZ779890 | MGnify/ENA primary metagenome ERZ779890 (study PRJEB29588, sample SAMEA2152064) | human gut metagenome | biome: human gut; feature: human-associated habitat; material: faeces | place: Denmark | collected 2008/2010 ...
ATACGGCGCGGTGTCCGCGCCGGTGGCCCGGGCCATGGCGGAGGGCGTCCGCCGTGTCACCGGCAGCGACCTTTCGGTGTCCGTCACCGGTCTGGCCGGGCCAGACGGCGACGACAGGGGCAACCCCGTGGGCACCGTATATGTGGGGCTGAGCTGGCAGGGGGGCTCCCTGGTCCGGCATCTGACCCTGGGCGGTGACCGGGCCCGCATCCGGCTCCTGGCCGCCAGCAACGCACTGGATATCATACGCAGACACCTTTGTGATCTGCCTGCAGAAGGAGAAGAAGCATATGGCAGTTAACCCCATGAACAACAAGAACCTGAGCCGGACCCACAGCAAGGAGCTGGCCAAAAACAACCGCGGCAAGCGCACCCGGAAAAACAGCGACTATAAGACCACCGCCACCGCCGCCCGCCAGGCCCAGAGTCAGGCCCCTCAGAAGGCCGCCTGGCCCACCAAGGTCAAGGTCACCCTGGGTATCCTGTTCGGCATTCTGGTGGCAGCCCTGATCCTGCGGCTGGCGGTTCCGTCGCTGCAGGACAACCCGCTGCTGAACAACCTGACCACTCTGCTGCTGGGCATCTCCTGCGGCGCGCTGTATTTCATCCGCAAGGATTATCCCGCGCCCAAGGCCTCCAAGCTGGACGGCGTGGTCAACGCCGTACTGATCGTCTTCGCCCTGTTTTACGGCGTTATGGGCGTGTGGGGCCTGATCCGGATGGTCGGCTGAGCGTCCCGCCCTGTCCCGCGTTTGTCCCGGGAATTTCCCGTTGACAACCGGGACAGGGCGTGCTATATTACAGGATAACAAAAGGCACTGACGAGGAAGCCGCCTGCGGCAGGCAGCAGAGAGGGACCCATTCTGGTGCAAGGGCCCCGGCTGAAAGCAGGACGCGTACCGCCTCCGAGCCGTCCGCCCAACGGGCATATCCCCCAGTAGGCCGGACCGGGCCCTCCCGTTACAGAGGAGCTACGAGCGACGGGACGCTGTCCCGTAAGCAGGGTGGAACCGTGGAGTAATACCAATTACCTCACCCCTGAAGCATCATCAGGGGCGGGGATTTTTTATTTCCTGACCCCAATTTCAAGGAGGAATCACCATGAGCGAAGAAAACAAGTACACGTTTGAAAACGAGGAATACCGCCGGACGTACTGGCATACCTGCTCCCATGTGCTGGCCCAGGCCGTCAAGCGCCTGCACCCGGAGGTAAAGCTGGCCATCGGCCCCAGCATTGAAAACGGCTTCTATTACGATCTGGACGCGCCCTTTGCCTTCACCCAGGACGACCTGGCCGAGATCGAGGGCGAGATGCGGAAGATCTGCAAGGAAAAGCTGAAGCTGGAGCGGTTTGAGCTGCCCCGGGAGGAGGCTCTGAAATATATGGAGGAGCGGGAGGAGCCCTATAAGGTGGAGCTCATCAACGACCTGCCCGCCGATGCACACATCTCCTTCTATAAGCAGGGCGAGTTCGTGGACCTGTGCGCCGGTCCCCATCTGGACTCCACCGGCCGCATCAAGGGCAACGCCATCAAGCTGACCGCCTGCAACGCCGCCTATTGGCGGGGCGACAGCAATCGCCAGACCCTCCAGCGCATTTACGGCGTGGCCTTCCCCAAAAAGGAGGAGCTGGACGCATATCTGAAGGAGCGGGAGGATGCTCTGAAGCGGGACCACAACAAGCTGGGCCGCGAGCTGGAGTATTTCACCACCGTGGACTGCATCGGTCAGGGCCTGCCCATCATGCTGCCCAAGGGCGCCCGGGTCATCCAGCTGCTGCAGCGCTGGGTGGAGGACGTGGAGCAGCAGCGGGGCTATCTGCTGACCAAGACTCCCCTGATGGCCAAGCGGGAGCTCTATAAGATCTCCGGCCACTGGGACCACTATCTGGACGGCATGTTCGTTCTGGGCGACCCCGATGACGAAACCAAGGAGTGCTTTGCCCTGCGGCCTATGACCTGCCCCTTCCAGTATCAGGTGTATCTGAACCGGCAGCGGTCCTACCGCGACCTGCCCATGCGCCTGGGCGAGACGTCCACCCTGTTCCGCAACGAGGACTCCGGCGAGATGCACGGCCTGATCCGTGTCCGCCAGTTTACCATCTCCGAGGGTCATCTGGTGCTGCGCCCGGACCAGCTGGAGGAGGAGTTCAAGGGCTGCCTGGCCCTGGCCAAGTATTGCCTGGGCACCGTGGGCCTGCTGGATAAGTGCACGTTCCGGTTCTCCCAGTGGGATCCCAGCAACCCCCACAACAAGTATGAGGGCACGGCGGAGCAGTGGGAGCACGCCCAGAGCACCATGGCCAAGATCCTGGACGACCTGGACGTTCACTATTCCATCGGCATCGACGAGGCCGCCTTCTACGGACCCAAGCTGGACATCCAGTATAAGAATGTGTTCGGCAAGGAGGACACCCTGGTCACCATCCAGATCGATATGCTGCTGGCCCAGCGCTTCGGCATGTACTATATCGACGAAAATGGCAACAAGGCCCTGCCGTATATCATCCACCGCACGTCCCTGGGCTGCTATGAGCGGACGCTGGCGTATCTGATCGAGGAGTACGCCGGGGCGCTGCCCACCTGGATGATGCCCGAGCAGGTCCGCTTCCTGCCCATTACCGACCGGGCCGCCGACTACTGTGCCCAGCAGGCGGACCAGCTGCGGCAGCAGGGCTTCCGGGTGGAGGTGGACGGCCGCAACGAGAAGATCGGCAAGAAGATCCGGGAGGCTACCCTGGAGAAGATCCCCTTCATGCTGGTGGTGGGCGACCGGGATATGGAGGCGGGCACCGTCTCCGTCCGTACCCGCACCGGCGAGGACCTGGGCGCCATGACCCTGGCGGACTTCTCCGCCAAGCTCCGCCAGATCGTGGACACCAAGGCCAAGCAGTAACGCAAAGCATATAACCCCGGCCCCCGTTTTCAAAGCGGGGGCCGGTTGAGTTTGTCAAAAAAGGGCGGCGCCCTTTTTTGACAAAAGAGTTTTCGCTCCGACCCGCGCGTTTTCACGCATAAAATGCGTGAAAACACACTCTCTCCGCGCAAAGTATTTTTCGCGACGTACACGCCGCCGCGAAAAATGGATGGAACACTATTCGCAGCCTGCGGGCCGCGAACTCTGCGAGGCTTTTTTGGCAGTGAAAACCGGCCCCCGTTTTCAAAGCGGGGGCCGGTTTTCAACATTTTATTCCCATTGTTCATTGACTTTCCGCAGGGCGGTATGGTATATTGGCGGCGTGGACGGAAACGTTCTTACAGTTAAATCAGGAGAAAAATCACAGAAAACACAGGAGGAAAGGACATGTTATTCCAAATCTACGGCGAAACCGCCATGTATCAGCTTCTGGGCTTTGTGCTGGTGTTTACCGGGCTGGTGCTGGCCAACGAATTCGCCCGCCGCACCAAAGCCGGCGGCATCATCTGCTTTCTGGTGCTGCCCGCTGCGCTGACGGTGTATTTCATCGCCATCGCCATCGGCGCACGGGCCGGCGCGGAATGGGCCCTGAACAACCAGACCTACACCAATATGAACAGCTGGTTCCACTATGCCAAGCTCTATGCCGCCACCGCCGGGTGCATCGGCTTCATGATGCTCAAGTACAAGTGGAGCATCGGCAAGACCGAATGGTTCAAGGTGTTCCCTTTTGCCATCGTGGCCATCAACATTCTCATCGCCGTGGCCAGCGACTTTGAGTCCGCCATCCACGGCGCCGCAGCTTTGAAGGAGTTCGGCGACCGCTGGTGGCTGTCCTCCGAAAACGTGTGGCTGTACGGCGGCTGGTGGAACTGGGTCAACGGCATTGCCGGTATCGTCAACATCTTCTGCATGACCGCCTGGTGGGGCATTTACTCCTCCAAGGATCAGAAGGACATGCTGTGGCCCGACATGACCTGGTGCTACATCCTGGCCTATGACCTGTGGAACTTCGAGTATACCTACAACTGCCTGCCCACCCACTCCTGGTACTGCGGCCTGGCCCTGCTGCTGGCCCCCACCTTTGCCAACCACTTCTGGAACAAGGGCGGCTGGATCCAGAACCGGGCCAACACCCTGGCCCTGTGGTGCATGTTTGCCCAGGTGTTCCCCCTGTTCCAGGACAACAGCGTGTTCTCCACCATCACCTCCGTCTATGCCGACGGCTTTATGAACCCCGCCGTCCGGCCCACCGCCGCCAATCCCACCGCCCAGGGCGTGGTCTCCATTGTGGCACTGGTGGTGAACGTGGTGATCCTGGCCACCATCATCAAGCGGGCCAAGGCCCAGAAGAAGAATCCCTACAAGCAGGAGATCTTCACCGATCAGAGAGACTTCCGGGAAGCCATGGAGAGAGTCTGAGCATCCTTTTCCGGACTGCGGAACAGTATCAGGGAGGAGGCGCGGCGAGGGCCGCGCCTCCTCTTTGCCCCCTCTATCAGTGAGAATGCCCGTGCCGCGGATTTTTGCGGTTTTTATGGTTTTTCCACTTGACAATCCCGGAAAATTTGCTATAATAGTCAATGCTGTTGTCACAGCAAGAATATGCAGTGGTATCGAAGTGGTCATAACGAGCACGACTGGAAATCGTGTTGTCGTCAAAAGCGGCACGAGGGTTCAAATCCCTCCCACTGCGCCAGAGAAAATCCCCGTAACCGCAATGGTTACGGGGATTTGTTTATGGGTGAAAAAAATTGCTTGACAAATACCCCATAGGGGTATATGATGAATATACCCCTATGGGGTATATTGCATACGAAGTGAGGCGGGAATACTATGGAACAACATGACTGCTGCCACTGCTCCCAACGGAAAAAGGAGCGCTCGCCGGAGGAATATAAGCGCCTGATCCATCGGCTCAACCGCATCGAGGGCCAGATCCGGGGTATCCGGGGCATGGTGGAGGCCGGGGCGTACTGTCCCGACATTCTGGTTCAGGCGGCGGCGGTGAACGCGGCCATCAACGCCTTCAACAAGGAACTGCTGGCCAGCCATATCCGCACCTGTGTGGCCCAGGACATCCGGGACGGCAAGGACCAGGTCATCGACGAGCTGGTGGCCACCCTGCAAAAGCTGATGAAATAGGAGTGATCCCCATGAGGCAATACAATGTTACGGGCATGAGCTGCGCCGCCTGCTCGGCCCGGGTGGAAAAGGCGGTGGGGAAGGTCCCCGGCGTCACGGCATGCTCTGTGAGCCTTTTGACCAATTCCATGGGCGTAGAGGGCACGGCGGAGCCCTCCGCCATCATTGCCGCCGTGGAGGCGGCGGGCTACGGCGCGTCGGAAAAGGGCGCGGCCCAGTCGTCTCCCAGCGCCGCCGAGCAGCAGCTGGAGGACCGCGAGACGCCCCGTATCCGGCGGCGGCTTATCTGGTCCGTGGGCTTTCTGCTGGTGCTGATGTACTTTTCCATGGGCCACATGATGTGGGGCTGGCCCCTGCCGCCGTTTTACGACAACAACCATGTGGCCATGGGGCTGACCCAGCTGCTGCTGACGGTGATCATCATGGTCATCAACCAGAAGTTCTTCATCAGCGGCTATAAGGCCCTGTGGCACCGGGCTCCCAATATGGACACCCTGGTGGCCCTGGGGGCCACGGCAGCCTTCGGCTACAGCACCTATGCTCTGTTTGCTATGACTGCCGCCCAGGTCCGGGGGGATGAGGCCGCCGTCATGAGCTGCATGATGGACTTCTACTTTGAGTCCGCCGCCATGATCCTGACTCTGATCACCGTGGGCAAGATGCTGGAGGCCCGGTCCAAGGGCAAGACCACCGACGCCCTGAAAAGCCTGATGCGGCTGGCCCCCAAGACTGCCACCGTTATCCGAGACGGCAAGGAAGCAGAGGTGCCGGTGGAGCAGGTGCAGCAGGGGGACGAGTTCGCCGTCCGGCCGGGGGAGAGCATCCCGGTGGACGGCGTGGTGCTGGAGGGAAACAGCGCCGTTAATGAGTCCGCCCTCACCGGCGAGAGCATCCCGGTGGACAAGACTCCCGGCGACGGAGTGTCCGCCGCCACAGTGAACCAGTCCGGCTATCTCCGCTGCCGGGCCACCCGGGTGGGCCAGGATACCACCCTGTCCCAGATCATCCGCATGGTCAGCGACGCCGCCGCCACCAAGGCCCCCATTGCCAAGATCGCCGATAAGGTATCCGGCGTGTTCGTTCCGGCGGTGATCTCCATCGCTGCGGTGACCACGGCGGTGTGGCTGCTGCTGGGCCACCCGGCGGGCTACGCCCTGGCCCGGGGCATCTCCGTTCTGGTCATCAGCTGCCCCTGCGCCCTGGGCCTGGCCACTCCTGTGGCCATTATGGTGGGCAGCGGCCTGGGCGCCAAAAACGGCATCCTGTTCAAGACTGCCGCTTCCCTGGAGGAAACGGGCCGGGTGCAGATCGTGGCTCTGGACAAAACCGGCACCATCACCAGCGGTCAGCCCCGGGTGACGGATATCCTTCCGGCGGAGGGCGTCACGGAGCAGGAGCTGCTGACAAATGCCCTGGCCCTGGAGCAGAGGAGCGAGCATCCCCTGGCCCGGGCTGTACTGGACCGGGCGGAGGGCCTGACGGCCCCGGAGGTATCGGATTTCCAGGCTCTGCCCGGCAACGGGCTGACAGCCAGGCTGGCGGGCCGGACCCTGTGGGGCGGCAGCGCCGCCTATACGGCGGAAAAGGCCGCCGTTTCCCCGGAGCTGCAGGCCCGGACGGAGGAGCTGGCCCGGCAGGGGAAAACGCCCCTGTTCTTCGGGCTGGATGACCGGCTGCTGGGCATCATCGCCGTGGCGGATGTCATCAAGGAGGACAGCCCACAGGCAGTCCGGGAGCTGCGGAATATGGGCATCCATGTGGTGATGCTCACCGGCGACAACCAGCACACCGCCCGGGCCATCGGGGCCCAGGCTGGGGTGGATCAGGTCATCGCCGGGGTGCTGCCGGAGGGCAAGGAGGCCGCCATCCGCCGCCTGATGCGGCAGGGGGTGCGCTGCGGAAAAATTGCGGTGGTCTGCCGCGATATCAGTCTGTACCGGGCTGCGGTGCGGTACGAGTTCCGCATGGCAGAGATCCCTCTGTACTGCGACGAACCCACCACCCCGGAGTTCAGCGCCCCCGCCACGGCGGTGCGGGCACTGCTGGCATTGCTGCGGGGTGCGGACATGACCGAGCAGCTGACCGTGCTGGCCAAGACCGGCCTGTGCGACCTGACCGAGCCGGAGGTCTGCGCGCTGGAAAACTACGCCTACACATGGTCGCCCAATGCAGCGGCGTGGCGGGCAGAATTTACCAAAAGTCCCCGGGGCTTCGGTGACGCCGAACTGACCGAGGAAGATACGCTGAACCTGACCCGCGCCGAAAACGCCCGCCAAAACCTTTGCAGCCACTTTACATGGCAGGCTGTCTTTGCTACAATGATGGAAGCCGTAACGTCTGCCAAAAGGAGCTAAGATGTCAAAATTACTCATCGTCATCCCCGCGCACAACGAGGAAGCCAACATCGTGCAGGTCGTCGAAGAGCTGACCCGCGGTTATCCACAGTATGATTACGTGGTCGTCAACGACGGCAGCCGCGACAAAACCGCGGCGCTTTGCCGTGCCCACGGCTATCGGCTCATTGATCTGCCGGTCAACCTGGGGCTGGCGGGCGCGTTCCAGACCGGGCTGCGCTTTGCCGCGGAGAACGGCTACGACTGCGCCATGCAGATGGACGCCGACGGTCAGCACAAGCCGGAGTATATCGCCCCGATGCTGGCCGCGCTGGAGGAGGGCAACGACATTGTCATCGGCAGCCGCTTCCTGACCGTGAAAAAGCCCAAGACGCTGCGGATGCTGGGCAGCTACATCATCAGCTGGTCCATCCGCCTGACGACGGGCCGCGCCATCTGCGACCCGACCAGCGGCATGCGGATGTTCAACCGCGCCATGGTCGAGGAGTTTGCCCAGAACCTGAACTACGGCCCCGAACCCGACACGATCAGCTACCTGATCAAAAACGGCGCGACGGTCAAGGAGGTGCAGGTCGAAATGGGCGAACGTCTGGCGGGCCAGAGCTACCTGACCTTCTGGCGCAGCGTGCAGTATATGGTCAAAATGTCCATCTCGATTCTGTTGATCCAGTGGTTCCGCAAGCGCGACACCGAGACGCCCTACCCCGAAAGGAGCCTGTGAAATGTTCGATCAAACGCTGATTCGTGTCTGCCTGATCCTGGGCAGCTTCATCACGGCGGGGTACATCCTGCGGCGCGTGCGGCACGCAAAGGTCCAGATCGAGGATACGATCTTCTGGCTGATGTTCAGTGCGGCGCTGCTGATCCTGGCCATCTTCCCCGGCATCGCCTATTGGGCCGCAAACCTGCTGGGCTTCATGAGTCCCATCAACTTTGTCTATGTTGTCATCATCTTTTTGCTGCTGGCCAAGCAGTTCTTTATGTCCATCAAATTGAGCCAGCTCGACAGCAAGGTCCGTATCCTGACCGAGCAGGTCGCCCTGAACGAGGAAAAAGCGGAGCGGGATAAGCTGGACCTGTGAAAAAGGCTTCCCCCTTGGGGGAAGCCTTTGGGGGCGCACAAAATTAAAATTTGTATTCCCTCCAAAACTATGCTATAATAAAGTATTGACTAAAGAGAAAGAAGGTTTCAGATATGGCTTATACCCCGAAACTGACCTATAAGGGCCGCCCGCTGGTGCGCTGCGGCAACGATATTTACTACGGCTCGATGAAGGACCCGTTCGTTGTCTACCTGCAGGTGCTCTCGACCAAGAAGGAAAACGGCGTCGACGTGGCCGACAAGGTCCACATCGTGCTGCTTTCCACCGACGAGAGCAAGTCCCTGCCAGAGCGCATTGCCCGCCAGGCCAACAAAGTCGGCCTGTACAACGCGCTGTCCTTCGGCGACATCATGCTGCAGGGCGCGCTGCGGAAGAAGTAAGCGTCTCCCCTGCCCCGCACAAAACACAAAGCCCCGCAGCCAAACGGCTGCGGGGCTTTTGCACTTGATGTCAAAACGGGGCGGGCGGATGACGGGCATCCGCCCCTACAGAACGGAGATGTACTGCTTAGTGGTCCTGCTTGTCGGTCTCCTCGGCAGAGTCGTCCTCGGTGCCTTCAAGCTCGATGTCGAAGGTCGCGCCGCAGTGCGGGCAGACCAGATCGCCCTCGGGGTCCATCAGGGTCTCCTCGTCCAGCGTGGAGATCTGGCCGCAGTTCGGGCAGGTCACCTCATACATGGTGCTGTCGTCCTCGGCGTCCTCCTCGTCATCCTCGTCCTCATCGGCGTAGATGTCGCTGACGACGTCGTCCAGATCCTGGTCGAGGGTCTCCAGCTCGTCGTACACCTGATCCAGGGCGTTGTCGTGCTCGGTGACCTGGGCGGCCATCTCCTCCAGCAGGTCCATCATGGCGGCAATGACCTTGCCGTTCTTGGAGTCTGCGTCAAAATCCATGCCGGTCATCAGGCCGCGGATGTAGGCGGCCTTTGCATTCAGATCCATAGCCATAGTCAAAATCCTCCCTAATGTTAAAAAATGCCGGGCGCGGCGGTACGGCCATGCCCGGCAAAGAGAACCTAATCAGTTCACGCGCTCCATATACTCGCCGGTGCGGGTATCAATGCGGATCTTGTCGCCCTCGTTGATGAACAGGGGGACGCGGATCTCGGCACCGGTCTCAACGGTGGCGGGCTTCAGGGTGTTGGTGGCGGTGTTGCCCTTGACACCCGGCTCGGTAGCGGTGACCTCCAGCTCAACGAAGTTGGGGATCTCAACGCTGAAAACCTTGCCCTTGTAGCTCAGCAGCTTGCAGGTGTCGTTCTCCTTGCAGAACTTGAAGTTATCGGGCACGTCAGCCGCGCCGACAGGAATGTCGTCGTAGGTCTCAACATCCATGAAGTGGTACAGATCGCCATCCTCGTAGGAGTAGGTGACCTCACGGCGCTCGATGAAAGCCTGCGGGAACTTGGCGGTCGGGTTGTAGCTGGTCTCAACAACAGAGCCGGTGATGACGTTCTTGGTCTTGGTACGGACGAAGGCAGCGCCCTTGCCCGGCTTGACGTGCTGGAACTCAACGACCTGAAGGACCTGGCCGTCCTGCTCGAAGGTGACACCGTTACGGAATTCGCCTGCAGAAATCATATAGAAATTCCTCCATAAATAAATTATACATACCTGTTTATATTTTACAGGATGAAAAGCAATTTTGCAAGTCCTGTTCGGACTTTTTTGCGGGAAAATTGATATTTTTTGTCCAATTTACAGCGCTGCGTACCCCTGGACCAGCGCGGCGGCGTCCTCGGCCTGGGTCCCGGCGGATTCACAGATGATCGTCGGGGCCAAATGGCGCTCCTTGAGCAGCGCCAGCAGCGGTGCATGGGGCGGGCCGAACGCTGTATCTGCAAAGGTCAGATGGCACTTCTCGCCGCCCTTGGTGTAGGCAATGCGGGAAAAATGCGCGTGGAAATGCACGGCGCGGTCATCCCCCAGCCGCGCGGCCAGCGTGTCCAGCAGG
>ERZ779890.5148-NODE-5148-length-10436-cov-6.726231_pt1 | contig 10436 bp, 10 predicted proteins | sample MGYA00511553_ERZ779890 | MGnify/ENA primary metagenome ERZ779890 (study PRJEB29588, sample SAMEA2152064) | human gut metagenome | biome: human gut; feature: human-associated habitat; material: faeces | place: Denmark | collected 2008/2010 ...
GTTTTGTTATACTTTAGCTGAAGTGAAAATGGAGGATACTATATGCAGATAAAGACAATATGAATGCTTTAGATAAGAGGTAGGATATGAAAAATAAACGATTTACAGCAAAAATATTGATAGATATAGGAATGACGATATGTTTGCTTCTTCTTATGTCATATAGTCTGCTCAGCGAGACTGCACATGAGTGGATTGGTATGGCGATGCTTGTGCTTTTTATTTCACATCACATACTGAATCATAAATGGGTGACCTCTGTAAGGAAAGGAAAATATAATGCGTTCAGAGTGATACAGACAGTACTGGTTATCATCATGCTTATTCTTATAATGGGTTCCATGATAAGTGGAATATTATTGTCAAATCACATATTTAAATGGATAAAGATTTCCGGAACATATATGACAGCCAGACAGATACATATGTTTTGCGCATACTGGGGACTGGTTGTGATGTCATTACATCTCGGATTTCATTGGAATATAGCGGTAGCAATGGCAGGACGATTATGGGAACATCCATCCGTCATCAGAACATGGGCAGCAAGATCTGTCGCAACCACAATTGCAGGTTATGGTTTATATGCATTTTACAGGAGACAGATAGGAGATTATCTGATTATGAGGATGCATTTTGTATTTTATGATTATGAAAAGGGGATCTTTCCTTTTCTGCTGGATTATCTGGCAGTAATGATATTGATAGCATTTATTGGATATTATAGTGGAGTGTTTCTAAAGAAAACAGGTAAGAGAAAACGAAAAGGTTCATACTGAAAGAAGGTGGTGTATTTATGGAAAAGCGGAAATTAGTACTTACAATTATTGGAGTTGTTATTTTAGCAATGGTAATCATGGTATATATCTACTTTTCAAAACCTGGCAGGGATGAAAAGAAGAATCAACAAACAATAAACCAGGTACAGACCGTACAGCAGAAGACAGATGAGAAAAAAGAAAATACAGAAAAAAATACATCCGGAGATGAATTGGAAAATGTTACGCCGGGAAGCGAAGAATACCGGGGCTTCCTCCTGGATAATGTTCTTCATTCTCCAAATGAAGAGGACATTCATTACAATGTATATATTCCGGATGCATATGACGGGACAAAGGAATATGCACTATATGTAACATTACCCGGATATCAGGGATTATATTTTCAGGGCGTGGGAGAAAATATCCGGACAGAAGATTTTGGATTTGAAGCACAGAAGTATATTACCGATATGATTATTGTAGCTCCACAGTTAAATGACTGGGGACAGACATCAGCAGATCAGACAATTGAACTGACACAGTATTTTCTGACGCATTATATTATTAATCCATCGAAAGTATATATTAATGGTTATTCCGGAGGAGGAGAAACCCTGTCACTGGTATTGGCAAAGCAGCCGGAATTATATACAGCGGCACTTATGTGCAGCTCTCAGTGGGATGGTGCATATGAGCCGGTTGTGGAGATGAAAACGCCGGTATATTTTGTGATTGGCGAAAGCGACGAATACTATGGATCAGAACCTTTTAAAGAGGCATACCAGCAGATACATGAGCTTTACAAAGAACAGGGATTATCGGAATCAGAGATTGATAAACTGGTGGTACTGGATGTAAAAGATAAAGATTACTTTGAAGGAACACCGGTCACTTATCAGCATGGCGGTGGCTATCTGTTTTGTCGTGACAAAGAAATTATGGGATGGCTGTTCAATCAGTAAGAATCAGAATAAACCGAAAGGTTAAGACTGAAAAACTTATCGAAACTTCTCAAAGGAATCTATCAGTATTATAGTATGAATGTAAGATGAATGAAAGAAAACAAGGAGGATACGACAATGGAATATATTTCATTAAATAATGGTGTAAAAATGCCAATACTGGGATATGGCGTATATCAGGTAACAAAAGAGGAATGTGAAAGATGTGTGCTTGATGCTTTAAAAGTTGGATACCGGGCGATTGATACAGCACAGAGTTATTTTAATGAGGAAGAGGTTGGGAATGCAATCCAAAAGTCAGGCATTCCAAGAGAAGAAATCTTCCTTACAACAAAGGTGTGGGTTGAACATTATGGATATGAAGAAGCAAAGAAATCAGTTCTTGAATCCATGAAAAAGTTAAAGACAGATTATCTGGATCTGGTATTGCTTCACCAGCCATTTTCAGATGTTTACGGTGCTTACCATGCATTGGAAGATCTGTACGATGAGGGAAAAATCAGAGCAATCGGAATTTCCAACTTTTATGTAGACAGAATGGTTGATTTTGCATCCTTCAACCGCATTAAACCTATGGTAAATCAGGTGGAAACCCACATCTTCAATCAGCAGAAAGAGATGAAGGAATGGGCAGACAAATATGATATCCGGTTAGAAGCATGGGCACCATTCGGTGAGGGCAGAGGAGGCACCTTTGAGAATCCTGTCATCGCAGAGATTGCAGAAAAATATCAGAAGACTCCGGCACAGGTTATGCTTCGCTGGCATATTCAGAGAGGGGTAGTGGTTATTCCGAAATCAACACACATTGAGAGAATGGAAGAAAACTTTAATGTTTTTGATTTCACACTTTCTGATGAAGATATGAAGACTATTGCAGAACTGGACAAGAAGACAAGCTCCTTCTTCTCGCATCAGGATCCGAATATGGTGGAATGGTTCGTGAAGATGGTTGAGGAAAGAAAAAAGAATAATGACAGTTCAAAAGAAAAAAAGAACTGGTAAGCATAAGAGGAAAAATCAATGAAAGTATTACTTGTCAATGGCAGTCCACACAAAAATGGCTGTACTTATACAGCTCTTTGTGAAGTATCCAGTGCATTAAATGAAAATGGTATAAGTACAGATATTTTCTGGATTGGAAATAAGCCGATTTCAGGGTGTATTGCCTGCAGAAAATGTCAGGAAAAAAATAAATGCATCCTGGATGATATCGTGAATGAATTTCTGGAAATAGCAGGGGATTATGACGGATTCGTATTTGGAACTCCGGTACACTGGGGTGGTGCAGGCGGTGCAATCACATCCTTTATGGACAGAGTCTTTTATGCCGATTTAAACGGTGGCGGCGACAGATTCCGCCTGAAACCTGCCGCTGTGGTAATTTCAGCAAGAAGGGCCGGAACAACGGCCACATGGGACCAGGTAAATAAATATTTTGGTCTGATGCAGATGCCGATCATTACATCGAGATATTGGAATATGGTACATGGGACGAATCCGGATGAAGTAAAACAGGATCTCGAAGGAATGCAGGTTATGCAGATCCTTGGAAACAATATGGCATATTTCATTAACTGTAAAAATGTTGCGACAAAAATGGGAATTGAAATGCCAAAGGCACCGGATTTTGTATTTACCAATTTCATCCGATAGAAATTAGCGTGACAAACATTTTATACGACAGGAGGTGACCTTAGAATGAAAACAAAGAAAATAGCAGCAGTACTCTTAACATGCATCGTGGCAATCGGTTTGATGGCAGGATGTGGAGCAAGCAATACCAACCAGTCTGCTTCTAATAATGACAGCCAGTCTACAAGTACAAACCAGTCTGGAAATGAAGAAGCGGATACAAATTCCGAAAACACTACAGATACAACAGAAAATACATCAACAGGAAATGGAAAAACATTGGTTGTATATTATTCAGCTTCAGGAAATACAAAAGATGTTGCTGAAAAGATAGCAAAAATTACAGAGGCAGATCTGTTTGAAATAGAGCCTGTGGAGCCATATACAGATGATGACCTTGACTGGACAGATGATGACAGCCGGGTGTCAAGAGAACATGATGATGAGAGCTTAAGAGATGTGGAACTGGTGTCTACAACAGTTGATAACTGGGATTCATATGATACGGTATACATTGGCTATCCTATCTGGTGGGGAATTGCAGCATGGCCAGTAGATAACTTTGTAAAAGAGAATGACTTTACAGGAAAAACAGTCATCCCATTCTGTACAGCAGCGACCTCGGGAATCGGTGACAGCGGTAATCTTCTGGAAGAGATGACAGGAACAGGTGACTGGAAAGAAGGGGAACGATTCCATGGTGGAGCGTCTGAATCAGATATCAGTTCATGGATAGACAGTCTTGGATTATAAAAGAATATAAAAATATTTGGAGGAATCGTAACAAAGAGAGACTTCTGTCCGGAGTCTCTTTTTCTTATACTTACAGTAAAGTTTGAAATATAGAAAAGGAAGATAAAGATGGAGATAAGAATTTTAGGAAGAGACTTAGAAGTATCAGAAATCGGATTTGGATGTATGGGAATGAGTCATGCATATGGAACTGTTTCAACACAGAAAGAAGCAGAAGAATTGATTGAAAAAGCGATCGATGAAGGCTGCACATTTTTTGATACGGCAGAGATATACGGAACAACAGAAGACCCTCATCACAATGAAAAACTGCTTGGGGAAGTGTTAAGGCCATATAGAAACAAAATTGTCCTTGCATCAAAGTGTGGGATACGTTTTGATGAAACTGCAACAACTGTAAATAAACCTTTGATTCCTGATGGACGACCGGAGACGATTAAAGCATCGATTGAGGGATCTTTAATGAGACTTAACACAGACCATCTTGATTTATATTATATTCATCGTATTGACATGACTGTACCGATTGAAGAGACGGCAGGAGCTATGAAGGAGTTAATGGAGCAGGGAAAAATCACACACTGGGGGTTATCAGAAGCCAGTGAAGAGATTATTCGACGTGCACATAAAGTATGCCCGGTTACAGCGATTCAGAACAGATATTCCATGATGTACAGGGATTATGAGAAATTATTCCCGGTGCTTGAAGAATTGAAAATAGGATTTGTTGCATTTTCGCCGCTTGCAAATGGATTACTGACAGCAGCATATCATTCCCATGGGGAATTTGAAAAGCCGGGAGATTATCGAAGCGCAATGCCACAGTTTACAGAAGAAGGATTAAAGGAAAATAATGAATTTATGTCCTGGATGAAAGTGATTGCAGAAGAAAAAAATGCCACGCCTGCACAGATTTCTCTTGCATGGATGCTTGCAAAGAAACCATATATCGTACCAATTCCGGGAACAAGAAAAGTAAATAGACTGGAAGAAAATATGGAATCAGCAGATATAAAGCTGACTCAGGATGAAGTAAAATCTATTGATGAGATGCTTGCCCATATGCCGATGTCGCAGGTGTTTGGAGGTTCAAAAATACAGAAGAAATAAAAGAGGTGAGCAATGAAAACAAGGAAAAAGATAACCATCGGGGTAATAGTGGCCTTCTTAGCGGTAGTCATGGTGGGTTATATCTATCTGTTTACAGGGACTAAAATAAAAAATGTAAGCAATGATGTCATAAAGGGGGATGAAGAGACAAAGTCTCTGGTTGTTTATTTCACGAGGCAGGGAGTGATTCCGGGAGATGTAGATGCAGTTTCATCAGCAACACAAAGCTCTAATAAAGGCATGGAAGGCAGTGACACAGAAGGCGCTGCACGTATGATACAGAGCCTTACAGGGGCTGACATGTATCAGATATACACCTCTCATTACTACAGAAGATCCTTTGTGGGAACAGCTGCAACTGCATGGATTGAGGAGCGGCTTAATTTAAGACCAGAACTTGCTGCTAAACCGGATAATCTGGATGATTATGACACAATTTACGTGGGATATCCGATTTGGTGGTTTAATGCACCGATGGCAATAGGAAGTTTTCTGGAAAGCTATGATTTGTCAGGTAAGACAATAATTCCATTTTGCACAAGCCAGGATAATGATATTAGCGTCAGTATGGATTATATAAAAGCGGTTGCAAGTGGAGCAAATGTGCTGGACGGATACCGGATTCATGTAGCGGATGTTGATGATGTGAAAGAATGGCTTCAGAGGATTGGTGTGTTAAACGAAAATAATACAAAAGATCTAAATGCAGAAGGAAACTCAAAGATGGAAACAGAAAATTCAGATAAACGCTATGGGAGTGGTATCGTACCGGATGAGCTGGAATATATCCCTGATGGATATGAAGTTCCGGCAGATCAGCAGGGATATGGCTCAGATGATTTCTTTATCTTCGCTGCTTCTGGAACAAGTGATTTTGCATATCATGCATTTAAAGCTCAAATCATGGCAATGGCGCAGGATTCAGATGGAATGTTTAAGTTCGCGAATAATGAGACAGACGGTAATCTTTCCTTTTTGGAGAGAGAAGGTTATGAACATGATCAGAAGGCGTGTGATGAGTACATGTATAATGGACTACGATTTTTCTGGAATGAACAGTGAGATAAGGATTTCAGTAATAGGAAAGAAAGGAATAGATATAAAAATGAAGAAAATGTTAGTTGTATATTATTCCTGGTCAAATGGAAACACGAAAAGAATTGCAGAGCAGCTGACTAATGGGACAGGTGCAGATATTGCGAGAATCGAAACAGCAGAGCCATACAGCGGCAGTCATGAAGATGTGGTTGAACAGGGAAAAAGAGAGGTAGAGGCAGGCTTTATGCCTCAGATCAATCCGATATCTGTAAATCTTGCTGATTATGATGTGATTGCTATCGGAACTCCAACGTGGTGGTATACGATGGCACCTGCAGTGCTTACATTTTTGACAACAAATGATTTTACAGGAAAGACAGTGATTCCATTTATGACAAATGGTGGATGGCCGGGGCATGTTATAAAAGATATGGAGGAAAATTGCAAAGGAGCTGCCTTTGCACATGAAATGCAGATTCAGTTTGATTCCAAAGGAAAAGATCATCTGGAAACTTCAGAAGAGGTGATTACAGAATGGATTGGGCAGATAAATACTGATATAAACAAATAACCATAAGGAGAGATAAAACAATGAGAAAAAATTTTGGAGCAAAACCTTACACGTATCCACAGCCGGTATTTATTCTGGCAAGTTACGGAGAAGACGGTACACCGGATGCTATGAATGCTGCCTGGGGGGGTATTAGCGGTGGCTCTGAAGTAACCATGTGTATTAGTGCCCGTCACAAATCAACGGAAAATATTTTGAAAAAGAAGGCGTTTACCATCAGCATGGCAGATGCTGCACACGTGAAAGAATGTGATTATGTAGGACTTGCTTCTGCAAATGACACACCGGATAAACTGGCAAAGGCAGGCTTCACGGTAAGCAAGGCTGAGTTTGTTGATGCCCCTGTTATTAATGAACTGGCTGTTTGTGTCGAATGTAAGCTTGTCAGCTATGACGAGAAAAGCGGTCACATGGTAGGTGAGATTGTAAATGTCAGCGTGGATGAAAGTGCCCTTACACCGGACGGTGAGGTTGACGTTGCAAAAGTTGAGCCGATTTCATTTGACCCTTTTAATAATAAGTATGTGAAAGTTACAGAAATTGTAGGAAATGCTTTTTCGGATGGAAAAGAATTGATGTAGGAATTCATTATAACTGTTTACATGGAAAAGAATATGTGATAAGATAAGAACAACCCGCAAAGAGGGAGTAGTTCCGCGCCAAAAGGTGAGGTGTAGATTTCGTCAGTACGATTTGAAAGAATCCGGAATTTACGGAACAAATTAGATTTGTTGAACAAGACTTTTTGTGCATGTGTTTTGCATGCACAAAAAGTCTTTTTTTGTTGAGGCGGGCTGCGAACTTTGAAATTGTTATTAAACAGAGAAAGGAAAGAAAAGATGAAAGAAATTTACCAGATGACCAGGGAAGAAATACTCCAAAACCAACATGTCTCGGAGAAAGGCCTGACAGAAAGCAGGGTGCAGGAAATAAGGCAGAAAATAGGGGAAAATCAGTTACAAGCAACAAAGAAAAAAAGTCCGGTGCGCATTTTTGCGGAGCAGTTTCAGGATTTGCTGGTTATTATTTTAATGATAGCCGCAGTTGTGTCGATGTTATCAGGAAATGTGGAGAGTACGGTTGTAATCTTTGTTGTTATTGTGATGAATGCTGTGCTTGGAACGGTTCAATATCTCAAGGCAGAAAAGTCGCTTGATTCTCTCAAGGCACTTTCATCACCACATGCAAAAGTACTTCGTGATGGTAAAAAAATGAAAATCTTTTCTAAAGAGATTGTACCAGGGGATATTCTTCTTCTGGAAGCAGGGGACATGATTGCAGCAGATGGACGTATTTTGGATAATTATTCGCTTCAGGTTAATGAAAGTTCTCTTACCGGAGAATCCACAAATGTGGATAAATCAGAAGATGCTATTGAGGAAGAGGTGGCATTGGCAGACCGAATCAACATGGTATATTCCGGTACATTGGTTGCGCAGGGACGTGCGACGGTGTTAGTAACGGCGACAGGAATGAAAACGGAGATGGGAAAGATTGCGGAACTCATGAATGCCACTCAAGAGAGGAAAACACCTTTGCAGGAAAGTTTAGATGATTTTGGGAAAAAGCTTGCTATTGTAATCATGATTATTTCCACAATAGTGTTTGTGTTGAGAATTTGTCAGAAACAGCCGATACTGGATTCACTAATGTTTGCTGTGGCTCTTGCTGTGGCGGCAATTCCGGAGGCACTTAGTTCTATTGTTACGATTGTGCAGGCCATGGGAACAAGGAAAATGGCAGAGGAGAATGCCATTATTAAGGAATTAAAAGCGGTGGAAAGCCTCGGGTGTGTGTCAGTAATCTGTTCGGATAAGACAGGAACGCTGACACAAAACAAAATGACGGTAACAGATATATATATTAATCATACTGTTGTTAAGCCGGAGAGCCTTAAGTTAACGGAACCGCTTCACAGAATTTTTTTGTACAACGCGATTTTGAATAATGATGCCTCCGTTCAAATGAAAAAGGAAATTGGAGATCCCACAGAGAGCTGTCTTTTGACAATGGCACAAAAAGCCGGATTGACAAAGGCTGGAATTTCTGAAGAGGACATTCGTGGAATGATACCAAGAATGGAAGAACTTGCTTTTGACTCAGAACGTAAGCTTATGAGCACCAAATACCGTCTGCATGGTATAACGATGATACTAACGAAAGGTGCAGTGGATGTTTTACTGGAACGATGCGTAAAATGTGCCGAGATTGGTGGAAATCGTGATATGACTGACAAGATGAAAGAGAAAATTTTGCAACAGAATCAGAAGTTTTCTGAAAATGGTCTCCGAGTACTTGCTTTTGCATATAAAGAGGTTAATGAGGGCAAGAAACTGACGTTGGAGGAGGAAAACGGATTTATCTTTGTCGGTTTGGCAGCAATGATTGATCCACCGAGAGAGGAAGCAGTGGATGCTGTACAGACAGCCAGACAAGCTGGAATTCGCACGGTTATGATTACCGGAGATCATAAAGTGACAGCAGTGGCAATTGCAAAAAAACTAGGCATTTTCCAAAAAGACGATTTGGCGGTGACGGGACAGGAATTGGATGCTATGAGTGACGAAGAATTGGATGGGCTTTTGGAAGAAATTTCTGTTTATGCAAGAGTTTCACCGGAAAACAAAATACGAATTGTGAGAAACTGGCAAAAGAAAGGCCGCATTGTAGCTATGACAGGGGATGGAGTAAATGATGCACCGGCACTAAAGAAAGCAGATATTGGCGTGGCAATGGGAATTACAGGAACAGAAGTATCAAAGGATGCCTCCTCTATGATTTTAGCGGATGATAATTTTGCTACCATTATTAAGGCTGTGTTAAATGGAAGAAACGTGTATCGTAATATAAAAAATGCAATACAGTTTCTGCTTTCCGGAAACATGGCTGCAATTATTGCGGTACTTGTTTGCTCGGTAGCAGCACTCCCATCACCCTTCAAACCGGTTCATCTTCTCTTTATAAATTTGTTGACAGATTCGCTGCCGGCACTAGCCATTGGAATGGAGCCATCGGATCCTGAACTATTGAAACAAAAGCCGAGAAAACCAGAGGAAGGTATTCTTACAGGAAAATTTGTGAGCCATCTCTTTGGCTATGGTGCGCTTATTGCTGCAGCAACAATGGCAGCATTTTGTATGGGGGTGAATAGGAGCGATGCAATGGGGGCTACAATGGCATTTGCTACCCTGACATTGGCACGGTTATTTCACGGCTTTACCTGTCGGAGCGAGCGTTCGCTGGTAGATTTGAAATTTTCTACGAATCTATGGAGCATCGGTGCTTTTGCAGCGGGAACATTATTACTGGCTGCAGTGCTTTTTCTGCCGGGATTGCAGATACTTTTTGAGGTAACTCCATTAAGTGGAATGGAGTATGCAACTATTCTGGGACTGGCAATATTACCAACCATAGTTATTCAAGGGTATAAGTTCATAACTAGCCAAAAAACAAGGAATTTGTTAAAATAAGAGAAAGAAACACGATACAAAACTTGCATTTGGAGAAAAGAGGCGATGATATGAATACAAAGCGGGAATTTTGGCAGCGAAATGTGGTTGCAGTGGTTGGTATGTTGATTTTTTCAGCGGGTATTAATCTTTTTAT
>ERZ779890.5149-NODE-5149-length-10433-cov-6.852958_pt1 | contig 10433 bp, 8 predicted proteins | sample MGYA00511553_ERZ779890 | MGnify/ENA primary metagenome ERZ779890 (study PRJEB29588, sample SAMEA2152064) | human gut metagenome | biome: human gut; feature: human-associated habitat; material: faeces | place: Denmark | collected 2008/2010 ...
TCACCCCTGATACAATTTCAGGGGTGAAGCAGATACGCTCCACGGTTCCACCCTGCTTACGGATCGCTCCGTCGCTCGTGATCTCTGTAACGGGAGAACCCGGTTTTCCGTACTCACAGTGCTTTCAGGAAAACGGCTGGGAAGGGGTGATCCTGCCGCGGCTGCCGGGACTCTCGCACCATACAAGTCCCTCTCTGAGGCGCCCTTCGGCAAAACCTTGACTTCGTCTACGCTTTTTCGCCTAGATTATAGCACTCTGTTTTTCGTCTGTCAAATGGAAAAATATCTGTAAAAAATTTCTCTGATTTGTAACGATTTGAGGTGCAAATATTCGCCGCCTTTCTACAAATATATATTTTTATGTAAACGACGCATCATTTCCCGAAAGTGAACGAGCGCGAAAAATTGTCGATTTTATGTATACAAATATATTATGCTTGACTTTTCACGAAAAAATAATATAATTCATAATATAACAATCGCGTCATATATTTGTAACGACTTTGTAACCGCTGGAGCACCGGCGGAAAAGGAGGCATTCCAATATGAAACGCACCTTCAAGATCGGCCCATTTTTACCGGCGGCGCTGGCGGCGGCAGCGCTCTGCGTCTGTCTGATCGCGGCAAGTCTGCCTGCCATGGCCGAGACCTCTGAGGAAGCGCAGCCTGCGCAGACGGAAACGGAAGATGGACAGACCACTCCGGCAACAGAGCAGCAGACGCAGCCTGCAGAGGAACCTACGGCAGCACCGGAGACCATCCCGGAGACATCGATAGAACTGGAAACACCGGCAAAAGAACAGCAGGAAGAAGGGACGGAAAACACATGAAAACGACAAGACGTGATTTCCTGTGCCTTTCGGCCATGGCATGTGCCTGGCTTCTGACGGGGTGTCAGCAGCCCACTGTGGAAGAGCGGGCAGTCAGCTGGCAGCCACAGCAGGGAAGCAGCGGACCGGCCTCTGAATCTGATCTGATGCTGAATGCGGCGCTGGACGATGATGCCGTTCTGCGGGAGGGAATCCGAATCCCACAGAACTTTGAACTGCCGCTGGAAGGATCAACGGGCTTTGCAGGGGCAGCTGTGATGCCGCTGTACGAGAAACCGGATGAGACCAGTGCGGTGCTGCGCAGACTTGCGGCAGGAGATATGTTCTACATCCGGCAGGAATCGGGTTCATATTGGCAGGTCTGCCTGCTGGATGGCACCGTGGGCTGGTTAGAAAATGAATTGTGTATGATCAATCTGCCTGATGTTTTGCCCTCTATCGTGTACGAAAATCCCAATGCTGCGGCATCCATCTTCAGAACGTGCGGAGAGGACATTGAAGGCATTACTGGACAAAAGCTATATGATGGCCTGTTCTACAACCAGCGTCTCGGACGGGATGAATTTGTTATGCCCATCAACTACGCTATGGCAAAAAAAGTTGGCGCGGCTCAAAAAAGTGCGCTGCAGGCGGGCGATTGTTTGAAGATCGTAGAGACGTTCCGACCTTATGAGGTGCAGATGCTGGTAAAGGATGCGGTATATGCCAAGGCGCGGGCCGACAAGGATTTGATGGCGGAGCTGAATAAGGGAGCGTGGAATATCGGCTGGTTCATTGCAACGTCTCTTTCCAACCATCAACGAGGGGCGGCGATGGACACGACTCTGCTGCGCATCACAGAGCAGACGGAGCACAAAATAGCTGGATGTCCCTTTGTACAGGTGACGGGCGAGGAATATGCCATGCCCTCTGCCATGCACGAGCTGAGCAGTGCGGCGGCCTGCTTTACCGGACCGGTGACCTCCAACTCCGCCACTGCATGGAAGCGGGCCACAGCGTCGGCATCCATGACAGACGGTGCACGGCGGCTGCAGAGCTACTGCACCAATGCAGGCATGACACCGCTGGCCTCGGAGTGGTGGCACTTTAATGATCTGGATGCCCAGAACAAAGTGCGTATGACCTCTGGAAATGGAAAATTCTGGCTGGACGGGTGTGTCAGCTGGAAGATGTTTGAGGAATAAACATAGCAAAAACAGGAGGAAAGCAAAATGTCAGAGAAAAAAACGATAAGAGCTGGTGCGGTCTGTTTGTTGGTGAGTCTGCTTGCGGCCCTGTTTTTTACCGCCTGCTCCTCAAAGGCAACAAATGCGGCGGATAAAATTGAACTGGGCCAGAAGTACCTGACCGAACTGAACTATACCGAGGCCGTGGCATCTTTTACCGAAGCCATCAAGCTGGACCCGGACAACATTCAGGCATACATGGGCCGTGCGGAAGCCTACATGGCCTTGGGTGAGTATGACAAGGCACTGGCTGACTATCGATTCATCAGCGGAATGACTGAGGATATGCCCTACACACGGGCACTTTCCTACATCGGCCAGGCGGAGGTGTACGAAAAGATGGAACAGCCTGCCCGTGCCGTTTCGGATTACGGATTGGCAAAGGCGTTGCTGAATGCCAGCGACGCGGGAAAGTCAGAAAACGTTTCAGAGGAGGATGTCAGCGCAAAGCTGGTGCAGGTGCTGTACGTCCATGCGGCTCTCTGCGAGACTTTGAAAAATTACAATACCGCCTTGGAAGACTACAACGACCTGCTGGAGTTGGGCGAGAACACCGCCGCCAAACGGGACGAGGTGCTTTCTCAGCTGGGTGAGACGGCAGAAGACGAAAACGGCCTGACCGATGCGGAAGAGCCTGCTGCCGAAAGCACCGCGGAGGAACCGGCGGAAGAGCCGACAGAAGAATCTGCCCCGGAGCAGGAGGCTGCTTCTGAATCCGAAAGCCAGTCGGCCAAGGAAGAAACGAAAAAGGAAGAACCAGCTTCCAGTTCGGAACAGGAAAAAGAAGAGGCGGCATCCAGTACGGCGGTGCAGGAGAAACAGACCTATACAGCAAAGGAAACTACCCCTTGGTCGAATGAATCCCAGAGTGGGACAACAACAGTAGTTGATAAGGTTTCTTATCAAATTGGAGAAAACACAATCACCCTGCATCATACGTATACGGATACTTGGACGAATTATGCAGAACCGGGGATTCAGCACACTCAAAAAATCAATGCAACGAATACCTATACCCTTTCCCAGCCGCTTCAGGGAATCGAGCGACAAGGGCAATGGGTTGTTATTTGGGATGTTCCAGCGGGAACCGTGGTTTCTCTTTCTGGCATAGAAACTGAGGCTTGGGATGGTGAAACAGGTGGTTCCTGGAATCAGGATGGTCTGAGCGGATGGCTGAAAACATCGCGTGTTCTGACCCCGGACGAGGTGTACGAGTGGGGCTATGGTACGGACTACGGCTGTACAGAAGGTTGGGGTGATACCTTGACGGTTGAAAAGGGAAAACTCTATGAACTAATTGATGTAAATGAGGGTGGATATTTTCTAACCGACGGCGGCTTTGTGTTCCGTGGGGTCTGAACACAAAATATAATGTGAGGCAAAAATATGATCACAGAAAAAAGAAAGCTGCTGCAACTGGTTGCAGCAGTGCTGCTGGCGGTAATGCTCCTGACTGCCTGCGCATCGGGGGCATCCAAGGCGGCAGACAAAATTGAATTGGGCCAGAAGTACCTAACGGAACTGAACTATACCGAGGCGGTAGCATCCTTTACCGAGGCGATTCGGCTCGACCCGGACAACATTCAGGCGTACATGGGTCGTGCGGAAGCTTATCTGGCTCTGGGCGAGTATGAAAAAGCACTGGAAGATTACCGGTTCGTGAGCCAAAAAACGGAAGAAATGCCGTACACACGGGCGATTTCCTATATGGGACAGGCCGAGGTGTACGAAAAGATAGATAAGCAGGACCGTGCGCTCGCAGACTATGGCCTTGCAAAGGTTCTGCTGACGGCAAGCGATGTGGGCAAGGCAGAGTCTGTCTCGGAAGATGATATAAAAATCAAACTGGTCGAAGCCCTCTATGCCCATGCAATGCTCAGTGAGAAGATAAAAGTTTATGACAATGCGCTGGAAGACTACGAGGAACTATTGAAACTGGGCGAAAAAGTAGAGGCCAAGCGGGGTGAGATTTTGTCCCAGTTGGGAGAGTCCATTGAGGAAGAAAACGGCCTGCTTGGAACAGAAGCAGACAAAGTTGCGTCAGAACCGAATACGGAAGAGCCTATTGAAGAGAAACTGACAGAAGAACCTGCCGCGGAGCAGAAAGCTTCTTCTGCATCCGAAAGCCAGCCGGCAAGCGAGGAAACAAAACCGGAAGAGCCGGCTTCAAGTTCGAAACAGTCACAAGAAGAGGCTGCTTCATTGCAGGAAGAAATAACAGAAATCAACTGGGTAGAAGAAACAGTAAAGTCAAAATATTGTAGTAATAGTGTAAGTGTACGATACAGCATTGGAGCAAAAAGTATCCAACTCCTGTATGATGGAGAACCTAAGACGTATCACTTGTCCGCACCGCTCCAGTCCGTGCAGCGGGTCAAAAAGGGCGACTATGAGCACTTCGTTTTTTATGTGCCGGAAGGAACTACAGTTACGGCAGACTGGTCGGGCGTCGATGGGGCGATGCTTCGCTGGATCGAAGTAAGCCACATCTTTTCGGAAGACGAACTGCAAAACGTAAATGACTCAGATGTGCAGATGGAAACGAGCATGACTGTCAGGAAGAATATAATGTATCAACAGGTGCAGGAGTGGGACTACGTAACCCATTTTAGCTGGGTAAGTGATGATGGTGGCATCATCTTTTGTGCTGAATAAGGCGGAGGTGTAAAATCTATATGCTTACAGAAAAAAGAAAGACAAGGCTGTGGCTGATAGCAGCAGTCCTACTCGCAGTATTCCTTTTTACTGCCTGTGCATCAGGTGCATCAAGAGTAAGCGAAAAAATCGAACTGGGCCAGAAGTACCTGACTGAACTGAACTATACGGAAGCCGTAGCGGCGTTTACGGAAGTGATAAAAATCAACCCTTCCAACATTGAAGCGTATGTGGGCCGTGCAGAAGCTTATAAGGGCTTGAAGCAGTATGAAGAAGCGAAGACCGACTATACGACGGTCATTGAAAAAGCAGAGGATATGCCGTATACGCAGGCGCAGGCCTATGCAGGCCGTGCAGAGGTATACGACCTGACGGATGACGCCACTGCGGCAGAAAGCGATTACGGTGCAGCGATTGGCCTGCTGGAAAAAGAGGATGTCGGCAAAAAAGAGAACATTGCTGAGAAGCTGATCCGTGAGCTGAAAATCAAAGTCCTGCAGTTCCATGCGGAAGTCTGCATGAAACTAGGCTGGTATGATAAGGCGCTGGAGGACTATGCAAAGTTAGCCGAGCTTGGTGTGGATATGACAGCAGAAAATCAAAAAGATTCTTCTGCACAGGATGAAAGTTCAGTTGGCGGAACATATGTATGGAACTATGCTGATGAAAACGGGGATGTTACAAAAATGCAACTGACTGTGCAAGCAGGAAGCCGTCAAATGAACGCTGTTGTCAACTATCCTTCTGATGTTGATGCGGAGGCTATAGCGGGCATAATTGCTAGCTATACATTGAAAAAAGAGCATCCCGAAATGGAAGAAGCGTATTTGGAATTTCAGAAAGCAGCCGAAGACAATAGCAGATTGGCAGCAGGAATTGATGCAAATCATATGACAGAGGCACAAATGCGAGAAGCAGAGGCGTTGGCAGCACAGTGGGAAGCACTCGAGTCAAAATATAGCAGCTATTTTCAAATATATGAGAACGAGATTCAGAAATGGGCAGGAGTTGATTGGAGACCTCAAATTATCGAAACTGTTTTTCTAAGTAATCCCGTTAGTCGTGTTGAAAAAACATCTGATACGCTTTACATTTATGTCCCAACTGGAACAAGATATACAAAAGCCATGATGGATTTTATATCTTATAGTGGAAAGTCAGAGTCAATCGATGCGACAGATATGGTGATGAACGGTAAAAAAAATAGTTTGTCTCAGCCAATTTATGAGTGGGACATGAGCGGTAATATGACTGGCTCGTTCAAAATTGAATATCGAGAGGATAAATAAAAAAGGACTTCGGTTATGAAAAAGCGTATAGAGATATTGATCGGTGTACTCATCTTATCAATGGTCTTTTTCACGGCCTGCACATCCAAGGCAGCCAAGGCCGTGGAAAAAGTGGAGCTGGGGCAGAAGTACCTGACCGAGCTGAACTACACCGAGGCTGTGGCCTCCTTTACCGAAGCCATCGGTCTTGACCCGGAGAACATTCCGGCATATATGGGCCGAGCCGAGGCTTATGTGGGCTTGAAGCAGTACGACGATGCAAAGGCGGACTACACCACAGCCATTGAAAAGACCGCAGACCAGCCCTACACCCAGGCAGAAGCTTATGTAGGACGCGCAGAGGTGAATGAGCTGACAACGGCCAACAAAGACGCACTGGCCGACTATGAAGCAGCGTCCACAGCACTGGATACCGTGGATGTGGAAAAAATCACCGATGTCACCGAGCAGATGCTGGAAGCCTTGAAGATCAAGATCTATAACGCCTGCGCCCGGCTGAAAGCGTTCTTTGGCCAGAATGAAGCCGCTGCGGCCGATTACACCAGTGCATTGAACAGCCTGGACAAGCTGCCGGAGGATACCGATGTTCTGGATGTGAAAGCCACCAAAGTTGTCTCTTACACGGGCCGTGCCGATGCCAATGCGGCACAGGAAAAGTATGAGGAAGTCCTGCCGGACTATGACGCACTGATCACACTGGGCGAGGATAAGGCAGCTGACCGAGATGCGATTCTGAGCGCCATGAGCCTTGCAAAGAGCAAAGCAGGTGACCTGCACAGCTCTGACAGCTGGCTGGATGAAGTGAATCACACAGACTACGCTGCAAGCATTCAATTGACAAATGCTGAAAGCGTCCTGAAACAGGCGGCAGAACTGGCACAGGCAGATGGTGCTAAGGCATATGATAAAATCAAAGAGACCCTTTCCACCGATGAAGCCAAAGCTGCCATGCAGAGCCTTCTGGCACGCGGCTACCAGCTGCGTTATTACGACGCAAACGGCAAGATGCTGGCGGTCTACGCCAACGAAACCGCATGGGCAGATGTGAACATGGAAGAAAACGGAACGATCACTGCCGAAGCTTTGACTGCCGCTGATCCCAGTGCGGAGGATATCGGTGCAGTATCCCTGAGTAAGCTCTATGTCTACTACGGCGGCTGCGAGGGCCGCAGCCGGGAGGGGGCAGGCCTGTGTTTTATCCTGAACCCCGGCAAAAAAGACCTGACTGCCGAGAGCTATACCTGGAAGAACGATAAGCCGGAGGGTGACTTCAAGCAGAAGGAGGAGTCGAAACCAGTTGCAGCTATGGAATCCGGAACGTCAGCAGCACAGGGGAAAACACATAACTGGAAAACAGTCTTTGATGCTGGTACATACTCGGTCAGCTGCCAGGAAGGCGGAACAACAGTTGCTTATGCGATTAAGTTTAGTGATGCGTACAAAGCACAGTTCGCAGAAGCTCCGAATGCCAGTGCGTTGATTGCCCTTTACGCACAGGATAAGATCGGTAAGGCTAAATTAAGTAATCCAATCAGCCGTGTGGAAGAAACGCAGAATTTTATTTATATCTATGTTCCGAAGGGGACAACAATGACGGATCAACGTACAGGCTATTCTGGCCCGGTGGTTTCTGGAAATGAGTCAGATGGAGATCTGGGAATGATTTTCCGGGAAGAGAACGAATAAGAACAAAGGAAACTTGCAATGAAAAAAATAAAGAAATGGAATCAGGTGGGGCGAGCTGTTGCAGTGCTGCTTCTTACAACGGCAATCCTGACATCCTGCGCCCCTAAAAAAACAGAGTCTGAAGAACAGGAACCACTGAGGCAGAGTGCTCCACTGGGAGGTGCTGTTTCTGAATCTTTCCAAGAGGATTTGGGAGATTCAGACCGCAATGAGCGCTTCCGGAAAGCATTGGATGATGTGGTGGATTCGGACAGTAAGTACTATCTGATCGCGTGCGACTACGATGGAGATGGAAACGAAGAAGCATTTGCCTTTACAGGTGCTTGGAATGGAGAAAACGAAAACTGGCAGGAATTGAAGCTTTATTATATTCACTCGGATGGTCAGGTGGAAAAGATTGAAATGAATGATGATGTGGTCGGACGGCCGGAAAAGATAGCCGACCCGGAACAGAATGATTTTTCAGACAATCTCATCACACTTGGAGATAAGACATTCCTGAGCTTTGAAATCGGGTCCCCTTCCAGTGAATACCAGAATGTACTGTTTGGTGCAACAGGAAATCATGTCACTCTGAGCTATCTCATTGGATTTCCGGAAAAGATCGACGAAAGTCATATTGCAGCAGAAGATTTGGACAATCGCATTATTTACCGGGAAGAGAACGGAATCTTCATTGAAGTACAGAGGATGCCGGGGGAAGAATATGAGGATCAGTTTGCTTCCAGAGAAGAATATCTAAGCAGTATGTTGTCCGAGAAGCAACTGAAAGAACTTGCAGCTGATTTAGGCGTGCCAGAAGATTTGGAAGTTCGGTATACTCAGGGTGAGAGGTCTTATTGGGAAGCCGGAGGCTGTTGGGAAATCTATGTTGAGATCGACGCAGACATGAAGGTGGTTGCTGCCTCTAGTGTGGATGCAGAAACAGGAAATCTGACTCAGAATATTTTGACGTACAATGAATCGGGTTATTGGGAGGTAAATTAAAAATGAAGGGAAATCTTTTGAAGCTCCTCTGCGGAATGCTTTTGGTAGCTTTGCTTTTCACGGCCTGCACATCCAAGGCAGCCAAGGCCGTGGAAAAGGTGGAGCTGGGACAGAAGTATCTGACCGAGCTGAACTACACCGAGGCTGTGGCCTCCTTTACCGAAGCCATCGGTCTTGACCCGGAGAACATTCCGGCATACATGGGCCGAGCCGAGGCTTATGTGGGTTTGAAGCAGTACGACGATGCAAAGGCGGACTACACCACAGCCATCGAAAAAACGGAAGAGCAGCCATATACACAGGCAGAAGCTTACGTTGGACGTGCTGAGGTGAACGAGCTGACAACTTCCAACGAGGATGCTCTGAGTGACTATGAGGCGGCATCCACCGCATTGGATAAGGTCGATGTGGAAAAAATCACCGATGTCACAGAACAGATGCTGGAAGCACTGAAGATCAAGGTCTATAATGCTTGTGCGCGTCTGAATGCATTTTTTGGCAGAAACGAGGCGGCAGCGGCCAGCTACACGAAGGCTATCGACAGTCTGGCCAAGCTTCCGGACGATGCAGAGGTTCTGGATGTAAAAGCCGCAAAGATAGAGTCGTACACCGGCCGTGCAGATGCCAATGCGGCACAGGAAAAGTATGAAGAAGTCCTGCCGGATTACGATGCCCTGATCGACATGGGCGAGGACAAGACTGCTGACAGGGATGCGATCCTGAGAGCTATGAGCCTTGCCAAGAGCAAAGCAGGTGACCTGAACAGTTCGAATAACTGGCTGGGTGAGGTGAATCACGCGGACTATGCGGTAAGCATTCAGCTGACAGAGGCCGAAAATATCCTGAAACAGGCCGCAGAGCAGGCCAAGGCAGACGGGGTAAAAGCTTACGATAAAATCAAAGAGACTCTTTCTACTGACGAAGCAAAAGCTGCAATGCAGAACCTTCTGGCCCGGGGTTATCAGCTGCGCTATTACGACGCCGATGGTAAGATGCTGGCGGTTTACGCAGATGCGACGGCTTGGGCAGATGTGAATGAAGAAGAAAACGGCATGATCACCGCAGAAGCTCTGACAGCTGCTGACCCCAGTGCGGAAGATATAAGTGCGGTGTCTCTGGGCAAGCTGTATGTATATTATGGCGGTCATGAAAACCGCAGCCGTGAGGGTGAAGGTCGGTGGTTCATTCTGAATCCTGCCAAAACAGATCTGACTGCCGAGACTTATACATGGGAGAATGATAAGCCCAAGGGCGATTTCAAAAAGAAAGAAGTACCGAAGCCCGTCGCGGCAGATGTACAGATGACTTCGTATAGTGCATCTCAAACCTTGGACTCGGCGGGATACCCGGGCTGGTCTTCTCAAGCTACAGTTACCTATGGAATTGGAGGAACAACGCTTCGCGTTCGGGAAACTTTTTTCAATAATGGTGTAGTAGATATCGACTGGGACACCAAACTTATTTTCTCACAGCCAATACTGGAAGTGTCGAGAAAAAGCTATGGGGCAGCATTTACAGTCCCGGCAGGAACGACTGTAAAAAGAGCAGATGGATACGGAGTGGAAACATTTAGTGGTGAAAGCGGAAAGGCACTGACCATCAAAGCCGGAAAGACGTATCATTTGAATTATGCGGGAATGGAAAGCTACGGAATAACAATAACCGCAAAGTAAAACATGGTGGAGTAAAAAAATTGTTGCCGCGCGCAAGCAGTGCATTCGTGCGCACAAATGCAAATTTTGCGTTGCAAAATGCTTGTT
>ERZ779890.5150-NODE-5150-length-10433-cov-2.453652_pt1 | contig 10433 bp, 8 predicted proteins | sample MGYA00511553_ERZ779890 | MGnify/ENA primary metagenome ERZ779890 (study PRJEB29588, sample SAMEA2152064) | human gut metagenome | biome: human gut; feature: human-associated habitat; material: faeces | place: Denmark | collected 2008/2010 ...
GCGGGTCTGCTGGGGGAGCCCCGTCATGAAGAAGAGGTCGAAGCGGCTGCACCCGTTCCTGAAAGCGTTGGGCAGGGTCTTCTCTATGGCCTCGTTAGTATATCCCTTGCCAAGTGCCAGACGGACGGATTCATCGAACGAGTCCGGAGAGAACTCGATGGACCAACCTCCTTCGAACGTACGGTCTATGTTCGAGAAATGTTCGGCGCTGGCACCATTGAATAACTCCACCACCACGTGATTGTCTATACGCCTCTCCTTGGCTGCCTTCAGGAACCTGTCGCAATAGCCCTGTCCCGCCTGCCTTATGTCCCCTACGATGAAGATCGGGGCCTTCATGTAGTTGGATATGCCCTCCATGTCCTCGGCGAGCTTCTCGGGGCTCCTGAAGGCGGGATGGCTTCTGCAACACACCCTTTTGTTGGCGGAGTTCGAACCTCCGCATTCGGCACAGTTGACGGTACATCCCCTCACGGTGAAGACCGAAGTGAGAGGGACCTTGTCCCAGCCGTACCATGGAAGCGATCCCGTCACGTCCATGGTGCGCATGACGTTCTTGATCATGACGCCGTAGTCGAACACTATGTTGTCGAGATCCTCTTGGACGTATGTCAGACCGTTGTCGTGGACCTTGCCCCCGGCATCCTTCCATACGAGATTCGGGACGGATGAAAGGTCCTCTCCCTTGGACAGGGCCTCCATCATCTTCACCGTGGGGATCTCCGTGGTATCCCCCCTCATGACGAGGTCCACCTCCGGACGGCGTATCAGCTCGTCATAGAAGTACGATGAAGTGAATCCCCCGAACTCCGTCCTGGCGTTCGGATGGTGTCTCTTCACTATCTTGGCCAACTCCAGGGCCCCGTGCGCATGGGGCATCCAATGGAGGTCGATGAAGTATACGTCGGCGTCGAGCTTCCGTATCCTCTCCTCCGCGTCGAACTTCTCATCGGCCAGCATAAGGCCGGCGATGTTGACGATCCTGGTCTTGAATCCGGCCATCTGCAGGTGTGTGGAGATGGTCATGAACCCCATGGGGTACATCTCGAACACGGGGGACGAAGGTATGACGTCGCTCACGGGACCGTAGAATATGGGCTTCTTCCTGAAATCATAGACGCTGGGGGCGTGCAGGAACACGGCATCGTAATGGACCGTTCCCTCACCTCCCGTAGCGTCTCACGCGCTGCTGGTACGTCCTGATGGCCCTCAGAAGGTCGATATGACGGAATCCCGGCCAATAGACGTCCGTGAAGTACAGCTCCGAATAGGCGAGCTGCCATAGCAGGAAGTTGGATATCCTTACCTCCCCCGACGTACGGAGTATGAGGTCCGGATCCGGCATGTCCGAGGTATAGAGGTGCTTGGAAAGCATGTCCTCGGTTATCTCGTCGGGAAGGACGTCTCCGTCCTGGACCTTTCTGGCTATCTCCTTCACGGCGTTGACGATCTCCTGCCTTCCGCCGTAGGCCAGACATATGCTGAACATGAAATCGTCGTAGTCCTTGGTCTTCTCATCGGCGTAGTCTATGGCCTCGCAGACATAGTCGGGGAGCTTGCTCCTGTCCCCGAGGACGCGGACGCGGACGCGGTTGGTCATTATGCGGGGATCTTCGACGATCTCCCTGAGGGACCCCTCGGCCATCTCCATGAGGAAGTTCACTTCGTCCTCGTCCCTGCTGAAATTCTCGGAGGAGAATGCATAGACGGTGACATACTTGATATCGAGGTCCAGGCACCAATCCAGGAGCTCGTGGATCTTCTTCTCCCCGGCCTTGTGGCCGGCGTTGATGTCATCACCTAGGAATTCGCGTGCATAGCGGCGGTTACCGTCCATTATGATGCCTATGTGCTTCGGCATGGGGCCTTCCTTGACCTCCTTGTCGAGATTCTTCTCGTAGGTGGAATACACCTGTTTCGAGATTATGTTCGGTACTGCAGCCATTTCCGGAATCTCCGTGTTTCACATCACCAGGTCAGGGAAGTCCTCGGGAACGCCGGCGGCCTCCGGTCCGAGGTCGACGCAGCCTATGGCGGCCACGGCCCCGATCGTCCCGTCCGTGCCGGTGATGCTGATGATCTGCACCCCGCACTCCTCGGCCACCTTGACGGCGTCCTCCCTGGTGTACATGGTGCTCTTCGCGCTCCACCCGTATTCGACGAGCCTCTTAGGGACCTCCAGCCCCTGGAACACCGTCATGACCGCATCCGTGGAATACGATTCCTTCTTGAGGAAATCCACACAGTACTCTATGAGTCTGGGTATGTCCTCTTCCCTCACCGCGAAGGACACGGCCGAGGAACAGCAGTTGGTCGTCTTCGTAGGCGTCTTGGGGTTGAGCTGGATGATCTTGTGTTCCAGGAAGTGCCCGACGGGGGCGTTCTGTCCCATCTTGAGGGCGGTGGCCCAGGTGGCCCCCTTCTCCTTTGTATCGGTGTCGTCCACCCCTATGACCAGCCTGACCATCTTGGGGGTTATGATATCGACGTGGGCCGCGTGGACGCCGCCGATCTTGAAATCGTCCGGATACTCGGTACGGATGACGTCCGGGCACTGCGGCAGGCATGCCCCTATGCCGACGGAGGCCCCTGCTATACCGTACCAGGTGGTACGGACCTCGTCACCCTCGACCTTGAAGGCCTTCAGTCCCTGACCGCCTAGGTCCGCGGACACTGGTCCGAACCTGAGTTCCTTCTCTCCGATGGACACATCCATGACGAGGGTAGTGCCCTGCATCACGATGTTGTCGATGACGCCGCCGGTCCTGCGGCGGGTGACTATATCCCACTCTCCGGGCCCGCGGGCACAGCACTGCTCGATTATCTTCGCCTTACCGGCCTTCTCGTCTACGATCGTTATGAACCCTCTGCAGAACAGGGGACCGTATTTCGCTTTGACCTCGTCAGGCCTTAGAACGGTTACCATCGGTATGAGTCTCCTTTGTCTTCTGGCTCTTCGACCAGGGATAAACATTCGGGCGGGACCCTGTCGCACAGGTAGACGGACCTTGCCGCCTTACCTATCGGGAATCCCGCATCCGCACATCTCTTCGTGTCGATGTCGAGGACCGCCACGTCGTCCATGCGGACGGAGCCGGCCCTTACGGCATCCCTGTATGTTCCGGACAGGTGCACCATGGCCCTGTCCACCGGCATGATGCCGGTCTCCATGATTATCTCCTCCGCATCGGGGGAGACTGGATAGTAAAGGTGGTCCGGCACGTCGTCCGTAGGGAGGTGCAGGTCCAATTTCACGGTATGTCCGTAGGTCGCCCTGACCTTATGGCCCCCCACCTGGTATCTGCCCTTCGGGTCGGTAAGCGCCAGCGCCTCTATGTGATGGGGACGCAACCATTTCATGCGGGGATTGATGCCGCGCACCGTATCCACGATATCGCGCATGTCCACAAACCCCTGGGGACTCATCTCCAGGTCGAACTTCCCATGCCTGAGGATGGCCGCAAGGGTCCTCCCCATCTTCTCGACCTCGTAATCGCTCATCACGAACTTCCCTTTCTCCCCGCAGACAGGGCAGAAATCGTCGCGGTAGTATCCATGCTCCTCGCATTCGTTTATCATATCCCAGCCCTCCTTTCGGCTGCGGAGACGGCGTTGGCCATGAGCATGCATATGGTCATGGGTCCGACGCCTCCGGGCACGGGGGTGATCATGGAGGCCTTCTCCTTCACCGTCTCGAAATCCACGTCCCCGACCAATCTGGAACCGTTCTTGGCGGATGGGTCCGCCACCCTGTTGGTCCCGACGTCTACGACGACCGCGCCGTCCTTCACCATGTCGGCGGTGACGAATCCCGCCTTGCCTATGGCCACAATAAGTATGTCCGCCTGCCTGGTTATGTCCGCCAGACCTTCGGTCCTGGAATGCACCACGGTGACCGTGGAATCCGCACCGGGGCCTTTCTGTATCATCATGGCCGCCATGGGCTTTCCGACGATGTTGCTCCTGCCTACGACCACCACGTGCTTTCCGCGGATGTCGACGCCGCTGCGGACAAGCATCTGCTGCACCCCTGCAGGCGTGGCCGGAAGAAACTCCGGTTCGCCGATGAGCATCTTTCCCACGTTGTACGGGTGGAAGCAGTCCACATCCTTGGAGGGATCCACCGCGTTGATGACCGCCTTCTCGTCTATATGGGCGGGAAGGGGCAGCTGGATCAGGAACCCGTGTATGGACGGATCCGCGTTAAGCTCCGCGACCTTCGCCAGAAGAGCATCCTGGGTCGTACTCTCCGGCATGACTATCGTGACGGAGTGCATCCCGAGCTCCTCGCATTTCCTGCCCTTCATCCTGACATAGACCTGCGACGCAGGGTCCTCTCCGACGAGTACCACGGCTAACCCTGGGACTATGCCCTTGGACCTGAGCGATTCGATCCTCTGTCTCAGTTCCCCGTAGATCTGCTCGGACACATCTTTGCCAAGAATCAATTTGGCGGTCATGTTCTCCCGTCGATTATGACACCGCCTTATATTATAATTACCCGTGGGCGCGTCAGACGGCCAGACGGGATATCTCGGACAGGGTGGCCGGCCTGTTGCCTGCCTCCAGGATCCCGCGGAGGACCCTTTCCGTCTTCTCCAGATTTTCCCGGAGATCGTCTTCCGAGAACACCCCTCCGGAACGGGATTCGACAATGTGCCAGGTGTGATCTGCAATGACCAGGACCCCATCCTCGGGGACCGCGGATGCAAGGTCGATGTAGTCTTGCGGAGACCTTTTCCCCTCGTGCATGGGCCACAGATAGGCGGATATCCTCCTGCCTTCGGCATCCGTTCCTTCCGTGACCGGTATCTCGGCAACATATCCGGGAAGAAGCGATGGTCTGCAGTCGTCCCCGTACGCATACTGTGAGGAATCTATGTGGATCCCGCACCCCACCTCCTTGAGGAAATCGCCTACGGCGCGGGGTTGCCTCATATACGGGGCACGGAACGCCACCGGATTCCTCCCAGTGACGTCCCTGACGGCCTGACACCCGTGCCTCACCGCCTCGATCGCATCGGGGCGCGTCATATGCCCCAGAGACTCATGGTCGTATCCATGCACACCTATCTCGAAATGTGCCAGACATCCGGATGAGTCCCTGGTCTCCTCCAACGTACGGCCTTCGCAGAAGAATGCGGCCGGAATAGCCAGATCGTCCAGCATATCGGCTAGGAGTGCCAGACCCTTGGCTGAGGACGAGAACCGCGGTGCGGTCCCATCCCCGCGGGCCCAGGAACCCGCCTCGACCTGTCCCGGAACCTCGATGTTCACGTCCCTGTCCAGATCCACCGTGAAGCAGAACAGTACCGTCGTATCACCTGGGCTGGGGCGCCGTGACCCTCTTTATGAGCATACCCTCTATGGCCACCGGCTGATAACGGTCGGCCAATTCCTTTGCGCGCGCCAGCTTGGCCTCGTTGTCGGCGAAGAGCTGGAACAATACGTCCCCAGCCTCCACCCTCTGTCCTTTCTTCTTAAGAAGGAGCATTCCGGCACCTTTGTCGTTGGGTGCTCCGAGGGCCTTCGCTATCGAAACGATATCCTTGTTGTTGATGGAATGCACATACCCAGACTTCGAGGAGACGACGTCCGCCGTGAACTTCCCGGGTTTGAGGTCATCGGCCTTCAGGTCGGGACTTCCGCCCTGGGCGACCACTATCTCCATGAATTTCCTGTGTGCCGCACCGGACCTCAGGAGTTCGCGTGCCTTCTCCGTCCCGTTCTGGAATCCGCCCATCTCCAGGATTATGCCGGCACACTCGCAGGCCTTCTCTATGACGCTCGCAGGGTGTTCGTTTCCTTCCAATATGCGGATGCATTCCCTCGCCTCCAGATTGGGCCCTATGGCGCTCCCCACCGGCTGATCGGCATAGGTTATGGCACACTCTATGTGGATACCCAGCTTCTCTCCGAGGTCCATGAAATCTCTGGCATATGCCCGGGCGACCTCTATCGTCGGGACCTTCGTCCCGGATCCCGTAGGGATGTCCACCAACAGATAGTTGGCGCCTATGGCGAGTTTCTTGCTGAGTATGGACGCCAGCATCTGCGCCCTCGGATTTATTCCGAGAGGATGTTCGATCTTGATCACGATATCGTCCACAGGGGCAATGTTCATCGATCCGCCCCAGACGAAGGCGCCGCCGACCGTCTCCCCTATCTCCTTGAGCTTCTCGGCCGTCACTTCGATACCGCAGAACGTCTCCACGAAATCGGATGTGCCACATGCACTGCTGATGGCGCGGGACGACGTCTTGGGAAGCATCAGTCCCGCCGCAGCGACGATGGATACCACTATGGGGGTGATCTTGTTGCCGGGCACACCCCCCATGCTGTGGAAGTCGAATACAGGGGACCTGTCGAAGGGGATCACATCGCCGGTGTCGACCATCGCCCTTGCGAAGGCGGCGATCTCGTCGATGTTCATCCCGTTTATGTAAAGAGCCGTGAGCCAGGACGACACCTCTATGTTGGACAGGCTGCCGAGATAGATGTCGTTGACAACTCCCTGGATCTCCTTGTCGGTAAGGACCTCGCCATCCATCTTCTTCCTGATGGAGCGGACGCTCTCGGGACTGGGCGAGAATACCACGTCGACCTCGTCCCCGTCCTTCACCTTGAGCCTTTTGGCCACCGAGTTGGGGACCAGGACCTCCCCCACGTTGACGAACGCATCGGATGTGAGGAGGAGGACCGACATCTCCGCCTTCCCGTTGGATACACGGACGCGGTCGTTCTCCTTGACGCCTATCTCGGCACAATCCGCAGGATCCATCCCCACGGCGGGGGAGGATGCCATCACATCGACGTTCTTCACCTTCAGCTTCATTTGGATCCCCACCTCTCGAGAGCCTCGCGGAGCTCTTTATGGGTCTTCGCATACTCGTCCAGGGCTATGCCCTCGAAGGCGGCGTCGGCAGCCTGGCACATCGCCATGGCCCCGCCCCTCACGCCTTCCGGATGTCCTGCGACACCCCCTCCCGCCTGTATCTGCACATCGTTTCCGGTCACCTTCATGACGGCCGGGACGATGCCAGGGTACATGCCTCCGGAGCACACGGGCATGACGGTCTTGAACGGGACATTCGTATCACGGCAGGCCTCGAGGCTCATCCTTCCTCCTGCCACGTCCCCTTCCATCTTCCCCACACCGAGGGTCCCTATATGCAAGGCGTCCCCTCCACACATACGTACCAGCTTGGAGAACACGCACATCGCGATACCGTTGTACGGATCCTTCGTGATGGCCGCATGCATTGTCCTGTGGACATGCACCGGCACTTTGATCCTGGGGTCTTCGGCCACGGCCTGAAGGGCACCGAATCCGCTGGTCAGGACGTCCACCATGAGTTCCCTCGCACCCCAGCTCTGCACATCCTCCGCCAGCTGGACGATGTCGTTGGCGTTGCTGCTGATGTTGATGGCGTGCATCATGTGCCCGCCCTCCTCGTCCACCCTGTCGAGGGCCTCGGCCACGGCCTTGGTCCTCTCCTCTATCGGGCAGAACGTCTGGTCGACGAGGGTCTCGTCATCCTTGCCGTTGGTAAGTCCTCCGATACCTGCCTCGTAGATGTATTCCGCCGTATCCTTGGGGGAGAGTCCGACCTTGGGCTTCACGATGGTCCCGACCAGCGGCTTCTCCGGACGTGAGAGCATATTCCTCATGCCCTCGTCGCCGAATTTGGGACCCTTGTACTGTCTGAGGAACGAATCGGGGAAGAAGACGTCCTCCAACCTCACCCCTTTCACGGATCCGAGCCCGAACAGGTTCCCGGCTATGACCGAGAGTATCTGCGGGACCCCTCCGTATCTGCCGGAGAAATCCTCCACGGGGAATGCGAGGGTCACCATGTCGCCGTCTATCGAGGTCACCTTGCCCGCATACCTGTCGAATACATCGTCCTTCAGAGTGGATATCCCCGTCCACGTCCCGGTGGACTGTTCCGCGGCGATGGCCTCCGCCGCCTTCTCCATGGGGAGGTCGGTGGTCACACGGTATTTCGCGACCACGTAGGCCTCCCTGTCGATCTCCTCACCCAGAGCCAAATACGAATACGAACTCATTTCCTGTACCTCCTCACATATATCCCGATATACGGTCACCCAACTGTCTTACCATCACACCGTAGACGGAGCCGGGAGACATTATCCCGAGTTCCGTGATGATGTTGTCTATGTACTTGGCCGGCGTCGTGTCGAAGACCGGGTTGAACACCTTCACCCCTTCAGGCATCTCACCGGGCCTGATTATCTCGCCGATATCCCTCTCCTCTATGGTCACCGAGTCCCCGAAAAGCGTCTTCGGGGAGAATTTGTATGTCTCGCTGCAGACGTTGAACTCGGCACGTGCCTCCGAGGCCGCCAATGCCACCTGGGAGGTGCCGATCTTGTTTATCAGGGAACCGGACGACGTTATGGTGTCGGCCCCGACGAAGACGCGGTCCACCTTGGACATCACCGTACGGACGGCGCTGTCTATTATCAGGGTGACATCCACCCCGGCCGCGCTCAGATCCCTTATGGTAAGGATACCCTGTCTCCAAGGACGTGATTCGGTGGCATAGACCTTGACGTCCTTCCCCTGTCTCACCGCCTCCGTGATCACCCCTATGGCGGCACTGCTGTTGCAATGGGTCATGAGGACGTCTCCGTCCTTGATCCTCTTAGCACCGATCTTGGCGATGGTCTCCACCGCCTTCTCCGATGATTCGACGAAGGCCGCCCCGTTCCTCACGACCGACTCCCTTGCCTCTTCGAAGGACCCGGCGGAGTCCACGTCCCTCGTGGCGGAATGGACCCCGTTCCACAGGGAGACGGCCGTGGGTCTGGAGGCTAGGAGTATGTCGGAGGCTTTCGCCATATCCGCCCTGAACCTCTCGAGATCGTTCCCGCCGTACTCTCTGGCATACTCCGCGAGGGCGGAGGCCCCGGCACGGGCTATCCTGCCGGCGCCGCGGATGCGCATATCCCTGATCTCGGTTGCCGTATCGGCTATGATGTCTTTCACATGAGGGTAATCTGCAAGCGCATTAATAAGAGGTCGGAGAGAAACGGCACGACCGCGAGGGTGCATACATCTTATGAGTGCATGTAATCCAAACTGTTAATATCGGAATCGACGATAGACGCAACATGGCCGAGAAGAAGAAGCATCTCAGAATGAGAGGGGTGAAACAGGCATCCAAAAGACTGGAGGACGACGTGTTGGGCCGTTCCAAGGACATCGCCGAGAACCCCGGCATCCTGAGACCTATGTGCGCAGGCAACTGCAGGAAATGCGTCTTCGACAAGGTATTCAAGGACATCGACAAGATAAACCGCTACAAGGACGACGACCAGACCCTCATCAAACTCGCGTCCAAGGGATTCGACGACATGGCCAAGGCGTATGCCGGCACCATATCCCTGAACGCCGCCGGCAAGGTACCGCTCCTGGCCACCGCCGTGATCGCAGGGGAGAGGGTCCCCTATGCCGTAAGGGGGGCTGTGGCCGTGCCCCTCCTCATCGGCTGTCAGCACTACGACGACCCCAAACTGAGGCTCCTCTACTACAACGGCCTCATCAAGAAGGCCGGCCTCCACCTGTACTCCTTCGGGGAGAGCACGGTCTGCTCCGACGACCCCAACATGCCGGAGGACTATCTGTACGACACATGGTGGGAGACCCCCTACAAATTCCCGGACGACGACGTCGATTGCGGCCACAAGGGCTCCGTATCCCTGAACATAAAGGTCAGGTCCGCCGACATCACCATACACATATGCGAAGACTGTGCCAAGGACGTCTCCTCCCTCGCATACCTCGTATCGAGACTCTGTGCGGCCGACCCGCTCGACGACTTCGAGGTCACGGTCGAGCACAAATACCACTCGGAGAACGACAGCGGGACCGTTAAAATAACAGGCGACGACCTGAAGCAATACATGGTCGGGAAGATGACCGACCGGATGCTCATTGAGAAGGTGAAGAGGGAGAAACTCGGGGAGTTGGCCAAGAACGGCGGTCTGACCCTGATCATCGGGGAGAAGAACTACGGGTCGGATCTGGACTCCTTCATAAGAGACCTCGACGGCCCGGAGAACGAGAAATCGGCCTTGACCGGATTCCTGCGCTCCAATCCCCGCGCCGTGGTCCTGAAGAACGGGAAGACCAGCGAAGCCACCGCATATCTCTGGGACAGCGACTGGAAGGGCATCATAGCGGCATACACGTCGGACTCGTTCGCAGAACGTTATACGGAAAGACCCAGATCGTCATTCTCCATCGTAATAGAGGAGGCACACAGGGAGTTCGTCTCCCAAGACGTCGTAAAGAACCTGCCTGTATTCCAGAAGCCCGGACCGGTCACAAAACTGGCGGACGACCTGGCCAAGGCGGCGAAGGTCGGAGGTCTGGGTATGTTGCTCAAAGCCGTATCCAAGGCCAC
>ERZ779890.5151-NODE-5151-length-10426-cov-23.964613_pt1 | contig 10426 bp, 10 predicted proteins | sample MGYA00511553_ERZ779890 | MGnify/ENA primary metagenome ERZ779890 (study PRJEB29588, sample SAMEA2152064) | human gut metagenome | biome: human gut; feature: human-associated habitat; material: faeces | place: Denmark | collected 2008/2010 ...
CCGGGTCCCGGGGTTTTTGCAAGGTGGAAAAAGGGGACAAGCCCATTTACACCGGGCCGGGCGGCGGGGGAGGGGTCTGCGGCTCCGGCAGGATGGGGGCGGCATCCACCTCCGGGCGGTGCAGCGGGACAGCCTCCGGGGCAGGGGCGGGGATTTTCTTTTCCTCGGCCATCAATTATTCCTCCGCCTCTATCACGCTGACCGGGCAGTTTTCCGCCGAAAGCCGGGCGCCGTCCTTCTCCTCCTCGGAGATGGGGGTCTGCACCACCTCCGCTTTGCCATCCGCCGCCAGGCCGAAAACCGCCGGGCAGGTGGAAACGCACAGCCCGCAGCCGATGCAGCCCTCGTGATCCAATGTTACCTTCATCATACTCGCTCCTTTGCGTGGAATTTGGGATGTTAAGATCCAATTTTATTTTGTGGAGAAAGCACAAGGAATATACAATGAAACCCCGCTAAAACTGCCGAATCCGGGCCGCCGTGTAGAAAATGTGCAACCAAAAGGGAATTCGATAAAAAGAATGTTGATTTTTGTCACAGGGCTTGTTACAATATTTTGTGTTACTAAAATAAGGGGGAGTGCGCTTGCAGGAGCTTTCGCTCAACATCCTGGATATCGCCGAAAACTCGGTGAAAGCCGGGGCTTCCCTGATCACGGTGGCGGTATGCTACCGCCCGGCTGCGGATAGGCTGACGGTGACTATCACCGATGACGGCTGCGGCATGGACGCCGAAACGGTGCGGCGGGTCTGCGACCCCTTTTACACCACCCGCACCACCCGCCGGGTGGGCATGGGCCTGCCGCTGTGGAAAATGGCGGCCGAAATGACCGGCGGCGCCATGACGGTGGAGAGCGTGCCGGGGGCGGGCACCACGGTGACGGCGGTCTTTGGACTGAGCCACATAGACCGGCTGCCGCTGGGCGATCTGCCGCAGACCATGGCCACCCTCATCGGGGGCAGCCCGGAAAAGGATTTCCGGCTGGAATTTGACTATGATGGGGCGCGGTTCGCGGCCGATACCCGGGAGTACCGTGCGGTGCTGGGGGAGGAGATCTCCCTGGCGGAGCCGGAGGTGCTGGCGTTTATTACCGGGCAGGTGGCCGAGGGGATAGCCGAGTGCTGCCCCGCCCCGGAGAAGCTGTAAATTCGCGAAAGGCGCCGGCGGCCCCGCAGGGGCTGCGGCACAGCCGCAGAGGCGGGCCGGAGGCCCGACCACATCGGCCGCAGGCCGATGCCCTGCGGGGCCGGACCTGCGCCTTGCAGGGGCCGGCGGGAAGAGTATGGCAGAGACTACGCCACCTTCACCTGACAAGAGCGCATATGTTTTTTGTGGGCGTGAATACCGCTCGACATGGAGCGCAGTCCGCAACGACAGGATGACACAAGTCAGCACAGGTTTTCACCGCCAAGGTGTGTGTCCTTGTCAAATGAAGGTGCTGGTAGTTGACGATATAGAGGAACAATTCCGGAAGGAACTAAGGAGGAACCATTCTCATGGCAAAAAGAAAGACCGTCGTGCCGTTCCACGGGACGACCGAGCAGGAAAAGGCGCTGCTGGAGCTGATAGCGGCCCACAAGGAGCAGCAGGGCGCGCTGATGCCGGTGCTGCAGGGGGCGCAGGAAATTTACGGCTACCTGCCCATTGAGGTGCAGACCATCATCGCAGAGGAGCTCAATATTCCGCTGGCGGAGGTTTACGGTGTTGTGACCTTCTATGCGCAGTTTACCCTCAATCCCCGCGGGACCTACAACATTGGCGTGTGCATGGGCACGGCCTGCTATGTAAAGGGCGCCGGCGATGTGCTGGAGCGTATCCAGAAGCGGCTGGGCATAGAGCCCGGCGGCACCACCCCGGACGGCCGCTTCTCGCTGGAGGCGACCCGCTGCATCGGCGCGTGCGGCCTGGCCCCGGTCATGACCATCAATGAGGATGTGTACGGCCGCCTGACCCCCGATGAGGTGGACAAGATCCTGGATAAATACCTGTGAGTGAGAGGGAGGAATAAGCGATGAAATCTTTGGAAGAGCTGGCCGCCCTGCGGGAGCGGATGAAAAATAATGTGGCCATGCGGCAGGATAACAGCACCGCCACCCGTGTAGTGGTAGGCATGGCTACCTGCGGCATCGCCGCCGGGGCCCGCCCGGTGCTGACCGCCTTTGTGGAGGAAGTGAACCGCCGCGGACTGAAGGATGTGGTAGTGACCCAGGCCGGATGCATCGGCATGTGCAAGCTGGAGCCCATTGTGGAGGTGTTCCAGCCCGGCAAGGAAAAGGTGACCTATGTGAAGATGACCCCCGAGAAGGTCTCCCGCATTGTGACCGAACATCTGGTAAACGGTAGCCCGGTGACCGAGTACACCGTGGGCGCCTACATGGAATAAGGAGGACAAAAACCAATGGCGATAGCAAGAACACACATCCTGGTGTGCGGCGGTACCGGCTGCAGCTCCTCCCATTCCCAGGCACTCATTGATGAGCTGAACCGGGAGCTGGAGGAAAAGGGCCTGTTGGGCGAGGTGCAGGTCATTAAGACCGGCTGCTTTGGCCTGTGCGCCCTGGGCCCCGTGGTGGTAGTGTACCCCGAGGGCTGCTTTTACAGCCATGTGACCGAGGCGGATATCCCCGAGATCGTGGAGGAGCATATCCTCAAGGGCCGCATCGTCACCCGCCTGCTGTACCAGGAGACTGTGGTGGATGATAAGACCATCAAGAACCTAAACCACACCAAATTCTACGAAAAGCAGCACCGCGTGGCCCTGCGCAACTGCGGTGTCATTAACCCCGAAAATATCGACGAGTACATTGCCATGGACGGCTACGAGGCACTGGGCCGTGTGCTGACGGGGATGACCCCCGATGAGGTCATCCAGACCATCAAGGACAGCGGCCTGCGCGGGCGCGGCGGCGGCGGCTTCCCCACCGGGCAGAAGTGGTTCTTTGCCCGGCAGAGCAAGGGCGATGTGAAGTATGTCTGCTGCAACGCCGATGAGGGCGACCCCGGCGCGTTTATGGACCGCTCCGTGCTGGAGGGCGACCCCCATGTGGTGCTGGAGGCCATGACCATTGCCGGCTACGCCATCGGCGCGCACCAGGGCTATATCTATGTCCGTGCCGAGTACCCCATTGCCATCCACCGTTTGCAGATCGCCATTAAGCAGGCCCGTGAATACGGCTTTTTGGGTGACGATATCTTCGGCACCGGCTTTGCCTTTGATATTGAGCTGCGCCTGGGCTCCGGCGCCTTCGTCTGCGGCGAGGAGACTGCGCTGATGACCTCCATCGAAGGCCACCGCGGCGAGCCCCGTCCCCGTCCGCCGTTCCCGGCGGTCAAGGGCCTCTTTGGCGTGCCCACCATCCTGAATAATGTGGAGACCTGGGCCAATATTCCCCGCATTATCCTGAACGGCGCCGACTGGTTTGCCAGCATGGGCACCGAGCGCAGCAAGGGCACCAAGGTTTTCTGCCTGGTGGGTAAGATCAACAACACCGGCCTGGTGGAGATCCCGATGGGCACCACCCTGCGGGAGATCGTCGAGGATATCGGCGGCGGCATCCCCAACGGCAAGAAGTTTAAGGCGGCGCAGACCGGCGGCCCCTCCGGCGGCTGTATTCCCGCTTCCCTTATTGATACCCCCATCGACTATGATAACCTCATCGCCATCGGCTCCATGATGGGCTCCGGCGGTCTGATTGTGATGGACGAGGACACCTGCATGGTGGATATCGCGAAGTTCTTCCTGGAATTTACCGTGGACGAGAGCTGCGGCAAGTGCACGCCCTGCCGTGTGGGCACCCGGCGCCTGCTGGAGATGCTGGAGCAGATCACGGCCGGCAACGGCACCGTGGAGCTACTGCGCGAGATGGAGGAGCTGTGCTACTACATCAAGGCCAACAGCCTGTGCGCGCTGGGACAGTCTGCCCCCAACCCCGTGCTTTCCACCCTGCATTATTTCCGTGACGAGTACGAGGCACACTGCATCGAAAAACGCTGCCCCGCCGGCGTTTGCAAGCGGCTGGTGCGGTTTGTCATCGAGGAGGACAAGTGCAAGGGCTGCACCGCCTGCGCCCGTGCCTGCCCCGTCAATGCGATCTCCGGCGAGGTAAGAAAGCCTCACCAGATTGATACCCGTAAGTGCATCAAGTGCGGCGCCTGCATGGAGACCTGCCGCTTTGACGCCATTGTAAAACGATAAGAAAGGAGTGACCGACAATGAATACCGTAAATCTCAAGATCAATAACATTCCCGTGGTCGCTCCCGAGGGCGCCACCATACTGGAGGCCGCGCATCTGGTCGGCATCCGCATCCCCACTTTGTGCTATCTCAAGGAGATCAACGCCATCGGCGCCTGCCGCATCTGCGTATGCGAGGTAAAGGGTGCCCGCGGCCTGGCCGCCGCCTGCGTGATGCCGGTGGGCGAGGGCATGGAGGTTTTTACTAACACCCCCGCCCTGCAAAGGTACCGCCGCACCACGCTGGAGCTGATCCTTTCCACCCACCGCACCGACTGCCTTTCCTGCACCCGCAGCACCGACTGCGAGCTGCAGCAGCTGTGCCGGGAATACGGCGTGGATATGAACCGCTTTACCAAGAAGGACCAGGTCTACCACACCGACGCCTCCATGCCCCACCTGGTACGGGATAACAGCAAGTGTATCCTGTGCCGCCGCTGTGTGGCCGTGTGCCAAAAGAACCAGTATGCGGGTGTGATAGAGACCTGCGAGCGCGGCTATGACACCCACATCGCCTGCGCCTTTGATATGCCCCTTTCCGAGACGGCCTGCGTGGCCTGCGGCCAGTGCACCGCCGTGTGCCCCACCGCTGCCCTGCGGGAGCGGGACGACACCGACAAGGCGTGGGCTGCGCTGAACGACCCGACCAAGACGGTCATCGTGGGACCGGCGCCCAGCGTGCGCGCCCAGCTGGGCGAGTGCTTCGGGATGCCGATAGGCACCAATGTGGAGGGCAAGCTGGTGGCCGCCCTGCGCCGGTTGGGCTTCGACCAGGTATTTGATGTGGATACCGCCGCCGATGTGACCATCATGGAGGAGGGCACCGAGCTGCTGCACCGACTGAAGGAAGGAGGCCCCCTGCCGCTCATCACCAGCTGCTCTCCCGGCTGGATCAAGTTCTGCGAGCACTATTACCCCGAATTTGTGGATAACCTTTCCTCCTGCAAGAGCCCGCAGCAGATGTTCGGCGCACTGATCAAGACCTATTACGCCCAGAAGGCGGGGCTGGACCCCAAGAACATCGTGGTGGTGAGCGTGATGCCCTGCACCGCCAAGAAGTTTGAGATCGGCCGCGACGGACAGAGTGCCGTAGGACTGCCCGATGTAGATGTATCCATTACCACCCGCGAGCTGGCGGATATGATCCGCCGGGCGGGTATAATGTTCAATGAGCTGCCCGATGAGGAGTTTGACCCCATCTTCGGCATTGCCTCCGGTGCGGGGCATATCTTTGGCGCGACCGGCGGTGTGATGGAGGCCGCACTGCGTACCGTTGCCGAGCTCGTGACCGGCAAGGAGCTGGCACGGCCCGAATTCCAGGAGGTCCGCGGCATTGCGGGCATCAAGGAGGCCGAGTACGACCTGGCCGGCACCAAGGTAAGGGTTGCCGTGACCAGCGGACTTGCCAACGCGGCGAAGCTCTTAGACCGCATCAAGAGCGGCGAGGCGGAGTATCACTTTGTGGAAGTGATGGCCTGCCCCGGCGGGTGCGTCAACGGCGGCGGCCAGCCCCATCAGAGCGGCGATGTGCGCAATTTCACCGATCTGCGTTCCTTGCGCGCGGCGGCCCTGTATAGCGAGGATGAGGCCATGACCCTGCGCAAGAGCCACGAGAACCCCGTGGTGAAGGAGCTGTACGCGGAGTATTTGGGCGAGCCGGGCAGCCACCTGGCGCACCATATCCTGCACACCACCTATGTAAAGCGCGGGCTGTATAAATAAGCGATAGAAAAGGGCTCCCCCGACCGAGAGGTTGGGGGAGCCTTTGGTGTGGCATAAACGGTATGCCGGACCGGTGGGGCGGATTTGTAGTCGCCTGGCGGCGTCGCATAGTTTTATAAAAGGTTTTAATCTGCACGCCTGCCCGGCGGGGGCCTACTTTTGTTCGTGCAAAAGTAGGCAAAACACGGTCAAGGGGGACGGATTCCCCCTTGACGAACCCCTTTCAGCCGCTTGCAGTGCTGGATACGAACGATGCTTTGGCATCGTCCGTACTGCGCACAGATACGCTCTCAAGGTGCCTGCGGCGCATTTTAATTTGGATTCAGCAGAAACCAAATTAAAAATCAACCTTATAAGCGTCGTCGCGTCGGACGCAACCTTCGCTTAAGTCGGGCTGACCCTGCGCTTTGCTCCGGGCAGCCCTCCCCGCTGCGGTGCATTCTCCTTTCCCTACAAGGTCTCACGACCTTGCGGGGGCCCCGATTATACGGGGTGTACCGACGCGTTACGGGTCTTTAGGGCGGAGCCCTGAATGACTTTTGCCTACTTTTCTTCATAGAAAAGTAGGCCCACGCCGGGCAGGCGTACAGGTTATGCCTTTGTAAAGGGGGCTCCGCGACGCCGACAGACGACTACAGACTGGAACCCCGTCGGGCAGGCGATGTAAAATTACGAATTCACGGGTGGGGCTTCCTCCACGGGGGCGATGGGCGGCTGGGCGGCGAGGGCCAGACCGAGGACGAGAATGCCGAGGTTATCGGCGTAGATCCCATCAAACTGGGAGAGGGGCAGGGGGCTGGTGCCCTGTCCCACCTCGATGGTATAGCCGGGGCGATCGTAGGTCTGGATGAACCAATCCTTGTAGCCCGCGTAGCCGCTGAGGGAGGGAGTTTCCTCCACCGAGTAGCCGCTGGCTTCCCCCATGGCCTGGGCGATCTTCTCACTGCGGGGCGGGAGGTAATCGAGGTAGCGCCAGTAGATGAGCTTGCCCTGCGCGTGGTAGGAAAGGGTAAGGCGGAAGTCATTGCGGAGGGTGTGGCGGTAGACCGCCAGTGCTTCCGGCTGGGTGAGTGGGGCAGTGCCGACATAATCCCGCGGGGCGGGGGAGGTGAAGCCCATGCTTTCCTTGATACGCTTTGCTTCCTCCCAGCCGGCGGGGTATTGCAGGTTGAGATCGACGCCATTGAGGTTGGCTTTCCAGCCCTCCGGGAAGGGAATGGAGGGATAATTTTCCGCCCACTGCTTCGCGCACTCGTACCAGGGACCGCTGCTTAAGTAGCCGGTGACGAGATCGACGCCATCGGGATCCACCATGGGGACAATGGAGAGGGTGGTGCGGCGGAACAGCTCGGCGGCATCGTAGCCGTAGAGGGTATCGCCATCCAGCAGGGCCAGGCAGTATTCCTCCAGGAAGGCCAGCAGCACCGGGGTGGTGATCCATTCATTGGCGTGGTGGGCGGCATTGTAAAAGACCTGGGTTTCGCCCTCCCCGATGGAAACCGACCAGATGGGCAGTCCCCGCGCGCTGCTGCCGATGGCGCCGGAGCCGAGGTAGGGGTAGCGCAGCAGCAGTCCGGTCAAAACAAGCTCCAGCACCTGCGAGGTGAAGGCGATGCCGGTGGGGACCACGGGGAAGTCCAGCGGAATGGCGACAGTCTGCCCGGGGCGGAGATCGCGGGGGTCCAGTTCGGGGTTGGCGGCAGAAATGGCGGCGACGCTGGTATCGTACTGCTGGGAAAGCCGCCAGAAGGTATCCCCCTGCCGGAGCTGCACAAACCGGGTGCCGATGAGCCAGGGCATCATGGCCTGCCAGGTGGCGGCATCGCTGCGGCCGGTGGTGGGCAGGCCCTGTGCCTGCTGGAACTGCCGCAGGGCGTTTTCAGTCCCCCTGCCAAAGCTGCCATCGATGCGGCCGGGCTGATAGCCCGCGCGGGATAAGCCAAGCTGTAACAGCTGCACGCCGGGGCCCCGGCTGCCGAATCCGTATTCATCCATGATAAAAACCTCCTATTTGCGGATGGTTCATTGTATGATGGAGGGAGGTGAGGAAGACACCGGCAACGGAGTTTTTTTGCGGGAGGGACTGCCGCGAAAAAGGAAAAGTAAAAAACCTATTGCAAAATGGCAAGAAGGTGTTGACAAGCGAGGGGGATTTGTGTATAATCTTGTTTGTTGGCACTGAATGGATACGCCTTCAAAGCGTGATATAGGGGTATAGCTCAGCTGGTAGAGCAGTGGTCTCCAAAACCACGTGCCGAGGGTTCGAATCCTTCTGCCCCTGCCAATTCGCTGATGTAGCTCAGTAGGTAGAGCGCGTCCTTGGTAAGGACGAGGTAGTCAGTTCGAATCTGATCATCAGCTCCATAAAGAATTACCGGTATAGATGCGTCTGGCGCAAAGCCAGGCGCATCTACCGTTTCCGGGCTTTTTCGAGCCCGGATTTCTTCTTTTGAACCATAGATTTTTATGGAGGTTTCGGGGCAACTGACCGGATTTGAACTGGAGGATTTCATATCTTTGATATGCTCCCCATAGAGTGGACAAGCGGCGAGAAAATCCGCAGAAACTCAAATGGGGAGTATTTTTATGTCAAGCGTGGCGGAGGAGCTGCTGCTGAATACCGAATTGACAGAAGAAAGCAAAAGCAATGCAAGGAACCTGCTCAACGAGCTTGGCCTTTACGAGTACAGGGCTGCGCACCCGTCCGCCCTGTCCGGCGGGCAGAAGCAGCGCCCTGCCATCGCCTGTGCCATCTTTTCCGGCCGCAGGATATTGATACTCGATGAGCCCACCAGCGGCCTTGACGGGCGGAACATGTGCCTGATTGCAGAAAAACTGAAAAGCGAAGCGCGGCACGGCAGAACCATTCCCGTGATCACCCACGACAGGGAGCTGATCGAGAGCTGCTGCGATAATTTGGTGGGGGTTGAAAAACGATTATCATGAAACCGCCAAGGGCCGCTATGGGATATCCGCGCCGGAGGGATCGCTTTCCGCCCCTGTCGGCAGCTCCACCGCAATGGTGGTGCCCTTGTCCGAGCTTTCCTCTACCCAAACGGAGCCGCCGTGGAGAGCGGCGATCTCCCACACCAGCGAGAGCCCCAGCCCCACACCGCCGTATTCGCGGCTGCGGGACTTGTCCACGCGGAAGAATGGCTGGAAGATACTGCGCTGATACTCCTCCGGGATGCCGCAGCCGGTGTCGGAAACGCGAATGATGCACTTTTCCTGCCTTTGCGCAAGCTCGACCCGCACCGAGCCGCCGGGGCGGTTGTATTTGACGGCGTTCTCCGTCAGGTTAAAGAGCAGACGGTAGATCAGCGTGTCGCTGCCAGTCAGGGAGCCGTCGCCCTCCGCTTCCAGCGTGATGCTTCGCTTCTCCGCCAGCGGCGCAAGGTCTGTGAAGATTTCCTCAATCATTGGGATAAGCTGAATCTGCTCGTTCCGCGCCACCTGCTGCAAATTGCTCATCTCCAGCAGCGTCTTGGTCATCTGCGTCAGCCTCTCCGTCTGCTCCCGCAAAAGCGTGAGGAATTTCGCCGTCTCCGGTAGCATGTCTGGATGCTCCGCGGAAAATAGCTCCAGCTGCGCCTGCATCAGCGCCAGCGGCGTGCGCAGCTCGTGGGCGGCGTTGCCGGTGAACTGCCGCTGGGCGGTAAAGGCGTTGTTCAACCGCTCCAGCATCTGGTTGAAGGAGTGACTGAGCTGCCGGAATTCCGGCAACACATCCTCATCGATCCTCATATCTGCCAGATTGTTCAGCTGCACCTGCTCCACCTGCGAGGCAAAGCTGCGCAGGGGCTTGAGAGCGCGTCCGCTGACGAAATAGGCGAGGATGCCGCTGAGCAGCGTTACCGCCGCCGTGATGTACCAGTTGGTGGTGCGGAAGCGCCCCTGCACCCCATCGACGACGATGGTCAACTCCTCGTTGGGCGCTATGAGCTGCGGGTCAAAGCTCGCCGCTCCGCCATCATTCAGGATCACCGTGCCGCCGCCCTGTAAGCTGTCCGCAATGGTGTCCATATAGTACACACCGGAGGAGCACAGCAGCAAATTCATGGCCACGCAGGTGATGCCGATGAGCAGGACGGACATCAGCGTGATGCGCCACTGCAGGGAAAGCCGCTTCATTCCTCCTCGCCTCCCATCAGATAGCCCTCGCCGATGCGGTTGCGGATGGGGTCATAGCCCAGCACGGCGCGGAGCTTTTTGCGCAGGGCGGAGATGTGGACGCGAATGGAATTGCTGAAGCTGTCCACGCTGTTGTCCCAAACATGCTCCATCAGCTCCTCCTGACTCACGGGCCGCCCCTGATGCACCATCAAATATTCCAGAATACCCGTCTCCTTGCGGGTCAGCGTCAGCAGCTGCCCGTTGACAGCGGCGGTGCGGGAGCGGGTGTCAAAGGTTAAAGCTCCGCAGCTTAGCAGCACATCCTGCTGGGTGAACTGCCGCAATGTCAGGCTGCGGA
>ERZ779890.5158-NODE-5158-length-10414-cov-44.958297_pt1 | contig 10414 bp, 9 predicted proteins | sample MGYA00511553_ERZ779890 | MGnify/ENA primary metagenome ERZ779890 (study PRJEB29588, sample SAMEA2152064) | human gut metagenome | biome: human gut; feature: human-associated habitat; material: faeces | place: Denmark | collected 2008/2010 ...
CGGCCGCATGGCAAGTGCTGATTGTTTCTGTCTTTCCCCTCAAGTATACTGTACTTGTGAAAGATAATCAACACTTGTATGCTTATTTGAGGAGGCTTTTTTAATGTATGATAAATATCTTGTTACAGGTGCCACCGGCTTCCTTGGCAGAGCTGTTGTAGAAGCGCTGGTACGCCGCGGCACACGAGTGTATGCGCTTGTGCTGCATGATGACCCCTATATCAATTTGCTCCCCAAAGAAGTCCATACCGTCATCGGTGATGTGTGTGTGAAAAACTCACTGACAGACTTCTTCGCGGATGCGGACAGCCGTACCTGTGTGATTCACTGCGCCGGTATCGTCTCTGTCGCGTCCAGACCCGGTTCGAAGCTCTATCAGGTCAATGTAGGTGGGACATGGAGCGTTCTCCGGCAATGTATGGAGCGTAATGTGGGCAAAATGGTCTATGTTAGTTCCGTCCATGCCATACCGGAAAAGCCAAAGGGCTGCACCATTACGGAGGATTGCGAATTCTCCCCGGGGCTTGTGGACGGAGATTACGCCAAGAGCAAGGCAACCGCAACAGAGCTTGTCTTCAATGCGGCAGAGCGCGGGCTGAATGCCAGCATTGTCTTCCCCTCCGGTATCATCGGGCCGGGCGATATACAGGGAGGGAGCTTCACCTCAATGGCGAAATCCTTTCTTGCCGGGAAGCTGCCCTTTGCCGTTTGCGGCGGATATGACTTCGTGGATGTGCGGGATGTGGCAAAAGGCATTCTCGCCTGTTCCGAAAACGGAGAGCCCGGCAAAGGATACATTTTGTCCGGCCACTATGTCACCATTCGCAAGATGCTCCAGCTCGTGGGGAAGGCTGCAAAGCTGAAGTATCGCCCCATCTGCCTGCCACTGGGGCTTGCAAGGCTGGCGGCTCCATACTATGAACGTCGAAGCACGAAGGAGCGAAAGCCGCTGTTTTTCACCCCTTATTCCGTTGCTGTTCTTGCCTCAAACGGGCAATTCAGTCATGCTGCAGCATCGGAATGCTTTGCGTATCATCCGCGCCCGCTGGAGGAGACCTTGCGGGACATGACAGCCTGGCTTTTGGGGCAGAGGAGAACGGACGAAGTGTAACCTCACCTCAACAAAAAGCACCTTTAGGGGCGCGGGCAAATAGCCCCGCGCCCCATTCGCTGTCTTCCCAGAAAAAGACGGCTGTTCCTCAAAAGAACAGCCGTCCCGTTTTTTTCTGCTGATATGTATCTGAAATCAGACCACAAACAGGTACAGGAGATATCTACAAGTCTGTTTGTCAGCCCATATCGGCGGATAGAGCCTTGCTGATTTGGGCTTGCAGTGCCTCCGCCTGCTTCTTTTCCGTGATCGCACCCACGATGGGGTCGCCCACGATGTTGCCGTTCCTGTCAACCACATAGGTGGTGGGATAGGCAAAGATATTGGTGGTGAACTTTCCCGCCTCACCGTCGGAAGCGAAATACACGTTCTGATAGGTCGCGCCCTTCTTGGCAAGCACATCCTTGGCCTCGGAAATGGCCGTCTCGTTGCCGTCCAGCGTGAAGGTGTTGACGCCGATGAGGGCGCCGCCCTTCTCCGCAAGCTCCTTGTTCAGCGCGTCCAGCTCGGCAAGCTCCCCTACGCAGGGGTTGCAGGTGGTAAACCAAAAATTCACAACGGTGACGGCGTTTTTGGCGAACAGCTCGCTGCTCTTCACCGTGTTACCGTCCAGATCCTTGCCCTCAAAGGCGGGAAACTTCTGCATACTGCCATCGTCAGGCGGCGTGGTCATATCGCTGCCCGCCGGGACGCTCGTATTGTCATCACCATCAGGCGTCTCTGACAGCCAGGGATACTTCGTCTCCAGCTCCGCCCGCTGGTTCTCAATATCCTTGATCTTGGTGGCCTCGCCGGTGAGCAGCGTCAGCTCCTCCTCGGTGAACTGATCCTTGGCATTCTCGATGGTCTTGAGCAGAAAATCGCCGTAGTTGCCGCCGTCCTCTATCATGGCCATGCCCTTATCGGCTGCCATAAAGACCTTTTCCCAAAGAGCTGTGTTTTCCGACAGGATGGCATTTTCCTGCGCCATCAGCTGCTCGTACAGCGCTTTTGCCTCTTCACTGCCATCCTTGCCGTCCGTGTCCTCCGCGGGCTTTGTGCCACAGGCGACCATACCGGCGGCCAGCACCAGCGCCAGCAGCAGTGTGATGATTTTCTTTACGTTCATTTTGTTTCCTCCGTTTTTAATGTATTTGCAGGTTCTACAGGTTCTTTTTTGCCGTCTCCAAAGCCGTAGCGGAAACTGACGGCGTTGGTGGGACAGGCGCGGATGCACATCCCACAGCGGATGCACTCGGTATGGTTGGGCGTTTTTGTCACGTCCACATCCATTTTGCAGGCCTTGGCGCATTTTCCGCAGGAGACGCACTTATTCTTATCCACCTTCATCTGGAAGAGGGACACCCTGTTAAACAGCGCGTAAAACGCACCCAGCGGGCACAGCCACTTGCAGAAGGGCCGGTAAAATATGATACTCAGCACGATCACTGCCAGCAGGATGCTGAATTTCCAGGTAAACAGGCTGCCCAGCGCCGCCCGGATGCCGGAATTGGCAAGGGACAGTGGGATGGCCCCCTCCAGCACGCCCTGGGGGCAGAGATACTTACAGAAGAAGGGGTCACCCATGCCTACGTCGTTGACGAGAAACGCCGGCAGCAGGAAGACCATCACCAGCAGCACGGCGTACTTGAGGTACGTCAGGGGCTTGAGCTTTTTTGTAGAGAGCTTCTTCGTGGGGATCTTATGCAGCAGCTCCTGAAACCAGCCGAAGGGACACAGAAAGCCGCAAATAAAGCGCCCCAGCAGTACGCCCAGCAGAATGAGAAAGCCTGTGATATAATAGGAGAAGCTGAACTTGGAGGACCCCACCACCGCCTGAAACGCCCCGATGGGACAGGCGCCGGAGGCTGCCGGGCAGGAGTAGCAGTTCAGCCCCGGCACGCAGACGGTCTTGCCCGCGCCCTGATACAAGCCGCCCTTGAGAAAGTTCGGCAGGTGCAGGTTGGTCAATAAGGCCGCCCCTGCCTGTATCCAGCCCCGAAAACGGGCCAAAAGATGGGACGCGCCCGAAGTATTCTTCTTATCCAATGCCCACACACTCCAGACATAATTTGATCGCTTTGCTCAGCACCGTGGCGGCCTCGCCCCGCCAGACACCGAAGCACAGCATGGCGGCTCCTGTGAGCAGCAGCGCGACCTGCGTTGCTGCCTTCTTCCTGTGACTCATTTTGATCACCCTTTCCTGTTTCTGCGGCCTATCATAGCGCAGGCGGGTTAAAATCTTTGTTAAGAACAGAAATTTAACACAAATTTTATCCGGCTCTGCTATAATAGGAGACAACCTGTTCATTAAGGAGGCGACTATGCACCTTTTGATTGTAGAGGACGAGCGCGCCCTGTGCGACACCGTCGCCCGCAGCCTGCGGCGGTCGGCCTACAGCGTGGATTGCTGCTACGACGGCGAGAAGGCGCTGGAGCTGCTGGAAACGGAGCGGTACGATCTGGTGCTGCTGGATCTGAACCTGCCGAAAAAGGACGGAATGACGGTGCTGCGCACCCTGCGGCAGACCGACAGAGAGACACCTGTGCTGATCCTCTCGGCTCGCGGCGAGGTGGAGGATAAGGTGACGGGTCTGGATGCCGGCGCCAATGACTATCTGGCAAAGCCCTTCCATCTGGCGGAGCTGGAGGCGCGCATCCGCAGCCTGACCCTGAGGCAGTTTACCCAGCAGGATGTGGTGCTGCGCTGCGGGCAGCTCACCTTTGATGCCCGTGCGCGGGCAGTTTCCGCCAACGGGCAGCCCCTGACGCTGACCCGCAAGGAGACGGGGATCCTGGAATACCTGATGGCGCATCAGGGGCGGCCTGTGAGTCAGGAGGAGCTGATGGATCACGTCTGGGACAACAGCGTGGACAGCTTCAGCAACTCCATCCGCGTCCACATCTCCGCCCTGCGGAAGAAGCTGCGCACCGCGTTGGGCTACGACCCTGTCCGCAACCGCATCGGCGAGGGCTATCTGATGGGAGGGGACGAAGAATGAAGCGGCTTTCCCTGCAGTGGCGCATCACACTGATGTCCGTCCTGCTCATCGGCATCACCTGCGTGGCCATGAATCTGCTGCTCTGTTCCTCCGGTGTGTACTATATGGACACCATTGCAGACAGCTTACAGGGCGGCGGTACGGTGATCCTGAATGAGGGCGGCGCGGCAAGCTTTGACCCGCAGCTCGTTGCGCCCAGCGAGGAGCTGACCATCGTTGTCGATGGGGCGCAGGGACGCTTCCGCACCACCAACTGGTATATCACGGCTATAGTGACACTGCTCAGCGGAATTTTGGCCTATTTCGTCAGCGGGCGAGCCCTCAAGCCCCTGCACAGCTTCGCCTCTCAGGTAGAGAAGGTGCAGCTGAACAATCTGGCGGATGTGAGGATCGATGAGGACGTGCTGCCGGAATTCCGGCAGCTCAGCCACTCCTTCAACCAGATGCTGGAGCGGTTGAACAACGCCTTTACCGCCCAGCGGCAGTTTACCGGCAATGCCGCCCACGAGCTGCGCACGCCGCTTGCGCTGATGCAGGCACAGCTGGAGCTGTTTTCCGCAGAGCACACCGATGTGCTGCCGGAGACGGCGGAGTTTCTCCTGCTTTTGCGGGAGCAGACGGAGAGGCTGACGCAGATGACCAAAACGCTGCTGGAAATGAGCAATTTGCAGCAGGTGGCGCGGAACGAGCAGATTCAGCTTATCCCAATGATTGAGGAGATCTTCACAGACCTCGCCCCGCTGGCAGAAAAGCGCGGTGTCACGCTAAAAGCGGAGGGCGACGGCATTATGACCGGCAGCGACGCGCTGATCTACCGTTTGATCTTCAACCTGACGGAGAACGCCGTCAAGTACAACCGCCCTGGCGGCGCGGTGTGGGTCTACGTCACACAGGAGACGGAAAAAGTCCTGATCCGCGTTTCCGACACCGGCCGCGGCATCCCGGAGGAGTATCAGCGCAGTATTTTCCAGCCCTTCTTCCGGGTGGACAAGTCCCGCAGCCGGGAGTACGGCGGCGTGGGGCTGGGACTTTCGCTGGTGTGGGAGATCGCCGATCTCCACGGCGGCTCCGTTTGGGTGGAGGAAAGTTCGGACAAGGGCACGACCATCGCGGTGGAGCTGCCGATACAGTGAAGCTGCATCTCACATAAAGCAATAAGCCGCGCAGCGGGAGCACCCTTCGGGCGCTCCCGCCTTATCTTAGCATTTTGGATGACTTTGTATTTTCCCAAAGGCCCCCGCTTCGGCGGGGGCCCTTGTCTTTTCACCTTTCGTTTCCCGCTGCGTAGGATAGACTGTACGGAGTCGCCCGGCTCCGCATACTACGGATACGGAAAAGGGAGTGTCTATGCAATCATCTGTCCTTCAGGGGATATTGCTCCCCTTCTGGGGCACGTCGCTGGGTGCGGCGTGCGTATTCTGCCTGCAAAGAGCGCCCTCCGCCGTTCTGCGCCGCGTGCTGGAGGGATTCGCCGCCGGGGTGATGACCGCCGCCTCGGTGTGGAGCCTGCTGCTCCCCGCTATCGACTGGGCGGACATGGGCCGCTGGTCCTTCCTTCCGGCGGCGGGCGGTTTCTGGCTGGGGGTGCTGTTCCTGCGGCTGCTGGAGCGACTGCTGCCGGAGGCTGTTACCGACCGTTCCACCACCATGACCCTTCTGGCGGTGACGCTGCACAACATCCCGGAGGGGATGGCGGTGGGTGCGGCCTATGCCGGATGTGTGGCGGCAGGAGCCGCCGCGCCCGCTGCGGCGTTTACGCTGGCGCTGGCCATCGCCATCCAGAATGTGCCGGAGGGCGCCATTGTGGCCCTGCCCCTGCGTACCGCCGGCGCAGGAAAGGGAAGAGCCTTTCTGGGCGGTGTGCTCTCCGGCGCGGTGGAGCCGCTGTTCGGCGTGCTGGTCGTGCTGGCGGCGGCGCGTGTACATGCGCTGATGCCGTGGCTTTTGAGCTTTGCGGCGGGAGCGATGCTCTACGTTGTGGCAGAAGAGCTGCTGCCGCGCGCGGGAAGCCGCCGGGGGACGTGCGGCTTTCTTGTGGGCTTTCTTTTTATGATGGTGCTTGATGTTGCGCTGGGATAAAATTTTTTTGCCTCCTGTTGCACCCAAACGTCTCACAAACGGGTTTACAGCGATAAAGCTGTAAACGGTTCGCGGCAAGGCCGCGGGCTGCACAAAAAAGGAGGAGCAGCATGCACAATTATGACCAAAATCCAAGAACACAGATCGAGATCTGCAAGCATCTGGCGCAGATGAAATTCGACAACCCCATCGAAAAAGCCCAACGCGCGGCGGACGAGCGCGTCTACCGCTTTGCGGGCATTGACGAGGCGGTCGCGGTGCTGAGCGTCGTGCGCCGCACGCGCTGAGAGGGGGATCGGCATGAAAAAAACCGACAACTATTCCCTCCCGCAGTGGGAGAAGCAGGACTTCATCAAGATGGAGGACTTCAACGACCTGACGCGAAAGACCGACGCGGCGCTCAAGGCGAACGCCGACGCGACCGCGACCGGGCTGAATGCGGAGATCGCCGCGCGCGGCGAAGCCGACGCCGCGCTCAGCAAAAACCTCGGCGCGGCAGGGCACAACTGCCGCGTAAAGTGGGGCACCTACACCGGCACGGGAACAAGCGGAAGCGACGCGCCTGTGGAGTTGGTCAGCGGTTTCAAGCCCATGCTGCTGATGCTTGTTCACGGTGATCTCAGCTTTTTCCGCACCCGTCGCGGTGAGGGCAAGTACAAAGAGCAGGAATTCACCGGTACCGGTGGCAGCAGATTTTATATCACATGGGAGGATACAAAGGTTAGTTGGTACAGTACGGCAACCCCTGCGGCTGCCGCCGCAGAGGGACAGGCCAACACGGCCGGTGAGGTGTACCACTATTTGCTGCTTGGGTTCAGTGAGAACGCGGAAAGCTAAAGACGAAGTAATGAAAAAACAGCCCCGAGGCAAAAGCCTCGGGGCTGTAAAACTATGCGGTTTTAAGGCAATGTTTTAACGATTAGCCATCGTTCTGGACGTCCAGATACGCGGACTCGCAGATCAGCTGGTTAGCGTCATTGTAGACGCAAACCTTGTAGGAACCGCCCTGTTCGATAGTGATATCAAAATCAGCAGCATCAGCAGTGGTGGTACCGACAATGTTCTCAACGCCGTTGTTCAGACGGATGAACGTGATCTTAGCATAATCCAGCAGAGCGTCAGCACTCAGGGTAGCGGTCAGGGTGTTGTTCTCCTCGGACAGGGTGACGCTGTAATCAGCATCAGCCCAAGAGAAGGTAACGGTGAATTCCGCCTTGCAGACGGTATCGGTGCCCGCCAGAGTAACCTTAACGACGACTGTCTGGGTGTCGGCAGTAACGTTCTCGGTGACGATCTCACGGCTGCCCCACTCGCAGTTGGTCATGGGATAAACGTTGACCATCTGTGTTGCGGTGAGCGCAGTAAAATCGGTGCCGTAAGGAACGGTGGTGGTGTAGTTGCCGTCGGAATCCGCAGTAAGAGCAACGTTAGTAACCTCGTTCTTAACGCCGTACTCGATAGCCTCGTGCTTCTTAACAGTATACTCACCGTTAGCAGCAAACGCGAACTTAGCATCGTTAGCGATCAGCTCAGTCTTGCCAGCCTTATCAGTGATGTGATACTTGGCTGCGTTGACGTTGAACGCGTTGTCCAGCTCCTTGAGGGTGTACTTGATGGCATCGCCAGTCTCGGTCTCGATGGGATACCAGTAGGAATCACCATTGATCTCGAACTCGCCATACTTCACGGTATCGTCGACAACGAACGCGCACTCAACGATCGCAACATCGTTGTTGTCGTCGTTGTGATCCTTGTAGACGACTGCGGCCTGAGCGGTCTTATCCCAGTAGAACGTGTAGACGGGAGCAGACTCACCGACCTTGAGGGCATCGGTATCGGTCAGGTCATAAACGACGTTGGCGTTCATGAAAGTATCCCAATCGGTGTTCTTGCCTTCCTCGCGAGCCTTGACAGTATTGGTGTTACCCATCTGCTTCAGGGAGGAGAGAGTGCTGTCATACTCGCCAAAGTCGTACAGGTCGTTGTGATCCTTCGCGTACCAGACGACATTGCCAACAACATCCTTGCCGTTGATGGCGTCCTCACCAAACTGCTTGTAAGCGGAGAACTCGATGACCTCGCCGTTGAGGTTCACACCGTAGTAGGTGTAAATGTCGAGCTTGGAGCCGGTCGTGGTGGTCTTGGTGTAATCATAGATATAGGCGTAATCATCATACCAGACGGCGGGCAGGTAACCGAGAACAGCTGCCTCGAGAACCTCGTCGTCGTCCTTGTCGGTCTCGAGATAATCAACATCAACGCCATAGTAGTAGCCCGGGATACCGGTCTCGTTGTTCTTGGCGTCATACTTGCCGACGTTCACACCGTAGTGGGCGGTGAACTTATCAGCAGCGGTCTCTTCCTTGTACTGATAGAAGACGATGGAACCGTCGGTAACGGCGTATTTCTCATCTTCGATTTCCATAGTGGCAGCACCCTGAACGTAGGCAGAAGAAAGCTCATCGCCATCCGTTTCAGCGGCGTCGGTCAGCGTGTAGACGCCGTCCTTGACGGTGTACTTCACAAGAACGCCGAGGTCAATGTAGTTACCGGTGGCCTTGGGGGAGCCGGTCCAGTTCTTGTAGTAGTTGATGGCAGCAACATTTGCAAAGTGGATGTTGCCGTCATACTTGTCGTGGTCGACCTGAACGTAACCGGTCTCGGTGCCGTCGGTCAGGAGGAGATTGACATAGTACTCGATGTCATCGTGCTTATCGCTCAGCACGCTGTAGGCGTCGATGACCATGGCATACGCAGCCGCAGCCTTGTCCCAGCTGGTGTAAACGACGAAGCCGCCGCGATCCAGATAGACATAGCCGTCCTTGTCGAAGGTGCTCTTGATCTTGGTGAAGAGGCTGGCCTCATCGCTCGTGCCCTTCAGGCCGGACTTCTCATAATCCTTGCTGTCGAAGGTGATGTACGGATCAGCCTTGCTGGGCTCGGTGTAAGCGGACTTCTGGCCGGCGATAGCCGTGAGCTCCTCGAAGTAACGAACGCCGTCGACCATGTCAACATAGGTGAAGATATCGTCCTTGGCGAGCTCCTCGTAACCGGAGATATCGTCCTTGTCGAAGGTCTTGCCCTGGATCTTGACCTTGTCATTCTTGGCAAGGTAATCAGCCGTCATAACATCAACGATGGGGTTGATCACGATAACGGTGTCGATATCGCCGTCGCCGTCGATATCATAGATGGCCTTTTCGGAGCCCTTGACCTTGAGAGCAGCCTCAATGTCAGCAGCTTTGACTTCCTTACCGTTCAGGAAGTAGTTCATGTCGTCTTCCTTGGCGATGAAGTCGGACTTATCCTTGTTGGTCCAGTTGACGTTCCAGCCCTCGTACTTGGTGGCGAGCAGGGTGTCATCATAGAACACATCGGTGATAGCAGTGGTCTTGGTGGCCCAGACGTGACCGTAACGGCCGGCGTCGAAGATGGTCTGGTCAGCAACCGTGATCTTCTTGGAGACGTCAGCGGCGTTCTTGCCGTCAATGACCATGTTGTTGAAGTCCTTGTCATAACCGTCGGCAACAACATAGCCCTCGTAGGAATCGAGCGTGAAGTTCTTGGAACCCAGAGTCTCGTTCTTGGCAAGAATGCTGTCCTTCTTGTCACCGTTCAGGCCGACGTTCTGATAGCCGAACGCAGCGGTGTAGGAGACCATGGGAACGTTGATGGCACGGAACAGGAGCTCAGCAACCACTTCACGGGTAGCGGGAGCGTTGAGGTCCACGCCCTTGACGTTGTCAAGGATGCCGTTCTTCTGCGCGATCTGAGCAACATTGAGCGCCCAGTCAGCACCGGTGAACTCGTTGTTCTTGTCGTAGCCAACAGCGCGGAGGATCATAGTGAGAGCCTCGTAACCGGTGACCTTGCCGGCGGGCTTGAAGTTACCATCGGGATAACCCTTGATGAACGCAGCGTTCGCGCAGTAGCCGATGTAGCCCTTGGCCCAGCCGGCGCCTGCCATGTCGGCAAACTTGTTGTAGGTTTCGTAGTTCTTTGCCTGGACGTCCTTGACGTCGCCGGTGTAGATGCGGTAGACGATCGCAGCAACCTCAGCGCGGGTGATGTCACCCTTGGGGTTGAAGGAGCCGTCCACGTAGCCCTTGAAAACGCCAAGGTTGGCGAGAACTTCCGCGGATTCCGCATAAGTCTCGTTGATGTCCTTGACATCCTTAAAGGCTGCGTTGGCGCTGACGGCCAGGGACAGAGTCATGACCAGAGCCAGCACCATTGCGAGTAA
>ERZ779890.5160-NODE-5160-length-10413-cov-5.479629_pt1 | contig 10413 bp, 7 predicted proteins | sample MGYA00511553_ERZ779890 | MGnify/ENA primary metagenome ERZ779890 (study PRJEB29588, sample SAMEA2152064) | human gut metagenome | biome: human gut; feature: human-associated habitat; material: faeces | place: Denmark | collected 2008/2010 ...
CTTCCGCGATGCGGAAGGCGCTTTCCTTTTTATTTTCAAATCTCGAATTGCTGACCGTCGCGCGTGATGCGCGCGATGATGCCCTTTTCGTCCGGGTGCGCGGCGATGTAGCGGTCGATGACCTCATACTTTTTCCACATGTGCATCGGGAAGATGTGCTGCACCGTCACATTCTTCAGCAGATACTCGATGCCGAGGCCCTCGCTGCCTTCACCAAGGCGCGGGTCAAGCGGCGCCATCGCCGCCGTGATCTCGGGCGCGATGTTGTTGTCCGTCGCCTCGTTGCGCACGGCGGAGGCGAGCTTTTCAATGGCCGCATGGTAGTGGACGGTCATGTTGTTGCAGTAAGCCTTGCCCTCGCTCTCCCAGTTCCACCAGTTGAGGTCGCCCCCGTGGTAGACCATCTTCCCCTCAGCTCGCAGAAGATAGGCATTGCCGATGTCCGTCGACTTGATGGCGCGGATGCTTAAATCCTCGCCCGCGACGTCGGTGAGCAGGATGCTGTCGGGCCGCAGAACGGTCGTGCGGGCAAAGGCTTCGTCGGAGATGTTCAGCCATTGCCGCTTGCGCTCGGTGAGGCGCGTATCGCGCGAGACGAAAAAGCGCGCGTCGGGGTACTTTTCCAAAAGTGTGAACACCTTGGCGTCGAAGTGGTCCTCGTGGCTGTGGCTCGCAAAGACGAGCAAGGGCTTTTCGGGGTTTAATTCCGGCAGCGCGCCCGTGTAGTCGGGCTCGTAGGTGTAGTCAAAGAGCGTATAGAACTTGTCCCACTCGACAAGATACGCGCTGTGGGCGATAAACGTGACGGTCATGCGGTTTCTCCTTTCGCTGTGGAGGATGGAAGTTTGCTTGTAGGATTATAGCAGACACCGCGGCGCGGCGCAAGGGAAAAGGCTTTGCAAAATCGCGCGGATATGGTAAAATATTTGAATCTATCCCCTGACTTCACGAAAGGAGCCGCGCGATGCTGAAAAAAGCCTATGTCGAGATCACAAACCGCTGCAACCTCGCCTGCTCCTTCTGCCCCAAGACAAAGCGCGAGCCGCGCACGATGAGCGCACAGGAATTCGGCCTCGTCCTCTCGCGGCTTGAGGGGTATGTGCAGTACGTCTACCTGCATGTGATGGGCGAGCCGCTGCTGCACCCTGAGCTTACGACGCTTTTCGCCCTCGCCAAAGCGCGGGATATGAAGATCTGCATCACGACGAACGGCACGCTGCTCCAAAAGCGTTCCGATGAGCTGCTTGCCGCCGAGAGCCTGCACAAGATCAGCGTCTCGCTCCACAGTTTTGAGGGCAACGACGGCGCGGACGAGCAGGAGCTTTCTTACCTGACACAGGTCTGGAACTTTGCTGAAAAGGCCGCGAAAAAAGGCGTCATCGTCGCGCTGCGCCTCTGGAACGATGGCGGCGCGGACGAGCGCAATGGCGAAATTCTCGACTTTCTGCGCTCCCGCACAGGCGACAACTGGCCCGAGATGCGAAACGGCAGCTTTCTTCTGCGCGACCACCTGTATTTGGAGCGCGCGGGCAAATTCGACTGGCCCGATCTGAGCGCCGGCGAATCCGGCGCACAGTTCTGCTACGGCCTGCGCGACCAGCTCGGCGTGCTTGTCGACGGCACGGTCGTGCCCTGCTGCCTCGATCACGAGGGCGATGTGGCGCTGGGGAACCTCTTCACCCAGCCGCTTACCGAAATTCTGACCTCCCCGCGCGCGTGCACTCTGCGCGAGGGTTTCTCCCGGCGGAAGCCCGCCGAAGAGCTCTGCCGCCGCTGCGGCTTCGCCGCGCGCTTCAACAAATGATATGATGACAGAACATTGGGAAAACTTAAATGCTCTAACCGCGCCGCTGCTCACGTGGTATGACTTAAACGGCCGCACGCTGCCATGGCGCAGCGTCGTCACGCCGTACCGCACGTGGGTCTCGGAGATCATGCTCCAGCAGACGCGCGTGAGTGCCGTCATTCCGTACTTTGAGCGCTTTATGGCAGAGCTGCCCGACGCCGCGGCGTTAGCCACCGTGCCGGAGGAACGGCTCTTGAAGCTCTGGGAGGGGCTTGGCTACTACTCGCGCGCAAGGAACCTCCAAAGGGCGGCGAAGATCGTCGTCTCCGACTTTGGCGGCGCGCTGCCGCAGTCGTATCATGCGCTCTTGTCGCTCCCCGGCATCGGCGAATATACCGCTGCCGCCATCGCGTCCATCAACTTTTCTGAGCCGGTCGCAGCGGTGGACGGCAACCTCCTGCGCGTCGCCGCGCGTGTGAGCGGCTGCGGCGAGGACATCATGGATGCCAAGGTGCACCGTCTTTTCCGCCAAAGGCTCGATGCGGCCATCGACGCAGACCGTCCCGGCGCGTATAATCAGGCGATGATGGATCTCGGCGCGACCGTGTGCCTGCCGAACGGCGCGCCCAAGTGCGAGATCTGCCCCGCACGTACCGTGTGCGAGGCATACAAAAACGGTCTCACCGAAGTCTTACCCGTGCGCGCGAAGAAAAAATCGCGCAGGGTCGAGGAGCGCACCGTGCTGCTGCTCTTTCAGGGGGGAAAGGTCGCGCTGCGAAAGCGGCCGGACAGCGGGCTTCTCGCCTCGCTCTGGGAATTTCCGAGCATTTTGGGAAACCTCGACGAATCGGGCGTTTCGCTCGCGCTCGCGCAGATGGGGCTTTCGGCTGAGTCCATTGCCCCCGCCGGCAGTGCAAAGCACATCTTCACCCACATTGAGTGGGATATGAAGGGCTATTTTGCCGACGTGGCGGGCGAAAACGACGATCTCATCTGGGCGGACGCCGATGCGTTCGACGCGCTCGCGCTGCCCACGGCATTCAAGAAATACACCGCGCTCGTTCGCGCGCGGCTGCAATAAAAGAGGGAGATTTGACGCATGGCACAGCTTTATTTCAAATACGGCGCGATGGGCTCGAGCAAAACGGCCAACGCGCTGATGGCGCGCTTCAACTACGAAGAGCGCGGGCAGAAAACGCTTCTCTGCAAGCCCCAGCTCGACACGCGCGACGGCGACCACATGGTGCATTCGCGCATCGGCTTAGAGTACCCCTGCGTATACTTTCACGAGATGCGCGAGATGGACGAGGACAAGCTCAAGGAAAATGCCTGCATCATCGTCGATGAGGCGCAGTTCCTGACGAAGGAGGAAGTTCTCTATCTCGTCCACCTCGTCGACGACTGCGGCATTCCCGTCATCTGCTACGGGCTGCGCGCGGACTTCAAGGGCGACCTCTTCCCCGGCAGCTATGAGCTGCTCGTCATGGCGGACAAGTTGGAAGAGGTCAAGACCATCTGCTGGTGCGGCAAGAAGGCCACCTGCAACGCCCGCATTCTGGACGGCAAGGTCGTCAAGGACGGCGCGCAGGTCATGCTGGGCGGCAATGAGAGCTACGTCAGCCTGTGCCGCAAGCACTGGACCGAGGGTAAGCTGAAGCCCTGACCCCGCGCGGGCCGATCACATCCCGAAAGGAGGCGCCGTCATGGAAAGATTGCGCCGGTTTATCTGGTATCTGGCGGGCAGGCTGTTTCTGCTGCTGACGCTGCTGAGCCTGTTCACCGTCACCTTTTACTACGCCATGAACGCTACCAACATTTATATTGTCCTGAAGGACGGCATGGCCAAGCGGGCGCAGGTCATCATGATGGATGAGGACGCTTCCGAGCTGACCAAGTTTTTCCAGTCCAGCTACCTGCAGCGGGATCAGAACCTGCAGATCGCGCTGGAAGGGAAAAGCCCCTACACCTATTACATGGTGCGCGGCATCGACCACCGGCTGAAAATGACGTGGATGTGGTGCTGGCCCTGGGACACCACCGCCCGGGCGGAATTTACCGAGACCATCCCCCGCATCGACGGACGGGTAAAAAGCTCGTCGGCAGACGCGGCCCGAGCCCTGTATGGCGACGGCTTCGAATATCCACCCAAATGGCAGGGCGGGCGCTATGCCGCCACACTGGTGAAGGAAAACGGCCAGTGGCACGTGCGCAGCCTGACGTTACTGGCACAGGTGGACGAATAACCTTTCTTTTTAGCCTTGAAGCAGGCACCGTCTCGCGGTATAATGAAACGGTGCTTTTTCGTGTTCTTTTGCATAGATGCGGCAAAGCGAAAACAGAAAAAGGTGGAGTTTTCATGGTGTTGTACATCGGTACGGGAGCCGCGCCGCTCCGAGGGAGCTTTCTGCTGGCCGGGCTGGTGCTGTTTTGGGGGCTGGGCTTCTGGCAGGGAAAAAAGCGGGGCTTCGACGCCCTCACGCTGGTGCTGGCTTCCGTCCTGACGCCTCTTTTGAGCGTATTCTGCGCCCACTTTTTCTACCGGCTGGTCAATCTGGCCTATGACCCGCCCGCCTTTACGGAGCTTTTCGCCCTGTGGCAGAACGGGCACATGCTGTACGGCGGACTGGTTGGCTGCCTGCTGGCGCTGTGGTGCTGCGGCGGAAAGCGCGCCCTTCGCCTGATGGACGCCTACGCTCCCTCTATGGCCCTGATGATCGCCTTCTTCCGACTCAGCGAAGGCTTTGCCGGGCAGGGGTACGGCGAATACGTCTACGAAGAAACCTTTCTGTGCCGCTTTCCCTTTATGATGTACGATCCCTCCTACGAATTGTGGGCATGGGCGCTGTTCATGGCGGAAGCGCTGGTGGCTCTGGTGCTGTTTGCGGCGCTGACGAGTTCCATCGCGCTGACGGAAAGCGCTGTGTCTACCCTCCAGGACGAACTTGGCTGGGGCCGGAAAAAAGCGACGGTGGTTATCGGCGCTGTGATGCTGGGGCTTGGCAGCCTGTCGTCTCTTGGCTATGGGCCGCTGGCAGGTGTGAAGATCATCGGGATGCAGCTGCTGGATTTCTTCGATTTTCTGACGAACTCCGTCATGATGCCCATCGCGGCGATCGCGGTCTGCCTGCTTGTTTCGCGGGTCGCCGGTGTGAACCGTATCGAGCAGGAGGTCCTGCTCGGCGAGCATATGTTCCGCCGGAAAAAGGTCTTCAACGCCATGATCCGCTTCCTCTGCCCGTTCTTTGCTGCGATTATCCTCATCAGTTCCGTTGCAAATGCGTTCGGATGGATTTCGATGTGACAGCACAGCGCCTGAGAATTCTGCGGAAAAGATTTAAGGCAGCACCGTATAATTACGTCTGCACGCTTCGGCAGATCTTTTACGCCAATTCTGCGGCTTGAAACGCTTGCAATACACAAAGTATTCCTGCGCGTTTCAACCCTTGACCTGACGAAAAATCTCTCGCCGAATCGTGCGGGATTGCCTTAAGAAAACCGGAAGCCCGGAGGGAACTCCCTCCGGGCGTTTTTGCACATCTTTATTCGCTTGCCTATTGCCAATTCCGGCTGTTTTGTGCTAAACTGGATTGAATTTTCAGGAGAATCAAACACAGGAGTGTGAATCATGAGTCAGGAACCGAAAAACAACGAAGAGGGCTTCATGTATAAGCTTGCCAGCTTTATTGTTGACAAGCGGAATCTGATTTTTCTGATCGTCGCCATCGGGCTGGTGTTTTCCGTGTTTTCACGGAACTGGGTGCAGGTGGAGAACCAGCTTTCGGCGTATCTGCCGAAGGACTCGGAGACGTACAAGGGCCTGCATCTGATGGAGGATGAATTTATCACGTTTGGCACGGCAAAGATCATGCTTGTCAACGTGACCTATGACGAGGCGCAGGCCGTGTCCGAACGGCTGGAAGCGGTCGATGGCGTGCAGAGCGTTACGTTTGACGACACGAAGGAGCACTATACCAACGCCTCCGCGCTCTACAACATTACCTTCGACTATTCCGAGACGGACGAGATGTGCGAGACGGTCATGGAGCGGGTCGAGGATGAGCTTTCCGGCTATGACATCTACGTCTCGGCGACCTTCGGCGATACGGCGTCAAAGACGCTGGCGCAGGAGATCGGCGTGATCGTCATCATCGTAGCTATCGTCGTGGTGTCCGTGCTGATCCTGACCTCGCAGACCTATGCGGAGGTGCCGGTGCTGCTCATTACGTTTATTGCAGCGGCGCTTTTGAACATGGGCACGAACTTCCTGCTCGGCACGATCTCGTTCGTGTCAAACTCCGTTACCATCGTGCTGCAATTGGCCCTGTCTGTGGATTACGCGATCATTTTCTGCAACCGCTATAAAGAAGAGCACGAAAAGCTTCCCACCCGCGAGGCCGTCATTGTCGCTCTGAGCAAGGCTGTGCCGGAGATCTGCGGCAGCAGCCTGACGACGATCGGCGGCCTGGTCGCGATGCTCTTTATGGAGTTCCGTCTGGGCTTTGACCTCGGCATCTGCCTGATCAAGTCCATTTTCTTCTCGCTGTTTGCGGTGTTCTTCCTCATGCCGGGCCTTCTGGTGCTCTTCGGCAAAAAAATTGACGCAACGCGGCACAAGAATTTCGTTCCCAAAATTCCGTTCGTCGGCAGGTTTGCCTATGCGACAAAGAAGATCATTCCGCCGATTTTTCTGGCGGTCATCATCGTCGCCATGCTCCTTGCGAATAACTGCCCGTATGTCTACGGCTTCAGCTATCTGGAGACGACCAAGCGCTCGGAGCAGCAGATCGCGGACGATCTGATGGACGAGACGTTCGGCTCGACGAATATGGTCGCCGTCGTGGTCCCGGCAGGGGATTATGCGGCGGAAAAGAAGCTGCTGGATGAGCTTGGGACATACGACGAGGTCGATTCCACGCTGGGCCTTTCCAACGTCGAGGCCATGGGCGGCTATATGCTGACCGACGCGCTGACGCCCCGGCAGTTTTCCGAGCTGACCGACCTCGACTATGAGGTCGCGGAGCTTCTCTACGCGGCCTATGCCGCCGACGGCGGCAATTACGGCAAGATCATCGGCGGTCTTCCCAATTACTCCGTGCCGCTCATCGATATGTTCACCTTCCTCTACGGTGAAATGCAGGACGGCTACGTTTCGCTCGACGCCGATATGACCGAGACGCTGGAAAGCGCCTATTCGCAGATCACCAACGCCCGCAAGCAGCTGCAGTCCGACGATTATACCCGTATGCTCGTCTATCTGAACCTGCCCGTGGGCGGCGACGAGACGTATGACTTCCTCGACCAGATGCGCGTCGTCGCGCACAAATACTATCCGGACGGCGAGGTATACGTCGTGGGCGATTCCTCGTCCGAGCAGGACTTCAAGACCTCGTTCTCGCGCGACAACGTCGTCGTGTCGGTGCTGTCTATCCTGATCGTTCTGGTCGTGCTGCTGTTCACGTTCAAATCAGCCGGTATCCCGGTGCTGCTGATCGTGGTCATTCAGGGCAGCATCTGGATCAACTACGGCATCCCGACCATCACGAACAGCCCCCTGTTTTTCCTGAGCTATCTGGTCGTCTCGTCCATCCAGATGGGCGCGAACATCGACTACGCCATCGTCACGACCAGCCGCTTCATGGAGCTCAAGGACAAAATGCCCAAGAAGGACGCGATCATCGAAACGATGAACCTGTCCTTCCCGACGATCATCACCTCGGGCCTTATGATGGCCATCGCCGGTATCCTCATTGGACAGATGACCTCCAACGCCGCGATCGCCGGTATCGGCGACAGCCTTGGCCGCGGCACGATCCTCACGATCATCATCGTCATGTTCATTCTGCCGCAGATTCTGCTTCTGGGTGAGAAGGTCATTGATAAGACTGCGTTCGATATGCCCTCCGCCGTCTCCTCGCATCAGTCTGCGGGCCGCGTGCGCATCGACGGCATGGTGCGCGGCGAAATTCACGGCCAGATCAGCGGCATTGTACACGCGGTCGTGGAGGGGGACGTCAATATCAGCCTGCTCTCCGGCACGGCAGAGCCGGAAACCGCGGACGCGCCGCAGGCGCAGACGGAAAAGGAGGATGACGCGCATGAATAACAGAACGCTTCGGGCCCGCGTGGGTGCGGTGCTGCTGGTGCTGGCGCTTTGCCTGACCGTTCTCCCGGCAGCTGCGGCATCCGGCAGTATGCAGACCGTCTATCTGGACTCTGCGGACGATTTTGCCGCGTTTGCGAAAAACTGCTCCCTCGATACCTGGTCGCAGGGCAAAACCTTTATCCTGCGCGCCGACATTTCGCTCTCCGGCGTGGACTTTACGCCCGCAGCTTCCTTCGGCGGCACGTTTGAAGGGCGCGGGCACACCATCTCCGATTTCAATCTCACGCAAAATGCCAGCCCCGCCGGGCTGTTCGGCACGATCCTGCCCGGCGGACGCGTGGCAAATCTGAATGTCGCGGGCTCCGTGGCTGCGGGCGGCGATAAGATCGCCTGCGGCGGCATCGCGGGTGAGAACTACGGCAAGATCGTCTGCTGCACATTCACCGGCATGGTGCAGGGCGACACGCAGATCGGCGGCATCGTGGGCCGCAATCAGGCCTCCGGGCAGATTGTCAGCTGCTCGTTTGAGGGCAAGGGGCAGGGTACGAACGCCACAGGCGGCATTGCGGGCCAGAATGCGGGCACCATCCGGCATTGCACGAACAGCGGCAGCGTCAATATCAATAATGTAGACACTGCGCTGAGTCTCAGCGATATCCAAATCGATATGACGCTCGACCTTGCCAATCTCACCACTACGCAGACCTTCCTCACCACGACCGCCACAGGCGGCATCGCGGGCCGGAATACTGGCCTGATCGCAGTCTGCGAAAATACCGGCACGGTCGGCTATGAGCACGTCGGCTACAACGTCGGCGGCATTGCGGGCGTGACGAGCGGGTATCTGCTCAACAATACAAATTCCGGCACGATCTACGGCCGCAAGGACGTCGGCGGCATCGCCGGTCAGGTCGAGCCGTATGTCGCTGTGACTGTCTCCGAGAGCACAAAGGAACAGCTGCAGAACCAGTTGAAGGAATTGAAAACGCTCACCGATCAGGCAACCGCTGACGCAGGCGGTGCGGCAAGCGACCTCGGCTCCCAGCTGGCCGGAATGGGAACGTATCTCGACAGCGCCTCGAATGCAGCCAATAATCTCCGCGCGACCGCAACTATCGATGCGGGTGCGCTGGCAAATGGCGGTGTGAGCGGCGGGGCAGACCTCACCGTCGGGGACGCGTCGGCAGGCATTGGCGCCGTCATTGGTGCGGGAGCGGACGGCGGCATCAGCGTCGATACGCACCCGCTGGAAATTGAAGGCCACAAGGACGCCGGGATCGGCGCGGGCGTGGGCGGATTCGTTGACCCGTCTGACATTTCAATCTCCGGCGGCACAGACGGCTCCGGCGCGCTCAGCGCGTCGCTGCAGATGAATGCAGACGCTTCCATGCCGGAACTGGCAAGCGCGCTGAGCGGCATGGGCGCACAGATGCGCGCCATCGGCTCACAGGCGGCGAATCTGTCCGAGACGCTGCAAAAAGACGTGCAGGCCGTCAGCGACAAGCTGGACGAGATCAGTACGACCGTCTTTGACGCCATGGACAGTCTGGAAAACCGCGACCTTGTGACCGACGGCTCGCAGACCGATCCGGAGAGCATCACCATGGGCGCTCTGCGCGGCTGCGAAAACACGGGCATGGTGCAGGCTGACCGCAACGTCGGCGGCATCGCGGGCGCGATGGGCATGGAGGCTGGCGCTGACCCTGAAAGCGACGTCAGCCAGAGCCTGTCCACGACCGAGCGCAAGCAGTATGAGCTGCGCGCCGTTTTGCAGCGCTGCGTCTCCACGGGCGCAGTCACAGCCAAGAAGGACTGCGCGGCGGCGATCTGCGGCCGGATGGATCTCGGCCTGATCGACGGCTGCGAGGCCTACGGCAGCGTGGAGAGCCAGAGCGGCGATTATGTCGGCGGCGTCGCGGGCATTTGCAGCGCGGCGATTGAAAACTGCTGGGCCAAGTGTGCGCTTTCCGGCGGACGTTATGTCGGCGGCATCACCGGCACGGGTGTGACGGACAGCGTGACCGGCAGCGGCAGCACCGTCTCCGGCTGCGTGTCGCTTGTGTCCATCACCGGGTATTCCCAGTATGCGGGCGCGATCAGCGGCAGCAGCGCAGGTGCGTTCGCGGATAACGTTTTTGTCTCCGATACGCTGGCCGGGCTTGACGGCGCAAGCGCTGCCGGACAGGCGGAGCCGGTCGCGTATGAAACGCTGCTGGAAAACGAAGCGCTTCCCGATGCGTTCCGCACCTTCACTGTGCAGTTCGTCGCGGGCGAGGAGGTGCTCAAGACCGTAGAAGTAAATTACGGCGAGTCCCTGCCGGACAGCGTGTACCCGGACATCCCCGCCGTCGACGGACAGTACGGCGAGTGGGACGTGCAGACGCTTGAAAATATCCAGTTTGACACCACCGTGACCGCGCAGTACCACGCCAGCATCGACGCGCTCCCGAGCGATGTGCAGCGTGCCGACGGCAGGCCCGTCTTCCTGGCCGAGGGCGCGTATACGAGCGCCGACCGCCTGCAG
>ERZ779890.5165-NODE-5165-length-10408-cov-9.438907_pt1 | contig 10408 bp, 9 predicted proteins | sample MGYA00511553_ERZ779890 | MGnify/ENA primary metagenome ERZ779890 (study PRJEB29588, sample SAMEA2152064) | human gut metagenome | biome: human gut; feature: human-associated habitat; material: faeces | place: Denmark | collected 2008/2010 ...
GGGATGCCCTCATCCCGCCGCAGAGAGACATCATAAAATTGTACCACCTGCCCACGTTACGGCCCGCCCCACGGGACGATGCAAGCATCGTCCCCTACAAATCTCTTTTTCTGTTCGCGGCAAAATTTTACCTTTCTTCCCCTTCCATACATTTTCTTCCTCGTCATCATACAAAAACGCGCACAGCGCCCGATATTTATCGGCGCTGTGCGCGTTTTGCTAACTCCTAACTTTCTCCGGTATCTGCGCCCCAATAATTGCCGCAAACATCAAAGCGCACCCTGCCAGTTCTACGCCGGAAAGGGTCTGGCCCAAAATCAGCCAGCCGGCCAGGGCGCTGAACACGCTTTCCATGCACATGGCCATGCTGGCAATGGTGGGGTCAAGTTCTTTCTGGCCCACAATTTGCAGCGTGTAGGCCACACCGCTGGACAAAATGCCGCAGTAAGCAATAGATACCGCCGCCCCCTGGATCTGGGCAAAGGTCGGCGTTTCAAACACAAACATAAAAATAGTGGAAAGAACCGCCGTTGCAAAAAATTCCGCAAAGCTCAGCTGCACACCGTCCAGCCTGGGGCTGTAATGATCCACCAGCATAATCTGGAACGCAAACAGCAGCGAGCAGAGCAGCAGCATCCATTCGCCGCCGGTCAGGGTCAGGGTATCGTGCCCCGCCAGGCACAGCAGGTAAAGCCCCGCCAGGCTGATGCAGGCGCAGATTCCCAGTTTGACCCCCGGTCGCCGCCCAAAGAACACCCCCAGCAGCGGTACCAGCACCACATACAGCGCCGTCAAAAAGCCCGCCTTGGCCGTGCTGGTGGTGCCAATGCCGATCTGCTGTGCCGCCGAAGCCGCAAACAGCGCAATGCCGCAGAACGCACCGCCCCGCAGCAGCATCCGGCCGTTGATCCAGAACGGAACACCGGGATCCGCTTTGCGGGCCTTGCCGCGGCGCAGCAAAACCAGCACGATCAAAAATGCGCAGGCCAGCCAGCTGCGGGCCGCCAAAAAGGTATACGGCCCCACATAGCCGCTGCCCACACTTTGCGCCACAAAGGCTGTGCCCCAGATCAGCGCCCCCAGCAGAAGCAGCAGGGTGTTGCGCAGCTGTTTTTTATCAAAGTTCATCTTTTGATTCCTTTTTTTGTTTCAGTCATATCCGCAAAATGCCCCGGCGTCGGTCTGCGTTGACCGCTGCGCCGGGGCACGCTTCATTTTTGGTTATTCTGCATCCGGGGCAACCAGGTCGTCGCTGCCAATGCCCTCAATTTTCACGCCGCCGGTAATGTAGAACATACCAGAGTCATAGCTGACATTGGCCTTGTACAGCCTGCCGGGGGTCAAGCCGGAGATGGTATAGGTGCTGCACTCCCCGCCGGTCGGGAAATACACCGTGGTGCCCGCCACATAGGAAGTGGTTGCCTTATCCTCCGAAAGCTCCCACAGCGCCACCTTGAACTCCAGAATACCGGTGGATTCGGTGGTGCCATAGCCCGTTACCTGCACGGTATCGGAACCCGCCACAAAATACTCGGTGTTGCGGTTCTGGATGCTGTTAAACGCAACATACAGCGTCCCATCCTGCACCTGTTGGTTCCAGTGGACCGAGGTATCCTGCAGCCCATCCGGGAAGTTCACCTCACCGCCGGGCTGCGCCACAATTTCGTCCGCCTCATCGTCATCGGAACCTTCTTCACGCAGGCCCAGCAGGTCTGCCGTTTTCAAAATCAGATTGCTTGCTACTTCCTTGGGGCTGCAGGCGGTCAGGCTGAGCGCCAGAACCGCTGCCAGCACAAGTGCAGCTGCACGTTTTGCCAGTTTCATCATTCATTGCCCTCCATGGCAGGTAAAGCTGTTTGTAACCCTTTTATTATATCCCAATTCACCGGGCAGAACAAGTGCTTCTTGGTGAAAACCTGGTAAAACCTAACCCCTATGGTGTGTTATCCGCGGGTGCCCTCAACGCTGGAATCGGTGCTCCAGCCCTGCAGGTCAGTGGGGTTGATGGAGCCGTTCCAGCGGCCATCGTTCTGGGCGTCGTTCCATTCGTTCCAGGCTGCCTCGCTGCGGATAGCTGTACCACTGCGGAATGCTGCATCCCACGGGTTGGCGGAATCCGGGTCGGTGGGGTCCCAGCCGCGCTTGCTCTCGTCCGTCGGGTCGGTGTAAATGGTGCCGGGCTTTCCCATGGGGCCGGGGTCATCGGCGTTATCATAGATCACCACGCGGGTGCCGATGGGGCAGTTATCATAGATCCACTTTACATCACAGACCAGCAGCCGGATACAGCCCAGGCTGGCCTGGGTGCCCAGCTGGTTGAACTGGTCGTACTCGATATCGTCCTTGTGCTGGCTGTAATACGGCACAGTGTGGAACAGATAGGAATCCCAGATGCGGGTAGCGTACTGACCATAGCTCGGCCCGGCCAGCAGCCGCCAGTCATAATTGACCGGCGTTGCAAAGAATCCCAGCGGGGTATCCGCGCCGCCGGAGCACACCATGGCCATATACGGCTTGGTGTAGTTACCCTCATCGTCCAGCGCCAGTACCGTCACGGTAGAAGCCGCGCGGTTGACCGCGATCATATAGGGGCAGCCATCTTTGGCACTGTATTTCAGCCCCTCGCTCTGGTAAAATTCATCGGCAGCCAGCTGTTCCATCAAGGCTTTGCCGCGCTCATCCCAAAGCGCCGGGTCCACTACCTGCGGGGCATCCTTGGTGCAGTTTGCGGATGCCGTTGCGGTGGCATCGGCAATGCGCTGTTCTTCCTCGGTCATGGTGGGCTGTTCCTGCTGGCTGTCGCCATCCGTGGTGCTGTCTGCACCGTCGGGCGCGGTGGAGCTGGAATCCCCCTGGCTCTGGTTGGGCTTGTTGGTAATGGTGCCATCAGTTTTTACCAGCAAAAAGCAGCCTGCGCACACCAAAATAAACACGGCAATGCAGAAAATCAAGGTGATCAGGGCATGCACGCGGCGGTTCTGTTTGCGTGAAACAGCGCGGCGGCGCTGCATATTGCTGCTCCTGGCAGCGGGTGCAGGGCGGCGCTTGGGTCCCTGCGCCGGACGTTTTTGTTGCGGCATTGTGCAGACCTCCCGTTTATGGTGTCAAAATCGTATGTTTCGGGCTTTACTTCCCACTGCGGGCGGGCGCGGCCCGAACGGAATTCATTTCCCGTATTCTTCCGCCACAAATTTTTCCAGTGCGGCAAAGCTGCGGCGGACCTTCTCGGTATCAATGCAGTACGCCATGCGGAAGTAGCCGGGGCAGCCAAAGCTGTCGCCGGGAACCAACGCCAGGTCATACTTCATGGCCTTTTTGCAGAACGCATTGGCGTCCTCCTCCAGCGCTTTGGGGAAGATATAGAAGGTGCCGGAGGGTTTGACCACGGTAAAGCCCAGCTTTTTCAGCTCGGCGTAAATCAGCTCCATGTTGGTTTCGTACACGCCCAAGTCGCTGGTTTCGTCCAGGCATTCGGCCACGGCCAGCTGGATCAGTGATGCCGGGCAGTTGTGGCCGGTTCCGCGGCTGATCTGGCCGCACATGGGCACAATATACTCGGCGTCCTCGCAGCGCGGGTTCGCAGCCACATAGCCGATGCGCTCGCCCGGCAGGCTCAGGCTCTTGCTGAACGAATAGCAGGTCAACGTATCGTCATAGAACTTGGCGGCGTACTGGATGGGCTGCCCGCCGAACATGATTTCGCGGTACGGCTCATCCGAGATCAAAAAGATTCGGTGCCCATACTTGGCGCTGGCGGCGCGCAGGCGGTCGGCCAGGCCGGTCAGCGTCTCGGCGCTGTAGGCTGCGCCGGAGGGATTGTTGGGGGTGTTGATCAGCACGGCGGCGGTGTTCTCATCCAGCATCGCGTCAAATGCGTCAAAGTCAATCTGGAAATCCTTCGTGCGGGGCGGAACGACCTTCAGATTCAGGCCCGCGCCCTCCACATACGGCTTGTATTCCGGGAAGAACGGCGCAAAGGTGATAATATCCTGCCCCGGCACCGCCACGCAGCGCATGGCGTGGGCTAGCGCACCGGCAGCACCCGTTGCCATAAAGATATGCTCCATACCGTAGTCCATGCCAAAGCGGCGGTTCAGGCTTTCGGCCACCGCCTTGCGCACGGCGGGGATGGTCAGCGTGGGGCTGTAGCCATGCAGCGTCACCGGCTCCTTGGTCTGCAGCAGATCGATGCAGGTTTTGGTAAAGTGCTCCGGGCAGGGCACCGAAGGGTTGCCCAGCGAATAATCAAACACATTTTCATAGCCGATCTCAGTCCCGCGAGCCGTGCTCCACTCGGAGATTTGGCGAATAACGGACTTGCCGCTAAGCATATCTTTATAGCGCTGCGCAATCATTTTACAGTTCCTCCCACCGTAATTTTGCAGTTATTTCATGATAACGTCATACAGTTCATCGCTGTTTTCTGCCAGGTATTCCGCCCCGGCCGCATTCAGTTCCTCCCGCGTGCGGAATCCCCACACCGCCCCGCAGCAGGGCAGGTTCGCATTGTGGGCGGTTTCCACATCCACGTTGCTGTCCCCCACATACAGGGTGCTGGCCGGGTCGGCATGCAGGGCCTGCAGCAGGGCGTTCGTGCCCTCGGCGGCGGGCTTGGGGGCCACGCCGGTCATCTGGCCGCGCACGATCGTAAAATACTGCGTGCCGAAATAATCCTTGACGACCTCTTTTGCCAGCGCATCCGCCTTGTTGGAAAACACCGCCAGCTGCACGCCGTTCGCTTTCAGCTTTGCCAGCATTTCGGGGATGCCGGGGTACGGTGCGGTGGTGTCCCGCAGGTGCTGGCCATAATCCCGCTTAAAATCCGCCAGGGCCGCTTCCAGCACCGCCGGGGTGCGCTGGTCTGCCGGGGCCAGGCGCTCCACCAGTTTAGGGATACCGTTGCCCACAAAATAGCGGTACGCCTGGCGCTCATGGGTGGGCCAGCCATATTTCCGGCACAGCCGGTTGCCGGCATCCGCCAGGTCAGTCAGGGTGTTCAGCAGCGTACCATCCAGGTCAAACACTACAGTTTTATACATTTTGTAATATCCTCTATTTTCTATACACATTCTAACTTTTCCCACTGATACGGCAAAAGCCACACTTCTATTATAGGAGCATTTTGCCAAAACGGCAACCGCTTTTGCCTGTTGTTTTGGAGCAAAAGTGTAAATTATACAGCGGCAGGGTGCAATATCACGTAAAGTGTGCTACTATATATTTGTATTGCTGGCCGGGAGTGATCCCGCCAAGGGGAGGAAAAAAGATGGACTTGTTTCTTTCAATTCTGAAATCCGTCATTTACGGTGTGATTGAAGGCATCACCGAATGGCTGCCGATTTCCAGCACCGGGCATATGATCCTTGCCGAGCAGGTGCTGAAGTTTGGCTATACGGAAGATTTTATGGAAATGTTCCGCGTTGTCATCCAGCTGGGTGCTATCCTGGCTGTTGTGGTGCTGTATTTCCACAAGCTGTGGCCGTTCTGCAAGGATAATGGCCGCGATACCGGCTTTGCCGCCCACCTGCGCTGGCCCGTGGTCCGGCTGTGGTTCAAAATTATTGCAGCCTGCGTGCCCGCCGCCGTGCTGGGCATTCTGCTGGACGACTGGATGGACGCCCACCTGTATAACAGCGTGGTGGTTGCCCTGATGCTGATTGTGTACGGCGTTGCCTTTATCCTGATCGAGCGCCGCCCGCGGGTGCCCACCACCACCAAGCTTTCCCGCATTACTTACCCGCAGGCGTTCAAGGTTGGCTGCTGGCAGGTGCTCTCCCTGATTCCCGGCACCTCCCGCAGCGGCTCCACCATTCTGGGCGGCATGCTGTGCGGCATGTCCCGCCCGGCTGCCAGTCAGTTCACCTTCTTCCTTGCCATCCCGGTCATGGCCGGTGCCAGTTTGCTCAAGCTGGTCAAGTTCTTTGGCAAGGGCAACAGCTTCACGCTGGATCAGACCGTTGTGCTGATCGTTGGCTGTGCGGTTGCCTTTATCGTTTCCATCATCGCCATCCGCTTCCTGATGGATTATGTCAAGCGCCACACCTTCACCGCGTTCGGCGTTTACCGCATCGCGCTCGGCATTGTTGTTCTGGTGATCTGGGGCGTACAGACCTTTGTGCTGAAAGCGCCCGCCGCCGTGTAACGGCCCGGAGTGTATCTGAAATCGAAAATCTCCCCGCTGCATTTTGTGCATCAGCACATTGCAGCGGGGAGATTTTTTCTTGCCATTTTTGTTTTTAAATCAGAGGAATCCTGGCTGACGTCTGCTTATCAGCTTCTTACTTTTCCACCTGGAACAAATTCTGCTGACTGGTTGCTTTGGCACCGATGTTGTTATACTCCAAATAGAAGTACCCATGCACCCAGGCATCCAGCTCTGCATTCTCGCCGTAGGTGTGGGTCACGCCGTCCGCGTCCATATAGTCATTGGCGGCTGTCACCACCGGGGCCACCTGCTTGAGTGCCAGCAGGTACTGGTAATACGGGGTCAGCGGCAGCCCGGCATTTTCCACCAGGGTGGGTGCCAGCATGCACATATCCATGCGGTTGTACTCGTCGGTGGCGCTGGTCTGGCCTGCGTTTTCCAGCGGGTAGTTTGCCCAGATCAGGTAGGGCGTGCTGCGCTCCAAAATCTGCAAATTGTTCTCATCGGTAAAGGTATGGTCGGCCACATGATCCACAAAGCTGGGGGCGTGGTCGCCTGCCATGGCAACAATCACCTTGCGGCCGGTCTTTTCGTACTGCTCGGTCAGGTATTCGGTCAGTTCGCCAAAGGCACGGTCGGTCATATAGATGTTGCTCAGGTATTCATCCATGATGGAATCATACTCGCCGTAATCGGTTGCGGCATGCACGATATCCTCCTCCGGGGGGTTCATATCGTAATCGCCGTGGCTTTGGATGGAAACCAGGAACACAAACCGCGGCTGGTCCTCCGGCATTGCTTCATACAAACCTTCCAGGTCGCGGTAGGTGGCGCTGTCGGTCTGGTAGGGGCGGCTGCCATAGGTTTCCTTGGTCGGAAAATCATCCTGGAAGTGGGTCTCGTCAAAGCCCAGCGTCAGCCAGGCGGAATCGCGGCGGTAGTTGGAGTTGGTATAGGGGTGGGCTGCCAGCGTGGCATACCCCAGATCTTTCAGGTTGCTGACCAGGCTGTTTGCCTTGTGCAGGTTCAACCAGTTGAACGGTGTGATGGAGGGCATCAGCATCAGCGAGTTGGAGGAAAGCATCTCGTACTCGCTGGAGTTGGTGCCGCCGCCCACATGCGGGCTGATGGTGTGGCCGTAAATGGAGTTGGGCAGGTTTTTGGTCACCTGCATGATCTCCTGGTCGGCCTGCAGGTCCGTTACCAGGTCAAAGTCATAAAAGCTTTCGGACAGGATCAGGAACACATCGGGGTAGTCCTGCTCGTTTGCCGTTTCGGGGCTGGCCTGATAGTCCTGCGCCATTGCAGCGGCCTCGGTGGCGGCGTCCTCGCTGTAGCCGTCCGGCTGCAGGATGGGGTCCACCATCAGGCTGGCGGCTTCAAGGCTACCCGCCAGGTAGCCGTACTTATAATAGGTTTCCTGCCAGGCCCAGCCGTAAGTGGTGGCGGGCTTGATGGGGTTGGGGCTGAAATACCCCAGATACAGCACCGCAAAAATGCCGCAGGCGCAGGCCAGCGCATGGGCGCCGCGCTGTTTCCAGCTGCGCTTATGCTTGCCGGCCAGTTTGACCTGCATAACGGCAGCCACCAGCACCGGGATGTACAGCAGCGCAATGGTAATAACTGTCTGGGTAATGTGCAGGGTATAACTGCCCATCACCTCTGCCGCGGTGCCCAGGTTCAGGATGTCCTGCGGCATCAGGGCGGAACCATGCAGGTCCCGCGTGTAATAGTTGACCAGCGCCAGCACGGTAAAAATCAGGCCGGAAACGCCGGTTGCAATGCCCCAGCTGCCGCACAGGGCAAACACCACCAGCGTCAGGCAGAACGCCGTCAACGCATTGAGCGGTGCGTATACCGGCCACTGCCCCGCCATGTAGTTGGCAGTTACGCCGTCAGAAATTTCTAACTGGTAGCGCGCCACAAAGGCCGCTGCCACAGCCAGCGCAAATGGCAGCACTGTGCCAAGCCAGAAGCGCTTGCTTTTTAATGTTTTTTTGATGTTTTGCATGGGTATCCAGTTCCTTCGCTTTGTTTGTTCATTAAGTTGCGGTCAACATTCCGCGTCAACACACCGAATGTCCGGTATGCCCGCAAAAGGGCATATTAGGTTAGTATATCATATTTTATGCCGGTTGTGAATCACCGTTTTTCGGCCAAATGCTGCCACTTGTTCCAAATCCGGCCCGCCCGCGCAGATTTTGCATTTACCAACCTACGCTTTCATGTTATAATATTAGTTAATCATCATTTTACCCCATAGACGGAGGCTATTCTATGAAAATTCCTGCAAAAGGTTTTACTCACGGCGGCAAGTTCCATGCAGACGATGTGTTTGCCACAGCGCTGCTGATGATTGTACGGCCGGATATCAAAGTAACCCGCGGTTTTGTTGTGCCGGATGGTTTTGACGGCATTGTGTACGATGTGGGCTGCGGTATGTTTGACCACCACCAGGAACCGCGCGAAAGCCGCCCCAACGGCGTGCCCTATGCGGCCTTTGGCCTGCTGTGGCGCGTGTTGGGTGCCCAGCTGGTGGGTGCCCACCAGGCCCGCCTGCTGGATGAAAATTTTGTTCAGCCCCTGGACTTGAACGATAACACCGGCGAACAGAACTCCCTGGCCGATGCCATCGGCAGCTTTAACCCCGTGTGGGATTCCGGCGAAGATTCCGATGCCTGCTTCTGGCGCGCCGTGCCCTTTGCCAAGCAGGTGCTGGAAAACGAGATTGCCGCAGCCAACGCCGTGAACCGCGCGGACGAGACCGTCCAGAACGCCTACAAGAACTCCAAGGATGGCATTGTGGTCCTGCCGGACTACATGCCCTGGAAAAACGGCCTGTACAAAACCGATGCCCTGTTTGTTGTCTACCCCAGCCAGCGCGGCGGCTACAGCGCCCAGTGCGTGACCGATTACAAGACCCGCCGCAGCAAGGTGCCGTTCCCGCCCGCATGGGGCGGCCAGCCGGAGGAGATCCTGCGCGAAAAGAGCGGCCTGGCTCTCAAGTTCTGCCACCCCAGCCGTTTCCTTGTCACCGCGGAAACCAAAGAGGATGCCATTGAGGCATGCCGCCGTGCCCTGCGCGCCGCCGGAAGGCCGGTGAGCGCACAGTGAGCGCCGAAACTCTAGAACAGTTTGGTCCCCGCCCCAGCACCGCGGCGGACTGCCAGCCAGACCCGGCTTCCGCCTGGGTCTACATGGTGCGCTGCGCGGATGGCAGCCTGTATTCCGGCTGGACCAATGACCTTGCCCGCCGCCTGCGCGCCCACAAGGGCGGCAAGGCCGGTGCCAAGTATACCCACGCCAAAGGTGCCGTTAAGCTGACCTATGCCGAGCGCTGCACCGACAAAAGTGCCGCCCTGAAGCGGGAAGCCGCCCTGAAAAAGCTGCCAAAACCCGAAAAGGAAGCCCTTGCCGCCCAATGGACCGCTGAAAACACCATCACCCTGCGGGATGCCGCGCCGGAGGACGCCGCCGCCGTGGCGGAGCTGTACAACTGGTATGTCACCCACTCCACGGCCACTTTCCAGTATGACCTGTGTACCGAGGAATTCCAGCGCGAAAATATCGCCTATGTGCAGCAGCGCGCGCCGTTCCTGGTTGCCGTCAATGCAGCGAGCAAGCTGTGCGGCTTTGCCTGCGCCCACCCCTGGCACAGCCGCACAGCTTATGCGTGGGATGTGGAGCTGACCGTTTACTGCGCCCACGACTGTGTGGGCCAGGGGGTTGGCGGGCGGCTGTACAAAGCTCTGCTGGACGGTGTGCGCCAGCGCGGCTACTGCAACGCCGTTGCCCTTGTGACCGGCCAGAACAAAGAGAGCTGCGCGTTCCATAAGGCGCTCGGCTTCAAAAAAATTGGCGTGGAACCCCGCACTGGGTACAAGTTCGGCCAATGGCTGGACCTTGCCTATTGGTGGATGGACCTGCGCCCCGGCCAGGAGCCTCCGGAGCCGGTGCGCCTGGGGCGATAAAACTGCATAACACAAAATTAAGCGGGGCACTGCTGATTGGCAGCGCCCCGCTTTTGTTATAACGTAAATCCATCCACCGCAAACCTGTAAACGATCTGTAGAGGACGATACCTGCATCGTCCCGCATACTGAGCTGCAACCATGGTATCCTGTCATCAACATCCTATCTCCCCGCCGCGCGTTTTTGTTTTCCACAAGAAGCCCCTCTGTTTGTGGAAAACCGTTCAGATTCTTTTCAGGCAATACCGCATAATTCTAAGTGCCGATACGGCGAGCGAGGTGCGGCAGATGC
>ERZ779890.5178-NODE-5178-length-10388-cov-12.891803_pt1 | contig 10388 bp, 8 predicted proteins | sample MGYA00511553_ERZ779890 | MGnify/ENA primary metagenome ERZ779890 (study PRJEB29588, sample SAMEA2152064) | human gut metagenome | biome: human gut; feature: human-associated habitat; material: faeces | place: Denmark | collected 2008/2010 ...
TGCCGCACCTCGCTCGCCGTATCGGCACTTAGAATTATGCGGTATTGCCTTATAAAACCCATATCAAAGCGCCCCTCTGTTCCTATCACAGAGAGGCGCTTTTCTTCATTTCAATTTTATCAGGTTGCCTCCCGGCGGGCAAAGTAGGAGCCTACTGCGGTGATCTGCTTGGGCAGGTCAGGGCGGTAGAGGGGGGAATCCGGGTAAAAGCTGTTGATCACAACACCATTATCCCCTGCTCGCGCGGTGGAATGAATGTACTCTCCATTGCCAAGATAGAGCGCCACATGGCCGGGGAAATACACCAGATCTCCCACGCGCATATCCGAAACATGGGCCGGATGGATGGGGTAGCCCTCTTTCAGCTCGGAATCCCGCCAGATGGAAATACCGCACAGCAGGTATGCCATGCTGCACAGGCCGGAGCAATCAATGCCCGCCGGGGTTTTGCCGCCCCAGCGGTAGGGTGTGCCAAGGTAGCGCTTGGCTGCCTGGGCAATGGCTGCACGCAGCTTTTCCTGGTCCTGCTCGCAGGGCTGGGGGTACAGCGGGGCCAGCGCGTCCGCACGCAGGTAACCGGTGCGGCCATCCGGCAGCGTTACGGCCTGCCAGCCGTCTTCCGGCTCCCCCTGCACGGCCACGCGGGCGCCCAAGGGCAGGCCAGCAGCCACGCAGGCCCCCTGCACACGGGATTCCGTCAGCACATCAGCCCAGCGGGCTATGACCACCATCTGCGGCTGAACCAGCCATTCTTCCGCCTTGGGGCCAGTCAGCAAAGCATCCTGTGCTACCCAGCCGGTATAGCCGTAAAAGGTGCGTACCGGTACCATGTGCTGTTCGGCATCGCCGGTAATTTCCACCGGCATGCCCAGCAAAAGCTCATCCACCAGACGGGATTGCTGAGGGTTCTGCGCCCAGAGGGCCGGGTTTGTGGTAAGCGGCGCTATGGCCACGTTGATTACTGCCTGCATTGTTATTTCCTCACTGTGTTATCTCAGTCCCAGTTTTCGCCCGCGCGGTGGCAGGCAACCATACGGCCATCCCATTCCCGCAGCTCCGGAACCTCGGTGCGGCAGCGCTCCGTTGCGTAAGGGCAGCGGGTATGGAAGCAGCAGCCGGACGGCAGGTTGACCGGGCTGGGCACTTCGCCCATCAGCACACGGCGGTGCTGGTTGCGGCGGTGTGGATCCGCCTGCGGGATGGCATCCATCAAAAAGGCGGTATAGGGGTGCATGGGGCGGCTGTAGAGCTCTTCCTTGGTGGCAACCTCGCACACATGGCCCAGGAACATTACACAGACGCGGTCCGCAATAAAGTTGATGACAGAAAGATCATGCCCGATGAAGAGATAGGTCAGGCCGTACTGCTTTTGCAGGTCCTTGAGCAGGTTCAACACCTGGCTCTGCACCGAAACATCCAATGCGGAGACCGGTTCATCGCAGACGATCAGGTCCGGCTGCAGTGCAATGGCGCGGGCAATGCCGATGCGCTGGCGCTGGCCGCCGCTGAACTGGTGCGGGTAACGGTTCAAAAACTCTGCCGGTACACCAACAGCCTGCATCAATTCCAGCACGCGGTGGGTGGTTTCGGCTTTGGTTTTGCATACATGATAGGTCTCCAGCGGTTCGGCAATGATATCCCGCACCTTCATGCGCGGGTCAAGGCTGGCATACGGGTCCTGGAAGACCATCTGCATCCGGCGGCGCAGGGGGGCAAATTCCTTATCCTTCATGGCGGTGATGTTCTGCCCCTCAAAGGTCACGCTGCCCCTGGTTGCGGGCAGCATGCGGATCAGGGTGCGTCCCAGGGTGCTTTTGCCGCAGCCGCTCTCCCCCACCAGGGCCAGCGTTTCGCCGCGGTACAGGGTCAGATCCACATTGGTCAGGGCATGGACGGCCTGGTCTTTTTTGCTGGTTTCAAAGTTTTTATAAATACCTTTTGCCTGCAAAAGAACTTCGTGTTTTACCTCGCTCATTGATGTTCCTCCTCACAGCGGAAGCAGCGCACCTGATGATCCGGTGCAACGGGATGCAGCTGCGCTTTTTCCGTGCGGCATTGGTCGGTGGCATATTCGCAGCGGTTGCTGAACGGGCAGCCTTGCGACAGGTGCAGCAGGTTGGGCACCACACCGGGGATGGTGTGCAGCCGCTCGGCGTTCTGGCCAATGCGCGGGATGGAATCCAGCAGGCCCTTGGTATAGGGGTGCATGGTATGGTCAAACAGCTCAAAGGTTTCGGCCTGTTCCATGATCTTGCCTGCGTACATGACATACACATAGTCACAGATTTCCGCCACAACGCCCATGTTATGGGTGATGATCAGCACGCTCATGCCGGTTTCGTCCCGCAGCTCCTTCATCAGGCGCAGGATCTGGGCTTCAATTGTCACATCCAGTGCGGTGGTAGGCTCATCGGCAATCAGCAGCTTGGGCTTGCATACCATGGCCATGGCAATCATCACACGCTGGCGCAGGCCGCCGGAAAGCTCGTGCGGGTAGCAGTCATAGCGCTTTTCCGCTTCGGGGATGCCAACACGCTGGAACATTTCCACCACGCGCTGCTTGGCTTCCGCCTTGCTCATGGTCGGGTTATGCACCAGCAGCGTTTCGCGCACCTGGCGGCCCACCTTGAGCACCGGGTTCAGGCTGGTCATCGGCTCCTGAAAGATCATCGAAATATCATTGCCGCAGATCTTGCGCAGCTCTTTATCCGAAAGTCTGGTCAGGTCCTGATCTTCAAACCGGATGCTGCCGCCCGCCACGCGGCCGGGGTATTTCAGCAGGCCCATAATGGATTTGGCGGTCATGCTTTTGCCGCAGCCGCTCTCCCCCACCAGGCCGATGATCTTGCCCTTGGGAATATCCAGGTCCAGGCCATCCACCGCCGGGGCCACGCCTTTTTCGGTAAAGAAATAGGAGTTCAGGCCGCGGATTTCCAGAACATTATTATTATTTTCCATCTTTTACTTCTCCCCGCCGTTACTGGTTCTTCATGTAGGGGTCCAGCACATCGCGCAGACCGTCACCCAAAAAGTTGAACGCCAGCACCACGATCATAATGGCAATGCAGGGTGCCAAGGCCAGCCAGGGCTGGGTGAACAAAAACTGCTTGGACTGGTTGACCATCAGGCCCCAGGATGCTGCCGGGGGCTGTGCGCCGATGCCCAAAAAGCTCAGCGAGCTTTCAGACAGAATGGCAGAGGGAACATTCAGGGTAAACAGAACGATCAATGAGGGAATGCAGTTGGGCAGGATATGCTTGAGCATGATTTTGCCGTTGCTGACGCCGATCGAACGGGCAGCCTCAACATATTCGCTCTCCTTCAGGCTTAGGGTCTGGCTGCGCACCACGCGGGCCACACTGGCCCAGCTGGTGAGGGAAAGCGCGATAAACAGGTTGACGGTGGACTGGCCCAGGGTGTACATAACCACCATGGCCAGCAGCAGGGACGGGATGGACAGCATGATATCCGCCAGGCGCATGATGACATAATCCACCCAACCGCCAAAGTAACCGGCCAGCAGGCCAAAGAAGATGCCCACCACCAGCGAGATGATGCTGGGCAGAATACCGATGGTAAGCGAGAGGCGCGAACCATACAGAATACGGGAGAGCACATCGCGGCCCAGTTCATCCGTGCCAAACCAGTGGGCAGCGCTGGGGCCCTGCAAACGGCTGATCAGGTCCTGCTCAGCCTCACCATAGGGGGCCAGAACGGGAGCAAAAATAGCTATCAGGATGACAACCAGAATCAGCACAGCCGAAAAGGCGGCCAGCTTGTTCTGGCGGCACATGCGCAGCAGCTGTTCTTTCAGGCCGTCCTCTTCGCCAATCTGGCTTTCCAGTTCCTGCGGCTGGGCATTTTTCAACATTTCGTCTGCCATGGCTTATGCCTCCTTTCTGATGCGCGGGTCCAGCACAGAATACAGCAGGTCCGCAATCAGGTTGCCTGCAATGACCAGCACGGTGGTAAACAGCACGGTCCCCTGTAGCACCGGCATATCACGGTTCTGGATTGCTGTGGTGGCAAGGCGGCCGATGCCGGGAATGGCAAAAATGCTCTCGGTGATAACCGCGCCGGACAGCATGCCGGAAAACTGCAATGCCATCATGGTAATGACCGGCAGCATGGAGTTTTTGAGCGCATGGCCCAGAATGACCGCCTGCTTGCGCAGGCCTTTGGCACGGGCGGTATCAATATAATCCGCCTGCATCACTTCCAGCAGGCTGGAGCGCGTCATACGGGCAATGCTGCCTGCGCTGTTCCAGCCCAGGGCAATGGCGGGCAGAATCATGGAAAGGAAGGTACCATCCAGCGTAAGCGGGAATGCCTTGATTTTGAAGGCAAACAGGTATTGCAGCAGCAGCGCCACCATGAAAATAGGCATGGAAACGCCAGCCAGCGAAACGCCCATGAACAGGTGGTCCACAAGGCTGTTCTGCCTGATGGCTGCTATAATACCGGTGCCAAGGCCCAGCACCCAGGCGAACAGCGCCGCCAGCAGGGCCAGTTCCAGCGTGTAGGGGAACGCCTCTATGATCATATCGGTAACAGCGCGGTTATATTTATAACTGATGCCCAGGTCCCCATGGATCGCCCCGGCCAGATAGTCAAAGAACTGCACGATCACCGGCTTATCCAGCCCCATCACTTCAGTCAGGCGTTCAATGGTGGCCTGGTCCACATGTTCACCCAGCAGCATAGCCGCCGCATTGCCGGGAACAATGCGCAGCATGATGAAGATGAGCAGTACCACGCCGATCAGCACCGGAATGGTGCCCAAAATGCGCTTTATCACGCTTTTCACACGGAGTCACTCCCCTTTTGTCCCTCACAGCCGCTGTTTCCAAACTGCCAATCGGTTAAAACCATGCTCTGTGCAGGTGAATATCATTTTCCCCGCAGGCGTTGCTTCGGCACAGCGCTTTTATAAAAAGCGCTAAGGCAATACCGCATAATTCTAAGTGCCGATACGGCGAGCGAGGTGCGGCAGATGCCAAGCCAAAAGCGCAGATAATACTGGAGTCTTATCGAGCATTTTGGCAACGCAGATGCCGTGCCGCAGCTGCCGGAGCGGTGCTTAAGCCGCAAGGCGGGAATTGTGCGGTGTTGCCTTAAGTTTTCAGGTTCGTGGGCGCACAATGTGCGCCCCTACGGTCCCTGCCAGGCAGAATGCAGTTTTACCTTATGGATAGTCTGTTTGAGCGACTGTATATTTTTACACTTTTATGTTGTAAAATATACAAGCACTAAAATTATAACATAAAAAATGCAGGCTGCAACCTGTGGTCGCAGCCTGCATTGCATTATTTGTAACTTTTTTTGTCCAAAAATTACTTCAAGGTAACGTTGATATACTGGGTATCGTTATAACCGGCCCAGTGCGGGGTGAAGGAGGCGATCCGGTCGCCCTTAACAAACAGGTGGGAACGGCTGAACATGGGTACCCATGCAGCGTCCTCTTCCACGATCTGCTTTTCCAGCGCGGCGTACTCGGTCAGGCGTTTGGTGTCGTCCACAATGCCGCGGGCGGCAGCAACACGGCTCATAACGTCGGTGTTAAAGTAGTTCAGGCTGCGCACATTGCTCTTTTCGGGGGTACCGAAGAACGTGTAAATGAAGTTATCCGGGTCGTTATAGTCGGCCGTCCAGGAGCTGACAAAGCTGACCATATCGCCGCTCTTGCGCAGATCCAGCCAGCTGGCGGGGTCATAGCTCTTGATCTCGGCGTTAATCCCGATCTGCTGCAGGTACTGCTGCACGATCTGGATGACCAGCAGAGTGGAATCGCTGCTGGAGTTATCGGCAGCAATCTCCATGGTAAAGCCATCCGCGTAACCGGCTTCGGCCAGCAGGCTCTTGGCCTGTTCGGGGTCGTACTTCAGCCAACCCTCGTTGTCCTCGGTGTAGCCGATCAGGCCTTTGGGGTAAATGCCGTCCACCAGGTTGCCATCGCCGTTATACACGGTATCCAGGATGGTCTGGCGGTCAATGGCCATCTGGATGGCCTTGCGGACCTTGACATCGTTCAGCGGCTCCACATTCTCGTTCAGGGCCATGTAGGTGGTGCCCAGACGGTTGGAGGTTACGATATCATCGGCATACTGGGTCTTGTAGGTAGAGTTGACAACGGCAGCGTCAATGTAATCGCAGTCCAGGATATCCAGCTCACCGTTCTGGAACATCATGCTCATGGTGGAAGAATCCGGCACGATGGAAATTTCCACATGCTGCACGCTGGGCTTTTCGCCCCAGTAGTTGGGGTTGGCATCCAGCACAATGCTGCTGTCGCGGGTCCAGCTGGTGACCACATACGGGCCAGAGCCGATGGTCTTGGAGCAGTCCATACCAAACTGGTCGCCTGCTTCCTCCACGTTCTTCTCGCTCATGATGGAGCAGGAAGCGGTTGCCAGCTCATACAGGAAACCGGCAAACGGATCCGACAGGGTAACGGTAAAGTGGGTGTCATCAATCACCTGAATGCCTTCCAGGTCGGTGGCGGTGCCATCCATCACAGCTTCCGCACCGGCAATGGCAGAGGCATAATCCGTCTGCACGCTGTCCGGCAGGGCCAGCATACGGGTAAAGGTATACTTGACATCGTTGGCGGTCAGCGGGGTGCCGTCAGAGAAAGTAACACCGCTGCGCAGGGTGAAATCATAGGTCAGGCCGTCGTCCGAAACGGTGTAGTCTTCCACCAGGCTCTTCTCCAGCTCAGTGGAGCCGTCCGCATTGGTTTTGATCTCAAACAGGCGGTCAAAGATATTCAGCGGCACCATGTAGTCGTTGTTGGTCTTGTGCACATCCATCGTCTGGATATCGGTGTTCATGGCAACGTGCAGCGAACCATCTGCTGCAGCCCCGGTGGAAGCGGCAGCTTCGGTGGAAGATGCCCCGGTATCGGAGGATGTATCAGCGGAGGAAGCCGCTGGGGTGGTGGATGCGGAGCTGCCGCAGGCAGCCAGCATGCTGGCCAGCAGTGCAGTGCTCAGCGCAGCGCAGGCAAATTTTTTCATAATTCTTTCCCTCTCTTAATTAGCGCAGCCATTCTGCCGCGTCCCTGATTGTTTTGGGGCTGAGCCCCCGGCCCCAGGCGGTTAAAACGCACAATGTTACCGCCTGAACCCGCAAAAGTGCAAAAAAGGGCAGCTGTATTGGTAGCTGCCCCTTTGCATCTCGTGTTGGTTATAATACCACAAATCCTATCAGATTGCAAGCGCAAATTCTGCCGGCCGTGGTGCCCCAACCCGGAACAGCTTAAACATTGTTCGGGTTGTTTTTCAGGATAACGTCATGGCTGCCGCCTTCCACAATGGAGGTGGAAGAAACGACCGTCAGGCGGGCTTTCTGCTGCAGTTCCGGGATGGACAGTGCACCACAGTTGCACATGGTGGAACGCACCTTGTACAGCGTGGTCTGCACGCCATCGGCCAGCGGGCCGGCATACGGAACGTAAGAATCAACGCCCTCCTCAAAGCTCAGCTTCTGGGCACCGCCAAGGTCATAGCGCTGCCAGTTGCGGGCACGGTTGGAACCTTCGCCCCAGTATTCCTTCACATAGTTGCCGCCAACGCGCAGCTTGTTCGTGGGGGATTCATCAAAGCGGGCAAAGTAACGGCCCAGCATAACAAAGTCAGCGCCCATTGCCAATGCCAGGGTGATGTGGTAGTCATGCACAATGCCGCCATCGGAGCAGATAGGGATATAGATGCCGGTCTGCTCATAGTATTCATCGCGGGCTTTGGCAACCTCGATAACGGCGGTTGCCTGGCCGCGGCCAATGCCCTTGGTTTCGCGGGTGATGCAGATGGAGCCGCCGCCAATGCCGATCTTGACAAAGTCTGCACCAGCTTTTGCCAGGAACAGGAAGCCCTCGCGGTCCACCACGTTGCCTGCACCGACCTTTACCTTGTCGCCGTAATGCTCACGGATCCAGGCGATGGTACGGGACTGCCATTCGCTGTAACCTTCGGAAGAGTCGATGCAGAGCACATCCACGCCGGCATCCACCAGGGCGGGCACGCGCTCGGCATAGTCGCGGGTATTGATGCCGGCGCCGACAACATAGCTCTTGTTGGCATCCAGCAGCTCATTGGCATGTTCCTTGTGGGAATCATAATCTTTGCGGAAAACCATATACTGCAGGTTGCCCTGCTCGTCTACCAGCGGCAGAGAGTTGATCTTGTTATCCCAGATGATATCATTGCAGTCATGCAGGCTGGTGTTGGCCGGTGCGGTAACCAGCTTGTCCAGCGGGGTCATGAACTCAGTCACTTTCAGATCGGTGCTCATGCGGGACAGGCGGTAGTCACGGGATGCCACAATGCCCAGCAGCTTGCCGTGGGGGGTGCCGTCAGCCGTGATGGCAACGGTGGAATGGCCGGTACGGGTTTTCAGGTCCAACACATCAGCCAGGGTAGCCTCCGGCGGCAGGTTGGAATCAGAGGTAACAAAGCCCTTTTTGTAAGCCTTGACACGGCGAACCATATCAGCCTCGGACTGAACGGACTGGGAGCCGTAAATGAAAGAAACGCCGCCCTGCTTGGCAAGGGCAATGGCGAGCTTTTCGCCGGAAACGGACTGCATGATAGCTGAAACCATGGGGATGTTCATGGTCAGGGGGCAGGCTTCTTCGCCCTTGCGGTACTTGACCAGCGGGGTTTTGAGGCTGACAGCCGTGGGGATGCACTCCGAAGAGGAATAGCCGGGGACGAGCAGATACTCGCCGAAGGTACGGGACGGTTCACTAAAATAATACGCCATTTCGCAATTCTCCTTTACCCTTTTCGTTGCCTGATTTGCTTATTGGTTATTGTACCACATTCGCGTACAATATGCAAAATTTGTTGTATTAAATCTTTTTTTGGCCTTTTGGGCAAAAGTTGTATAAACTGCACCATGGCCAGGCACAAGAGTATGACTAATCAAAACATTTTGCACATCGGCACCCGTCCGCCGTTTGGAACGGGCTCCAAACGCGTTCCGGCATGCCGCACATGTGATGCTCTTTTCCCCGCTCATTCCTCAAAGTTCAGGGTAATATTCCCCAGCGCGGCATCCAGAATCACAGCGTTGGCTGCTTTGCTGTTGGCGCTGTAAGGGCTTGCCTGCTTGGCGCCGCTTACCGTAATGCTGCCCAGGCCGCATGCAGCCTGCACGCTGTAACCGTCTGCCTTTTCCCCCAGGGTCAGGGCAATATTGCCCAGCTGGTCGGTTACCTGCACCTGGCTGGCCCCCACCAGGCGGCTGATCGTCACATCGCCCTGGGCGTTTTCAATCGTCACGCGCTCTGCCTGCACGGTGCCAAGCTCTGCACTGCCCAGGGCAAGCGTTGCATCCAGCTGCCCGGTTTGCAGCTCATCCGCATACAGGCTGCCGAGGGCAAGGTCTGCCTGTATGCTTTTGGCTTTCAGTGTACCAAGGTCGGCGCTGCCCAGGTTCAGATTCAGCTCTATCTGTTCCAGTTCTATCTCCGGCAGGGCGATGCTCAGCGTGGGCGTGGGGTCACTGCCGGAAATATAGCCTTTGGGTATTTTGTACCGCACGCTAAAGCCGCTCTCGTCCACGGTACGCTCCAGCCAGTCGGAATAGAAATTTTCAAACCGGAGTGTTATCTCATCCGCTGCATTGCTGCGCACAAAAGCAACCTCGCCGCAGTCCAGGTCCAGTACCATCGTTTGGGCCTGCTTTGCATCCAGCGTCATCGTGCTGCTTTCCAACCGATTGGTGCTTTCGCTTTTTGCACTTTCCTTTGTGATGGCTGTTTCGGTATTTTCATCCGTGCTTTCGTCCATATTTTCGGTTGCTTCCCCGGCGGCTTCCTGCGGGGGAACTTCTTCTGCCGTTGCGCTCTCTGCAATGCTGTACTGATATTTTGTCACAATTTTGAAAGAGCCGATGAACACCAGCAGCACAACAATCAAAATTGCAAGGATAGCCAGCACAATCCACACCGGGCTTTTTCTGCGTCTGCTGCCCTGTTCTGGCATGCTGTTATCCGGCATCGGCGTGCCGAACTGTGCCCCGGTACCCTCCCATATCTTTTCCGCCACATTCTGGGGGCTGCCCAGTTCCTGGATGGTCTGGGCCTCTTTTTCGGGGCCTGCAGCATCAAAGTATTCTTCGTAATAATCCAGGGCATCCCGGCGTTCGGCTTCCGGCATTGCGGCCAGCAGAGCTGCCAGCTGCTGCATATATTCCTGCCTTGTCATTTTGCATCCTCCCCAAAAATATGGTCAATGTTGGCGGCGTAAACTTTCCACTCTGCCTTGTAGCCTGCCAGCTGCTGCCGTCCCAGCGGGGTAATTTTGTAATAGCGGCGGTTGCGGCCATTGAACGGTTCATCGTAAATGGTCAGGCAGCCATCTTTTTGCAGCCGCCGCAGCACC
>ERZ779890.5179-NODE-5179-length-10385-cov-2.432333_pt1 | contig 10385 bp, 7 predicted proteins | sample MGYA00511553_ERZ779890 | MGnify/ENA primary metagenome ERZ779890 (study PRJEB29588, sample SAMEA2152064) | human gut metagenome | biome: human gut; feature: human-associated habitat; material: faeces | place: Denmark | collected 2008/2010 ...
ACGGTCTCCGGCGAGCTGATCTTCATCCAGATGGTCCGCACAATCTTCCCGGCCCTCATCTCCGGAATCCTCCTCTCGGCAGTCCTCGCAGCCGCAATGAGCACGGCAGACAGCCAGCTGCTGGCCGCGTCCTCCTCATTCTCGTGCGACGTCTACAAGCCCGCACTGCGCGAGGACAAGGCGAACGATGCCGAACTCCTCTGGGTTGGCCGCCTTCTCGTCCTGATTGTCGCCCTGGCGGCACTGCTTCTGGCCTCCGACCCGAGGACCGGCAGCATCATGTCACTGGTCTCCAACGCCTGGAGTGTCTTTGGCTCCTCCTTTGGACCTGCGATTCTCCTGAGCCTCTTCTGGCGCCGCTTCAACTTTGCGGGAGCCGTCACGGGAATCTGCGTCGGAGCCGCCGTCGACATCATCTGGCTCTTCTGCCTCTCCTCCACCGGCATCTACGAGATTCTCCCCGGCTTCGCGGCCAGCCTCATCGCGTCGGTGATTGCCACCCTCTGCACCAAGGCGCCTGAAAAGGATGTCACCGACCTCTTCCAGAGGGCTCTCACACACGAAGACTACAACTAACTCCCCTGTCCGTCACAATCATTGACAGACAACAACCCCGCGGGTTGTGGATACACTCCACCCCGCGGGCTTTGTATATGGGGGTAGGGAGGAGGGAGGAGGGAGAAGAGGGAAGTGCGTGGATGGCGCGTTGGAGCGCGCCCCCACGGCGATTCCGCCGCGCGTCACCTTGGAGCAGGGAGAAGGGAGGGGATTTAACCACGAAAGACACGAAAGACAGCGATAGGGGAAAATGAGGGGGCAAGTGAAACACAAACACCCCAAATCACTCAACTATCATGTGACGATACCTTCGGGGTGCGCGCTATATCCACCACATCCGAAGGGAAATATAGATTAGCAGATACACGATTCCCAATATTTACTACCCCTGTGGATTGTGCTTCACTTCACCCTATCGGATTAATCCCGCCCGGAGTCAGAAAAGTTGCAAATTGGACAGGACTGCCCGGAGTCTGACCGGCTCGTCTTCTTAATTGGCATTCTAGCAGTCACGCCAATCAGGATGACGCTGACAAGGGAGAAGCCCCGCAAGAGGAGATTATCTCGGAAGATGCATTAAATTTGACGAATGACATAACAACCCTCCCAGGGGAATGCAGTCTATTTCGTTGCGAGAGAACATAATATTCTGCATCCTAGATGGTTGTCGTGTTTTTGCGTTCTTTCATTCAGGCATCACGGTTTCAGATGGGAGTTAGTCACAGGAAACTGTAGTACCCGCTGATTGAAAATGAAGTTGAAGAAAGCGGCTCTGAAACGCATGACCGACATCAACGCTTCGATGCTTGATAATCTGACCAACGACAAGAACGTCAGCATCGAAGTGCTGCTTAAGATATGCGACACGCGACATTGCAATCTGTGCGACATCGTCGAGTTCCTTACCTGACCGCGAGGCAGTCCCTGAACAGGAATGAGGCCAAGATGAATGCCAACGAAAGATCTTTAGGAGAATGCACAATGACTGAAACAAATACAGCAAACATCGGCTTCGAGAAGGAGATTTGGGATGCAGCCTGCATCCTGCGCGGCAACATGGATGCCGCTGAGTACAAACAGGTGGTGCTTGGTCTTATCTTCCTCAAATACATTTCTGACAAGTTCGACGCAAAGTACCAGGAACTTGTCGAGGAAGGCGAAGGAATGGAGGAGGATCGCGACGAATACGCCGCCGAGAACATCTTCTTCGTGCCCCCGGAGGCCCGCTGGGGAATCGTGGCTGGAAAGGCGCATTCTCCCGACATCGGCACCGCCATCGACAATGCGATGTCCCTGATTGAAAGGGAGAACCCGCGTCTCAAGGGGATTCTCCCAAAGAACTTCGCCCGACCCGAACTGGACAAACGCCGCCTCGGCAATGTGGTTGACCTCTTCACCAATATCCGCATGAAGGAGCATGGGGACACCCGCGATATCCTTGGCCGCACATACGAATACTGCCTGGCGATGTTCGCCGAGCAGGAGGGTAAGAAGGGCGGTGAGTTCTTCACGCCCGCCTGTGTGGTTCGGACACTGGTGGAGATTCTCAAACCCTACAATGGCCGCGTCTATGACCCGTGCTGCGGGTCGGGCGGCATGTTCGTACAGTCGGCGAAGTTCATCCAGAACCACCAAGGAAACATCAACAACATTTCAGTCTATGGTCAGGATTCCAACCCGACGACTTGGAAGATGGCGCAGATGAACCTCGCCATCCGAGGCATCGAGGCCAATCTGGGACAGTTCAACGCCGACACCTTCTTCAATGACTGCCATCCGACCTTGAAGGCGGATTTCGTCATGGCCAATCCTCCGTTCAATCTCTCCGACTGGGAAGCCGACCGACTGGCGGAAGACCAGCGATGGAAATACGGAGTGCCGCCAGCGGGGAACGCCAACTTCGCCTGGCTTCAGCACATGATTTACCACCTCGCCCCCAACGGCAAAATCGGCATGGTGCTGGCCAACGGCTCACTTTCCAGCCAGACAGGCGGCGAAGGCGATATTCGCCGCAGAATCATTGAGGACGACCTGGTCCCCGGCATCATCGCCATGCCGACGCAGCTCTTCTACACGACCCAAATCCCCGTCTCGCTGTGGTTCCTCGCCCGGAACAAGAAGCAGAAGAACAAGACCTGCTTCATCGACGCACGGAAGATGGGGACAATGGTCACTCGCCGTCTGCGGGAAATGACCGATGACGACATCGCCAGAATCGCCCAAACATTTGATGCCTACGAGAACGGGACGCTGGAGAATGTGAAGGGCTTCTGCGCCGTCGCCACCACCGAGGAGATTGCCAGGCAGGACTACATCCTCACGCCTGGGCGGTATGTCGGCATCGAGGAACAGGCCGACGACGGAGAACCCTTCGAGGAGAAGATGAACCGTCTGACCAAAGAACTTGCCGAACTCTTCCAGCAATCCCACCAGCTGGAGCATGAAATCAAGAAGCGTCTTGCAGCCATTGGATTCGAGGTGAAGGAATGAAAACAGAGGCATATAAAGGAGTTTTGAGTGATTATGCCTTCTATGTGAAAGAACACATAGCGGTATCTTCTTTGGATAGAGACCATTACTTCTCAACCGAGAATATGATCCCCAATAGAGGCGGCGTTTGCCGGGCTACCTCTTTGCCTGAACAAGAAAGGGCTATTAGGGTAGAAGCTGGCGACGTCCTTATATCGAATATCAGACCTTATTTCAAGAAAATCTGGCTGGCAAAGGAACTTGCGGGCTGTTCTAATGATGTGCTTTGTATCCGGGCAAAATCTATGTGCCTTCCAGAGTTTTTGTTCTACTATTTGAGTTCCGATACCTTTTTCGACTATGTTATGGCTGGGGCAAAAGGGACAAAAATGCCTCGTGGTGACAAGCAGCAGATTATGCACTTTCATGTGCTTATTCCGAATTTAGACATCCAGAAGCAAGTCATATCTATTCTGTCCTGTATCGACGAGAAAATCCAGCTCAATGCACAGATAAACCGGAATTTGGAGAAGCAGGCGCAGGCCATCTTCAAATCCTGGTTCGTGGATTTTGAGTCCTTCCAAAACGGCAGATTCAAGGATTCCGAACTTAGCCTGATTCCAGAGGGGTGGCGAGTTGTTTCATTGGAAGACATTGCACTTTATAACAACGAGAAATTGTCTGCCTCCCAGGCGAAGCTCGACACGTATGTCTCCACGGAAAACATGTTGCCAAATCGTGGTGGAATAGAATTGGCTTCAAGTGTGCCATCTACCGGTTGCGTTACTGTCTTTGCAAAAAATGACGTGCTTCTATCCAATATCCGTCCATATTTCAGAAAAATTTGGTATGCTCCATTATCAGGAACTTGTTCAACAGATGTGCTTTGCTTTAGAGCAAAAGCCAAAGTTGAAAGTGAATATCTATACTGTGTGCTGAATAATGAAAAGTTCTTTGAATACATAATGTCAGGGGCGAAGGGGACAAAAATGCCTCGTGGCGACAAACGCCAGATGATGTCTTATCGCATCGTGATGCCGCCCCAAGGCATTCTTGAAAACTTTGCTGAAACTTTGAAACCGCTTGTGGAACATCAAAGACGAAATACCATGGAATCGCGCGTCTTGCCACTCTCCGCGACACCCTGTTGCCGAGGCTGATGTCGGGGGAGATAGACGTGTCGGAGGTAGAGGTGTAAATCGCAATTTAACGGAGCAATCTATGTCCTATACTGAATCCAACTATGAGAACGCGATAATCCAGCAGATGCGGGCGTTGGGTTACGCTTATGTCTATGGTCCCGAAGTTGAACGGGACTATGGGGATCCATTGTATTCGGATATTCTGGACGCAAGCATCCGGCGCGTCAATCCCGACGTCAGCGAGGCGGCCATCACGGAGGCGCTCTACAAGCTTCGTAACATCGAAAACGGACCGCTGGCCTTCCGCAACTCCATTTTCATGGACTACCTCCAGAACGGCATCGATGTTTCCTACACCGAAGACGGGGAGGAGAAGGCGACACGAGTTCAACTGGTCGATTACGGCAGCACGGGGCGCAACTCCTTCATTCTCTCCAACCAGTGGACGTTTGTTGAGAAGTCGGAGAAGCGGGCTGACGGCATCATCTTCGTCAACGGCCTTCCACTGGTGATGATAGAGTTGAAATCGCCCTCGCGGGAGGAGACCGATGCCTCGGAGGCATACCGCCAGTTCCGCAACTACATGCAGGAAATCCCGTCGATGTTCGTCTATAACGCCATTCTGGTGATGAGCGACATGGCGGAGACCAAGGCGGGGACAATCACCTCGCCCGAAGACCGCTTCATGATGTGGAAGACCGTGGACGGCGACTACGAGAGCACCCAGTTTGCCGACTGGAGCACGCTCTTCAAGGGGATGTTCGCAAAGGAAAGGCTGCTGGACATCGTGAAGAACTTCATCTGCTTCTCGCACGAGCAGAACGCCGATGCCAAGATTCTCGCGGGCTATCACCAGTATTTCGCCGTGCGGAAGGCGATAGAATCCACTGTCAAGGCGACAGAGACCGATGGCAAGGGCGGCGTCTTCTGGCACACGCAGGGCAGCGGCAAGTCGCTGTCGATGGTCTTCTACGCCCGGCTGCTCCAGGAGGCATTGCACAGCCCGACCATCGTGGTCATCACCGACCGCAACGACCTGGACAACCAGCTCTACGGACAGTTTGCCAAATGCCAGGAGTTTCTGCGACAGGAGCCGCAGCAGGCCGAAAGCCGCGAGGATTTGCGGCAGAAGCTGCTCCACCGCGAGGCCAATGGCATCCTCTTCACCACGATGCAGAAGTTCGAGGAATCCTCGGAAGCCCTGTCACATCGCCACAACATCGTGGTCATGGCGGACGAGGCGCATCGTGGGCAGTATGGATTCGAGCGCGTCAATGCCCAGACGGGGAGAATAACCAAGGGCGTCGCGCAGATCATCCACGACAGCCTTCCAAACGCCACCTTTATAGGCTTCACTGGGACGCCTATCGCCCTGCGCGACCGCAATACCCGCGAAGTCTTCGGCGACTACATCGACGTCTATGACATGACGCAGGCCGTGGAGGACGGTGCGACACGACCCGTCTTCTACGAAAGCCGCGTCATCCACTTGAACCTCGACGAAGATGCCTTGAAGGATATCGACCGCGAATATGACATCGTCGCGGAAGAGGCCGAGCCCTATGTCGTGGAGAAGAGCAAGATGGAGCTTGGCAGGATGGAAAGCATTCTGGGTGCTCCCCAGACCATCGACACCCTCTGCACCGACATTCTCCACCACTACGAGAACTATCGGCAGTATGAACTGACCGGCAAGGCGATGATTGTGGCCTATTCGCGCCCCATCGCCCTTTCCATCTACCATCGACTGCTGGAGATGCGCCCAAACTGGACGGAGAAGCTGGCGGTTGTCATGACCTCCTCCAATGATGACCCGGAGGAGTGGCGCGCCATCATCGGCAACAAGCGCCACAAGGAGGAGCTTGCAAAACGCTTCAAGGACAACGACGACCCGCTGAAGATCGCCATCGTGGTCGATATGTGGCTGACGGGATTTGACGTGCCGTCACTTGCCACGATGTACGTCTACAAGCCGATGGAGGGACACAACCTGATGCAGGCCATCGCGCGGGTGAACCGCGTATTCCAGAACAAGGAAGGTGGCCTCATCGTCGATTATGTCGGCATTGCGAGGGCGCTGAAGCAAGCCATGTTCGACTACACGGGACGCGACCGCGCGAACTACGGAGACATGGACATCGGCACACGCGCCTACCCGAAATTCCAGGAGAAACTGGAGGTATGCCAGAATCTCTTCCACGGCTTCGACTACACCAGATTCATTACGGGGAGCGATCTGGAGCGTGCCCATCTCATCACGGGTGGCGTAAATTTTATCACCGATGCACACGAGGAGAAGCGCAAGGAAAACTTCATCAGGGAAAGCATGATGCTACGCCAGGCGCTCTCCCTCTGTCGAAGCATCGTGCCGCCTGACCAGCGGCTGGAGGCTGCCTTCTTCGAGGCCGTCCGCACGATGGTCACGCGTATTTCCGAGGGCGGGAAGAAACTCTCCCTCAAGGAAATAAACGAGCGCATCAACGAACTGCTCAAGCATAGCATCAAGAGCCAGGGCGTCATCAACCTCTTTGCGGATGTCAAGAAGGAGTTCTCGCTGTTCGACCCGAACTTCCTGGAGGAGATTGCCAGGATGAAGGAGAAGAATCTGTCAATCGAACTGCTCAAGAAGCTCATCGCCGAGCAAGTCTCGGTCTATCGCAGAAGTAACGTGGTGAAGTCAGAGAAGTTCTCGGAAATGCTCCAGCGGGCGATGCACGCCTATCTCAACGGGATGCTGACCAACGAGGAGGTCATCGAGGAACTGCTGAAGGTTGCCCGCGAAATCATGGACGCGCAGAATGCGGGGGAACAGACCGGGCTGACACAGGAGGAAATAGCCTTCTACGATGCCATCACTAAGCCACAGGCGGTGAAGGATTTCTATACCAACGAGGAACTGGTGGAGATGACCCGCGAACTGACGGATATGCTTCGCCGCAACAAGACCATCGACTGGCAGAAGAAGGAATCCGCCAGGGCCAACATGCGGCGGCTGGTCAAACGCCTCCTGAAACGCCACAAGTATCCGCCCGAAGGGCAGGAAGAGGCATTGGAGACGGTCATTCGGCAATGCGAAAACTGGACAGTTTTTTCAGATGAGACAAGATAATGCAGGTCGGCTAAAGCAACATCTGCGAATTGTTCAACGGGACGAAACAGTCTCTGAATCCGCAAAGTTACAGATTGGGCAAGGCTGTCCGGCTCGTTTATTCTTGACTTGCAATCTGACAGATACGGCCAGCCAAGATGCCGGAGACAAAGGAGAAGCCCCCACAGGAAGAGGTTTGCCGTTTTTAGGTTAGAAACGGGGGCGCATTGATATCCAGGATGCTTTTCCTGAGCGAAGGGCTGGGGACTCATGGCCCAGCAAAAAGCCGCGGCTCCTGCGAACCGCGGCTTTTGCTATAACTTACTTGTATTCAAGTAGTTATATTACTTAATCTCCTGTGCGCCGAATCCCGGGACCGCGCCGAAGAACTTGACTGCGCTGTCGTATGGATACGGATTTGCGAACATGGAGACCTTTGTGGAGATTTTGCCGACGGTATTGATTCCGAGGGCGGCACGGAACTGGTTTTCAGGGGAGCTGGGGTCGTAGTCGGTGGTTTCGGAGACCGTCAGGCTGAGGAATGCGTTCAGGTAGACCGGGTCAAGGATATTTGCGAAGAGCGAGGGATCCGAGAGGCTCTGGTTTCCTTCGACGCTCTCCATTCCATCCATGTCCGCCAGGCTGTCGAAGCTGTCGTCAGCAACGTTGAATCCCATTGGCGTATTGTTCATGGTGACCTGTCCGTCTGCCTTGTTGAGGAAGAAGATATTGTTGTCGAGAGTAATCTTCTTCTTGGAGGGGTCGCCCTTTGTGTTGTCCCATCCGGCGATGGTGTTCAGTCCGATGATGTTGTTGTGGATGTTTGCGATGACTCCGGCCTCGGAGCGCAGTCCGTACCCCATGGTGTCCAGAGCCTTGGTTCTGGTCCAGGTGAAGAGGACGGTGTTGTATGCGAACTCGAACTCGACCTGGTAGGGCTGTCCATTGGTGGTGGAGACTCCGCAGGAGAGCATGCGGTTGCCGATGAAGACGTTGTTGAGGACCTTGACCTGGCCGGACTTGTGGCCGACAAGCAGCGAAGCATTCTTGTTGCTGCCGTTGAGGAAGAGGCAGTTCTGGATGACGAGCGTGCCGTTGGTCTTGGCATAGAGCATGTCCTTCGCCAGTGAGACATTCGGCTTGGTGCCCTTTGCGGGAGGCAGTGTCAGCATGCCTTCGCTGAAGCCTTCGGGCTTGCCCTCGGTGCCGTGGTAGGAGTTGGCGTCGGTCTGGTCGAAGATCATGCCGTCGATGACGATCGTGGAATCTGCGGGGATGTTGGGAAGATCAATCTTCAGCATTCCCTGCGCGGGAACCGTGGGAACCATCTTGTTGGTGGGGCGGAGCATGGTCGGGAAGCGCATCGGGGCGCGTTCCGCGAAGTCGGGGGAGTATCCGCAGATGAGGCTGACGGGCTTCTTCATCTCGAGGCCGCCGCAGTTCATCTTGCCGTGGTAGTTGCCTTCGGCGACATGGATGACATCGCCGGCTTCGCATATATCGAGAGCCTTGAAGATATTCTTGAGGGCAGTGGCCGGAGTCTTGCCGTCGTTCTTGTTGTTGCCAGTGGAGAGGGAGACATACAGATCCGCGGCTGAAATGCTAAGGCAGAAGGCAGCTAGAAATGCCAGGCTGAGAATTCGCTTCATAGTGAAGGCTCCTTTGGAAGGTTGAAATGGTGTGAAGTGTCAAGCGAGTTGTCCGAACTACCCCATCTGCAGCAAACGCGGCAGAAAAACGGCTACGGGCCGCTCCTAGGTAGAAAGTTGATATACTCTATACCACGGAAAACCTTTTTTCAAGCGTGACCACAAGGCACTCGCACCTGAACGCAAGGCAAATCCCGCCATCATCGCGAGTAGCGTCCAGAAAACAAGTGGCCTGTTGGTGCTGGTGGGAGCGTACGCACGTGGTAAATTCACCGCAACGCCCGTTGGTTCGACATGAATCGAGAGAACCGCCCTCCCCTTTTTGGGGGCATGCGGCGGTGCGCTGCGCCCTACGACTCCAAAGACTACGACAATGCAATTTCGTTCAGCGACAATTGACGACGCTCCAGCCATTCTGGACATCTACGCCCAGTACATTGACACGCCGATTACCTTCGAGTATGTCCTGCCTTCGCCTGACGAGTTCAGGGCGAGGGTTGCCGAGACTCTCGCAAAGTATCCATATCATGTTGCATTGGAAGGAGATACGATTATTGGCTATGCCTACGCAGGCCCCTTTGGGCACCGTGCCGCATACCAGTGGGGAAGCGAACTGTCAATCTATCTTGACGGAGCCCACCTTCGCAACGGGCTTGGACACGCGCTATACTCCAGGCTGATTGACGAACTGAAGATTCGGGGCTACCGCACGGTCTACGGATGTGTGACAACCCCGAATCCCGCCAGCGAAAGGCTCCACGAGAGTCTCGGCTTCAAGCGTGTCGGATGCTTTGAAAACGCAGGATTCAAGAATGGGCGCTGGCACGATGTGACATGGTTCGCCAAGGCACTCTTCTAGAGGACCGAAGACCACCCACGGCAAGGGGGATGGACGACCTTTTCACTTATGGCATACGTCCTTCATTGCGCAGCAGCTGCATCCGCATCCGCAGGAGGTGTGCCCTTTCCTGCGGGCGCGGATTCTGTGGACAATGACAGACACAACGATCGCCAGCAGTGTCAACGACACCAGGACTGTTCCCAGATTTGCCTTGAGCCAAACGAGCATTGTTGTGTTCCTCGGTAGTGGGGTGTGGATTACTTGACGTTGACGGTCAGCTTCGTGGATTCCCTATAGGGTTTGAAGAGCTGGTGCAGGATTGCGATGAAGGCGACGAGCGCGAAGCCGAATCCGACGGGGTGGATGTTGCCGGTGAATGCGCATCCCACCTGGTAGACGATGAGGGAGCTGACGTATGCGAGGCCGCACTGGTATGTGATTGCGAACCAGGTCCACTTGGCTGAGTTCATCTCCCGGCGGATTGCGCCGATTGCCGCGAAGCAGGGTGCGCAGAGAAGATTGAAGACCAGGAACGAGTATCCCGAGACATGCGAGAAGGCCTGTGCGATGTTGCCGTATAGATTCTCGTCGCCCGCGCCTTTGTAGAGGATGCCGAGCGTGCCGACGATGTTCTCCTT
>ERZ779890.5186-NODE-5186-length-10379-cov-3.161178_pt1 | contig 10379 bp, 6 predicted proteins | sample MGYA00511553_ERZ779890 | MGnify/ENA primary metagenome ERZ779890 (study PRJEB29588, sample SAMEA2152064) | human gut metagenome | biome: human gut; feature: human-associated habitat; material: faeces | place: Denmark | collected 2008/2010 ...
AAATGGTTGCTGCAGATGAAAATATTGGAATCGTAGATGCTTTAATAAAAGTATACAATTCCTTCATCAGTGCAAAAATTGATGACTACAACAGCAGTGTATATTACGAAAATCCGTCATATATATTTGAATCGTATCGGGAAAACAGAATGTTGTAAACGAAATGGCTGAAAGATGTTGGCATATCTTGAGACAAAAATAAAAGTCAGTTATCAAGGATTCCTTGATAACTGTAGTTGATAACTACAATTATAAAATAAAACGCTAAAGAGGGAGGTTTCACAATGGTAACAAACTTTGATTACTTAAAAAATGAATCAAAATTCTCTGCATTTGCGAATGTTGCCATCTCTGCAGAGAAAATTATATTAGCAGATCCGGATGCGAGTATTCTTAACAGCCGGCGGGCTATGGAATTTGCTGTGAAATGGTTGTATTCTGTGGAGAACAGTTTGCAGATTCCGTACCAGGATAACCTTCACACTTTGATGAATACAGAGGAATTCAGACAGTTAGTGGGTCCGGATCTTTGGAAACGGATGGATTATATCCGCAGATGTGGAAATAGTGTGGCACATAGCAATAAAAAACCTGGCAGAGATGCAGCGATGCTCTGTCTTGAAAATCTGTCGATTTTTTTAGATTACGTTGCATATTGTTATGGAGAACAGTATCAGGAACATCCATTTGACAAATCGATTATTGATGGCAGAATTGAGAAGGCAAAGGCATCCAGGGAAACAGCCAGAAAAGCAAAGGAAACACTTCTGAAAGAACAAGAAAAAACTGCTCAGCAGGAACTGGATCTACAAAAACTGATGGCAGAAAATACTTTTCTTAGGGAAGAACTGTCCGCACGCCACGAGAAACAGCAGCAGACATATGTTCCGAAACCTCTGGATCTGTCTGAATATGAAACCAGAAAACTTTACATAGATTCCATGCTCATTGATGCAGGATGGACACAGGGAAAAGACTGGTTAAATGAGATGACTGTGACAGGAATGCCGAATAAATCAGGGATTGGACGTATTGATTATGTTCTCTATGATGATATGAATAAACCTCTGGCAATTATAGAAGCAAAACGTACCTGCAAGGATATTGCTGAGGGCAGGCAGCAGGCGAAACTTTACGCAGATCTGCTGGAAAAGAAATATGAACGACGTCCGGTAATTTTCCTTACCAATGGTTTTGAAACCCGGATCATAGACGGACAATATCCGGAAAGAAAATGTTCAGTTATTTATTCCAAACGGGATCTGGAGAAATGGTTTAACCTTTTGAGTATGCGTACAAGCCTGCAAAATATTTCTGTAGATAAAAAGATAGCAGACCGCTATTATCAGGAAGCCGCGATAAAAGCAGTATGCCAGAGCTTTGATGAAAAGAATCGGAGAAAAGCCCTACTTGTTATGGCCACAGGTTCCGGAAAAACCAGAACAGTAATGGCTTTGTGCAAGGTACTGGTTGATGCGGGCTGGGTGAAGAATATACTTTTTCTGGCGGACAGAAATTCACTGGTAACACAGGCGAAAAGAAGTTTTGTAAACTGGATGCAGAATTTTTCCTGTACAAATCTGGTTGAAGAAAAGAATAATTATATGTCGCGATGTGTTTTCTCCACATATCAGACCATGATAAACTGTATTGATACGATAAATGATAAAGAAGGAAAAGTTTTTACCTGTGGTCATTTTGATCTGATCATTTGTGATGAAGCGCACAGATCTATTTATAATAAGTATAAAGATATTTTTACATATTTTGATGCACTGCTTGTAGGACTTACCGCAACACCGAAAGATGAGATTGACAAAAATACATATGAAGTATTTGAACTGGCAAACGGAGATCCCACTTATGGATATGATCTGGCGCAGGCGGTTAAGGATGGATATCTGGTTGATTATCTTTCGGTAGAATCCAGGGTGAAATTTATTGATCAGGGAATTGTATATGATGAACTTTCAGAAGCAGATAAAGAAATCTATGAAAATACTTTTGAAGACGAAAATGGAAAGCTTCCGGAAGCGATAAATTCGGCTGCATTGAATACCTGGATTTTTAACGAAGATACCATTAAAAAAATTCTTCATGTCTTGATGAGAGATGGAATTAAAATTGAATACGGACAGAAGATTGGAAAGACAATTATTTTTGCGAAAAATCATGATCACGCGGAAAAGATCCTAGAGGTTTTTAATAAGGAATATCCCCATTTAAAGAATTATGCCATGGTGATCGATAACAGAACGAAATATGCACAGAGTGCAATTGATGAGTTTTCAGATCCGAAAAAACTACCGCAGATCGCAATTTCTGTAGATATGTTAGATACCGGAATTGATGTACCTGAAGTGCTTAACCTTGTATTCTTTAAGAAAGTCATGAGTAAAGCAAAATTCTGGCAGATGATCGGACGAGGAACAAGACTATGCCCGGGATTGCTGGATGGGGAAGATAAGAAAAAGTTTTACATTTTTGATTTCTGTGGGAATTTTGAGTTTTTCCGAATGAATAAAGGAAAGGCAAGCGCAAATCTGATGGCGTTGCAAAGTGCAGTTTTTAATCTTCAGTTTGAGATTTCGTACAAGCTTCAGGATATTAAATATCAGACAGATAAATTAACTGCGTACAGGACTGCACTTGTAAAGCACATGACTGAAAAAGTAAAAGAGCTCCCAAGAGATAGTTTTACAGTTCGCCAACATTTGAAATATGTAGAATTATATTCAGAAGAGTCGAACTATCAGATGCTTACTTATGAAGATACTTTACTTGTACGGGAAGAGGTTGCACCCTTGATTTTGCCTGAAAGTGATGAAGTAACAGCAGTACGTTTTGATGCACTTATGTATGGAATAGAACTTGCATCTCTGGTTGGAAAGAAATATACAAGTGCGCGAAAAGATCTTTTAAAAAAGGTTTCCGGAATTGCCGGAGTGGCAAATATACCGGAGATTCAGGCACAGACAGAGCTGATCGATCAGATTTTGCACACAGATTATGTGGAAAATGCAGGAATCGATGAATTTGAAAATATCAGGGAAAATCTGAGAGATCTTATGAAGTATATTCCGGATAAGAGCAGGAATAAATATATGACCAATTTTACAGACGAAATTCTTTCAACGGAATGGAAAGAAGCAGAATTGGAAAACGATGATCTGGAAAATTATAAAGTACGAGTAGAATATTATGTCCGACAGCATCAGGATAACCATGTAATAGCTAAGCTGAAAAAGAATCAGTCACTTACAGAAAAAGATGTAGCTGAACTGGAAAAAATTCTCTGGAGCGAGCTTGGTACAAAAGAGGATTATGAAGCAGAATTTGGCAGAAAGCCATTGGGAGAATTTGTCAGAGAAATGGTAGGTCTTGATATGAATGCAGCAAAGGAAGCTTTTTCAAAGTATCTTGAGGATGTAAATCTGGACAGCAGGCAGATTTATTTTGTAAATCAGATCATTGAGTATATTGTTCATAATGGAATGATGAAGGATCTTTCTGTTTTGCTGGAATCTCCGTTTACGGATCGTGGGAGCATTTCGGAAATCTTTACAGATATGGGTGTTTGGCTTGGAATAAAAAAAGTCATTGATACGATCAACGCAAATGCTGCTGCATAAACATCCACCTCTGTGAAGCATAAAATTTTACCCGGATTTACAATAAATTTAACCATAAATCCGGTTGACAAAACCCAGCCGGGAACGTTATAATGGCCGGGTTGATAAGATATTTTAAGAAAAAAAGGCAGGTGAACAGAATGGACAGTTGTGATTCTCATGGGCGAAGTTGTAGCTCTCGGAGTGAAAGATGGAAAAAACAGAGAGGGATGAGGCTGTTCCATTCTGTTTTAAGTGTACAGAATATCTGTGAGAATATTATGTCTGTATATCAGAAGGATATATTTGACAGGATGTATCGGTGCCATCAGAATCTGTACGATATTATTACATTATAATTGTAGCAGGATTATAATAGATATCTTTTTCATTCTTCTCATTCTGAGAATCTTACAGTAAGGCGATCATGTATAAATTCATTTCGCTTTATACTCAAATCCCAAGGAAACACAATCGAAAATCAAACAGCACATAGACATGCTTTAACATGTCTGTTTTTGGTGTGCGTGTTTTGTGCGAAACTATGTGAGGAGGATGAGAAAATGACAAAAAGAAATCAGGATTTTTCAAAAGATATTCTGAGTCTGATCCGAAGCAGTGTTTCTCCGGCAGTTTTAAGTGAAAGGCTGCAGGATTTCCACGAAAACGATCTGGCGGAAGTATTAAGAGAATTAAGCACTGCGGAGCGCAGCAGACTATACCGTATCCTGGAAAGCAGTATGCTGGCAGATGTTTTTGAATATCTGGAGGAAGAAGAAACTGTACAATATCTGGAAGAGATGGATGTAAAAAAAGCGGCAGCCATTCTTTCCAAAATGGAAACAGATGCCCTGGCAGATGTTTTAAAGCAGATCGATAAAGAAAAACGCAAGCTTCTGATCCAGCTGCTGGATGAACAGGTGCGGAAAGATATTGAAATGATCCGCTCCTTTGATGAGGATGAGATCGGAAGCAGAATGACAACGAACTGCATTGTGATCCGTGAAAACCTGACCGTAAAGCAGGCCATGAGTGAGCTGGTTTCCCAGGCGGCAGATAATGATAATATTTCTACGATCTTTGCAGTGACGGACAGAGGGGAGTTTTATGGAGCCCTGGATCTGAAGGATCTGATCACAGCAAGACAGGACCACCCTATGGAAGAGCTGATCGTAACTTCCTATCCATATGTGTATGGTACTGAGCAGATCGACGACTGTATGGAACGGCTGAAGGATTATTCTGAAGATTCCATTCCTGTATTGGACGATGACAATCGTTTCCTTGGAGTGATCACATCCGCAGGGATCATCGATCTGGTAGACGATGAGATGGGAGAGGATTATGCAAAGCTGGCTGGTCTGACTGCAGAGGAAGATCTGAAAGAACCTCTTTTTGAAAGCATGAAAAAAAGAATGCCCTGGCTGATCGTTCTTCTGGGCCTTGGTATGGTGGTATCTTCTGTTGTGGGAATGTTTGAAAAAGTAGTTACCTGTCTGCCGATCATCATGTGCTTTCAGTCTCTGATCCTGGATATGGCAGGAAATGTTGGAACCCAGTCCCTGGCTGTAACCATCCGTGTACTGATGGATGAAACGCTGACGGGCAGACAGAAAGCAGAGCTTGTGCTGAAGGAAATGCGGATTGGTCTTTGCAACGGTGGTTTGCTCGGCATTCTGTCTTTTGTACTGATCGGATTGTATATTTTCTTATTCAAAGGAAAAACACTCGTATTTGCCTATGCGGTATCCGGCTGTATCGGATTATCCCTGCTGGTGGCCATGCTGGTATCCAGTGCAGTGGGAACCTGCATACCGCTGTTTTTCAAAAAGGTTGGTGTGGATCCGGCAGTAGCCTCAGGTCCTCTGATCACTACGATGAATGACCTTGTAGCCGTGATAACATACTATGGAATGAGCTGGATATTCCTGATCGAGATGTTCCACCTGGCTGGCTGAGAGTAAAATGCAGCTATGCTCATAAAAATAGACAGATATCAGAAATCTGTCGAATAACAGAAAAGTTACCAATACAAAAAAATTCCGGATCGAAAGATTCGGGATTTTTCTTTACATACAAACAGAAAGCTATTATAATGAAAGACACGCTTTGCCCGTTTAAAACGTTGCAGAAATAAATACAAACAACGGGCAGAAAAAGAGAACAAAACGATCACATGGGGTGATTTGGGAAAGGAAACAGTAACATGATAGTAACAATGATCGAAAAGGTCTATACATTTCTGTGGGGAGATCTGATAAGGATCCCGCTTCCGGGAGGAAGTACGCTGGGAATCTCACTTCTGATCCTGCTTCTGATTCCGACCGGTATCTATTTTACCATTAGGACAAAGCTTCTGCCGATCCGTCTTTTTCCGGATATGGTACGAGCCCTGTCAGAAAAGAAAAGTGACAAAAATAATCTTTCAGCATTTCAGACGCTGATCGTATCTACAGCTACCCGTGTGGGAATGGGAAACCTGGTCGGTGTGGTAGCTGCGATCTCAGCAGGAGGTGCAGGAGCGGTATTCTGGATGTGGATCACGGCGCTGATCGGTTCCTCTACTGCTTTTATCGAAGCAACCCTGGCACAGCTCTATAAAGAAAAGGATCCTCTTTATGGTGGCTACAGGGGCGGTCCTGCCTACTATATCCACCATTACTGGGAAGAAAAACAGGGCAGAAAACGAAAAAAGGTTCTGCTTTCCGTTCTGTTTGCCATTTCCGGCCTGATCTGCTGGTGTGGGATCAGTCAGGTTATCAGCAATTCCGTCACGGCGTCTTTCAAAAATGCTTTTGATATTCCGCCGATGTATACTACCATCGTGCTGGTAGTGATCGCAGCTGTGATCGTGCTTCGGAAGAATGCAACGGTTAAAGTTCTGGATCTTCTGGTGCCGGTGATGGCAGTGCTTTATTTTGTGATCACGCTGTTTATTATATTTACAAATCTTGGAAGTATGCCGGGAGTATTTAAACGGATTTTTGAAGAAGCTTTCGGATTTCGTCAGGCTGTTGCCGGCGGATTTGGCGTCGTGCTGATGAACGGAGTAAAAAGAGGTCTGTTTTCCAATGAGGCGGGAAGCGGCTCCGCTCCCTGTGCAGCAGCGGCAGCAGAATGTGACAGTCCGGTAAAAGCCGGATTTGTCCAGGCCCTGGGTGTATTTGTGGATACGATCGTAATCTGCAGCTGTACAGCTATGATCATGCTTCTGGCCCCGGAAGATCTGGTACAGGGGCTTTCCGGAATGGAACTTCTTCAGACTGCCATGCATTATCATATGGGGCAGTTTGGAGTGATCTTTATTGCTGCAACACTGTTTATGTTCAGCTTTTCCACATTCCTGGGAATCCTGTTTTATGCAAGAGGCAATGTGGCTTATCTTTTCGGTGATAACTGGGGTTCACAGACAGGATATAAGGTGCTGGCACTGGTGATGCTGTTTATCGGTGGGATCGCGGCTTACACATTTGTATGGGATCTGGGAGATGTAGGAATCGGCCTGATGACGATCTTTAATATTTTCATGCTGTATCCTCTTGGGGAAAAAGCACTGAAAGAGCTGAAGATCTATGAATCGGAAAAGAAGAAAAAATAAAACTGTTTACAGACCTTGAGAGCATATGGTAATATCAGGGTAAAGCGCTAAAAGATTAAAGAGTTCTGACAGCCGGAAGAAGTCAGACTCTGTGAAATATCAACGGTAAGTTGGATCAAGAGGAGGATATGAAAGATGTATATTACATGCCTGGACGTAGAAGGTGTACTGGTACCGGAGATCTGGATCGCATTTGCAGAGGCAAGCGGAATCCCGGAACTCAAGAGAACAACCCGTGATGAGCCGGATTATGATAAGCTGATGAACTGGAGACTTGGAATTCTGAAAGAGCATGGTCTGGGACTGAAAGAGATCCAGGAGACTATTGCAAAGATTGATCCCCTTCCGGGAGCAAAGGAATTTCTGGATGAGCTGAGATCCTTTTCCCAGGTGATACTGATCAGTGATACCTTTACACAGTTTGCAACTCCGCTGATGGAGAAGCTTGGACGGCCGACACTTTTCTGTAATTCCCTGGAAGTAGCAGAGAACGGAGAGATCACAGGCTTTAAGATGCGCTGTGAGAAATCCAAGCTGACAACTGTGAAGGCACTGCAGTCCATGGGATTTGAGACTATTGCAAGCGGAGATTCCTACAATGATCTTGGAATGATCCAGGCAAGCAAAGCAGGCTTCCTTTTCCGCAGTACAGAGCAGATCCGTGCAGATCATCCGGAAATTCCGGCTTACGAAGAGTACGATGAACTTCTTGCAGCGATCAGAGAAGCAATGAAATGAAGAAGGGAAAACCGGAATGATCAACGAAAGAATTGTGATCGAAGAAAAAACAAAGGATTATAATGAGGCATGGATAGAGACCTATTTCTGGCAGGAGTCGGAAGAACTCTATCCGGGACAGAAGCGTCCGGTCATAGTGATCTGTCCGGGCGGAGCTTATTGCATGACTTCAGACAGAGAGGCAGAAGCCATTGCTGTCCGGTTTATGGGAATGGGCTATCACACAGTGGTGCTTCGTTACAGTGTGGCACCTGCCAGATATCCGGTGGCTCTCCGTCAGCTGGCAAAAACAGTAGCTCTTCTCAGAGAGAACAGTGATAAGTGGCATATTGAAAAGAATAAGATCATTGTGTCAGGTTTTTCGGCAGGTGGCCATCTGGCAGCTTCTCTGGGAGTATTCTGGAATACGGAGGAGCTTGCTGGGATCACGGGAATGGAAAACGAGAGGATCCGTCCCAATGGCATGATCCTGAATTATCCGGTGATCACTTCAGGGGAAGCTGGTCATGAAGAAAGCTTTCGAAATCTTCTGGGAGATCGTTATGAGGAGCTGAAAGATCGGATGTCTCTGGAATTTCAGGTTACGGAAGATACACCCAGAACCTTTATCTGGCATACCTTTGAGGATCAGACGGTGCTGCTGGATAATACACTTCTCTTTGTTCAGGCACTCTATAAAAAGGGCATTCCAGTGGAGTATCATGTTTTTCCGCAGGGCCCCCATGGGATCGGCCTGGCAAATGAGCTGACTGCCAACGAAAACGGCAGAGGGATCGCAAGAGCCTGCGAACCATGGAGTGAGCTTGCAGGAAAATGGCTGAACCGAGAATTCCCATGGTGGAACGGGGCAAAGATCGAAAGATAATATGAGACTGCTGTGTCGGATAAAATATCCTTTTTATCGGGAAACCGGTAGAGAGGGTATTTTTTATGATTGTGATGCATGTGATGACTGCTGTATTTGTCGGCTGTTTTGTCTGGCTCATCTGATGATAAAAGCTTTGCAGGGCTTTGGTGTGGATCTGGATCAACATTCACATTGCAGAAAGAAAGGAATTTTGATAATTATGGATAAAAATCAGATTTTTATTACCAGTGGTACGGAATATAAAAGAATGACAAAGGAGCTTCTGGAAAAAGCGGATCTTCAATCGCATATCGGGGACAGAAAGAAAAAGATCGGGATCAAGCCGAATCTGGTTTCTCCTTCAGAGGCTTCCTGGGGTGCAACGACTCATCCGGAAGTGGTTGCAGGAATTATCGAGTATCTGAAGGAGCATGGCTTCCGGGATATGGTGATGCTGGAGGGATCCTGGGTAGGAGATAAGACAAGGGAGGCCTTTGAGACCTGTGGCTTTGACAGGCTTGAGGAAGAGTATCAGGTGCCGTTCTGGGATATGCAGAAGGATAAGGGTATTCCTGTGGACTGCGGCGGTATGGAACTGAATATCTGCGAACGGGTGAAGGAGATAGATTTTCTGATCAATGTACCGGTGCTGAAAGGGCATTGCCAGACTAAGATTACCTGTGCTTTAAAGAATATGAAGGGATTGATCCCCAATAAAGAGAAGAGGCGTTTTCATTCTCTTGGTCTTCATAAGCCAATCGCTCATCTGAATATGGGGATCCGGCAGGATTTTATTGTTGTGGATAATATCTGCGGGGATCTGGATTTTGAGGATGGCGGCAATCCTGTTGTGATGAACCGTGTTCTTGCTGCCTGCGATCCTGTTCTTGTGGATGCCTATGTGTGCCAGATGATGCATTATCAGGTGGAGGATGTCCCTTATGTAAAGCTGGCTGGTGAACTGGGGGTTGGCTGTTCGGATATCAGCAAAGCAGAGATCCTTTTCTGCCAGGAAGAAGCAGAAAAGATTCTGCCCAAATCCCGCAAGGTTGTAGAACTGGCCGATGCCGTAGAAGAAGTAGAATCTTGCAGTGCCTGCTACGGCTACCTGATTCCTGCACTGGAAATGCTGAAAGAAGAAGGACTTTTTGAAAAACTACATGAGAAAATATGTATAGGCCAGGGATATCGTGGACAAAACGGTGAACTGGGGGTAGGACATTGTACGTGTAAATTCAGACATCATGTGGAGGGATGTCCGCCGTTGGAAAAGGATATTTATGAGTTTTTGAAAGGGTATATTCTGGGTAAGGAGGAATAGAATCCATCGCCCTGTTAGCAAAATTAACACAGTCAAAATACAGAAGAGCGGCGTGGCCAGAAGGGAGGGGTGTGGGGAGGGAAAACGGCCTTTGCAACTATGAGTGCCTTCCCTCCCCACGGTTTCCCTAGCTTTTCAAAGCCAGTTTTTCCCCTTTTTTTCAAAAAATCAAAGACAATCTTTCACGATTTCTACAATCTGCTCCATAGAAAATCGGCTGCTGTCCAGACACAGATCATACTGTGTCATATCCAGCCACTTGGA